>ERZ772885.13-NODE-13-length-164508-cov-4.376898_pt1 | contig 164508 bp, 151 predicted proteins | sample MGYA00580580_ERZ772885 | MGnify/ENA primary metagenome ERZ772885 (study PRJEB29015, sample SAMEA2737673) | human gut metagenome | biome: human gut; feature: human-associated habitat; material: faeces | place: China | collected 2012 ...
GGAGGAAATAGCCGGGGAAGAGGAGGAATCATAGTGGCGCCCGTGTATATAGGACTTGTCCATTATCCGATCTATAACAAACATATGGAAGTGGTCACGACGGCCCTCACAAACTATGACCTTCATGATATCGCGCGGACGGCGAAAACATATGGCGTACGCACTTATTTCATTATCCATCCCATCGAAAGCCAGCGGGAAATGGCGCTCCGTATCATGACACACTGGAAAACGGGCGGCGGGGTCCATTATAACCCGAACCGGAAAGAAGCTTTTGAAGAAACAGCTCTTGTACCGTCTCTGGAGGATGCCACCCGGCAGATAGAAAAAGACTGCGGAGAAAAGCCGATTATTGTGACTACGGATGCCCGTGTCTACCCAAATACGGTTTCTTACACGGACATGCGGAAGAAAATCCATGAAGAGGAAAAACCTGTTTTCATTCTTTTCGGGACAGGCTTCGGCATGACCAGGGAAATGATGAAACAGTTTGATTATATTGTAGAACCTATATATGGTGCCGGCAGCTACAACCACCTCTGTGTGAGAAGCGCCGCTGCCATCATCCTTGACCGCCTTTTAGGCGAGCCCTGGTGGAATACAAAGGAGGGGAAATAATTATGTCCGGACATTCCAAGTGGGAAAATATCAAGCGCAAGAAAGGCAAGACGGATGCCATCCGCGCGAAAATTACCACAAAAATTTCCAAGGAAATCACGATTGCTGCCCGTATGGGCGGCGGAGATCCCGTAGGAAATATGCGTTTAAAATTGGCTTTGACAAAAGCAAAGCAGAACAATGTGCCGAAAGATAATATCCAGCGCGCTATTGCCAAAGGCGTAGGCGCCGCTTCCGGTGCGGGCTTTGATGAAATTACTTACGAGGGTTACGGACCCGGCGGCGCGGCGGTTATCGTTGAGTGCAATACGGATAACAGAAACCGTGCGGCGGCGGACGTACGCCATGCCTTTACCCACCACGGCGGCAGCATCGGTACGCCGGGCTGTGTGGCGTGGATGTTCAAGAAAAAAGGCATGATTGTCGTGAGCAAAGAAGCCGCTGATGAAGATACCCTCATGATGATCGCTCTTGACGCAGGCGCCGAAGACGTCTCGACAGACGGAGACAGTTTTGAAATCACGACGGCTCCTGAAGATTTCCTGACCGTTTCCGAAGCACTGGAAAAAGAAGGAATTGCCGTAGAAGCATCGGAAGTGACCATGGTTCCCGATAATACGGTTGCCCTTACAGGCGATGCGGCGGACGTCATGAATAAGCTTACCAGTGAACTGGAAGAATTGGATGACGTGCAGGACGTGTACACCAACGCAGAGCTTCCGGAAGACATGGAATGAATAGAAAGCACAGGTTCAAGCCTGTGTTTTTTTGCGCAGAAAAACGGAGTTGACCTGGTGTCAGCAGATTTTGCTGCTGACGGCACTAAAAAAGAACCCTTACGAATATTTTCATTCATAAGGATTCTTTTCATTTGCTTAGAAATGGTAATTCAAGCCGACACCGAAGCCGTCTTCGCTGGAGGTCTTATCTCTGTCATAATAGGTATAGTTCACGTCAAGGTCGAAAGAGGTGGGAACGAGGCCAAGCCGGAGACCCACTTTATATTCTCTTTCCTCAGAAGATAATTTCAGTCCGCCGTACGCATCAAGAGGACCTATGACATTTGTTCTTCCTTCCAGAAGTCCGTAAACTTTTGCGTCTCTGTCATAATAATTTCTGTTGCCTAAACCAAGGTACACATGGCCCAGTTTATACTTGGCGTAAATATCCGTTTCATTTCCGCCATGATTCCAGTGTCTGTATTCCGCACCGACAATAACTTTACTGACAGGCGAGATTTCGATATGGGCGCTGTGGATACCGTCTTTTGCTCCGTTGTAGCCATAGCCGACTTCCGTTTCCAGAACCGGAACGCCGGGAATCAGCGCTTGGGCAGAATATGCTCCGCTGAATACGGTGAGCAGTGTTGCCGCAAATAACAATTTTTTCATATATAGTCTCTCCTTTCCGCAGATAATCTTTCCTTTATTATAAATCAAGAATAGAAAAAATTCCATGAATTGTCTTATAGAATTTGGGTATGGATCGAAAACAAAACCGCTTCTCTGAGAAAAGGAGCGGCCGTTTATGCAAGGCGGGTGCTGGTTTGTCTTATCTTACAAGGTGAGCGCTCTTGCGAAATGTTCTTTCAAAACTTTGACGGATGCCTGGAGTTCTTTCTGTTCGTCATCTGTCAGATTCAATTCAATGATGTCTTCCACTCCGTCTTTACCGATTTTGACAGGAACAGAAGCAAAACTGTCTTTTATGCCGTACGGACCGTCAAGGTAAACGGAGCAGGGGAGGATCTTGTGTTCATTATGGTAAATCGCGCGGACCAGTTCTGCTGTCGCTGAGGTGACGCCGAATTCAGTGCAGCCTTTTGTCGTATTTTCGATATATCCTTCCTTGTGGACTTTGTCGAGAATGACTTCTTTGGCGTCCATATGATAAAGCTCCGGTTTTTCTGCGAGGAGTTCATCGATCGGTTTGCCGGCGACTGTTACATGGCTCCAGGGAATCATGGAGCTGTCCCCGTGTTCACCTAAGAGATAAGCGGTGAGGGAGCGGCGGTTTACTTTCAGCTGGGTAGACAGCTGCATCTGCAGCCGGGCAGAGTCGAGAGCCGTTCCCGAGCCGATGATTTTTTCCTTTGGCCAGTCCAGTTTGTACTGGAGGTATTCGGCGATAATATCACAGGGATTGGAAATGGAAATAATAATTCCGTCAAATCCCGATTCTTTAATGAGCGGAATAAATTCTTTGCTTGTGGCGACGGCGCTGTCCATCATGTCAAGGCGTGTCTGTCCCGGAAGACGGGGTGTGCCTGACGCATTGATGAGTATATCGGCATCCTTCATGTCGGCTACGGTGCCTGCGTACGCCTCAAAATGATGGGGCTGGTAACTTACTGCGTCCAGCAGGTCAAGTGATTCGCCATGGGCCTTGTCATTATTAATATCATAGAAAACCACTTCGTCAGCCAGTCCCTGCACTGCGAACTGGAGTGCCAAGTGGGAACCTACGTTTCCCGCACCGATGATGCCGATTTTTCTTGTTTTAATTGTCATTTCTTCTATCCTCCTGTTTCTCCTTCATGAATGATCATTCTTTTGGATCATAATTTAAACCAATTATACTCTCTCAAACCGGATGAGGCTACCTTCTTTTAGCAGCGGAGGAATATGTTTGGTAAAAAGGAGATGATTGCGGGAAATTGCAGGACATGGCATAAAATATTCCAAGGCAGTCAAACGGATTACAAGGATATCGTTTTAAAATTTTTGACAATCAAAATTCTTTAGGTCATCAGCACATTCTGAATGATCTAATTACTTTATAATAAATTGATTACCATATGTTGTGTTTTAAAAATATATTGACACAAGATATTGAATAGAATAATATAGATATATAAAATAGACGAAATAGAATCGGTGAAATAAAGAGAGGGTATTGATTATGGAACATTGGTATGACAATGAAATCAGCCGGGGTATCTTAGCGGCGAAATATTATCATGAAGGCGAGACGACGCCGCAGCAGTTCATCGACAGGGTGAGCTCCATATTTAAGTGGGATTTTCGTGAACGTATGAAAGAATACATCACAGACGGAGATTTTTCTCCTGCCGGAAGGACGCTTTATGCGGCAGGTTCGAGGGGCAAATTTAAAGTATCCATGTCAAACTGCTATATCCTGCCGTCACCGGAAGATAATCTGGAATCCATTTTTCATTCCAATTATGAAATTGCCCGTATTTTTTCCTATGGCGGCGGTATCGGTATCAATATTTCCAATCTCCGTCCTGCAGGAAGCCGTGTACATAATGTGGCACGTACTTCCACCGGTGCCGTTTCTTTCATGAAAATTTTTAATACTACCGGCGAAGTGATCAGCCAGAACGGCCGCCGCGGTGCGCAGATGGTGGGACTTAACTGCAGCCATCCTGATATTTATGAATTCATCCATATCAAGCAAAATGAAGAAAAGCTGTCCAGCATGAATATCAGCATTCTTTTTACTGACGAATTTATGGAAGCTGTGCGGGACGATAAAGAGTACACCCTCCGTTTCCATGTGGAATCAACCGGTGAAAATATCGAAAGGACGATCCGTGCCCGTGATTTCTTCCGTGAGTTTTGCGAAACCCAGTGGGATTGGGGCGATCCGGGGGCGCTTTTTTCGGATCGGTTGAATGATTACCATCTGCTTGCAGGATATGATGAGTATCAAATTGAAATCACGAATCCCTGCGGCGAGTTCGGCGGCAACGCGTACAATGCGTGCAACTTGGGCAGCATCAATCTGTACAACATGATCGATGATAAATTCGGTAATGCACCGTCTTTGAATGAGGAAAAATTTAAGCAGGCGGTTTATGACGGCATTATTGCTCTTGACGAGATCGTCTCTTACGGTTATGAAACGCAGCCTTTGGATGAAAACAGGACCTGTATTGATGACTGGCGCTCTTTGGGGCTGGGACTCTTCGGCGTGGCCGATGCGCTTGTGGCGATGAAGCTGGCTTACGGAAGCCGGGAAGCAAGCGCATTTATGGAAAATGTGATGAAGATCATGCTCCTTTCCGCGCTCCGCTCTTCCTGTGACAGGGCAAAGATGAAAGGTACTTTTGGACAATACCGCCGGGAGGCGACGGAGAAATCGCCGATTATACAAATGGTAAAAGAATTGGACGGCGGTCTTTATGAAGATATCCGAACTTATGGTCTGCGGAACGGCACGCTCCTTGCCATCGCGCCGACAGGAACCATTTCCCTTCTGATGGGAAGTTTTTCCGGCGGCTGTGAACCGCTTTACAAAATTTCTTATGAACGTTCCACACACAAGATGGAAGAAGTGAACGGCAGTTTCCGCGTGTATGCCCACAGTGTAAAAGATTTGCTCCGGTACCATCATCTGCCATTGACTTTGACGGATGATGAAATACGGGAAAAGTTCCCCTGGGTCATTGAAAGCCATGATATTTCTTTTATGGATCGTGTAGCTATGCAGGCGGTCATGCAGAAGTATGTGGATAATTCCATTTCCAGCACGGTGAATTTGAAAAATGACGCCACGCCCGAAGATATCTACGATATTTACCTGGCGGCATGGGAAAGCGGATGCAAAGGCATTACTGTTTTCAGAGACGGATGCCGCCGGGGAAATATTCTCGGCGTTGCCGCAAAGAAAGAAGAGAAAGCCGATGGACCAAAGTCGGCAGAAGGGCAGCCGGTTTGTCCCGAATGCGGCGGAAAGAATATCCGTGTGGAAGGCTATTGTGCGGCCTGCAGTGACTGTGGCTGGTCTGCCTGCAGTGTCGTGTAAATGAAATAGAACAGGAAGATTCCGTATGAACCGGCGGGCGTTTTTGCACGGGAAAATGAAAGGAACCTTAGCGTTTCTTGTGAAATCAGACGCAGAATTATATAATTAAAGAAGACAAACCGGGAATCAATAGTGAATGAAAATGAAGAAGACTGAAGGTATAAGCTTTGGTAAAGAAAGGATCCCCGGCGGAGAGATTATCCGTAAACGGAAAAGGAGGACTCACTGATGAAAGGTTATGCAATGCTCAAAATCGGCTCTGTAGGCTGGGTTGAAAAAGAAAGACCCGCCTGCGGCGCCATGGATGCCATTTGTAAGCCGCTGGCTATCGCCATCTGCACTTCCGACGTACATACCGTATGGGAGGGTGCTGTTGGCGAACGGCATGACATGATTCTCGGACATGAATGCTGCGCGGAAGTGGTGGAAGTCGGCGCGGATGTAAAGGATTTCAAGCCGGGCGACCGTGTTCTTGTTCCCGCAATCACCCCCGACTGGAATTCACTGGAAGCCCAGGCCGGATACGCGATGCATTCCGGCGGCATGCTGGCAGGCTGGAAATTTTCTAATTTTAAAGACGGTGTGTTTGCGGAATATTTCCATGTGAATGATGCTGACGGAAATCTGGCGCATTTGCCAAAAGAAATTAATGTGGTAGATGCGTGCATGCTCTCCGATATGGTTCCTACCGGATTCCACGGTGTGGAACTGGCCGATGTGCAGTTTGGCGATGTGGTGCTTGTCATCGGCATCGGCCCTGTGGGGCTCATGGCGGTTGCCGGAACGAATATGCGCGGCGCTGCCCGGATTATTGCCGTAGGCAGCCGCCCCGTATGCGTAGAAGCGGCAAAGAAATACGGGGCATCAGATATTATAAATTATAAAAACGGCCCCATTGAAGACCAGGTCATGCAGCTCACTGACGGTAAAGGTGTGGATCGTGTCATTATCGCGGGCGGTACGGTGGATACATTTGCGTCCGCAGTGAAAGCATTGAAGCCGGGCGGAAAAATCGGCTCTGTGAACTATCTGGGAAGCGGAGACAGTATCCGTATCCCCCGTGTGGAATGGGGGGTAGGCATGGGGCATAAAGCCATCGTTGGCGGACTTATGCCCGGTGGCAGACTCCGTATGGAAAAGCTGGGCGCCCTTGTGGCGGCAGGAAAACTGGATGTAAGCCTTCTTTCCACCCATGTATACGAAGGCTGGGATAAGCTTCCCGAAGCGCTTCAGATTATGAAAGATAAACCGGCGGACGTGATTAAGCCGGTAGTGGTTCTGGAAAGATAAGACAGAAATAAAAGGGACTGTTCCTCACAGGCAGTCCTTTTTGCTTGGAAAATTTTATATACAAATTAGAGTATATACTCATTGAGACAGAAATATATTTCTTAAAATAATCAGAAACAGATGGATGAGTTTTTGAATCACCGATAAAAACAGAACCGATAAAAGTGTCAATTTTATTTTCATGGTTCTTGTATCTTGTAAATGCATGAATAAACGTCTTGCGCTTCTGAAATCGGGATAGATGGTGATATATAGTATACTAATTCACAGGGAACATATATAATTAGGACATAAAAACGAGTACCGGGAATGGACAAAGGGGGCAGAGTCTTTTGTCGTTCCCGGTATGGCACGGAAAGGGTCAGGAAGTGAATAAACTTAAATCTTATGCAGTTAATCAGCTGAAGGTTACGCGGAATACATTCCGTGATCCGATCATTGCGGCAGTCACGGTTTCTATGATTGCGGTGCTTCTTATTTTTGTGGTGTGGCCCCTGCTGGAAGTCGTGAAGCAGAGTCTTGTGGATACGGCAGGCAATTACAGTTTTCAGGCGTATAAAAATATTTTTACGATGCGGGAAACATACAAGGCTTTTTGCAACACCATTATGCTGGCCGTTATTGTGGGTGTTCTGGCGACGGTGATCGGGTTTCTTTTTGCCTACTGCACGTCCCACCTGCAGATCCGCGGGAAAAGAATATTTAATCTGATGGCGATGATGCCCATGGTGTCACCGCCATTTTCTGTGGCATTGTCCATTATCATGCTTTTTGGTAGCCGCGGTCTGATCACTTACAATCTTCTCGGCTGGACGAATACAAATATTTACGGGCTGAAAGGCCTGATTTTTGTACAGACGATTTCTTATTTTCCTATCGCCTTTCTTCTTTTAGCCGGCATGCTGCGGTCTATTGACTCCTCTATTGAGGATGCGGCCCGTGATCTGGGCTCTTCTAAATGGCGTACATTCAGTACGATTACGGTTCCTCTTGTCCGTCCGGGGATTGCCAATGCGTTCCTGCTGGTGTTTATTAAATCAGTGGCGGATTTTGCGAATCCCATGGCTATCGGCGGGAATTTCTCCACACTGGCGACGCAGGTGTACCTGCAGGCTATCGGGAGTTATGATGTGCAGGGCGGCGCGGCGGTGGCCGTTGTCCTACTGGATATCGCCATGATTCTTTTCATTCTTTCCAAATACTGGGTGGAGAAAAAGACCTATGTGACTGTGCTGGGGAAAGCCTCCCGCGAGAGGGCGATGATTAAAGATCCCGCCGTGGTGATTCCGGTGGCAGGCTTTTGCTTCCTTGTGACTGCCGTGGTGCTGGCGATTTATGTCCTGATTCCGATTGCTTCTCTGATAAAAATGTGGGGCGTCGATTATTCATTTACTCTTGCCCATTACAAGTACGCTTTTGAAGTGGGACGGAATGCGATCCGGGATACTACGCTTCTGGCTGTTATTTCCACGCCGATTGCCGGCATCCTCGGCATGATTATCGCGTACCTTGTGGTGCGGAAAAAGTTTATCGGCAGAGGATTTATCAATTTTGCGTCGCTCCTCAGTATTTCCGTGCCGGGTACGGTTATCGGCATCGGATACATACTGACGTTCAATGATTATCCTCTCCAGCTGACAGGCACGGCAATCATTCTTATTGCGGCGTTTGTTATCCGCGCGCTGCCTATCGGTATCCGTGCCGGGGTTTCCAGTCTGCAGCAGATTGATCCCGGTATCGAAGAAGCGGCGTCCGACCTGGGATCTAACGCGAGCCGTGTGTTTACTACGGTGACACTTCCGCTGATTAAAAGCGCTTTCTTTGGAGGTCTTGTATATTCGTTTATCAGAAGTATGACGAGCATCAGCGCAGTCATTTTCCTCGTATCGGCCAAGTACAGTCTGCTCACTGTTCTTATTCTGGATCAGGTGGAAGATAACCAGTTCGGTGTGGCGTCCGCCTTTTCAACGATATTGATTTTGATTGTATATGCAGCCATTGTGGGAATCCAGCTTCTTCTCGGACGTTTCGGCTCCCATAATAAAGAAGCGGCAAATGAAGGAGAAATGTGATGGCAAAACAGGCGAGTATCGAATTGAAAAACTTAACAAAAGAATATGTGACGCATGAAGGAACTGGTACGTTCCTCGCGGTAGACCATATTAATGTAAATATAGGAAGCGGTGAATTTGTAACGCTCTTGGGGCCGTCAGGCTGCGGAAAAACGACGACACTCCGCATGATTGCCGGATTCGAATCTGTTTCCGGCGGAGATATCCTTCTGGACGGGATCCGGATCAATGAAATGACACCGGATAAGCGGGATTCTTCTATGGTATTCCAGAGTTATGCCTTATTTCCCCATTATGATGTGTATGATAATGTAGCATATGGTCTTGTAAACAAAAAAATGGATAAGAAGACCATCAGGGAAAAAGTCATGCAGATGGTGGAACTTGTGGGACTGAAAGGGCTGGAACACCGCATGCCGAATCAGCTTTCCGGAGGCCAGCAGCAGCGCGTGGCTCTTGCCAGGGCGCTTGTCATGGAACCGGCTGTTCTGCTCTTTGATGAGCCTTTATCTAACTTGGATGCGAAACTCCGGGTGTACATGCGCAAAGAGATAAGAAAAATTCAGCAGCGGATCGGCATTACCAGCGTGTATGTCACCCACGACCAGGCGGAAGCCATGAGCCTTTCCGATAAAATCATCATCATGAACAAGGGCCATATCGAACAGGTGGGGACACCTCATGAAGTATACCAGCATCCCGCTTCCCGTTTTGTTGCCGATTTCATTGGCAGCGCCAACTTTGTGGAAGCAAAAGTGGGTGAAGGGGACAGTGAAAGGGAAATGATTCCCGTCCGTATGTTAAATGAAGATTTTAATGTCCATTATGCCGGACTTCCGGTGAAAGCGGGGGATACGGTACAGATCGTTCTCCGCCCTGAAGCGATCAGGCTGGCGGACAGCGGCGACGTGGAAGCGGAGGTGATTTCTTCGACTTATATGGGGGCTGTGCAGGAATATGTCGTCCGTGTCGGTGATAAGGAACTTGAAACGGAAGAGTATAATCCGGAAGGGAAGCGTATTTACCGGCCAGGAGATAAAGTATGGCTCCGCATTCAGCGAGGCGCGCTCCACGCTGTGAAGAACTGAACGAAACTTGGATACCCGGCACGGGTATTTGAGTATAGAGGAAAGATTCATTTTAAGGAGGCATTTTGATGAAAAGTATTTGGAAGAAGGCGGCACTTGCCGTTCTTGCAGGCGCTATGGCATTCAGCTTTACAGGCTGCGGAGGGGAGAAGAAAGCGGAAGCTCCGGCGGCGAAGAAGGAATCAAAAGAAATCACCGTATACATGGGAGTCGTAGAACAGTCTGCGAAAGTGGTTGCCAGCGAATTTGAAAAAGATACGGGCATTAAAGTGAACTTTGTCCGTATGAGCGGCGGGGAGACCTTGAGCCGTATCCGCGCGGAAAAGAATAATCCCCAGGCCAGTGTATGGTATGGCGGCAGCGCCGATTCTTTCATTATGGCGAAAAAGGAAGGACTTCTGGAAGCATACAAGTCGCCCAATGCAGAAAAAATCAAACCGGAGTTTAAAGATGCAGATGGATACTGGACAGGCATTTATCAGGGCTATCTCGGCTTTATACTCGACGGCCGTTATTTTGACGAACATAAGCTGCAGCCGCCGACATCATGGGATGATTTGCTGAAGCCGGAATTTACCGGCCAGATTGTCATGGGGAATCCGGGCTCCGCTTCTACCGGTTATGTAGTGGTTTCCGCTATCGTCCAGAGCATGGGTGAGGAAAAAGGCATGGAGTACCTTGCCAAATTGAATAAACAGGTTAAGCAGTATACCAAGGCAGGCGCGGCTCCGGCACGCAGCGCGGCTCTTGGCGAAGCAGCCATCGGCATCACCTATCTTCATAACGGAATCCGCCTGATCAAGGAAGGAAATACGAACGTCCATCTGTCGCTGCCAGAAGAAGGTACGGCTTATGAATTGGGCGCCGTAGCGATTATTAAGAATGCACCGGATATGGAAGCGGCAAAGAAATTTGTCGACTGGGCTCTTACCAAGAAAGCGCAGGAAATCGGACAGCATAACAATTCCTACCAGTTCCTCACAAATCCGGAAGCAAACCCGCCGGAAGAAGCTATGAAATTTAAGGATGCAAAACTCATTGATTACAACTTCCAGTGGTCCGGCGACAACCGTGCCCGTCTCCTGGAAGCATGGAACAAGGCAGTGAAAGAATAATGGGAGCAAAAGGGAAAATAGGGCTGATCGGCCTTGCCGTGATGGGTGCCAATCTGGCGAGAAATCTGGCAGGGCATGGTATTTCCACGGTCGTTTATAACCGAAGCCGTGACAAGACGGAAAATTTCCTTAAAGAATTTGGAAGTGACCCGAACCTTTCCGGCGCGGCTGCTTTGGAAGAATTGGTCAATTCTCTGGAAAAACCGCGGAAGATTATCCTTATGATCAAGGCAGGCGAAGCGGTGGATACCATGATGGCAAAGCTTGTTCCTTTTCTTGAAAAAGGTGATATCCTTATTGACGGTGGGAACTCCTTCTTTGAAGATACCCGGCGTCGGAGCAGGGAAATGGAAGTGCTGGGGCTTCACTTTGTAGGCATGGGCGTATCCGGCGGTGAAGAAGGGGCGCTCCACGGTCCCAGCCTTATGCCCGGTGGCACCCGCGAGGCCTACGATGCTCTTGCGCCGATATTGAAGGCGGTCTCGGCGAAGGCGGAAGGAGAAGCCTGTGTGGATTACATGGGTCCTGATGGTGCCGGACATTATGTGAAGATGGTTCATAACGGCATCGAGTACGCTGATATGCAAATGATTGCCGATACATACTTTGTGATGAAGAACGTTCTTGGCATGACGGCGGAAGAGATGGCGGACACCTGGGAAATGTGGAACAAAGGCGAGTTATCTTCTTACCTGGTGGAAATCACTGCCCGTATTCTGCGGAAAGCCGATGAGATGACGGGGAAGCCTCTGGTAGATGTCATATTGGATGTGGCGAAACAGAAGGGAACCGGACGGTGGACAAGTATGAGCGCTTTGGCGCTTGGTGTTCCCGCTCCGACAATTACGGAAGCCGTTTTTGCAAGAACTATGTCTTCCCGAAAAGAGGAAAGACTGGTGCTTTCCGAGCGGTACCGGAATCTTGCTTTTGAAGGGACGGAAGTAGACCGCCCGGCTGTGCTTGAAGACTTGCGGCAGGCTCTTTACGCGTCCAAGATCTGTGCCTATGCCCAGGGTTTCAATCTTCTTGAAGAAGCGGGGAAAGTATACGGCTGGGATCTGCAGATGGGGCGTATTGCAAAAATCTGGCGGAGCGGCTGTATTATCCGCGCCCGTTTCCTGGATACCGTAAGTGAAATTTTTGAAAAAGAAAACGGCATGACCAATTTGCTGGCAAGCGGATATTTTTCCCAAGTTCTTTACGGCGCCCGCGCGGGCTGGGGGCGCATTATTTCCCTGGCGGTGGAAAGAGGCGCGGCTGTTCCCGCTCTCTCCAGCGCGCTTGCTTACTTTGACTCTTACCGTACTGCACGGGGAAGCGCGAATCTTCTTCAGGCACAGCGTGACTGTTTCGGTGCCCACACGTATGAACGCATTGATAAGGAAGGAGCTTTCCATACCGACTGGATGAACTGAGTAAGGAAACTCCATGAAACAGCAGAAAACGGCATTTCTCACAAGATTATTTGCGGGGAATGCCGTTTTGGGATGGGAAAATAAAGACGGAAATTATTTATTGTTAAATTATATGGCTTCAGGGGGTGACCACAACTTTTCCAAATCCGGTGCGGCTTTCTAAGTAACTATGAGCCTCCTGTATATCGTCAAGGGAAAAGACACGTTCCGGATGAATAATGATGTTGTATTGTTTAATATAGTCAAACATTTCCTGTATTTTTCCGGCATTTACATTTCCTGAATAAAAAGAAGACAGGTACGCACCGGAAGGGATATCCGTAATCGGATCGAAGTTTTCAAGATACCATTGGTTGCCTAACTGGCCGACACTGCACAAGATGCCGCCATCGGACATATAGCGGAACGAATCCTTAATTGTCCGCGGACCTATAAGCTCCAATATCCGGTCAAACGACTGCCCTTTTGCAGAAAGTCTGCCGTCATCATCGACAAGGCCGGTGTCGTAGCCGAGAGAGGTCAGCAAGGACGCTTTTTCTTTAGTCCGTGATGTGCCGGATATGTGGATATGTGGAAATTTTGCCTTTATCAGTTTTAAAAATGCGAGGCCTATGCCGGAGGTGCCGCCGCGTACCAGTATAGATGAATCTGCTTGGATACGCAGGCTTTTCAAGGCGCCAAAGGCTGTATAGCAGGATTCGGGAATGGCTGCCAGATCAGGCCAGGGCAGATTGCTGGAAACAGGGTAAATTTGTTGATTGGGGAGTAATGTGTATTCAGCATAGCTGCCGTCAAAGGCGCGTCCCATTTCGCCCATGAAAGAAATGACCTTGGTTCCTGTGGGCAAACGGAAAGGATCTGTTGATTCCGCGATGGTTCCTGTACATTCAATGCCCAGGATGCGTGGGAAAGAAACTGTCGGCGACAATCCTTTGCGTGTAAAAATTTCAGAGTGGTTAAGGCCGAATCCTTTAATTTTTATAAGCGACCAGCCTTCTTTCACAGAGGGGACGGGAACCTGCCTGATTTTCAGCTGCTGAGGACCTCCTGCTTCATAGATGACGGCTGCTTTCATATACATATTTAAATCTCCTTTCTGAGGAGTAATAGAGAATCATGGATGGGCGGACATTTCATAATTACTATATCAGGCCGTTATTTTTCAGATATTCTATGGCGACATCACGGGCTTTGCGTTTATTAACGCGGACGTCATAATTCATGGCGCTCATTTCTTCCTCCGTAATGAGGCCGGATAATTGTTCCAATATTTCTTTCAGTTCCGGATGGGCGTCCAGGGTTTCCTGTCTCATGAGAGGGGCACCCTGATAAGGCGGGAAAAGCTGTTTGTCATCTTTTAACGGGACAAGGCCGTATTGCTTTAATTCACTGTCTGTGGAGTATGCGTCCGTGATTTGGATGATGCCTTGCGAGATGGCTTGGTAGCGTAGGGCCGGTTCCATTGTGCGTACTTGAAGATGGAGCCCGTATAAAGACGCGAGCCCGCGGTTTCCGTCTTCTCTGTCATTGAATTCCAATGTGAAACCTGCAATTGCCCGGTTTTCTACTTTGTGCAGATCAGAGATAGATGCGAGGCCGTTTGCCTCTGCATAAGAACGTGGGACTGCGACAGCATAAGTGTTTTGGTATGACATAGGCTCAAGATATGCCAGGTTATCCTGTATTTTAATTTCATCACGGGCCGCTTCATATACGCTGCGTGCATCATGGCCGAGGGGCGGTGGCTCTTTCAGGAGGCTGGAAGTTATTGTTCCCGTAAATTCCGGGTATAAGTCAATACTTCCTGCTTTTAATGCTTCATAAAGGAAGGCGGTCTTTCCAAAATTCGGTTTGAGTTCAACGGCTATATTCGTTTTCCGTGTGATCAGTTCCTGATACATATGGATCAATATGTCCGGCTCCGAACCGAGCTTGCCTGCAATGATAAGTTTGTCATGCCGGTGGGAAAAAGAGACGAAAGAAAGCATGAGAACCAATATAAAGAAACATAGTACAAGAAAAGACTTTTTTAATGAGACATGCTCCAGTATATGGATGCCGTAACTGAAAATAATCGCGAGCAATGCGGATGACCCCGCACCGATAAGAATGAGAGCGCTGTCATTGTGGTCGATACCGAGTAATATGAAAGAACCGAGACCTCCGGCCCCAATCAGGGCTGCCAATGTGGCGGTGCCGATGATCATGACCGATGCTGTGCGGATTCCGGAAGTGATAACCGGCATAGCCAGAGCCAATTCATAATTTTTCAGCTTTTCCCATCTGTTCATGCCAAGTGCTTCCGCCGCTTCATCTAATACGGGAGGAATTTCCAACAGGCCGGTGATCGTATTCTGCAAAATCGGAAACAGGGCGTAGATGATCAGCGCTGTCAGTGCAGGCAATGTGCCGATACCGAGAAATGGGATCATAAGTCCCAGAATGGCAAGAGATGGAATTGTCTGAATGATTCCTGTGATTTGCAGAACCGTCTCTGCGCAGGATTTTTTTCTGGAAAGCAGGATTCCCAGCGGGATGGAAATGAATATGGCGGCCAGAAGCGCGCTTAAAGAAATCTGTACATGCTGCGTCAGTGCGAGGAGCCAATCTTGGATACGCCCGGTGAAAACGGTAAAAAGATTATTCAAAGCCATCACATCCTCTGCTAAAGAATCGGGCGACAAAATCATTTTCCGGCCGGCTTTTGATTTCATCCGGTGTTCCGGTTTGAATGATTTCACCATGGTTCATAATGCACAGGCGGTCTCCCAGATAGGCAGCCTCCTCCATATTGTGGGTAACAAAAACAATGGTCAGCCCCAATTCGTGGTGGAGTGTTTTTATAAGATCCTGCAGCTGCCGGCGGGAAATGGGGTCTAATGCGCTGAATGGCTCGTCCATAAGAAGAATTTCCGGCTTGCCGATGATAGCACGGACGATGCCGACCCTCTGCTGTTCTCCGCCGGATAATTCATGAGGGTAACGGTGTGCATATATTTTCGGATCAAGACCGACTTTGGATAACAGCTGTGTAGTTTGTTCTTTCCGGATTTGCTTTGGCCATTTTTTCATAACCGGTACAAGTTCTATATTTTCTGTGACCGTCAAATTAGGGAAAAGGGCGATCTGCTGCAAGACATATCCCGTATTGAGCCGTAATTCGCGAAGCGGATAGTCCATGACGGATTTTCCATTTAATAATACATCTCCTTCTGTCGGGTCAATGAGACGGTTAATTAGTTTCAACAGGGTTGTTTTGCCGCTGCCGCTTGGGCCGATGAGAACAAAAAATTCTTTGTCTTTAATGGAAAGGCTCTGATTTTTTATTACGGTACGCTCTCCGTAATCTTTGCGGATCTGCTTTAGTTCAATCATGTATTCTCCTGTGGTGGAAAAACATCGAAAGGTTCTGATTTTATGAAAAACATTATATATCCGGACAGATTTCTTTTATAAGACGCATAAATTCCTGTGTCAGGACATCTGTAAATAAATGTGTTGTTTCGATCAGTGTTTGCTGCTGCTTTGCTGACAACTGGGAAAATGCTTTCTTTTCCGCCTCATCCATGGGGTCAATGATAGAGGCGGCAAATTGTCTGCCTTTTTCTGTCAGCATGATCAGTTTTTTTCGTCTGTCTTTCGGATGGACTGTGCTTTTAATATATCCTTTCTTCGAAAAATTTTTAATTACTGCGTTGACTACCTGTTTGGTGGAATATGTATGGCGTGTAATTGTTTGCTGGGAAATACCTTTCGGATGACGGTAAATCCATAGGAGGATTAACAGTGATTTTCCCTGAAGACCCCGCTTCCGGGCATAATCTTCATAAAGAGAAAACTGATGGTCCCGTAAACGGGCATACATACGGTGGTTTTCTATTGTTAAAGTAGAATAATCAGTTTGGATCATTATTGTGTACCTGAAAGCAAAACAAGACAATATAGTAAAAAGATTTTACTATAAGTATAAGGATCATGAAAATATCCGTCAAGGCATATCTAATCTTCTTGACGAATGCGACAGGGGAGATAAGCTGTTTTCAATGAACGGCAGAGAGAAGGATGCATCGATTTGCTGCTGATATTTTCTTTTCGAATTGCAGCAGGCAAATAAAAAAGCACAGTCTTTATGAAATCAGGACTGCTGCTTTTTTCAATAATAAGAAAGTATAAAGAATTTTATCCTTTTCGTAGTTAATTTCCTTCCAGCCGGGCGACACCGAGCGGCGGGGACTGGAGGAAGACGACGTCTTTGTTTCTCTCCTCCAGCCAGCCGGCCTGCCATGCATTCGGGAGGAGGTAAACGGGACGTTCTCTTCTGTCATAAACAACCATGGCGTTGTCGAGACCGATGAGTTCTTCCGGCGGGACATCGCCCTCCGTCCAGCGGGCGCAGGTGTAACTGATCGGTTCCACATTTACCGTGACATTGTATTCCTTTTCCAGACGGTACTTCATGACTTCAAATTGCAGCTGGCCGACAGCGCCGATAATGAAGGATTCCATGATGTAAGGCTGCTTGTAAATCTGGATGGCGCCTTCCTGGGCAAGCTGGCTGACACCGTTGAGGAACTGTTTCCGCTTCATGCTGCTTTCCGGAGAAAGACGGGCGAACAGTTCCGGCGGGAATACGGGAAAATCGATAAAGGTGACAGGGAATTTTTTTTCACATACCGTATCGCCCACGCCGAGTTCTCCTGTATCGAAGATTCCGATGATATCTCCGGGATAGGCTTTTTCTACGGTCTGCCGCTCTGTGGCGAGAAATTGCTGCGGCTGGGAAAGCCGGAGCATTTTGCCGCTCTGCCGATGGAGTACGGAAGCGCCCTTTTCAAAAATACCGGAACAGATACGCAGGAAAGCAATACGGTCATGGTGTTTGGGATCCATGTTTGCCTGGATTTTGAAAACGAAAGCGGAGAAAGCAGGATCTTCCGGCGCAACGTGTCCTTCCAGCGTTTCTCTTTCTTCCGGCGGCGGAGCAAGTTCCAGATATTTTTCAAGAAAAGTCTGTACGCCGAAGTTTGTCATGGCGGAGCCGAAAAAGAGGGGGGTCAGTTCGCCTTTGGATACTTTGTCTTTATCAAAAGGATCGCCTGCTTCTTCCAGAAGCTCCAGGTCATCTTTGAGGGAACTGAGAACCTCTTCGGAGAGATGGGAAACGATTTCAGGATCGTCTATCCTGCCTGAAATAACTTCCAGCTTTTTTACGCCGTGGGCGTTGTCTTTGACGAAAAGATGGCACAGTTTCTTTTCACGATCGTAGATACCTGTGTAGTCGCCATTAACGCCGATAGGCCAGTTCATAGGGCATGAACGGATACCGAGGACATCTTCAATATCCGCCATCAGGTCGAAAGGATTTTTGCCGAAATGGTCGATTTTATTGACAAAGGTAAAAATGGGAATACCCCGGTCGGAACAAACCTTGAAAAGTTTTTTCGTTTGGGCTTCCACGCCTTTCGCCACGTCGATGACCATGACGGCGCTGTCCACCGCCATGAGCGTACGGTAAGTATCTTCCGAAAAGTCTGCATGCCCCGGGGTATCGAGAATGTTGATGCGGCAGCCGTTGTAATCGAATTGGAGAACGGAGCTGGTGACGGAAATGCCGCGCTGTTTTTCTATTTCCATCCAGTCGGATACGGCATAGCGGGAGGTCTTCCTTGCTTTGACGGAACCTGCCAGGTGGATCGCGCCGCCGTAGAGCAGAAGCTTTTCCGTGAGTGTCGTTTTGCCGGCGTCAGGATGGGAGATGATGGCGAAGGTACGCCGTCTTTTTATTTCTTCTGAATCAGTCATTTTGCACCTCAACTAACAATACTCGTTTATTATACAGGAAATCGGAGGATAAGGTAAATGTTTTTCGGAACATGGGCAGGATACATTTTGCGGAGTCTCCTTAGACCGTATTTATGGCCGCATCGGATCTTTTACGGCGAAATCACGCATGAGGGAAATCATGGATTCGTTTGTGAAAAGGAGCGTGAGTTCTTCAGGCGAGGTGATTCTGTCATTTTTTGTTTTCAGATATGTTTCAAAACGGTTTTGCACTTTACGAATGCGGCCGGAAACTTCCGGCATGATGATTTTCTTCCCCGTAATCTGCTCCATGAGGACGCGGATCAGGACGGGGCGGAAAAAATATTCCATGAAACATGTCTCAATCCAGTAAGAATGTTTTGTTTTTGCAAAACGCGCCGTTTTTGCCATGAACCGCAGGTAAAGATCGAGTCCGTCATCCACGCTGCTCCAAAAATCGCTGAATGCCGTGTCGTAGCTGCCGTCTTCCTGCTTTTCGATAAATGCAAAGGCATCAGCTTCAATGATTCTGATTTTCTCTTTATTTGGAAATTGAGGCAGTATGTTTCTTTTAAAAAGGGAAATGACATCGCGGTTCATTTCCACGACGGTCACTGATTCCACTTCTTCTTTTTCTGATGCCATGAAGGCGTAGTATCCGAGCCCCAGGCCGTAGGTGATTACTTTTCCTTTTGCTGCTTCAATGTCTTTTTCCATAGAACGGATCTCACTGGGGACGACGCTCATCCACACGCGGTTGTTTTCCAGGATGACAGGGAAGGTCATCCGTTCTTTGAAGAACCCCGCTTCCCCGTAGAGGAAAGGGTTTTCTTTTTTGTAACGGGGGAAGGTCTGGAAAAATTCATAAGGAAGATAATCTGCTGTGGCAAGAGCGATGCAGTTTTCCTTATCGGGAGAAATATGGATTTGTTCGTAGTACGGATTCTTTTTCACCGTACTTCCGTCTTGGCAGGTGAGCTGCTCCATGACCGTCTCCATCATCAAATCGTATAAACGGCCGGGATCTTTTGCTTCGGTGAGATCTGAGTAAGGGAGGAGGGCCTCTTTGTTTTCATAGAGCGAGGTAACTGCTTCTTCCACGACATCGCCGAAGGCAAGATCCGTGATACGTGCCATAAAGGTGTCGCGCGGAGATGTTTCCGGGGACATGAGCCAGTCTTCATCCACATTCTGCAGGTACAGGCGGTCTTTTATTTCCGAAAGGATGATGTCGTTTACGGTTTCTGCCAGAAGAAATTTGTGCCACAGTACAGCGGCAGCGTTTTTTATGTTTTCGTTCTTCAGTATGTCCATTGTCTTCTCCTCTTTATATTCTTTGCTCATTATACAGAGATTTCCGCTTTCCTTCCATGCACAGTTTTTCATGAGGATTTTCTTTGGAAAATATTCTAAAAATATATGTAAAATGCTATAATATCTGCAAAGTCTGTGAAGTTCGGCAAAGGGGTGAAGGCATGGCTCGCGTAAAAGGCGCCAAACGATGGAATGAAATATCATCTTCTCAGTGGTTGTCGCTTTTTGCCGACCCTGCAGTTATGTCGGACCTGATGATGACGATTATTTCTTCCCTGTACCATGCGCCTGATTACACAGACAACGCGAAGCATATCGCCGATACTCTTTCTATGGAATACCGCGCGTTGAATGCGGCTGTCGGGTGGGCAGGAAATAAAATCCGTGACCGTTACGAAAGCGGGGCTTTTTTTGAAGAACCGGCGCGGACGGCAAAAAAAAAGAAAGTGCCGCCTGCCGTGGAAGCGGAAAAGGAATTTACCCTTACCGCGGAGGAGGCGGTGTGGGGGAAAGCTCTGTCGGAAATGGCGCCGTGGCAGTATATTTTTGACGGGGAAGAAGATGAGTATGGCGCGTATCTTTGGATACTGAAACCGGAGATGGCTGCAGCTTTTCGCGAATTGGAAGAAGCGGAAGTGTCAGCGGAAAATTCTGTCCGTGAAGCCCTGGCGGCGGATATTTCCTCTTTCGGTACGGAAGGGAATCTTTTCTCTTCCACCGCTGATGAAACAGTAGAGAAGATACGGAAGGTTCTTGAGGAAAGAAGCCGTTTTTTCCGCAAATCACTTTCCGAAAAAGCGGAATGCTGTGTCTGCGGGATTCACCGCCTGTCTCTTTTGAAAGCGGTGCCTTACGGAGAAGGTGGTATGAAACATAGAGGACTAGTTCTTTGTCCGATTCATGCGGCGCTTTTTGCCGCACATCTTATTTCTTTCAGCGACCGGGGAAAAGTGCTTGTGTCTCCATCGGTGACGGAAGAAGAAAAAGAACAATTTGGTCTTACGAAGGGAATGGACGCGCGGTATGCTTTCAGCAGAAGGCGCATGGCGGTCCATCGCAGAATTTTTAATCAGAAGGGACGGAAAGAAAAATGATCTTATCCGGTAAAGAAATCGCCCGCCACATAGGTGAGGAAATCGTGATCACGCCTTTTAATCCGAAGCGGCTGAATCCGAACAGCTACAACCTGACACTTGCTGATGAACTCATGGTGTACGATAATTATGAATTAGACATGAAAAAGAAAAATACAGGACATCTTTTAAAGATTCCACAGGAGGGCTATGTGCTGGAGCCAAATAAGCTTTACTTGGGCCGTACCCATGAATATACGAAAACCACCTGTTTTGTTCCGATGCTGGAAGGCCGTTCTTCGGTGGGGCGTCTCGGGCTCTTTATACACGTTACTGCAGGATTTGGGGATGTCGGATTTTCAGGCTACTGGACACTGGAAATGTTCTGTGTCCAGCCGATCCGTATTTACTCGGGTGTAGAAATCTGCCAGATTTATTTCCATACGGTGTTGGGAGAGGCGGAGAAATATATAAGCGGCAAGTACCAGAATAATCAGGGGATCCAGCCGAGTTTACTTTACAAGGATTTTGAAAAGTAGTATACTATTATTAACTTTACAGCACTTCGAGCGAAGACGCTTGCAGCAGACGTTTGGGTTTCCATGCGCTCAGCTGCTTTTTTTATTCCGGAGAGATAAAGAATAGTTTAGCAAGTCCCGGCGGAATAAAATGGCTACAGATAACGTACACGAAGCTGCCGTATCAAAGAGGAATTTTCCAAGGAGGTCTAAGGCTATGAAAAAAGTAATGAAGAAAATGCTTATCGCAGGAATGGCCTGTGTATGCGGTGCGGCGCTGCTGGCAGGATGCGGCGGTGACAGCGGTTCCAAAAGCGGCGGAGAAAAGCAGTTCCTGAATATCGCGACCGGCGGTACCGCAGGGACGTACTATCCGCTTGGCGGCGCTCTTGCTGAATTACTGAATAACAATATCAAGGGCATGAACGCTTCCGCCCAGTCCACCGGAGCGTCTGTGGCAAATGTAAATATGCTCAAAGATGGTTCTGTCGATCTGGCTTTCATTCAGAATGACATTGCTTACTACGCGGTCAACGGTTCTGAAATGTTCAAGGATAATAAAGTGGCCGGCCTCCGGGGTCTTGCGGCGCTTTATCCGGAAACGATCCAGTTCGTGACCACGGCTGATAAAGGGATCAAATCCATTGCGGATCTGAAAGGCAAGAAAGTTGCCGTTGGTGCGGCAGGCTCCGGTGCGGAAGCAAATGCCCGCCAGATTTTAGCCGCTTACGGTATTACTTATGATGATATTGATGAACGTTTCCTGTCCTTCGGCGAAGCGGCCGATGCGCTTAAAGACGGCAACGTAGATGCAGGCGTCGTTGTAGCGGGGTTCCCGACTGCCGCCATTCAGGATCTGGCGGCCAATAAATCTGCGGCTATTATCAATATCGACAGCGATAAAGCAGATGAACTGATGAAGAAATATCCCTACTATACGAAGGTAAGCATTCCGAAAGGCACTTATCCCGGGCAGGAAGAAGATATTCATTCTGTTGCCGTTAAATGTGTTGTCGTTACTACCGACAAGATGGATGACAAACTGGGCGGTGAAGTAGTCAAGGCGATTTATGAACATCTGGACCGCATGAAAGCCGCTCATGCCGTGGGCAAGTATATTACAAAAGATACCGCCCTTGACGGTATGTCCATTCCCATGAATGCGGGCGCCGAACAGTATCTGAAAGCCAAGTAGGGAAATGGCTGAAAGTTCCATAAGACATGGAAAAGAGTGGATGGCGCCGGGGCAGGAAACCGTTGTCATTCACTCCTTGTGTCTGCAGGAAGGATCATTTTATTATCATAAAGGAAAGGAGCGGCTTTTGCCGCATTGCCATGATCAGGAAAAACAAGGGCGGCCGGCTTGAAAACGTTATCGCCTCTGTGGGGATCGTCATTACTGTCTGTATTGCCGTCTTTGGCTACTATATCAGAACGCCGTACCTTTACGGACAGACTTCCGACGGATTTCTTATTCGACAGGAAGTGGAAGCGGGGACGCCGGTGACTTTGGCGTACCGCCATTCCGTACAGAAAACGATGATTTACGAATATCTTGCAGTGAATGAAACGGAAGACGGTCTTATTTTGAAATCGACAAAGTACCAATCCATGGGGGTGGGACTGCCTTTTTCGAAAGAAGACGGTGAATTCCGGCAGGAAGGGGAATGGTTCATCATGGATAAAATGAACCGCCGCTGTCCGGAATTGTCCATCCGGAACGGCGTGACCAATGATGAACACATTATCGTGGGTGATAAAGACTATGCGCTGGCGGAACTCATGCCTCTTGAAAAAGAACTTCATCTCTATGTGGCGCCGTTATGGAAGGCTTACTGGATGAAAAAAGAAATAAGGAGTTGATTATATTGGCCGATTTGGAGAAAAAGGAAAATCCTGCTGTGGAAAAAGGTATGGATGACCATCTGCAGAAGAAACTGAAAGAACTGGATAAAGAATCAAATACGATGGAATACAGCGGCACGTGGGCGAAAGTGATCGCTGTCATCTGTATCTGTTTTTCTCTTTTCCAGATTTATACCGGTTTCTTCGGCGCACTGGACGCTATGATCCAGCGGTGTATCCATCTGTCTTTCGGTATTTCTCTGGTATATCTCTTATGCCCCACTAAACGGGAGTGGATTCGCGGCGGAAGTGTGCATCCTGTCGATTTGGCACTTGCTATCATCGCGGCGATTCCACCGATTTATATTTTGGTGAATTACCAGCAGCTTATTTTGCGGGCAGGAACAGTGACACCTGTGGATACGTTCATGGGAGTGCTGGGGATGCTTATGGTTATCGAGGCGGCGCGCCGTATTGTAGGCCTGCCGATTGTTATTGTAGTACTCTGTTTCCTGGCTTACGGTTTCTTCGGCCGTTATATGCCCGGACCTCTGGCACACCGCGGGCTTACCGTGAACCAGATGGTCGGGCACCTCTTCTATACTACGGAAGGTGTTTTCGGTATTCCTATGGGCGTATCGTCCACCTTTATTTTCCTTTTTATCCTTTTTGGGGCGTATCTTGAAAAAACAGGTCTCGGAAAATTCTTTATTGATATCGCCAATGCCATTGCAGGCTGGGCATCGGGCGGTCCTGCCAAAGTGGCGGTTATTTCTTCTGCCCTGCAGGGGACGATTTCCGGCTCATCCGTAGCAAACGTTGTCGGATCCGGTTCTTTTACCATCCCTATGATGAAGAAATTGGGATATCATAAAAACTTTGCGGGAGCAGTAGAAGCGGCAGCCTCTACCGGCGGACAGCTCATGCCTCCGGTCATGGGCGCGGCGGCGTTTCTCATGGCGGAATTTGTCGGCATTCCTTACATGGAAGTCGTGAAAGCGGCTATCGTGCCTGCGGTACTTTACTTTCTCGGCGTATTTTTGGGCGTTCATTTTGAAGCGAAGAAAAATAAGCTGAAAGGGACGCCGAGAAATGAACTTCCGCCATGGGTTAAGATCATGAAAGAAGAGGGGCATCTGGCAATTCCGCTGATTGCGATTATCGGGCTGCTTGCTTCCGGGTACACCCCGATGAAGGCGGCACTGGCAGGGATCATTATTTCCATTGCCACCGCCATGCTCCGCGCGAATACACGGATGGATTTCAATGATATTATTGACGGTCTGGTTAAAGGCGCCCGCGGCGCTTTGGGGGTGCTCATCGCCTGTGCGTCCGCCGGTATGATCATCGGTATCGTGACGAAAACGGGAGTGGGGCTGAAGCTGGCGTCTGCTCTTGTCGATGTGGCGGCAGGAAACTTTATGCTTCTTCTGTTCTGCACTATGATTACATCCCTCATTCTCGGCATGGGCGTGCCTACGACGGCAAACTATGTCATTACATCCACTATTGCGGCACCGGCCCTTATCCAGCTTGGCGTGCCGATTTTGGCGGCGCATATGTTCGTTTTCTATTTCGGCATCATTGCCGATATTACTCCGCCTGTGGCGCTGGCGGCTTATGCAGGAAGCGCTATTTCCGGCGGTGATCCGCTGAAGACAGGGGTAAACGCTTCGAAGCTGGGCATTGCGGCTTTCATTATTCCTTACGTCTTCGTTTTGTCACCGCAGATTTTAGGGATTGAGGCTTCCGCCGGCAGCATTATTTTGACCACCTGTACGGCACTTATCGGTATGGCGGGAGTTTCGGCGGCGATGATCGGATACCTTGCGGCAAAGACGAATATGTTTGAGAGGCTCCTGCTCCTTGCCGGCGGCCTTATGCTCATTGATCCCCGTCTCATGACAGATGCGGCAGGCATCGGCATTCTTGCCTTTGTCCTCTTTATGCAGTTTCTGAGAAGAAAGAAAGCGGATGGATAATTTCCTACGGTTCAATCACTCCACGCAAAAACCCGCAGTATGTATTGCGGGTTTTTGTGTACCTTATTTAAGAGGAAGAGATTCTTCTCCCATAAGAATCCTTTCCATATCCTCATCTGCCGACTCCGCCCACGGCAGCCGAAGCTTCGGCTGAATTCCCTCAAGAAGGTGGGGAAAGAGCGAATTGTCTTCCTTGATTTTTTCAGGAACGAAAACGGAAAGGCGGTCAGGCAGGATTTCCAGATCAATAGGGAAGGACGGCCCCTTTTCACCGTCTACATTTGTTATGAGTTCTTCTTCATTGCTGATGGAAATATGGGCTTTTTTTACACCGACCACAGTCAATATTTCCGGCCCCAGCTGGAGGCCTGTGATAAGTTTCGGAGCTTCACGGATGGTGCGGAGCCATTGGAAATTATGGAAAAGAGCCAGTTTGATGACGCCTTTGTTCCTTTCTTCCGGCGGGACGAGATTGCGGAAGCTGCCTGCCGAATCGGTGAGCATGGCTGCCACCAAAGGGGAGGAAATATGGATATCCGTCCCGTTTTCTTCTCTGATGTGGAAATGGTAAGAATGCTGTTTGGGAAGAGCCTGAAACCCTTTCATAAAGTACGCAAGAGAGCCAAAAAGCGTTTTTTCCTTAATTGTCACTTCGCTGACCGCTTCCGGAATAAGTCCTGCGGCAACGATATTGATGAAGTAGCGGTCATTGATTTTCCCTACATCGATAGTGGTGCGTTTTGCCTGCTCCAGCATCCGTATAGCGCCCTGGGGTGAACGGGGGATATGAAGCGCCCGTGCCAGATCATTCACCGTTCCGAAAGGAATAAAACCGAAGCATGAATCGCTGCGGACAGGAACCATGCCGTTAATGACTTCATTAATCGTACCGTCGCCGCCCATGCAGATGATGTCTTTATTCTTTTCCGCGGCGCGGCGGGCGAAATCTTTCGCATCTCCCGCTTTTTGTGTCAGCTTGATGGAAACATCGTCATACCGTTTGGAAAGAACAGAAGATAAAAGCGGAATGTACTTCGGCGCCCGTTCCCGTCCCGAGGTGGGATTTACAATGACCAGACAGCGTTTTACGTTTTCCAAAACCAGGTCCTCCTCCTGCAATTTTATTTCTTTACTATTATAGCAGATATAGCAGAAATGTATTTATGGAAAGAGGTGTAAAGGGGTCTTCTTAAAGAAATATTTTCTAAGAGTGTGTCACAAATGTTTGATTATTCCAGAGATCCGTGCTGAGATAAATGCATAGGGTTCTTGAGGTATGTTGTAAGTTGTAGTATAATATAACCTGCAATTTGTGTACGGTAAATAAAAGGACGGACCCTTTTACCGGTATAAGGAGGAATATTTTTTATGAACGTAAAAGCAGAAGCACTGGATCAGCACAAGGTACAGCTTACCATTGATGTACCGGCTGAAGTTGTGGTCAAGGGGTTTAAGCAGGCAGTAGCCCGTATCGCCAACCAGGTGAAGATTCCCGGGTTCCGTAAAGGCAAGGCGCCCCGCCGCATTATCGAGATGCATTTCGGCAAAGAAGCTGTTGCCGGAGAAGCGCAGGATATTGTTATCAACCAGGCTTTGAATGACGCGATTATGCAGGAAAAGCTCATTGCTGTCACCACTCCCGAAGTAAAACAGGAACGTTTTTCTGAAACGGAAGGTGCTGCGTTCACCGCTACTTTTGTTAAACAGCCGAAAGTAAAGCTTGGCGAATATAAAGGACTTTCCGCCAAACATGTGAAACCGGAGATTTCCGATGACCAGGTTATGGCACAGATCCGGCAGGCTGCAGAGCAGAATGCGAGAATGGAAAAGGCGGAAGAAGGTACTGTCCTTAAAAAAGGCGACATCGCCGTTATCGATTTCAAAGGTACCGTTGACGGGAAAGCTTTTGAAGGCGGTGAAGGGAAAACTTATCCGCTGGAAATCGGCTCAAAGAGCTTTATCCCGGGGTTTGAAGACCAGCTTGAAGGCCACAAGGCGGGCGATGACGTAACAGTTTCCGTATCTTTCCCGAAAGACTATTTTGTGGATACTCTTGCCGGCAAAGAGGCGGAATTTGCTGTACATATCAATGATGTGAAGCATAAAGTAATTCCCGTTATTGATGATGCTTTTGCCAAATCCGTAAGCCGTCATGAAACACTGGATGAACTGAAGGAAAGCCTGAAACAGCAGATGCAGCTTCGGGCATTCCAGCAGGCGGAAGAAGCTTACCACCAGTCCCTGATTAATCAGGCGGTGGCAAATTCCAAAGTGGATATTCCGCAGGAAATGGTCGATCAGCGCATTGATGAAATCGAACAGGAAGTTAAACTGAATATGGAAGCCCAGGGCATGGACTTTGATAAGTATCTTTCCAACATGGGCAAGTCGGAGGAAGAATTCCGTCAGAGCTACAATAAGACTGCTGAGCAGCAGGTACGCGAAGGCTTGGTGCTTGCGGAAATCGCTAATGTTGAAAAACTGGAAGCGACCAATCAGGATCTGAATATGGAAGTTTACAGCATGGCGCGCCAGTTTAATGCGGAACCGAAAGATGTCATCAAAATCATCAGAGATGAAAACCGCGCGGGGATGCTTTACAATTCCGTACTCCGCAAGAAAGCGGCTGCTTTCATTTACGGCGCGGCGGTAAAGGAAGAAAGTAAAAAAGAAGAAACAGCCAAGAAGACAGAAGCTCCGGCAAAAGAAAAGAAAGAATCTCCGCTGGCTGCAAAGACAGTCAAAGAACTGAAAGCTTACGCTGAAGAAAAGGGTATTGCCCTTGACTCCCGCGCAAAGAAAGCGGACATCATCGCTACGATCGAAGCGGCTGAAAGAAAGTAATCCGTTCAACTTCATACAATGAATTTTATTTCATAACCTAAAGAGGCGCAGGCATGTTCCGCGTCTCTTTGTTGATGTATGAAAAAGAAATATAGAATTTTATCGTTATAAATTGTAAGATTGTGGTACAATTAGAAAGTACAAATAGTATTTATGAGAAAGGATGTTTATCTATGCCTTATGTGCCGATTGTTGTGGAACAGACCTCTCATGGGGAACGTTCCTATGATATTTATTCCCGTCTTTTAAAAGACCGTATCGTATTTCTTGACGGCCCCATTGATGATCATACCGCCAACGTGATTATTGCCCAATTTCTCTTTCTGGAAGCGGAAGACCCCGACAAAGATATCCATTTTTACATCAACAGCCCCGGAGGCGTTGTGACGGCAGGCATGGCGATTTATGATACGATGCAGTATATCCGCCCTGATGTGTCTACCATCTGTATTGGTTCCTGCGCCTCCATGGCGGCCGTACTTCTGACAGCCGGCGAAAAAGGGAAACGCTACGCCCTGCCTCATGCCAGCGTTATGATCCATCAGCCCCTCGGCGGTGCGCAGGGACAGGCGACAGATATTGCAATCCATGCCAAAGAAATTATCCGTCTCCGCAGCGAGCTCAATGGAATCATCGCGGCCCACAGCGGACAGACGCTGAAAACTGTCATGAAAGACACCGAAAGGGATAATTTTATGACTGCTGACGCCGCTTTGAAATATGGGCTCATTGATAAGATCCTTACCAGAAATGAACTGGCCGAGTTAAATGGGAAATCTGAATTAAGCAAGAAATAAGGAGGCTCTGTGGCTAATAAAAATGAACAACCGCCGGTATGCAATTTCTGCGGACGGTCGGGAGACGAAGTCGAAAGACTGATTGCGGGACCGGGCGTCTTTATCTGCAATGAATGCATTGAAGTCTGCCGGAACATATTGGAAGAAGAAATGAAAACTTCGAAGAAGAAGAAGGGGCTTCCCGATTTTGAACTTCCGACACCTGAAAAAATCAAAGAATACATGGATCAGTACGTTATCGAGCAGGATGATGCAAAAGTTGCCCTTGCCGTAGCCGTGTACAACCATTATAAACGTATCCGCTATGAAAAAGACGATGACGGTGTGGAACTGCAAAAGTCAAATATCATCATGCTGGGACCCACAGGGAGCGGAAAAACTCTTCTTGCCCAGACGTTGGCGAGGTTTTTGAATGTTCCTTTTGCTATTTCCGATGCGACTACCTTAACAGAAGCGGGCTATGTGGGGGAAGACGTGGAAAATATCCTGCTCCGTCTTATCCAGGCAGCGGATTACGACCTTGAAAGAGCGCAGCGGGGCATTGTCTACATTGATGAAATTGATAAAATCGCAAAAAAATCGGAGAATCCGTCTATTACAAGGGATGTTTCAGGGGAAGGCGTACAGCAGGCCCTGCTGAAAATCCTTGAAGGGACCGTAGCCAGTGTTCCGCCGCAGGGCGGACGCAAGCATCCTAACCAGGAGATGATCCAGCTGGATACGTCAAATATCCTCTTCATCTGCGGCGGAGCTTTTGCCGGCATAGATAAAGTCATCGCCCGCAGAACGACCAGGAGCACGATGGGATTTGGCGCGGATATCAAGAAAGCCGATGAGAAAGACATTGCGGAAGTTCTTCAAAACGTAGAACCTGAAGACCTCCTGAAATTCGGACTTATTCCGGAATTTATCGGCAGACTTCCTGTCATCGTAGCTCTCCACCCGCTGAAAGAAGAAGCGCTTATCAGAATCCTGTCGGAACCGAAAAACGCTCTTATCCGACAGTATCAGAAACTTCTCGGCATGGACAATGTGGAGCTTGTTTTTGAGGGGAAAGCGGTTCGTGCCATTGCGAAGAAAGCCATTGAAAGGAATACGGGTGCCCGCGGACTCCGTGCGATTATTGAAAAGATCATGACAAAAGTGATGTATGAGATTCCCGGAATGAAAGATGTGGTGCGCTGTACCGTTACGGAAGATACTGTTCTCAAAGGCGAACCGCCCCTGCTGGAAAGAAAAAAGAAATGAAATTATAATAAATTGTAATAATATAAATGCGTTTTGCCGTAAGACAGGACGTATTTTTGTTTGAATAGACAGAAGAGTTATCTTCCCTTGCATAGAAGACCGTGTTTACTGCGGTGTTTTTTATTGATTCGGGAGAGGCTTTCATCGAGAAAATGCGAAATGTTTCTTGAAAAATCTGCTTTTTTATCGGCTATGTGGTAAAATATAAAGAAGTGTTGATTCTTTACAAAGACACTGAATTATAAGATAAGAGGAATTTTTATGAACGAGAATACAGATATAGGAGATGCAGCCGTTTTGACACTGCCTGTCGTAGCTCTTCGCGATATCATTGTTTTTCCCCATATGACAGTGAACCTGGATATCGGGAGAAAAGAATCTATTGAAGCCGTCCGCGCCGCAGGCCGCAGTGACCGGTATCTTGCTATGATCATGCAGCGTGATGGAAAAGTGGAAGTACCGCAGGAAGAAGATCTCTACTCCTTTGGCACCGTTGTAAAAGTAAAACAAATGCTCCAGCTGCCCGGCGGCCTCATCCGCATACAGGCGGAAGGGATTTCCCGCATTCGTGTTCACAGCGTCCTGCGAAAAGAAAACTGCTTGGTGTCTCAGGTGGAGGATGTGCCGGAAATCGAGCCGTCGGACGCGCTTCGTGGGGAAGCATACAGAAGGGCCCTTTTGAAATCCTTCTTTGAATGGATTCACAATGCCCAGCAGAATCTTTCGGATGAGCAGATGGAGCAGCTGAAAGCTTCCGACACGCCGGGATACACCGCTGATTTCATTTCTACACAAATGCCTATCAGCCCTGCAAGACGGCAGGCTGTTCTGGAAGAAAACGACGTTATGGAAAGACTTGTTCTTATTCGCCGGTTTCTTGATGAAGAAATACAAATCGGCCGTCTGGAGGCGGAAATAAACGGGGAAGTGCGGAGCCGTATGGAAAAGGAGCAGCGCGATTACTACCTCCGTCAGAAAATAAAGAGCATCCACGACCGCCTCGGCGACGAGATTTCTCAGGATGCGGAAGCGGAAGAATACAGGCAGAAACTCGAAAAAAGCGGAATTCCTGATGAATATAAAAAGAAACTGGAAAAAGAAATCGCCCATTTAGCCACTATGCCGCCCATGATGGCGGAAACCACTGTGGCAAGAAACTATCTGGAATGGATATTTTCCCTGCCGTGGAAAGAGGAAAGCAAAGACCTTCTCGATTTGAAAAAAGCGGCGAAACTTTTGGATGAAGACCACTACGGCCTTGCAAAAATTAAGGAACGTATCCTTGAGTATCTTGCCGTCCGTATCCTTGCTCCGGAAGCAAAGGCGCCTATCATTTGCTTTGTGGGACCGCCCGGTGTCGGTAAGACCAGCTTTGCCCGCTCTATTGCCCGTGCGCTGGATAAAAAATTCGCCCGTATTTCTCTGGGCGGTATCCATGATGAAGCTGAAATCCGCGGGCACCGCCGCACCTACATCGGTTCCATGCCGGGGCGCTTCATCGAAGCCATTGCCCATGCAAAAACAAAAAACCCCCTTCTTCTTCTGGATGAAATCGATAAAGTGGGCTCCGATTTTCGCGGCGATCCCGCTTCGGCGCTCTTGGAAGCGCTCGATCCGGAACAAAACAAAGCTTTCCACGATAATTACATTGATATCCCCTTCGATTTGTCAAAAGTGTTTTTCGTGGCCACGGCGAACACCGTTTCCACCATTCCGGCGGCACTCCTTGATCGTATGGAACTCATCGAGCTCTCGGGATATACGGAAGAAGAAAAAGTACAGATTGCAAAAAAATACCTCATACCGCGGCAGCGTGAAAGAAACGGGCTGAAAACCGCAGATCTTCATTTTACGGATGCCCTCCTGCGGAAAATCATCAGAAGTTATACCCGGGAAGCAGGCGTCCGTGAACTGGAACGGACCATCGGCGCCCTCTGCCGCAAGGTGGGGAAGAAAATCGTTCTTGCCGATAAAACAATTCCCCCGCTTTCTGCCAAGACACTGGAGGAATATTTGGGACCTGTAAAATTCCTGCCCCTTGCCGAAGAACATGAGTCGCAGGTAGGACGTGTCAACGGTCTTGCATGGACAGCGGCAGGCGGTGAAGTTCTCGACACCGAAGCAATCACCATCAAAGGAAAGGGGAATCTGATCCTTACGGGCCAACTGGGCGATGTCATGAAAGAATCGGCAGAAACCGCATATACTTATATCCGCAGCCGTGCTAAAGAATTAGGGCTTGTGGAAAATTTCTATGAAACGCTGGATACCCATATCCATCTTCCCGAAGGCGCTGTGCCGAAAGACGGACCTTCCGCGGGGATTACCATGGCCACTGCGATGGCATCCGCCTACACCGGACGGAAAGTCAGAGGCGATACCGCCATGACAGGCGAAATTACCCTCACAGGCGAAGTCCTTCCCATCGGCGGAGTGAAAGAGAAAGTTCTTGCCGCCAGCCAATTCGGGATCAGGCAGATCCTGCTTCCTGAAAAGAATAGAAGAGATATGGAAGAAATACCGCAGTCCGTAAGAAAAAAATTGGAATTTATCTACGTGAAAAATGTGGATGATGTCTTGGCGCATGCCTTGATGAAATAGAGGAACGGACATGGCTGAAATCAAAGACAAGAAAAAGTTTCACATCTTCTCTGCCGCCTATATAGGGTCAACGGTTAAGACAGGGGAATATGGCAGAAAAAAAGAAATCGCTTTTATCGGGCGGTCAAATGTGGGAAAATCTTCTCTCATCAACTCTTTAAGTGGTATGAGAAAGCTTGCCTACGTCAGCCGTGAACCGGGAAAAACGAGAACCATCAACTACTACGCTGTACAATCCAGAAGAGATACAGGCAGTGGAGAAGAACGGCAGGAGTGGTACCTTGTCGACCTGCCCGGTTATGGTTTTGCGAAAACAAGCCAGGCGAATCGTGATTCCTGGAGCGGTTTTATTGACGAATACATCAGGAATTCGGAGAATCTCGTCATGGTAGGGCTTCTTGTGGATTTGAGGCATCCCGGTCTTCCCATCGATCTGAAAGCTTACGAATGGCTGAAAAAAATTGCGCCGGGCCTCCAAATCATCGGGACAAAAGCCGATAAAACAGGGAAAAATGAAATGAACAAAAATCTCCGCATATTGGAGAAAACCTTTCCTGCGGACACAGCTCCCCTTGCCTACTCATCACTGTCCGGCACGGGGCGGGATAAGCTCCTGGCACTCATTGAAGAAAAAATCTGCAGGTGACCTATGAAAAAAATTATTTTTGCGGCAATCTGTCTCCTTTCTTTCAGACTGACAGCTGCTGCCTACAATACCTATGCGCCGAATTCCTGGGATACTGTAAAAAAAGAAGCCTGGGACTATCAGGCCGTTTACGACCTTTGTGAAAAAGGCCGCGCACCGGACTATGACAGAAACTTTTTCGACAGGGGAAGCCTTACAAGGTATGAACTTGCCTCCGTTCTGAAAAATATTCTCAAAGCGGAGAAAAAAGGAGCTGCCTTTACAGAGGAAGAGAAGAAAAAACTTATTCGTCTGAAAAAAGAATATGCCCGTGAACTGGATGCTCTCGGGTACAGGGATGAAAAAGAAAAGAAAGAGCCCGTTGTTGAAATCGGGGGTGATGCCAGAGTTCGCTGGACAAAAGGCGAAGAAAACGATGCCCGTATCCGTACCGGCGCAAAATGGAATATAGGGAACTCTACCTATATTCAGGGACAGGGAAGTATTAACTCATAAGAGATAAAAAGACAGTGGTGGAATGCCACTGTTTTTTCGTGTCTTTGGCTGCCAGTCATTAGTATAAACTGTGAGCTGGAAAAAGCTATAAGCCGGGGACTGGAGGGGGGCAACCGGAAGATATAAGCCTGTCTGCTAAGCGTCATCTTGAGCCGTACGAAAGATCTGCGGTCGTGGTGAGGAAAGCGATAAGCTGTCATCGAAAGTAATAGATTCTTCACTCCGTGTCATGTTGCCATTTCCACGTCTTTCCCACAAGGCATTCTTGCCTCTGTTCAGAATGACAATTGGAGGAAAAGGCATCATAATGAGGTGAACGTTAAGCGTCATCCGAAAGCGAATGTGAAGGATCTATGACCATGGTAAGGAAAGCGGTAAGCTGTCATCGAAAGTAATAGATTCTTCACTCTGTGCCACTGTCCCATTTTACGTTTTTCGCACACAGCATTCTTGCCCCGTTCAGAATGACAGCGGACGGTAAGGTGTCATCCTGAACGAATGTGAAGGATCTGCTGCCGTGATGAGAAAGACGGAAATCAGGTTCTCTCTTATCATTTGATTCACTATGATATGCGAGTATCCTCCGCCACTGACGTGGTTTCCTCCTTTACAAGCAAGGAAGCGTCTTGTCTGCCATATTTAAAAGCATTTAACACGAATCGGTGTTTAGAAAAAGAGGTTCTAAGAGGAAGAATAGGGAAATAAAAAAGCCCTGTTGTTTGACAGGGGGCTTTCGATGTATCACCGTACATTTTGTGGCGGAATCTTTATACCTATTTGCCAATAGCCGCTTTCCGCTATTTATTCACCGCTTCGTTCAGCTTTTCGAAGTAGAAGTGCATATTGGCTGTGAGGTCGTCGCTTTCTGTGAGAAGGGCGCCGCCTACGAGGAAGATGGCATCCGGACCGTAGACTTGTACCATTTTTTTAAAAAGCTGCCATTTCATGCCGCCGCTGGGAACAGGGAAGATAGAGCGGAGCCCGCCCATTTCTGTTTCCGTACCGTCGCAGATTTTCCGGCATACTTCTTCGGTGAAAGGAAAGCGTCCGCCGAAGCTGGTGAATATGGCGGCATCGGCGCCTGCCAGGCGGCTGAACTGGCCGTAGCAGCAGAAGGGGGAAACGCCGGAATCCGCACTGAGGACAAGAGGGCCGGAGAAACAGGGGTGGAGGAAGATGGGCAGATGGAAGTCGGGAGCGGAGGAGAGTTCTCTGATGATGGAGAGCCCCAAAAGCCCCGGAGCTGCCATGATGCCGCCGGCGCCTAATTCCTGCGCGGTCATGGCACGTTCAAGAAATTCCATGCTGTCTGCGGTACAGTTCGCAATGTAAAGGGAGCGGCCTCCTGTTTTTGCATTGGCGTTATTCACACTGTCTACGCAGGCCTTTACTCTGTCTTTGAAAGGAGCGTAGGATTGATTGAAGAGGCTGTGGTCGTCTTTAATGAGCGGACAGCCGCCAAGGGCAAGTTTATAGGCGGTTTCTCCGAAGTCTTTTGCACTTCTTCCGAGAGGTTTCAGTGCCGACATGAGAATGGGGCCTTTTTCAATACCGCAAAGCTCACGGATACCCTGCCGCCCGAATTTCGGACCGGGATAGTGGCGGTACATGCTGTCGGGAAGCTCAAAGGACATAAGGCGGATGCCCGGCTGGAGGCTTGTATTTCCGAAGAGCATGTTCATGAGTTCTGTCATTTCTCCTTCGACGGTGTCGGGACTGTAGGAGATGATGGCGTAGTAGGAGCCGGGGTCCGCTTTTTTCAGGTCTTCAATCTGGCCGATGACGGTGTCTTCAATCCAGGTGTTTACAAAGAGTTTGTCAGGGCATTCTACGGTTTGTTCCACAGCGATGCCGCGGGCGATTTTTTTCACTTCGGCATAGTCGCCTGCCACGATCCGATAAGTGGCGGTAAAGCGGGAGGAGTGTTTCAATGCGTCATTTAATTCGTTAAAGAGTTCACTTTCAAAAAAGGGGTTTGATGCCATTCAATATACCTGCTTTCCTTAGTTCTTTTTGATTTCGCGGGATACTTCCGGGCGGCTTTTCTCAATTTTCTCTGTGCTTCCTGTGTCACCGGAAAGCCAGTAGAGGGGCCTGTTTTTTGATTCTTCATAAATGCGTCCTATATATTCGCCGATGATGCCGAGGCCTACAAGGTTGACGGCGCCAAAGAAAGAAACGAGGATGGTGAGGGTTGTCCAACCGGGAACGACGGCGCCTGTGAGGTAGGCGTAAAGAACATGAAGTATCAGGATGATGCCTGCGATACCTGCAAAGATGCCTGCGTAAAAAGCGGCACGAAGGGGGGTGGTAGAGTTGGTGAGGATACCATCTACGGCAAAGTGGAGCATTTTCCTCATGTTAAATTTGGATACGCCTGCATGCCTTGCCGGCGCCTCAAATTTGACGCTGGCGGTTTTAAATCCAAGCCCGCCCACGATGCCGCGGATGAAGCGGCTGTGTTCACGGAACTTAAGGAAAACGTCCAGTGCTTTTCTGTCCATGAGACGGAAGTCGGAACCTCCTGGAAGGACAGGGGTCTTTGAAATGGAATTGATCATGGTGTAGTATCCCGCAGAGGTGATTTTCTTTATGGGTCCTGCGTCTTCAGTGGCGGTACGCACGGTCTGGACGATGTCATATCCTTCTTTCCATTTTCCGATGAGTGTGGGGATAAGGGCGGGAGGATGCTGCATATCGCCGTCCATGGTGATGACAGCGTCGCCGCGGGCGAAGTCCATGCCGCAGGTAATGGCGATTTGGTGCCCAAAGTTGCGTGCAAAGGTAAGCGCCCGTACATGAGGGTCTTTTTCCGCAAGACCGCAGATAAGTTCATTGGTGCGGTCGTGAGAACCGTCGTCCACATAAATCAGTTCATAGGCCATACCCGTTTCTTCCATGACACGGGTGACGGCATCGTGAAAAAAAATGACATTGTCTTCCTCGTTGTACACCGGGGTGACGATAGAAATCATAGGATAACTCCTTTTACATACAATACAGATGGTACTATTATAGCACAGCATGCTTTTTGAAGAGGCGGAAGTCTCCGCCGGCACTTTTTGACTTGGCATGTATGTTCCGGGCGCGGCAGATGAATAAAGGAGCGGCGTCCCCTTGTGGCTATAGAATAGAATGCAGATTTCTGCTGATATATTTTTCTTGAAAAAATGTAAATGACAATTTTTGCTTAAGAGAAACAAAAAAGAACATGCCGATCGGGGCATGTCCAGGTATTTCATGAAATATTTTTATTGCGGGAGCAATCAGTTTCTTGCGTGGCCGGAATTAACGATAGCGATTCTATAGTCGCGGCCGCTTTGGGTATTTACGTCGGAAGCGCTTACATTATAGGTTTTTTCTTTGATTTGCGGGGCTTCCTCCGGCTTTGCCGCTGTTTCGTCATAGACGGGATGTCCGTATTTGTCCTGGTTGGCGAGGGCGATGCGGTAGTCGCGATGGTCAGCGTGGGCGATGCCTGCAATGGTGAGTGCCGCTGCGGACAGAAAAGCGATTTTTACCAATGTTTTCATAAATAGCCTCCTTATTTTATAACCGGGAATTTCATCCCATAACTTGTACCTTAATTATATAATAGTTCTCCCGTTTGTGTCACGTGCGAATAAATGTGTATATTAAAACCCCCCTTCCGGGGAAGAAGGGGGGAGGGTATGGGAGTACCCTTTTTAGAGAGAGGTGAATCATAAAATAAAATCAATAATGGAGTAAAGTATGAAAAATAATGGAGTAAAGAATGAACATAAAATCAATACGTGTAGAAGAACGGATCAGCTATGGCTTTTCCCATCACTGCACTTCATGATCTTTGTGATGCCAGCCATGTTTGGGAGTATATTTCTCATGTCTGGATACATCGCTGTCATGTTTCTTGAGCAGATAGGGACAGCTATCATCTGTACGGCTCTCATGTTTCGACACCTTTTTGCCATGTCCGGCCGGCGGGAAGCGGTTATTATCGGGGTCTTTCATCGGCTTCCATCCGTCCTTTCCATGCCTTTCCCGAGATTCGGGGCTGCCATTGCAGAGCCGCCATTCTTCTTCTGCATCACCTCCTTTCATGGGTTGATGATCAGACTTCTTTATACAGGGAGACTCTTGCTTTTGGGAAAAAATCTTCCTTTCCGGGACAGCAGATGCCCCTGATTGGAACAGAGAGAGTCGGTAATCCCTCATTTGCGGTGGTTCTTCCGCCGCAGCTATGTTGCCGGAGAAAGAAAAGGCTCCGGTGGAAATTGTAAGCCCGATCACGAAAAGAATTGCATGGTTTTTGATAGTCCTCATTTAAGGCTTTTCCTCATTTCTGTACGGCCGGAGGGATGTTGCCTTCCACCGGTGGTACTTTTGACTGAGTATCCGGCATGTCCTTTTTGTTATTTTCCGGGGTTTTCTTCATAGAATCTTTTTTTGGCATCTGTTTTTCTTTTGATTTTTCTTTCAACGTATTATCCGGGGCTGGATTTTTCTTTTCATCCGCTTTATCTTGCTTATCAGGCGTTTCTTCTTTGATAATCCGGATATCTTGGACATCTTTTCCCGGCTGATTCATTTGTTTGTCTGTATCCTGCCGGATGCCGTTTTTCTGCTGGGGCAGGTCAAGGAAAAAAGCCTGTGAAGGATGTATCATCAGGAATGTGGCACCGATTGAGAGACAGGAAGCCACGATAAGCGCTAATTTTGTATGTTTTTTCATAATTTAGAATTCTCCTTTGCAACAATATTTATGAATGGAATAGCTATATATAAAATCAGCCCGGGCCAGACATTTCCGGAAATGCCCGATATCCGGGCAGATGAGCCGATTTTATCCTTCCATGGGAAGGTACTTTTTGCTGCTCTGTTTTTAGGGGCGCCTGTCTGGAGGCGATATTCTTTCATGATGTTCTGTCTTTCCGGGCGGCAGGGAACGATTTCCTCCGGGGGGAGGCGTCTTTCCCTTATTTTCCAAATGCTCGGAAATCTGCCCGCGGTTATCCCATGTCCACTGGCGGTAAGCCGCGATATCATTGATGATGAAAGATACAATGGTCACCATGAGTGAAAGGACTGCCAGGACTATGGATACGACTATCTTATTCATTGTATTTACCATCCTTTTCTGAATCGTCTGCCTGCGGCATAGAACCGGACGGAGAATCTTGCTTTCTGTTCAGCTTCTTGCTTTTATGAAACTTTCTACCCAACGTCCCCATGAAGAAGATGGAAAGACTGGCAAAACATCCGGTTGCCCCCAGACCGACCATGGTCAGCGGGTGGAGTCCCGGTAAGGGATCCGCATCCATAATGGGAGTAAAATGCATAGATAATAGATAAATGGTAAGCAGCGTGGCCGCGAAAAGGAATATGGACAGAACCGTACAAAGGGTAAAAAATGCTTTGGCAAGGACAGATGCTGTTGCACTGGCAGCGTCCGGAATGTGAGGGCTGACTTCATTCCATGTCTGCTGCATCTTTTGCTGTGCTTTGTCGGCCAGGTATTCTGCATTGTCAGAAATTTTTTCCATTTTCGTTTTTTCGCTGACGATGCCTTCGGATTGGTAAGATGCATAAATATCTTCCGGGTGCCCCAGTTCTGCTGCAATCTGCGCATCAGACAGACCCCGTTCTCTGGCTTCTGTGAAATGGGCTTTGTAATCGGATAGAATTTCTTCCACATCCTCTGGTTTTACCTTACGGAAGTAGTACCGCAGAAGATCTAAAAACTCTCTCTCATTCATTAGGTTCTCCTCCTTCGGTGAGAAGCATATTGACTGCTTTTGTAAAATCAGACCACTCTCTTACCGATTCGATATATTCAGTACGGCCGGCCTCGGTAATTTTATAATACTTTCTCGGCGGTCCGTTATGAGATTCGGCCAGGTAGGTATCTACAAGGCCGTCTTTTTTAAAACGGTTCAGCAAAGGGTAGATAGTTCCTTCTGACATTTCTATATATTTGGAAATCTCGCTGACGAGTTCATATCCATAGAAATCCCTCCTACGCAGCATGGACAAAACAACGATTTCCATGACGCCCTTTTTCAGCTGAATGTTCATAGTCCTTCCTTTCAGATGGAAATATATTAGTAACACATTTCCGGAAGAATTAACTTCGGGTTATGAATACTATAACACACGATACTCTGTAATGCAAGGTACTGAATGATATTGAATATAAAACGTGCGGTAAAATCAAAGGAAATTAAGATTTTAACGTTCTGTGATATTGTATGATTCCGGATTTCCATAGCTCCGATATTGATAAAGTGGAAAATGGAAAGTACACGGCTTTGAATGTAAAATAGTGTGAACGATGCGTCGCATCTGCGAAAGTGTGAAGGACTTGCCAGTCATGACTTTTGGCCGCAGTGCAGGAAGGCGGTTATGAAATGGGGGGCTGTGAAAATATTTTTGTTTGAAATAAAATCGATGGTTGACAGAAGTGTTTGAAGTCTGTATGATAACTTTAATTTAAAAATGAAAAGCGATGAACGGAAAAAAGTCATGTTTCTGAGATAACAGAGAGCCGGTGGCAGGTATGAAGGATATGTCGAACTCTTCCGCAAGCTCCTCGTTGAATCAAGTAGATGGAGGCGTCATCCACGTTACGGACAGGAGCCATAAGTATAATGCAGGGTGGTACCGCGATGAATTCGCCCCTGTCCGATTTATTCGGGCAGGGTTTTATATTACCCGGAGGCAGAGTGATAAATGCAAGGTGGTACAGCGCTATGCGCCCTTGTCTGAGTATTTCAGGCGGGGCGCTTTTATTTTACTTATGGTCATGAGTGATAAATCAGGGTGGTACCGCGCGGGAGCGCCTCTGCATGGATATTTTCCATGGAGGCGTTTTTTTATTTTCAAATCAGGAGGTCAAAATGAATTTCAGTAAAGCAATGAAAGCAGCAGTAATCATTTTTACAGGCGCAATAGCAGCGGCAGGTCTTACTGCCTGCGGCGGGATAAAGACAGCGGCTGATTCTCCGTCAAAGGGCGGCGTGAAGATCGGATTCATCGCGGCGCTTACCGGCGGGGCAGCGGCATACGGCAAGTCCCAGGAGGAAGGAATCCGTATGGCTGCAGAAGAAATCAATCAGAAAGGGGCGATACCGATTGAGCTCTTTGTGGAGGACTCCAAAGGGTCTCCGTCCGATGCCATGAATGTGACAAAGCGGTTAATCCAAAAGAAGGCGGCGGTGATTATCGGGCCGATGACATCAAATGAGGCAAAGGCGGCAGGACCGATTATGCAAAATGCTAAAATTCCCTCGTTGGAAATATCGGTTACTGCGGAAGGAATTACGGAAATTGGCGATTATATTTTCAGAAATTCCGTACCCGAGTCGATGAATATTCCCCAGACGGCAAAAAAGACGCACCGTTTTTTAGGGTACGAGACGGCGGCGATTCTCTATGCCCATGATAATGAACAGCATGTAACGGCGCAGAAATATTTCCGAAAGACGCTGGAAGAGGAAGGAGTCAAGATTGTGGATGTGGAAACCTTCGGCAGCAAGGACAGCGAGTATTCTGCCCAGCTGACGAATATAGAGAACGCAAAACCGGACGTGGTTATTGTGTGCAGTTATTATCAGGAAGGGGCGCGGATTTTAAAAAAGATGCGTGAGATGGGAATGAACCAGCCTGTCCTTGGGGATAATGGCTTTGTTTCTCCCGAATTGGGAAAGATGGCGGGCGCCGCCGCGGATAATGTGTATGTGTCATCTATGTGGTCAGCGGCAAGAGATACGGCGGCAACGAAGACGTTTGTGGAGAATTATACGAAAAAGTACGGGCATGCACCTGACCAGTTTGCCGCCGCCGCTTATGACGGCGTGTACATGGCGATGGATGCGGTACAGCGGGCCGGTTCCGTGACAGATACAAGGAAGATTCGTGATGCCATGGCGGCGATGAAGGGGTTTAACGGTGTCTGCGGTACATTCAGCTTTGACGCCAAACGTGATCCTGTAGTGGATCTGGTTCTGCTGAAAATGGAAGACGGTGTGTTCTTGGCGGTCGGGAAACAATCATCATGAAAATAGTTTCCTGCGGGTAATCCGATGCAGATTCGAACTGAAGATACAGGGGATCTGCAGGGGTGGTTTTTGGTTTGTTTTTCTCTATGGTATACTGAAAAACGAGAATTTCTACTATAGTTAGGAGGTATTATGGGAATTTTAAGAATAGTTTGTCTTCTTGTTTTTTCTCTGCTTCTGTCACTTGGGAATGCATCGGCGGCGGGGTGGACGGCAGGGCCCGGTCTTACTCCTTCGGATGATTTTCCTTTATTTAAAACGGTGGAAAAACGGCTCGGGCTGAGTACGGCGAAAATTCCGCACAGCGGGAAAGAGCTCCCAATAGAATTGCGCGTATTCTTTAATGAAGAAATGGACAGGGCGGCAGAGCGGTACCTGCAGGCTTTGAATAAGGAAAGTAGCCATCGCCTGTCCGGCTGGATGGACTGGCAGGCCGGCACGGTAAAACCTTATGTGAGTGTGGTGCTTTTGGAAACGATGACCTATGAAGGAGGGGCGCATCCTCTGAATTATGTAAAAGGAATTACTCTAAACGCCACGGGAAAGGTGGTGACGCTTGCCGATCTGAAGACGGCCATGCCTTCTCTTTCCGTAGAAGCGCTTCGGGATGCGGCAGCCAGGGAATGCACAGCCCGGCACATTTCTACAGAAGAGGCGGAGAAAATCACAGAATTCCCGAAAGAATTCTATATAGGGAATGACGGTCATTTGTATTTCATTTTCCAACAGTATGATATCGCACCCTATTCGGAGGGGTGGATCATGGCGGATATGGGGTTATTTCCTTTCTGACGCTGTAGGGGGGTAAAGGAATCGCCTGCAGAGGATTCGTTTCTTTTTTACGTCGGTGCTATAATCAGAGTGATTCCCGTAGATGTACGTGGAATTAATAAACTTTTATTTGAGGAGGAAGTATGAAAAAAACAGCAATGCTTTTGACAGCGTGTCTTTTGGCCGCTTCTTGTATGATAATCCATGCGGAAGAACCGTTTCATCGTTCCATCACCGTGACGGGGACGGGCACAGTGACGGCAAAGAATGACATGGCTACGGTGAATTTATCTGTACAAACGATGGCCCGCGATGCCAAAGCAGCTGCCCGTGACAACGCGGATATCATGACGGCGGTGCGAAGCGCAGTTCTTGGAGCTGGCGCGACGGCGGATCATATCGAAACGATGGGGTATAATCTGTATCCGAACAACCAGTATGATGACAAAGGCCGTATGAAATCTACCGTATATGAAGCGGATAACCGTATGAAGATTGTCCTCCATAATTTGGATCAGACGGGCAAGGTAATGGACGCGGCGATTAACGCGGGTGCGAACCATATCGACAGTGTGATATTTTCTGTGAGGAATGAACAGGAATACAGGGATGAAGCTCTCCGCCGCGCGGTGGCCGATGCGAAACGGAAAGCGGACGTTATTGCAAAGACTCTTGGCCGGCCGGTAGTGAACATCATTTCTGTCGGCGAAAACCATACGGAGATCATGCCGCGGTATGCCATGAGTATGAAAGCAGCCGGTGACAGCATGGTGGAAAATGCGGCAACTCCCATGGAAGCGGGAACAGCAGATTTTGAAAGTCATGTGACAGTGGTTTTTGAGATTGTGTGATTTTTACTTCTAATATAATTCCTATATAATAATGTGAAAAATAGACTGTAAGAATCCCGGGGGAAGGCTCTCGGGGTTCTTACTGGATTTTACAGATTTTCCCTTGCACCAAAGTTACGTTTTTGATATAATCAATGTGTCGGGAAGTACCCGGCTTTTTTAAGTGCTTTTTATTGACTGCCATATCTGCTTATGCTATACTGTGTAAGCATGTTGCAATGGCGAAAGCCGAGAAGAGATTTGAGTGAGGTGTAAAGAATGCGTGAAGGAATTACTCTTGCATGCCCGGAATGCAAGCGCCGCAATTATCGTACAAACAAGAACAAAAAGAATAATGCAGAACGTATCGAAATGATGAAATACTGCAAATGGTGCCATAAACATACCCTGCATAAAGAAACGAAATAATTTAGTTTTAGAATGAGGGTGTGAGGATGGCGAAGCGTAAACAACCGACCAAAAGAGAGGTTGCAGAAGAAAACAAGAGTGCCTGGACCCGTTTTTTCCGTGAAACAAAAATGGAAATGAGAAAAGTCATCTGGCCGACAAAACATGAGATGGTGCGTTACACCATTGCAGTTCTCGTATCGGTCGTTCTTGTGTCTCTTCTGATTATCGTAGTGGACTTCATATTCATGCAGCTCTCCAAAGTTTTGATTCATACTGTAGGATGAAAGGAGAGAACATATGCCGGATAGCGAAGCTAAGAAAAAAACAGAGATAAAAAAATCCGCGGTCAGTGCACCGGTTGAAATCGGCAAACCGAAGGAAGGTTCTGAAAAGGACATCCGCTGGTATGTCATTCATACGTATTCCGGCTATGAAAATAAGGTTAAGGATACGCTTACCCGGAAAGTGCACTCTATGGGAATGGATGATACAATTATCCAGATTCTCCTTCCCATGCATGACGAGGAAGAAGTAAAAGACGGCGAAAAAAAGGTTGTATCGAGGAAAGTGTTCCCCGGATACCTTTTGATCCAGATGGAAGTCAATGACAGAAGCTGGTACGTCGTAAGAAATACGCCCGGCGTTACAGGCTTTGTCGGTACGACGACGAAACCGATCCCTCTTTCTGATGAAGAGGCCAAACGTATTATTGAGGGCAAGGATAAAAAACAGACTGCCAAGACAGATGCTAAAGTGGGCGATACCATTAAGATCACCCGCGGACCGTTTGCCGACCGCAGCGCCGTGGTGCTGGACGTGTCTGATGACAGAAGCAAGATTAAAGCTGATATCAGTAATTTCGGCACAACGACAACTATAGAGTTAGAGGTAGGTTATTTCGACCTCCTCCATAAATAACTCTGTGAGACTGTCTTGTACTTGGCTTGTCTCACAAGTGGGAGGGCCCGTTACAGCCCGAAAACCACATTCCACATAACGGAAAAGGAGGTGTAACAACATGGCAAAGAAAATTACTAAAATGGTAAAACTGCAGGTTCCCGCAGGCAAAGCCACACCGGCTCCGCCGGTAGGTCCGGCCCTCGGCCAGGCAGGCGTGAACATTATGTCTTTCGTAAAGGATTTTAATGACCGTACTGCCAAGCAGGCCGGCCTTATCATCCCTGTAGAAATTACCGTTTATGAAGACAGAAGCTTTACATTTATTTGTAAAACTCCGCCGGCAGCCGTTCTTTTAAAGAAGGCGGCAGGCCTTGAAAAAGCTTCCGGTGAGCCGAACAAAAATAAAGTCGGTAAAGTCACCAGGGCACAGGTTAAGGAAATCGCTGAAACAAAGATGCCCGACCTGAATGCCAACACAGTGGAAGCAGCAATGCGCCTTGTAGAAGGCACAGCCCGTTCTATGGGCATCGAAGTAACAGACTGATGACTGTCAGTGGCAGGATATTTATCCGATGACCACGAAGGAGGAAACAATGGCAAAATTGACAAAGAAACAAAAAGCAACCGCAGCCATCGTTGACAGTCATAAGTTCTATGATGTTGACGAAGCTGTTAAGCTCTTAAAAGAAGCGGCAACTGCAAAATTTGACGAAACTGTCGAACTTGCGTTCAATCTGAACATCAACCCGAAGTATGCTGACCAGCAGCTCCGCGGCGCAACGGTTCTTCCTCATGGTACAGGCAAATCCAAGAAAGTTCTCGTATTTGCCAAAGACCAGAAGGAAGAGGATGCCAAAGCGGCCGGCGCCGACTATGTAGGCGGAAAAGAACTGGCGGACAAAATTGCCCAGGGCTGGATGGATTTTGATGTAGTTGTAGCAACACCGGACATGATGGCAGTTATCGGCCGTCTTGGCCGCGTACTGGGACCGAAAGGACTCATGCCTAACCCGAAGGACGGCACTGTAACAACAGATGTCACCAAAGCTGTCAACGAAATCAAAGGCGGCAAGGTGCAGTACCGTACCGATAAAGCGGGCAATGTACAGGTTATTATCGGCAAAGCGTCTTTTGATGCTGATAAGATTAAAGAAAACCTTGTAACTATTTACAACACCATTCTGAAAGCACGCCCGACGACTGTCAAGGGACAGTATATGAAGAGTCTGACTCTTTCATCTACAATGGGACCTGGTATTCATATTGACATGTCCACAGTGGCGGCACCGAAAGCTGAATAATTTTATTATTTACACTTAGCTTAAGACCGGCGGTATCCATAATGGGCGAAAGCCCGCCTCCCGAGGCTGAGTACTGTAATGACAGTACACGACCTCGCGACGCAAAGCGGGGTCGTTTTAGCTAACGTGATAAATATAATAAGGGCGCGGCACCGCGTTCTGAACATTCTATAAGCAGAGGAGGTGTACTATGAGCGAAGGAAAATATGAAGTAACGGTTCGGCCGGAAAAGGCTGCTGTTGTTGAAGAAATGAAAGAACAACTGTCTTCCCAGGGCGTGGTACTCGTTGCTTACAACAAACTCGATGTGAAGACGGCTATGCAGCTCCGCCGCACATTCCTGAAGCATGGCGTGCAGTACAAAGTTATTAAGAATACTTTGACCCGTATCGCTGCCAATGATATCGGGATCCATGATCTTGATGATCTGCTCCAGGGGCCGAACGGCCTGGCTACCTGCAAGGAAGATCCCGTAGCACCGGCAGCGGCGCTGAAAGAATTCCTGAAAGAAACAAAGAGTGAAGCCGTTGCAATTAAAGCCGGCGTTCTTGACGGAAAAGTCATCGATCCGAAAGCTGTAAAAGCCCTGGCGGATCTGCCGTCCAAGGAACAGCTCCTTGGTATGGTCGCATCTGCATTGCTGGCACCGATTACCGGTCTGGCGTGTGCATTGAACGGCAATATCCAGAACCTTGCATATGCTCTCGAAGCAGTGCGTAAACAGAAAGAAAGCGCATAAGCGCCTAAAAATTTATTCCATTGGAGGAACTAAAAATGACACATGAAGAAATCCTTAACGCAATCAGCGAAATGTCTGTTCTCGAATTGAGCGAACTCGTAAAAGCAATTGAAGAAAAATTCGGCGTATCCGCGGCAGCACCGGTAGCAGTAGCAGCAGCGGCCCCGGCAGCAGGCGCAGCAGCAGCTGAAGAAAAGAGCGAATTTGACGTAATCCTGAAAGAAGCAGGTGCTCAGAAGATTCAGGTTATTAAAGCTGTTCGTGAAATCACGGCTCTGGGTCTGAAAGAAGCCAAAGCCCTCGTCGACGGCGCTCCGAAAGAAGTAAAGACCGGCGTAGCTAAGGCTGAAGCTGAAGAAATTAAGAAGAAGCTTGAAGAAGCAGGCGCAACGGTAGAAATGAAATAATCATTTTATCAGCATTGAAGATGGGACTCTGAAAAGGGTCTCATTTTTTTATGCCTTTTTAGGGGGCTTATCAAGAACGGTATTCGTGAACCGCTATGACAGGTTTTTGAGGTTGTGTCAATAATTTTTCGCAGGTTTGTAAATGCGGCTCATGGCAAAATCATGGTTTCTTTGAAAGTTTTCTTTCCTATGTGGAAATTCGAAAAGAAATCATTTACAATTTATTTGATACTGATTTTCATTAATTTATTTCAGGGTATCCCTGCAAAGGAGAATATATGAAAACAATTTTGGCTGTTTCCGTTTTTGCTTCGTTGTCTCTGCCTGTGATGTCTGTTGCAGCATCGGTTTATGAAATGCCTGCAGTTCTGGTAACGGCGGAACGGACGGAAGCGGAAATTAGGAAAGAACCGCAGTCTGCGGAGATCGTTACATCGGAAGACATAAAGCGTTCCGGAGCGTATGATATGAAATCTGCCCTTTCGTCCGTTTTAAATCTGAGCGTGGAGCGGTCACGTCCGGCAAAAAATGCGGGAATGGGCGGCCATCAGGTGATGCTCCGCGGTATGAATACGAATCACACACTGGTTCTGGTGGATGGGAAACGTATGGCTGATGAGGATACAAGTGTGACACAGAATTTCTATGTTTTGGATCGGATCAGCGTAGATCGTATCGACCGGGTGGAAATTGTCCGCGGAGCATCGAGCGCCCTTTACGGTTCTGATGCCATGGGCGGTGTCATCAACATCATCACGAAGAAGCCGGAAAAACGGGAAGTGATTGTCAGTGCTGCAGCAGGGACAAATGAATTGAAAAACAGCTATCGTTTTGATTTAGGGAAAGAGGGACGGTGGAGCAATGCTTTTGATGTGTCTTTCATAAAAATACGTCCTGTTTCTTATCAAGAAGACAGCAAAATGTTTATCACATTTCCCGGTATGCCGCCGTCTCATGGGGGGGCCGCCGTTTTGACAAAAGGGATCAATACACCGGATGCGGGAAACCGCCGGCTGTTCCACTGGACAGGACTTTATGATTTTGAAAATTCCGTGCAGGGCCGATTGCGTTTTGATGCAGGATATTTCAATGAATCTGTTCATTCATCGTATGCTGATGCTGATTTGCGCATGAGGGGCATGAAGGTGCCTGTATATAGAGGACGGCGGGAAAATATCAGCCGGGATGGATTTGATTTCTCTGCGGAGTATACGGGCCGTACGGGAAGAAATGATTATATGGTTCGCGCGGGCATGAGCCGTATGAAGAAAGATTCCTATTCCTATAACGGAAGGCACCTGCAAGGACTGCCGCTGTTTCTTGCAGGACACCTGAATCGGTATTTCCCGAAAGAAAACAGCGACAATGCGAGATACAGTACCTATTTCCTTGAGGCGAAGGATACGGTGAAATCGGGACGTCATACTTTTACGTTCGGCGGGGACTATCGGAATATTGCTTATGAAGGGACGCGTCTTGCCGATAATGCGGCAGGTCTCTTCAAAAAGAGGGAATCCCACTCCGCAGATCATGTGGCGGTGTATGTTTCCGATTTGTGGCAGGCAAATAACCGGCTTTTCATTACGCCGTCTCTGCGTTTTGAGCATCATAACCGTTTCGGTTCGTCTCTGTCGCCCCGTCTTGGGCTGACTTATGAACCGGACAGCCGTACCCGGTTCAAGGTGAATTACGGGAAAGGATTTAAGGCGCCGACTATCAGTGAACTGTACATCAAGCTCCATCATTTTGTGAATGTTTACGGTAATCCTGATTTGGAGGCGGAGAAATCCCGCAGCTGGGACGCCGGCATTGAATGGGAACGGGGCAGGAGTTTCGGCAGGGTGACTTATTTTGATAACCGGGTGAAGAATCTCATTGATGCGCAGCCGTCAGGAAGGAATAATGACTGGTTCTATCAAAATATCAGCCGCGGGGATATCCATGGGGTAGAAACGGAATGGGGCTACCATGTGAGCGACCGCCTTACCTTTAAAGTAGGCCACGTGTACCTTGACGCAAAAGGTGCTATGACAGGAAAGGCGGAAGCACGTCTCGACAACCGCGCGAGAAATACCTTCAGCACCTGTTTTCTCTATGACGATCATGAGAAATACGGCTGGAGCGGATCAGTAAAGAGTTATTTCCTTGGTGATTATCAGTTTGACGGAAAGGATTATTCTTACCACACATTGGATATCTCTGCCCGGAAGAAATGGGGCGAAAAATTTTCTGCTACACTGGCACTCTACAATATCTTTGGCAGGAAGGTAGATGATCTTTACCTTGGCGGAAGGGAATGGGCAATCGGAGCGGAAATGAAATTTTAAAGGAATGACCGCCGGCAGGAGTACCGCGGTCAGGAAAGGAAATTGATGGGAGAGGTGCAAAAAAGGGGACTGCTTTATGAATTAAAAGGCGGTTACCGCATTGATATGACAGAAGAGGAATACCGTGAAAAGCGGGAAGAACTTGGGCAGATTGCCGCCCGACTCCATGTGAATCTGGTGTCCTCGACCTGCTGGAAAAAGATTATAGAATGCGTCTGATCGTTTTGTCGCTGGCATCGTACTTTGGCTTTGAAAAAATTACGGGCGGAAAGCTGCTGAAAGCAGCCTGTCTGGAACCGAAAGAGGGCGTGAATGATATCAAGGCGTTTTTCCATAAGGCAGGCTGGATGCCTTACTATCTGGAATATGCGTTTAATGACAGTGTGAAAACGGATTTTCATGACATTGCGGAATTCTTCTTTGATGATGTGGAGCTGTACATGGATATGTCGGAGTTTCTGTCCTATCTTCGTCTGCCCATGTCGGTACGTCTGATTTAAGATAGAAAAAGAGCCATAAGCGGAAATATGTTTCCCGATTATGACTCTTTTGTTTTGCCCGGTTTATCTCTATTCTGCCGCGGCTTGGTGTTCCTGCATTTCCAGATCAAAAGACTTCTGCATACGGACGTAACTCTGTCTGCGTGCCCTGGCATCTTTTTCTGTTTTTTCAAAGAGGGCTTCCGCTTCTTGCGGGAAGAGCTTCTGCAAGCTTGCGTAGCGGACTTCGCCTAAAAGGAATTTACGGAAATCGCCTTTCGGTTCTCGGCTGTCCAGATGGAAAGGATTCTTTCCCGCATCCAGAAGCCGGGGGTCATAGCGCCAGTTACACCAGTAACCGCATTCCACGGCTGCTTTCTGTTCTGCCGATGCTTCGCCCATGCCTGCCTTGATGCCGTGGTTGATACAGGGGGCGTAAGCAATGATAAGGGACGGACCGGGATAGGATTCTGCTTCGTGGATGGCTTTTACAGCCTGGTTCATGTCGGCTCCCAAAGCGATCTGTGCTACATAAATATATCCGTAAGACACGGCGATCATGCCGAGGTCTTTTTTCTTAGTCTTTTTGCCTGCTGCCGCAAATTTAGCGATAGCTGCGGCAGGGGTGGATTTCGAGGACTGGCCGCCCGTATTGGAATAAACTTCCGTATCCAGTACGAGAACGTTGATGTCTTCTCCAGATGCAAGGACGTGATCCAGACCACCGAAGCCGATATCGTATGCCCAGCCGTCGCCGCCGAAGATCCACTGGCTCTTTTTAATAAAATGATCTTTCAGGGCGAGGATTTCTTTATATTCCGGATGAGAAGAGACTTTTGCGTTCAGCGCGGCTTCCAGTTTTTCCGCCCTGCTCCGAGTGCTGTCCCCCACATCTTTTTTGGCAAGCCATTCTTCTATAGCCGTTTTTGTGTTTTCATCAGAAGAAGGAAGCACTTCATTCAGTTTCTCCTCTACGCGTCGGCGCAGTTTGATTTCGCCCAGATGCATGCCGAGGCCAAATTCCGCATTGTCCTCAAAGAGGGAATTTGCCCATGCGGGCCCCTGGCCTTCCGCATTGGTGCAGTAAGGCATGGAAGGAGCGCTTGCTCCGTAAATGGAGGAACAGCCTGTGGCGTTGGCAATAAGCATTCTGTCACCGAAGAGATTGGTGACCAGGTGGACGTAAGGCGTTTCACCGCAGCCTGCGCAGGCACCGGAAAACTCAAAGTATGTCGGTTCAAACTGGGAACCACGGACAGTGAATTTATTCATCGGGTTTTCCTTACGGGGGAGCGTGATGGCGTAATCCCAATATTTCTGCTTGTAAAGCTGCGTTTCAATCGGTTTCATGACGAGAGCCTTTTTCGGGGCGGGGCATACATTGGCGCAGATGCTGCAGCCGTAGCAGTCTTCAGGACTGACGATGATGCGGTATTTCAATCCCTTTTTCGGCCCCGGCAGATCTCTGCAGATGAATCCTTCCGGCGCACGGGCTTCTTCCTCCTCGGTCACAATGAAGGGCCGGATGGCGGCATGGGGGCAGACAAAAGCGCATTGATTGCAGGAAATACAGTTTTCAGGGATCCATTCCGGAACCTGGATGGCCGCGGCAGGACGTTCGTAGTGCGATGTGCCTGTGGTGAACGTGCCGTCTTCCCAGCCTTTGAACGTGGAAACGGGAAGATCATCCCCTTCCTGCCGGTTCATGACGTCGCAAACGTTTCTCACGAAATCGGGACGGTTTATTTTGGCAATAAAGCCGCCTTCGGTTGCATGCGCCCATTCTTCGGGGATGGGGATCTCAACGGCTCCTGCGATACCCGCGTCGACAGCCGCATTATTCATGTCGACTACGTTCTGGCCTTTCCGCCCGTAGGAATGTTCATTGGCGTCTTTCAGGTATTTCACAGCATCTGCTTCGGGAATGATCTTTGTCAGATGGAAGAAAGCGGACTGCATAATCATATTGATCCGTCCGCCGAGACCGATTTTCTTCGCGATTTCAAAAGCATCAATGATGTAAAATTTCGCATGGAGAGAGGCCAGCTTCCTTTTCAGCGCTGCCGGAAGAGCGTGTTTCAGGTCTTCCGGTCGCCATTGGCAGTTCAGGAGAAAGATGCCGCCTGGTTTGAAGCCGCGGAGCAAGTCATACTTATACACGTAGGACGGGCGGTGGCAGGCGATATAGTCCGCTTTGCGGATGAGGTAGGGTTTGCGGATCGGATCGGGACCGAAACGGAGATGGGAAATGGTCACGCCGCCGGATTTCTTGGAATCGTAAGCAAAGTATCCCTGGGCGTACATATCCGTGTGGTCGCCAATGATTTTAATGGCGCTCTTGTTGGCGCCGACGGTGCCGTCTGAGCCGAACCCCCAGAATTTGCAGGAAACAAGTTTGCTTTCTTTTTCGGGAACAGGAATGGGGGTGAGAGACAAACCGGTTACGTCGTCTTTGATGGATACAGTGAAATTATGGCGCGGCATTTCAGCTTTCAGATGTTCATAGACGGCCATGATGTCTTCCGGAATGACATCTTTGGAACCTAATCCGTAACGGCCGCCGCAAACCTTGATATCTCTTCCTGCCGCAGTGACGGCGCTCTGCACATCAAGGAAAAGCGGTTCGCCGATAGCGCCCGGCTCGCGTGTGCGGTCGAGGACGGCAATCTTCTTTACTGTTTCGGGAAGCCGGTTTATGAAATGGCTGACAGAGAATGGACGGTACAGGTGGACATTTACAATCCCCACCTTTTCGCCGGCGGCATTGACGGCGTCAGCCACATCTTTACAGATATCGGAAACGGAACCGATGGCGACAATGACACGGTCCGCGTCAGGCGCGCCGTAGTAGTCGAAGAGGTGATATGTCCGTCCCGTAATGGCGCTGATCTTATCCATATAGCCCTGCACGATATCGGGAAGCGCGTTATAAAACGGGTTGGCCGCCTCGCAGTGCTGGAAGTAGATATCGGGATTTTCCGCCGTGCCGCGGATGACGGGCCTGTCCGGATCCAGTGCACGGGCGCGGAATGCGGCGAGAGCTTCCTTGTCGATGAGAGGTTCCAGTTCGTCGTACTCCATGACTTCCACTTTTTGTATTTCATGGCTTGTGCGGAATCCGTCGAAGAAATTGATGAAAGGCACGCGGCCTTTAATGGCCGCCAGGTGGGCAATGCCGGCAAGATCCATGATTTCCTGTACGTTCGATTCAGCAAGCATGGCACAGCCGGTGGCTCTCGCGCTCATTACGTCCTGGTGGTCTCCGAAAATAGAAAGGGCGTGGTTTGCAAGGGCGCGGGCGGCGATATGGAAGACGCCGGGAAGAAGTTCGCCGGCTACTTTGTACATATTCGGCAGCATGAGAAGCATTCCCTGTGACGCGGTATAGGTAGAGGTAAGCGCGCCTCCCTGCAAAGCGCCGTGAAATGCGCCTGCCGCGCCTCCTTCAGACTGCATTTCCGCCACATGGACCGTGTCGCCGAAAATATTCTTCTTTCCATGGGCAGACCATTCATCTACAGATTCTGCCATCGGTGACGAAGGGGTAATCGGGTAAATGGCAGCTACTTCTGTGAATGCGTATGAAATATACGCCGCGGCTGTATTGCCGTCCATTGTCTTTACATTTCTCACAGTTCAACACTTCCTTTTTTAAATATCCGCCGGGCAACTCCCATGCGGGACGGATACGGGTTCGGTTCATAAATATTCCTTGCAAGATATAAAAAAATTATGTACAATTACATTATGAGAAAATCGCATAGTTAAGTCAATTAATGCTATATAATCATAATTGTTTACACATAATTTTTCGGCAGGAAATTATGAAATCTATGTTCATTATAGAGGAAATACGATTTTTGCACAAGAATGACAAGGTGTACATTTTTTAAGAAAATATTTCAAAAGTAAGGAGCGTGTATTATGGACTATCGTCACTTGAAGTATTTCATGGAAGTAGCGGAAGAAAAAAGTTTCAGCAAAGCGGCGAGGAATCTTCATATTTCCCAGTCCGCCATCAGCCGCATGATCAAATCGCTGGAAGATGAATTGGGGATCATCCTTTTTATCCGCAATGCGAAGACAGTCGAAATTACTGCGCCGGGAAGCATCTTCCTGAACTACGCGAAGCGCTGCCTTTTCGCTTTTGAACATTTAAAGAGCGACTTTGAAAATGAATTCAATCTGAAAAAGGATACAATCCAGATCGGATTGCCGCCGATTACGGACGCGCATGTTTTCGCCAAGCTCCTGGGCGAATTTAAAAAAACCTATCCGCAGATTTCCATTGAGCTTTACGAATACGGTTCCAAGGTAATCGAGACCTCCGTGCAGGAAGGACGCATTGATGTGGGCATCATCTGCACCATTCCGAATAAAGATTTTGAATCGTTTTTCCTGTCGGATGATAAAATGTGCGTCGTCATGCCGAAAGGTTATCCGCTGGAAGAGAGAAAAGAAATACCCATGAAACTTCTTGCCGATTATCCGCTTGTCCTCTATCGCGATGATTTCAATTTACATGATGATATCCTGTCGAACTGCAAGAAGATCGGATTTACGCCGAAAATTGTTTTTGAGACGAGCCAGCGCGATCTCATGCTCCAGACCGTTTCCTCGGGACTGGGAGTGGCGATCCTGCCGAGCCGCCTTTGTCCGCTAAACAGTGCAGATGGAAATATAGCCGTCCGCCCGCTGACGGAACCGAAAATGACCCACCACCTGTATGCGATTTGGAAGAAAGGGCGTTACCTCTCCAGAGCGGCCCGGTTGTGGATTGAATTTACAAAAGATCATTTGACTCTTCTCAATAAAGAAAAACTTGATGACGAAATAAGGGGATAATTTTCGTGGACAGGTGGAAAGAAAAACTTTGTCTGGAACATACTTGGTATCTTTATCTGTGTGTTTTTCTCCTTCTTGCTTTCATTTCATGGCAGCAGTCCCTTATTGCGGATCTGCAGGAACGGATGATGAATGTGGAGGCCAGCCGGTATGATGACCAGCTGAACAATATCGAATGGGCGGCGACACTGGCACTGGAGCAAAATAAAGAACAGCAGAAGGATATTTATTCTCTTCAGAAAGCCAGCGCGGATTATCAGTTCCGCATCATGGAGCTGGAATGGGATGTGTATGACAAAAGATAGTATGAAGCGGCGGCTTTTCCGGCTGCCGTTTTATATTTCTACTGGAAGTTTATTTTTCCGCCTTATGAAACAGCGGGACATAACTGCAAAAACTTAAGGTTCGTGATACAATAAATGACGACTGTAATTATTTATCAATAATGTATTATTTGCTTTGGCGACGGGAGTTTTTATGCTTGGACAAATACAGGGACTGCTGATGACAATGCGCCTTTGGGATGCGCTGGATATACTTGTTGTCGCGTTTTTCTTTTACCGGATGTATATCCTTGTCCGTGATACGCGGGCGACCGCTCTTTTGAAGGGGCTCGTGTTCCTCGGACTTTTCACATTGTTTGCAGGCTGGCTCCAGCTCCATGTAGTCAGCTGGATACTCGATAAACTTATGACAGTGCTCATTGTCGCGCTCCCTGTGGTATTCCAGCCGGAACTCCGCCGTGCTCTGGAACAGCTTGGCCGCGGCAAATTTTATATTTCTTCCCGCATCATGGATGAAGCGGAATTAGATGCTGTCATTGATCATGTGGTGGAAGCGACGATGACCATGGCGAAGAATAAAGTAGGAGCGCTTATCGTTTTTGAAAGGACAGTAGGGCTTGACGACCGTATTGATACAGGGATCCGTTTGGAGGCCCTCGTGTCAAAAGAGCTTCTTGGAAATATTTTTATCGTAAATACACCGCTCCATGACGGCGCCGTCATTATCCGCGACAACCGCATCATGGCGGCAGGCTGCCTTTTGCCGCTTACCCGTGACAGGAGCCTCTCCTCTGAACTGGGGACACGCCATCGCGCGGGAATCGGCATGTCTGAACAGGCGGACTGTGTCGTGGTCATCGTCAGTGAAGAAACGGGAACGGTTTCCTATGCTTACGGCGGCCATATTTACCGCCATCTCGAAGAAGACGGCTTGCGGAATATCCTGCGGAACTTCCTTGTGCAGGATAAAGCGAAAGGCGTCGGTAATGTATTGCAGAAATGGAGCCCGCTGAAATGAAATATACAAATTTGCGGTGGTGGCTTCCTAAATTCCTCTGCCTCATGGCGGCATTTGCTTTCTGGGTATATGTCATGAATGAGCAGAATCCTCTTGTGGAAAACTCTTATACCGTTCCGGTCGAAGTGCGTAATTTGGATCGTTCTCTCGTAGCCCTTAATGTACCCCAGCGGGTGAAAGTGAAGATCCGCATGAACCGCAGCGATCTGGTCAGCATGCGGAGTGATAATATCAAAGCCTATGTCGATCTTGACGGATTTACGGACGGCGATTATCCGAACACACCCATCCATATTTCCGTACCGGGAAATGAAACGGTGATTTCCCAGGATCAGACATATTTCGATTTATTTATCGACACCTATGCAGTGAAATCGCTGCCGGCACAAGTGGAATTTATCGGAGCGCTTCCGGCAGGTTTCAAGGCGGAGCGGAAATCCACGACGCCGGAATATATTACTGTCGCGGGAGCCAGCAGCCGCACGGCTCTTGCCGACCGTGCCATTATCTCTGTCAATGTGGCGGGGAAAACAAAAGATTTCGACGAGTTTGATGCGGTGAATGTTCTTGATGCGGATGGAAATACGGTAACGGGGATTGACATCATGCCTACCCGTGTCCGTGTTTCCGTACATATGTCGGAAGACCGGAAGACGGGAAATATTCCTTTCAAACCGATAGTAAAAGGGGAACCGGCAGAAGGATACAAAGTCTCTGAAATCACGGTGACGCCGCCGGTGGCCACTGTCAAGGCACCGGAAAGCTATTTCGATAAAAATACGGTGGTGGAACTGGAAGAAATCGATATCACTGGAGCAAAGGAAAGCGTTACCAAAAAGATTGACATACCGAAACCGGAAAACGGTATGATTATTCCCGGAGCCGTTACGGTACATGTGAAAATAGAAAAAGAATAAACGGCTTGACGGGAAAATATATTCGCTGTATCATTTGAAAATTGCAGTGCAAAATAGTAAGAAATCAATCGCGGAGGATTTAGAATGGTCACATTGTTCGGAACAGACGGCGTACGCGGCGTGGTAAATTCCACACTCATGCCCGAATTAGCATTCCAGCTGGGGCGGGCGGCAGGCGCCTATTTCTGTAGGGAGGAAGGAACCCATCGCGTGCTTATCGGCATGGATACAAGGATTTCAGGAACCATGGTGGCAGCCGCTTTATCGGCGGGGCTGTGCGCGTCGGGGGTGAATGTGGACTTGGCAGGCGTGATTCCCACACCGGGTATCGCATACCTGACACGGACAGAAAACTATGATGCCGGTGTCGTTATATCCGCTTCCCATAACCCATTCCCCGATAACGGAATCAAATTTTTCGACAGGAACGGGCATAAACTGCCGGATCAGGCGGAAGAAGAAATAGAAAATATCCTTCGCCATGACGAAGAACTTGCACGGCCTACCGGCGAAAAAGTCGGATTTATCCGCCACCGCAACGAACTTGCGTGGAAATATAAAAATTATATCCTTTCCACAGTGAAAGGGGATTTCAAAGGGATGAAAATCGTAACGGATTCCGCCAACGGTGCCGCCAGCGGATTCCTTCCCGATGTCCTCCGTGAACTGGGTGCGGAAATAACCGCCCTCTACTGCGAACCGAACGGTGTGAACATCAATAAAGACTGCGGTTCCACCCACATGGAAACTTTACAGAAAATGGTTGTCGAAATGGGGGCGGACTGCGGTATTGCCAATGACGGCGATGCGGACCGCTGTCTTTTCGTCGATGAACAGGGAGATGTCATGGATGGCGACCATCTCATGGTGATTAACGCCCTGCGTATGAAGAAAGAAGGGCGGCTCAATGCGAATATGGTCGTAGGCACCGTTATGAGCAACCTGGGCTTCGGCAAGGCGCTGGCGGAACACGGATGCCGTACCGTGGCGACCAATGTAGGCGACCGCTATGTGCTGGAAGAAATGAAGGCGCACGGATACTCCCTTGGCGGTGAGCAGTCGGGACACATTATATTCCCTGAATTTAATACCACCGGCGACGGTCTTATCACGGCCATGCAGACGCTTATGGTTCTCCGTGACCATGACGGCCCCCTTTCTGAATTAAATCATCTCATGACCACCTATCCCCAGCTGCTGAAAAATGTAAAAGTGTACAGCAAGAACGGATGGGAAGAAAATGAACAGATCCGGGCAGCTATCGCGGCGGCAAAAGATGAACTGGGAAATGACGGACGTATCCTCGTCCGTGCGTCAGGCACGGAACCTCTCATCCGCGTCATGGGAGAAGGCAGTGATAAAGATCGTCTGGAACGGGTGATTGATGACATTGTTTCCGTAGTAGAACAAGAACTCGGAGAAGAATAAATGCAGATTTGGTGAACATATATTTTGTTTCTTTGTATTTACACTGTCATACTAAAAATAAAAAATGGCTGATCTATGCAGACCGCTCCCGCGTGGAAGAAGTAACAAAAATAGAAAAACACCATTGCTTTTCTGAAGTACCAAGGGGCAGTTGCCTTTGCGAAATAGGAAAACAATGGTATTTCTGCATGTAAGAATAACTTTGATTTCTCTATGCTTTTTTCCGATTTTCATTTTCTGGTATACTGGAAGTGATAAATGGGGAAAGCAAGCATCCGGCGTAGGGAAATGATTACCGGCTGCCGGTCGGAGAAAAGCCGGCGGGTTTTTCCGTTTATCGTTTAGACCGTTCTGTCAGTAGAGGATCAGAATCGTTTTTCAAGGTATCATGTAATTATTTAATTAATAGTTTGAGAGAAAAGGAGGATCTTATAATGAATGAAGCCATTGTTGAAAAAGTAAAGGCGTTGATTGCGGCTCCCAGCTGCTATGCGGGATTAAAGAAAATCGCGGAAGAGTATATCGCCGCTCTTGGCAGTGATCGGGAAAAGGAAGCCGGACGGAAACTGGTAGCGGAATTGGAAGCGGATGTGCTTTCTATCGATGATGTCCTTGCGTTTTTTGAATCGGATGCAGGGGAAAAAACATTTGGCGCGAAGCAGGCAGCGGCTTATGCGGCACATGCCCGGGAAGTGAAGGCGAAAGGCGGCAAGTGGTGCGACTGTCCTGCCTGTGCACCGGGAAGAGAGATTCTGGACAGAAAAGAGGAGCTCTGCTGAAATATAGTAATCGTTTTATGAAAAGAGAGAATATCCGGGAAGCGGGTACTCTCTCTTTTTGTTTTACCTGATTATGGAAATGTCTTTCCGTTTTCTTTTCGGTACGTAATATTGGCGCTCTTCATCAAGGTAGTATTTTACGGAGCCGTCTTCGGGAAGTTCCACGATGGTACTCTTATGGGAGGGATAGCCGAGAGCGAGAGCCAGCCTGGGTATCCATGTTTCAGGGATAGAAAGTATTTCTTTTACTTTTTCAAATTCCACGTTTCCTATGATACAGGAACCTACGCCGTGGATATAAGCATTGAGATTCATTGTCCTTACGGCGATACCGATATCTATGCCTGTCCACGGGGTTTCCGGCCCTTCTGTGCACAGAATGATAAAAGCGGCAGGCTGTTCGCCTTCTTTCGGCTGTCCCAGCTCTTTGGGAAGGGCAGCGGCAAAGTGGAAGCATGGCTGGATTTTCCGCACCGCTTCAGGGGTTTTTACAAGGACATAGCGGAGCGGCTGCCCATTCATGGCGCTGTTTGCGATACGGGAATTTTCCAGAAGTTCATCAAGTATTTCTTCAGGAATTTGTTTCTGCTTGAAACGGCGATATGTGCGGCAGCCGATGCAAAGTGTATGGAAGTCCATGGCACAGGCCTTATTTAACGGCAATGACTTCGATTTCGCAGAGTGCGCCTGCGGGAAGATCCTTGACGGCGAAGCAGCTTCTTGCCGGTTTGCCCGGGAAGTGTTTTGCATAGACTTCGTTAAAGGCGGCAAAGTCTTTCATGTCTGTGAGGAAGCAGGTCGTTTTTACCACATTGTCCATAGAAGTTTCTGCTTTTTTTAAAATGGCTTTTATATTTTTGCAGACCTGTTCCGTTTGTCCGGCAATGTCGGAGACGATGATTTTTCCTGCGGCTGGGTCGATACCGATTTGTCCGGAAAGAAATATAAATCCGCCTGCCTGCTTTGCCTGTGAATAGGGGCCGATAGCGGCGGGTGCGTGTTTGGTGTGTATGGTTTTCATAAGAGCCTCCTTTGATTTACACATGAATGATATATTTATACTATACCGCAAAAGGCATCGGTGAAACAAATATATTTCCTGTCATGGGCCGATGTTTCATGATATATGGTATAGTGAAAAGAAGAGGTTATGATGTCTTTTGAAACAGTACAGGCTTATTTTGAACAGTTCGGCATGGCAGACCGCTGCATGGACTTAAAGGAGTCCAGCGCGACAGTGGCGCTCGCGGCGCTTGCTCTCGGTACAGAGGAGGCGCGCATTGGAAAGACGCTTTCTTTTTTGGTGGAAGAGGCGCCTGTGGTTATCGTGACGGCAGAGGACGCGCGGATTGATAATCATAAGTATAAAATACTTTTCCATAAAAAGCCGAAGATGATTCCCAGGGAGGAATGTGAAAAGTATATCGGCCATCGGCCCGGCGGTGTCTGCCCGTTTTGCCTTCCGCCCATGGCAGATGTCTATCTTGATATATCATTAAAACGGTTTGATGTGATTTATCCCGCGGCGGGGACAGACCACAGCGCAGTGAAGCTTACACCTGAAGAGCTGGAGAAATACGCGGGCGCGAAAGGATGGGTGGATGTGTGCAAAGGTTGGCAGGAAGAACCCGTTTCCTGATGATTTTAATCCTACAAATACAGGATTCTTTTTTCTGCCGTCGGGCGGGAAGGTGTACAAGTTGAAATATCCCGCAGGTGCGGCACCGGCCGAAAAAATAGTGCAAAACGTTTTTTGAAAGGAAGAGCATGGACAATTTATTTCAGATGTGGTGGCCCGTAGCCTGTGTGGTGCTGGCGGATGTGATTTATCAAGTGTGTGCGAAGAAAATATCTTCCCGGGCGGATCCTCTGGCTGCGCTGGGGGTGACTTATCTTGTAAGCGCCGCGGTTTGCACCGGTCTCTATTATGGGATGGGCGGAATGGATCTGCTTGCCGATATGTCCCATGTCCGGCTGGCAGCGGCAGGAATAGGCTTTGCAGTGACAGGGCTTGAAGTGGGCTGTGTGTACATGTATAAAGCGGGCTGGGCGATGAATGTGGGATTCATCCTTTATACGGCAATGATTGTGGCGGCTCTCCTTGTTGTGGGGGCGGTATTTTACGGTGAAGCGGTTTCGTTTACCGCCATAGCAGGGCTGATAATCACATCATCGGGGATGTATATGATTGTGAGGGGCGCATGAATTTTTCATTTTGGTGGCCTGTCGGTCTTGTGGTCGTGGCGGGCGTCGGATACCAGGTGTCGGCAAAAGAGGTGGCGGGCGGCGCGGATCCGCTGGCGGCGCTTGTAGTAACATACCTTGTGGCGTCGCTTACATCTTTTCTGATTTATGCGTTTACAGGAAAAAAGGGAGAGAAATGGAAGGAAATCATGAGCTTCCGTCCTGCTGCCCTTGCCCTAGGCCTTTCCATTGCGTTTATTGAAATAGGGACGATTTTCATTTATAAGGCGGGCTGGACGATGAATGCTTCCTTTATTGTGACGAATGCCCTCATTACGCTTTGCCTAATTTTAACGGGGGCGGTTCTGTATGGGGAAAAGCTGTCCCGCCGGCAGGCACTGGGAATCGTCGTTTCTTTTATCGGCATATGCTGCATCGTGTGGTGAGAGGGACGGGGCAAAGGGAACGTAAAACTTTCACACGCTTTTATGGCAACGCTTATGGAAGATGGAAGCGTATTGCCGCAAGATAGGGCAGTTCACCCGCAGACAACATTTATTACATGAATCCGGTATGAATAGAGGAACATAAAAAATGACGATCCGAATTGAGGGAATCGTCATTTTACTGTTTACAGCAGTTTTATGTAATCGTAGGTGGGATGTACAAGCCAGGTGCCGTCGCTCTTAAGGATGCCCCACTTTTTGTTGTCTTTCTGTCCGCCGCTGAAACCGTGCCGGAATTTTGTAACACCCGTAAGCGGATCTTTTGCATCTTCGTACAGGATATTTCCTTCTTCATCAATAATGCCGTAGTAGCTTTTAGCTCTGAAAATCCAGGTGACAGGTGTCTCATTAAAATGGGCGGCTCCGATATTGGGCGGGAGAGAAGCTATGACATCCCCCGTGGAGGTATCGAGCAGGTAACGGCGGCTGCCGTCTTTCCCCAATGCCCTGTTAAATCCGAGAAGTGTTATATCGTCGTAACGGAAATCGATAACCTGCTTTCCGTCTGACAGGTCAAAAAGGCCGCATTTTCCGGAATAGCCGCTCTTGAGCACGAGGCAGGCGTCTTCAATATCAATAGAACCCACGGTGTAACGGGAAGGGGGAATCAGTGTGCGTCCTTCGGGAGAAAGAAAGGCTGTGAGCCCGTCTTTCTTGACAATCGTTCCGTAAGGGGTCATGGGATAGACTTCATCATTCCGGCTGTCTATGACGATATGCCCTTCTTGATCAATATATCCTCTTTTGATGCCATTGTAAGCCGTATGATAATTATCAAAGTCTTCCACCTTTTGCGAGTTGATGGCATCGGCCGCCAGGATGCCGAGGAACGACTTGCCGCTGAAAGTATTCACACGCCGTCTGTATTCCGCGACACCGTACTTATAGGGGCAGATACCGTCATAGGGGATTTTAAAAAGAGCCCTTCCATTCTCGTCAATGGCGATTTTTTCCCCCTGCATGGTTTTTACAAAAGCGATTCCTTCGCTGAATCCGGCAAGTACCGCTTTGTAACGGGGAGCGATAAGCACACTGCCGTCAGGCTTCTTAAATCCGTACAAACCTTTTTCAGAGTAACTGAAAGGGTTTGAGGGAATCGTTTTTACTGCTGTGGCGGGATTTCCTTTTTTATCAATCAGCCGTAAATCTTTTTTCTTATCGCCGGCTTTGAAAAGCCCGTCCTTTTCCGGAATCAGGAATTTATAGGTGGGTGGTAAAAGAACCGTCCCGTCTGTGCCGATAAGCCCCCATTTTTTTCCGTCCCTTATCATGGCAAGGATACCGTGGCGGTAGAAACTTTCATCCCGCTTCGCTTTGGCTTCTGTATAGGAGGCAAGCGCTTTGGGTCGGGAAAGACCGATAAGCGGTTCATCTTCTTCATCCGGAAAGACGAGGATTCCGATGGAAGGGGGTGTGATGGAAACACCCTTTGTGGTTGTAGAAGACTTGCTTTCCGTTTTCACTGTTTCTGTAGAAATTGTCGTGCTGGACTCGTGGCGCCGGATATGTGTGGCGGTGGTGACGCCTTTTTCCGCCTGTACTGTATATATACTGTGCAGAGATGATGCAAGCAGGAATGCGAGGAAAGCGGCTTTCCATTTTATCTGTGTCATAAAGAACCTCCGGGTTGACGAAATAATATCATTTGTGCATTATATCATGCATGGGAAAAGAATGGAAATATCGATAGAAATCTATGAAAAGCATGTCGGGAAAATGAAAGGGTGGAAATAGAAAATATGAAACTTATCCGGCTGCTTTGCATAAGGGGAGGGCGTATCCGATACAGGGAAACCATAAATAAAACGGTGCATTGTGAACCTTGAATTAAGCACTGAGTTGTTATATTATTTATATAATGTAAATTTGGATGTATAAAAAGGTGAACAATGGAGGCGATAATGTGGAAAGGGAAGAGATATCCGCAGGAAATCAGGGAAAGGTAAAAGAACTGGTATTGTTTTCTTTATTTACGGCGCTTACGGCGATTGGTGCATTTATCCGTGTGCCTGTACCGCTTTGCCCGTTCACGCTGCAGCTTTTATTCACGACCCTTTCAGGGCTCATTTTAGGGAGCAGGAAAGGAGCGGCCTCCGTGGCAGTTTATGTAGCTCTCGGTCTGTCGGGGGTTCCCGTTTTTACGCAGGGCGGAGGGCCGGAATATATTTTCCAGCCTACTTTCGGTTATCTTTTGGGGTTCATCGCGGGAGCCTGGCTTACGGGGAAATTGTCGGAGCATATGGAAAAACTGTCATTTGTCCGCATTTTATTTGCGAACCTGGCAGGACTTCTTGTGGTCTACCTTTTTGGAATGGTTTATGTATACATCATAAATAATTATTACCTGAATACGCCTATCGGTATCTGGCCTGTGGTGCTTTATTGTTTCCTTCTGGCCGTGCCGGGCGATATTTGCCTCTGCGTTCTGGCGGCAGTGCTGGCGAAAAAGTTATACCGTGCGGGACATGCGTGGTAAGGAAAGAAGGAATAGGATGGGCAGGGGACTTTTTATCACAGGAACAGATACGGATGTCGGCAAGACCTATGTGACGGCACTCCTGGTAAAAACTTTGAGAAGTGCAGGGTATGATGTGGGCTACTACAAGGCGGCCATCAGCGGGGCGAGGACGGTGGAGGAAAGCGATGCGGGATTTGTAAATCGTTTCGCGCAGATCTGTGAGCCTGAGGATATGCTCCTTTCGTACTTGTATCAGAATGCCGTATCGCCCCATCTGGCAGCAAGAATTGAGGGGAATCCCGTGGAGAAGGATGTCATCATGAGTGCCTGGGAACGTGTGACAGCGGCGTATCCCTATGTGACTATGGAAGGCAGCGGAGGAATCATGTGCCCTATCCGCCATGATGAAAAAGCGGTGTATTATCTGGAAGATATTATCCGATGGCTCTGCCTGCCCGTCCTTATCGTCGCCGACGCGGGACTGGGGACAATCAACCGAGTGGTGACTACCTGCGAATATATCCGCCGCAGAAATATTTCTGTCAAAGGGATTATCCTGAACCATTGGAAAGGCGGCGTGATGGAAGAAGACAATGTGGAAATGATTGAAGAAATCACCGGAGTGAAAGTTCTGGCAAGGGTGAAAAAAGGAGATACGGCATTGGATATCGATCCGGAAACGATTATATCGCTGTATGAATAAGGGAGTATTTAAAATTAGGGAAGTTGGGAGCTTAAATGGAACAGAATTATTGGGAAGCGGAAGATAAAAAATATATATGGCATCCTGCCATGCAGATGAAGGACAATGAAGTATTTCCGCCGGTCGTTATAGACCATGCGAAAGGATCTTACCTGTACGGGACGGACGGGAAAGAATATCTGGATATTATTTCATCGTGGTGGTGCAATCTCCTTGGGCATTGCAATGAAGAAATCAATGAAGTCCTGAAAAAGCAGGTCGATGAACTGGAGCATGTGATTTTTACAAACTTTTCCCATAAGCCTGCTGTTAAACTGGCGCAGGAACTGGAAAAAGTACTGCCGAAAGGACTGTCCCGTTTTACCTTTCATGACAACGGTTCATCCTGCGTAGAGGCGGCGCTCAAGATGGCTTTCCAGTACCATTACCAGACCGGTCATCCCGAACGGACACGGTTCATGTGCCTTCCTGAATCGTATCATGGGGAAACGATCGGCGCGCTGTCCGTCGGATCGATGGATTTTTATGCGAAGATTTTTCACCCCATGCTTATGGACAATATTCATTTTGATGGTCTGGACTGTTACCGCTGCCCTTATGGGAAAACGCGGAATCATTGCGGCGTGGAATGCTTTGAAAGCGCGGAAAAAGCATTTAAACAGTACGGAGAAGAAACGGCGGCAGTCATTGTGGAGCCGATCCTTCAGGGGGCGGCAGGCATGCGTATCTATCCTGCCGAATATTTAAAAAAGCTTCGTAAGCTCTGCGATGAGTACGGCGTGCTTATGATTGATGATGAAATTGCCGCCGGTTTTGGCAGGACGGGGAAACTTTTTGCCATAGAACATGCCGGTATTTCTCCGGATATCCTTTGCACATCAAAAGGTCTGACAGCGGGGTACATGCCCATGTCTCTTGCCATTACTACGGACAAAGTGTACGATGCTTTTTATGATGATTACGGCACCCATAAGGCTTTCGTCCACAGCCATACCTACGCAGGCAATCCCATGGGCTGTGCCATTGCGTTGACCGTACTGAAAATCATGAAACGGGATCATATTCTGGAGAAAGTCAATGAAAATGGAATCTATCTCCATGACAAGCTCATGAAAGCCCTGGGAAATCACAGGCATGTGGGAGAAATCCGCCATATCGGATTAATTAACGCCATCGAGCTGGTGGAAAACAAAGAAACGAAAAAAGCTTTTGATCCGAAAAAGCGTATCGGCTGGCATATCTTCCGGAGAGCTATGGATATGGGACTGGTTCTTCGACCGATGGGAGACATTATTTATTTTAATCCACCGCTGAATATAGAAAAAACGGATTTGGACAAAGCGGTGGAACTTTGCCGGAAAGCGGTCGTTACGGTTCTGGGTGAATAATAAGTGAAAATCACAAACCACCCGTAAAACGGGTGGTTTGTCGTAGGGCTATAAGCCCTTATCACTATGACCAGCGTCTCAAGGCGCTGGCTTTCACTTTGTTCAAGCCACTTTGTCCTTCTTACTCCGCTACCCCTTAAAGGGGTAATCCTTACGATTTAAATGGATTCTCATATTCCTTTATACTCAATTTATCTTTTATCATATCTGCTTTTTCCTGTTCTTTTATATACTTTCGTATTGTCTGTTCATTTAATCCTACTGTACTCACATAATATCCTTCTGACCAAAGTGCCTGTTCCCCAATTTGTATTTTAAGTTTCCATGTTTTTCAAACATCATCAGGGCGGACTTTCCTTTCAGATACCCCATAAAGCTGGATATTGCTATTTTCGGTGGTATGCTCACTAAGATATGTACGTGGTCCGGCATCAAATGTCCTTCCAGTGTATCTCTACTCCTTTATACCGACATAGCTCCCTTAGTATTTTACCTAAATCTTTTCGGTATTGATTATATATAATCTTTCTTCTATACTTAGGTGTAAATACGATATGGTACTTGCACATCCATTTCGTATGTGCCAATGCATTTGCTTTGTTGGACAAAAAAATCACTCTCCTTTTTATAAATAGTGGCTTGGACTCCTCTATTATATAAACTGGATTGTGATTTTTTTATTGGTATAACCATTTATTTTCCACCCGCATAGCGGGTGGTTTTCTGTGCCATGCTCATGCCTGGCACAGTCTAAAGACACTAAGAAAAAAAGATGCCTGTCGGTGTGGAATATTCACGGCAGGCATCTTTCGTTTTGGGGCGGGGATATCGGATTTGAAAGGGGTATGCTCATATTTTCCTTTTCAATTGAGATTACATTCTTAATATATTTCGTGCTGCAGTTAATACTATTGGTGATACGGCTTACACCATTATTGTGGAGCATTTTAGAAAAAGAAACAGGATAAAGTATTGGCGTATGTAAAGTTATACGAGTTAAAAGTATGTATCTACTATTTATTTTGACGAAAATACGAATAAGAAAGCTTATTTCATATGCATGATTGCTTTGAAATCTTTGAGATAATGACGGGAAACAGGAACTTTATCCCGGGAGAAATAATCCATAGATAAGAGAAGTGTCCCATTATCTTGGGGATGTATTTCCTGTATCATGGACAGATTGACGATATAGCCTTTATGCGTACGGAAAAAACCTACTGGTTCTAAGAGAGATTCACTGTCACGAAGAGTTATTTTGGATGTGATAATGCCTTTTGTTGTGTAAAAAAGAGAACAATCTGACTTTTCAGTACAGATAAAAACAATTTCCTGTACAGGATTAATTATGACGACTCTGTCGATAGTCTGTAATGAAATCTTTTGTGAAAACGCAGTGATTTCTCCTGGTGCTCTATTTTGTTCCCGTTCAGCCAATCTGTTTTGTAATCGATCGACGATGCGCCTGATACGTTCTTCATCATAAGGTTTTAATATGTAGTCAAAAGCTTCCAGATCAAACGCCTGAATGGCAAACTGGCCGTAACCGGTGGCAAAAACAATTTTTGCGGGAATGTCCATTTCTCCTATTTTTTTAGCGGTTTCCAACCCATTCATGACAGGCATTTCGATGTCTAAAAAGATAAGATCTACATTGGGATGAGTTTTCAGAAAATCAAGGACACTTTTCCCGTTGGAACATTCTCCGACAATTTTGACATTGGGAATCGTAGAAAGTTCATATTTCAATTCACCTCTAGCTGGTAATTCATCATCTGCAATCAAAATTTTAATTTGCGGTATTGTCGGTATTGTCATGCTCTCCCTCCTTTGGAATGATGATATAGACGACAGTTCCTTTTCCTGTACGGCTTATAATATGAAGCCGACTTTTTTCACCGAAGATTGACAGAAGTCTTTGATGTACGTTGATAAGGCCGATGTTATCACGTCGTTTGTGACTGGTTAGCAGCTTTCCCAATTTATCCTGCGGGATGCCGACACCTGTATCGGCAACGAATATTTTATAAAGATGAGGATGTTCATGGAGTCCGACGATGATTTTGCCGCCTTCCGGCTTTTTCAGGATGCCATGGATGATGGCATTTTCTACTAAGGGCTGGAGAAGTAATGGTGGAATTTGTATTTTCTTCATTTTTTCCAGAGGAATACGATATTCGATCTGAAGACGATCGCTGAAACGGGCTCTCTCTAATTCCACATAACATGTGATGTCGTATATTTCTTCAGAAAGAAGAATCATTTTTGAAGGATTATTTAATGTATGTCGGAAATAATCGGATAGATATTTGAGAAGATTCCTCGCGATATCAGGATCGCTGCGTACATAAAAGTTGATTGTATTCAATGTATTGTAAAGGAAGTGGGGATTGATTTGTGCTTGAAGTGCCCGTATTTCCGCTTCTTGTAAAAGGAGTTTCTCTTTTTTTAATTCTTCATGCTCGTGTATTAATTCAATAATACGTGCTGTACCGTTCAGAAATTCTTTATCTGTCTTACTTAGCGGTGTGTCGGTCGGATTGGACGCAAAGATCCGGCAGATAGTCTTAGTCTTTCCTTCAATGCGGAGTTGCAGCAAATGGGGCATGGAAGGCAGCGTTTTCTGTAAAAGCAATATAGAGGTTTCCGCGTCTCCTTGGCTTTGGTTGCGTGGGTTTTTGTAATTGGTGGAAATAAATACATTGTCGTTTGTTATAATGGCAGACCAAATCAAATGAGGGAGAGCAGTCGTTATGATTCTTGGGGTTTTGGAAAAATCGAAACCGTGAGCTTCATCATGGATTGTTTGGATAAGCATATTAGCGGAATTAAAAGCAGTTTTTGCAGTTTCCGTTTTTTCTGAGTCTTGTTGGCGGGTGGTGGCTTCCAATACACCGATAAAAAGAGCAACTGCCGGTGTATTTGTCACAATTATAGGCACGACTAAGGATAATAAATCTTTGGTATTTATGTATGCATATGGCCATGTCAAGAGGGCATAAAATAGCCAATAGACAATTTCTATGCCGATACTGTAAAATAAGGCCCACATCCACCGTTGGGAAGAGTGCTTTTTTATTTGGGGGGAGAGCAAGCCGGCAGCAATTCCCTGTAAAATGGAAAGGCCGCCGTTAATAGGAGCTGTGGCTGTTTGAAGGATAAAAATACGATTGATACCAACAATCAACCCTGTGATGGTGCCAACAATCGGACCACCAATGAATCCGCTGAGCATAATAGGAACTGCACGGAAAGTCATGATGCCTCCAGGGGTTCTGAAATTCCAGAAGGTACCACAAAGGCCTAAAATAGTAAAAATGACGGTAAAGATAATGTATTCGCGTTTGGTATAACGTTCCTGGCTGAGTGCATTGCGGAATATTTTGGTCCTACTTAGGAGAAGCAGGACCAAAAGAAAAATGGAAATACCCAGCCAGACATATTGGATGCCGGCAAAAGTTCTGCTTAGAGAATCGTACAAGGTCATTCCTCACTTTCTGGATGATAACTGATATTAAGTTAATCCATTTTATGGATGACTTTAGATTAGGAAAGGAAGATGAAAGTTCCGTTTATTTATTATACAATAAAAGTAGAGGTTAGCATGCGAAGTATGAAGAAAATTCTGTTACACAGAATGAATATGTGAGAAGATATTTGTTTTTGTTGAATTTATTTAATGCAACTTACACCCTTTTTTTTGCACTTTATAGAAATAAAATTGAATAATTAATTTTTTTGATTTACGATAAAAACATAAGTGGATTGAAAGAAGTCCAAAGGTGTTTTATTAGTGCTTTATGTATAAGGAGGATTGTGTTTATGTCTAAGCCGCTTGAAGGTATCGTTGTTCTTGACATGAGTCGTGTGCTGTCCGCTCCATTTACTGGGATGATTTTAGCGGATATGGGAGCTGATGTGATTAAGATTGAAGCATTAGGTCATGGGGATGATTCTCGTGCCTATCCTCCCTACATGGAAGATGAAAGTATTTACTTCATGGATCTTAATCGTGGCAAGCGTTCGATCACGCTTAATCTGAAATCCGAAGAAGGTAAAGAAATCTTGAAAGGGATGGTTAAGAAAGCCGATGTATTGTTAGAAAATTTCCGTGGTGGGACTATGGAAAAGTTGGGGCTTGACTATACGGTTCTTAAAGGAATTAATCCCGGCTTGATTTATACACAGATTACAGGGTTTGGGCGTACTGGCCCTCGTGCAAAGGCTCCGGCATATGACGTTATTGTCCAAGGCATGGGCGGTATTATGTCTCTTACTGGTGAAGAAGGCGGCGCTCCGATGAAAGTCGGTATCTCACAAGGAGATATTGTAGCAGGATTGTATGCGGCAATTGGCACAGCGATGGCATTGATTGCTAGAGGAAAAGATGGGAAAGGCCAGCTGGTTGATATTTCTATGTTGGATTGCCAGGCGCAATTTATTGAAAATGCGATTGTCCGCTATCTGAATGCCGGTGTAATTCCGAAATCTATTGGTAACCGCCACGCTTCCATTACTCCATTTGAATCAGTGAAATGTTCTGATGGCTATATCATGATTGCTGTTGGCAATGACAACCTGTTTAAGAAATTCAGCAGCCTGATTGGATTACCTGAACTGGCCGATGATCCACGCTTTGCAACAAATCCACTTCGTACGGCTAATGTAGAATCTCTTAATGAAGAATTATTTAAGGTCTTTCCTACTAAGACCTGTAAAGAATGGCTTAAGCTGATTGGTGATGCAGGTATTCCGGCAGGACCTATCAATAATGTGCCTCAAGTTCTGGAGGATCCGTGTATTCAGGCCCGTGACATGATTGTTACCTTGAAGCATAGCAAGATAGGTGATGTGAAAGCGGTTAATACCCCTATTAAACTATCGGAAACACCAGGGGGGGCAGAAAAGGCTGCTCCATGCTTAGGTGAACATACGTCAGAAATCCTCAAAGAATTCTTTGGGTATAACGACGAGAAGATTAAAGGCCTCTACGATAAAGGTGTGCTTTAATTTAGAATAGTTTAGAATAATTGTTTAAAATCAAAAGCACAAAAGCATTTAGAGAATTAACAAGGTTCTTTAAATGCTTTTTTTGCCGTATTCTTTGGCTTATTGTTTAACTTTTTGTCTGGTATCTGGAGTTATTGGCAAGATTTATTATATAAGGATATTAATATGTTAAGATAATGACTTCGAGATAAAGAGAAACTATGGAATGTAGTTAGGGTCGCATTTGTGTAGGTATTGATTCTCAACGTACTTTGCTGCTTAAAAAGGTAGCTATGCGTTTTATATGGCATCACTGGCTGTATTGGATTTATAGTGGAGGATAAAGAAGGACTGATGGGTGATTGCGTGAAATTACCCCGGTTCTTGTGGTAGAACAAAAGTCTTTATAACTTTCTTCTTTTGGAATAGGGCAAGTATGATATCGTATTGTAGCAACATGATTGGATATAAACTGGGTAATCCTAGTTTGGTACAATAAAAGATATAGTAATTTCTATAAGGGGAAATTTGGTGCATATAGGAAAATATCTCTCCAAAAACTTGGAGAGATATGAGGAGATGGTAAGCTATTTTAGCAGATTGTTTCTATTATTGCGTATCTACATAAAAAAGAATTTAATTGTGATTCTATTAGAATACTGGATCAAGCCCCGGTCTTCTGTGTTGTTATGAAGTATATACGGGCAATGATGACTGCTAAGATAATGTTGAGGAGCATAATTAGTCCACCAGGGATGCCGATTATGGGGAAGAGCATTTTGCCTGCAATAGAGGAAATCATGATAATGGCGCCTAATATAATATTTTTACTTGCTAAAGAAGCATAAACAGCGCCCAAGACACAGGGGAGAACAAATCCAAACGCTTTCAAAACAACTTTCGGCATAAGGGGCATAATGGAAGCACCGATCAGAGTGAAAATTGTAATCATGCAAACAGATACAATGATGGAACCGCCAATACCCACGGTGGAGATGACTTGCGCTTTGGGTGTGCCCTGTTCTGCATTGGTTACGTTCTGTGCCATCGTAGCGGCGGGAATACGGATTTCACCGACATTGCCGACGATCCAGCACATGAAGCTGCCAGCCATATTTGCCATGGGAAAGAAGGAGATCGGTTGTACAAAGTAGCCGACGCCGAAGGCAGATGCAGCTGCTACCCAAAGGGTAAGAAGATCACCTATTGCAGGGAATACACCAGTGGTAATGGATGCATAAACAGCGGGGACAAAGTTGCAAAGCAAGGCAATGGTAACGAAGACGTACCCCAATGTCTTAATAGAGGAGTTAAATTTATTCAATGCTGTTTGTTCATTCATAATAGATACCTCCGGCTAAAAGAAAAATGCGGCAACAAACATTCCAACTAACATTGCAATGCCAAGGCTGAATTCTTGGAGTCGTTTATACTTGGCAAATGCTTTACCAATAATGAGCATAACAACGAAAGAAATAAGTGCGGCATACAAATTATTAAGGCTGATTGTTTTCTTGATAATGGAATTGGAAAGCAAGGTGGCGAACAAACCAAAAGAAGCGGCTGCCATCAGTAATTTAATCCAAGTGGCGTTAAAGTTTTCTTTCAGATAGATGACTGCTTTGTCCAGGAAGGGTGCACCATAACCACCGATGATAATCCAGCCTGAGTTATTTAATGCTGCTCCCCAGAGAATAAATACGAAACCAGCCAAGGAGAGCGCATTTCCTTCGATGGAAGAACCAGCCATATTGGCGGATATTTGTGCCATAGCTAATTCAGTTCGTGCAGCACCGATATCGTTCATACGCATCCATGCTGTAGGCCCGCCAATAGTTGCCATTAAAGCAATGAGGACGATGACTGGTGCAAAGGAGGGGCCGATAGCGGTAATCATAGATGAACGGAGACCTGCTATACACTCGGTTTTTTCCATGCCCATTTCTTCGGCGGCTTTAAACGCCTGGCGCATAAATACAGCCGCCATGATGAGAATATTGATGATCATAAAACTGGACATAATCCACATCATGGGAGAATTCATAAATTCTTTGACATCCATTTTAGGAAACTCCTTTCAATATAAGTACAATTTAAGTGAAAATGAAATATGTACCGGTGTCTGGTTGTCGGAGCGAGGGGCCTCCTTTCTGTAAATAACTTAATATTCTTTAATTTCTTTCTTATCATAACTAAAAATGAATGAGGATTGTAAAAAATAGGGATAAGTTGCAGAAAAGAGAGTATGACAGGTTAAAGATAATAAGATAAAAATAGATATCTTATATATTACTTTCTCTATAAACCAGATATAGAAATGCTACTGTAGATATATTTGTTTATGACTTTAAAGAACTGAAATAAGAAATTATATCCATTACTACCATTATTACAGAGTAAAAAACTTGAATGAGTAAGTTTGGTAGAGTATCAAATATATTGTATTGGTTCATGGAAAAAGCATAGCAGTAATTTCTGCTATGCTTTTTCCATGGCTTTATGGGGTCGCCTTGAATCAAGAGGTTTTTAATTATGCAACAATAGGAACATTATTCTTTTTCATCCTAAGAAGGGGTATTTACCGTGCGGATAATCCATTTTTCGCCGCCGGTAAATCTGGAATTATGCTTTTCGGCAGCGTATTCGTATCTTTTATTCAAATCGGCGACAGCCTTTTCCAGCGATTCCAAAGTATGGATGACTGATTCGGCACGCATGTCACAGCGGCAGACCGGACAGGCGGGCGGTGTAAAATATCTGCTGTTGATTTTTGAACGGCATACGGGGCAAGAAACAAATTCCGTACGAAACTTCCGCATGGCCTGATCGTTTTTATATTCTTCAAGGCGTGCCTTTTTGTCGTCCAGCCGTTTTTTTAAAGACACCATCCGGGGAGACGGTTCGATTCCGATTTTATACTTGACCGCATACGTGGTAGGAACCGTTTTCAAATAAGCAAGAGCCTGGTTTTTGGTATTGAAGATTTTTTCTTTAAATACAAGACCCCTGAAGATGTGATTGGCTTCTCTTTTGGTGAATCCTTCTGCCACCATGTGCTCTTTCATATCGTCACGGATCCATTGTGACGGTTTTGTAATATCATACTCCCAGAATTTTTCCGTCCATGCGGGTGTTGCTGAAACGGGACAGTCTTTCAGCTGCGGAACCGGTATTTCTTCTTTTCCGGGCGCCGTTTCAGGTTTGATTGCTTTTACAGCCGTTACCGCCGATTCTTTCCCTCTTCCGTCCTTCGGTGCGGCATCTTCCGTTTTTTCATTCTTTTGTTCTTTTTTGTCAGTTTTCTTTTCTTCTGCCGGGAAAAGATCAAAGAGAGAAGTCTCTTCAAAATCAGGATTCTGTGACATAGCAAACTCCCATCTATCAGAATATAAGTCAATCATATCATGGATAGGCGGAAGGGGGAACTGTTTTTAGCAAAACATATTTCCCAATATAAAACCGGTTTCCATCATCCATATGGGACGGAATATCTCCTGCTGCTTAAAAGTATTTCACAAAAAAATATCCGGCAGGGGCAGTACCGGATGTAGAAAAGGATTACTCGAAGTTTACTTGTAATTTTTTGTTTTCTTTAGCAGCGTCATGAAAAACGGCAATCATTGTTTTTCCATATTCCCCAAGGTAGCCGTCCGAAGCGATTACGCGGGGAACGGTAATCGTGGTTTTCGTAATGATTTCACAGAGACAGTCGTAGAGGGCATCTAAGTTCCTGCCGTAATAGTCCGGTAGATGAAGTATTTCCTTCAGGTAGGTGTGGGCTGTTTCTCTTGTTTTGAAGTTTTCAGGAGCAAGTCTGATCTGCATAGGACAATCTCTTAATATATTTTTTCAAAATCCTGATAGTGGGATGAGGTGTAGTAGATAAGTCCATCGTTGGAGAAACAGATACGTTTCGCGTTCCGGTTCCCCCTGACGTAGTCAATGTCGCATTCTTTCCAGCTGCGCCCCGGAGCGTCAGGGAGGATTTTTTCATAATTGCTGAAGCGGTCGCCGCCGATGCTTTTTCCCGGAGCGACTTGATCAAGTGTCCCCTTATCTTTCCATCCTAAGCTTCTGGCTTCCGCTTTGGTGATATAGTTGGGCGGCAGTTTCCTGTAGATATGGATATATGCCGCTACATGATCTTTATCGGTATAGGCCTGATCCGGTTCTACACGGATTTCTGCGCTGCCCGGACTTTTTGCGTTGAATTGTCCACCATTTTGGGAAATGGACTCGGAATCTGTGTAGATTTTATTCTGCCTGATGCGGCTTTTTGATTTATCTGCACTTCCTGTATCTGATCTTTCAACGCTTTGAACGGCTGGCGCGGAAGAGGCGCCATGCTGCTGTCCTCCTCCACAGGCGGTAAGGAGTCCGAGGGAAAGAAAGACAGTTAAGACAGCGGCGAAAAATTTCTTCATGGAAAGCTCCTTTATGGCAGATGGTTATATAGGACTGTTTACACCGGCATATTGTTCGGCGAAACGTCTAAAGTTTTTAATGAAATAATTTTTCAGTTCTTCCGCTGGCGGTGTGAGGGGTGTGTTTTCGTCCCATGACAGGCTGATGTACCGCTGGCAGCCCGGTGTGGCGATGGGAACAAGTGCTACATGGTCGCCGCCGACGCCGTACCAGGTGATACGTGGAGCAAAGGAGACGCCGAGACCCGCTTTGATAAATTCCCGTACGGTGCCGGGGTTGTCGCTCTCCAGAATGACATGAGGAGTGAAACCTGCCGCCCTACAGTAAAAGTCTGTAATATTTCTTAAAGCGACGCCTTGCTGGAGCGTGATGAAATCCGCTTTTTCAAAGTCTGCCAGATTAACCGAAGCATGGGATGCAAGCGGATTCGTATCGGGCATGGCAAGAAGGATGTCTTCTTTCAGGAGTGTGATGGAATGATCCGTGTCAATGGGGTTGATACTGCTTGACAGGTACAGATCCACACGGGAGTGATGGTTTATTTCCTGACGGTCCCGCTGCTGGATGATTTCGAAACGGATATGGGGATGTTCTTTTTTAAATTCTGTAAGGAATGCCGGAATAATCATGGATGCGGCGAAAATGGAAATCGTCACCGTCATGTCCTGTGCTTCTTTGGCGTCTTCCAGCTCTTTCTGCGCATGCTTAAGTTCGCTCATAATCCTGTTTGTATGGCTGAGAAGGATTTCTCCGTACTTGGTGAGGACGATGTTTCTTCCGGATCGGCGAAACAGGGGGACGCCCAACTCCTGCTCCAGCATTTTAATGGTGTGGGATAGAGACGGCTGGGAAATGTGAAGTGCTTCCGCCGCGTGGGTCAGATGCTGGAGCTCTGCGGTCTTTTGGAAATAGGTCAATGCAAGAAGCGTGAGTTTCATAAAAGCCTCCTCGGCATAATATATAATTTGTTACTTATATATAAATTATACGCTTTACTCTATAAATGTCCAATAGCTCATGGAATCCTTTTATCAAAGGTTATGAGTATTTCATAAGTCATGAGATAATCTATTAATTGAGAAGACAATACAATTAATTGAAGAATCCGGAGTGGCAAAGAAAAGGAATAAGCAGTATCATAATAATATTATGACAAGCCGGAGGCTCCGGCGGGAAATGAAGGAGCGAGAAAATGAAAATATTTATTGATACGGCTGACGTGGAGGCCATCCGCAGAGCGAAAGCGATGGGATTCGTTTCCGGAGTGACGACAAATCCGTCACTAATCGCGGCGGAAGGAAAGGATTTCCATACGGTGATTAAAGAAATCGCATCGATTGTGGACGGTCCGGTATCAGCGGAAGTCCTTTCTGAAACAGCAGAAGAGATGATTGCTGAAGGACAGGTTCTCGCCGGACTTGATCCCCATGTGGTCGTGAAAATTCCCATGACGGGAGAAGGCATGAAAGCGGTGAGTGCCCTGTCTGACATGGGGATCCGTTCTAACGTGACTTTGATTTTTTCGGCGGGGCAGGCACTGCTGGCAGCCCGTGCGGGGGCGTCTTATGTTAGCCCCTTTGTGGGACGTATCGATGATATCGGCTGGGACGGTGTAGAACTGATCCGGACGATTGCCGATATATTCCGTCTCCACAAGATCAAAACGGAGATCATTGCGGCCTCTGTCCGCAAGCCGCAGCGTGTGGCACAATGTGCCCTGGCGGGGGCAGATATTGCCACTGTTCCGTACCAGGTGCTTATGGACACTCTTAAGCATCCGCTTACCGACATCGGCATTGCCCGTTTTAAAGCGGACTGGGAAAAAGCACATAAGTAAGACAAAGCGCCTTTCCTAGGGAAGGGCGTTTTCATTTGGGAAGATTCTATATTTCAGGAGGAATCGTTATAATAAAAGAAATCAAATGAATTGTCCGGTTCCCTTTTGGAGGAAATATGAAAAAGAAAATCACCGTGATGACTAAAATGGAAAGAATTGCCGCCGCTATCCGCGGGGACGCTGTCGATACGGTTCCGTATTCTTTGTGGTCCCACTTGCCGCTTATTGATTTGGATCCGGTAAAAAATGCGGAGCAGACCTACGGTTTTTATAAAACGTACGATGTAGATATTTTAAAAACGATGAACAACGGCATGTACAGCGTTGAAGATTTCGGTGCCGTGGCGGACTACTCGGAAATCGCCGGGGGCGGCGCGGCAAAAATCGTTTCTACACCTGTCCACAGACCAAAGGATTGGCTTGATTTGGAACCGGTATCGGTGAATGCGGGTGCTCTGGCAAGAGAACAGGAATACCTGCGGCTTCTTCTGGATAAGACAAGAGGCACAGTGCCGGTAATTTTTACCGTGTTCAGTCCTTTGACGACGGCATATAAACTCTGTCCCGACTTGATGAGACACGTGGCAGAGGGATTTGGAGAAGAAGTCAAGGCGGGACTTCGGGCGATTACGGAGAGCACCTGCGCTTTGGTGCAGCGGGTCATTGAAATGGGGGCGGATGGCATTTTCTTTGCGACCCAGCTTTCATCATATGCGGCCGGAGAAGAGAATTTTTACCGCGAGTACGGTATGCCTTATGATCTGGCGGTGCTTTCCGCATCATCAGGGTGGTGCAATGTGCTTCACGCTCACGGGAAAGACATCATGTTTCCCCTGCTCAGGAAGTATCCGGTGCAGATTTTCAACTGGCATGCCTGGGAATCTTTGCCTGGAATCGATGAGGCGCAGGCGCTTACGGGGAAATGTATCATGGCAGGGCTGGAGCGGATGGATATCACCGGTGGCAGAAAGAATGAGATCGAATACCGCATTTATGAAACGCTCAGGCAGACAGGGGGGCGGAAAGTCATTTTATCTCCCGGCTGTGTGATCCGCTATCCGCTTAATGAAGAAATACTTGCTTTTGTGCGGAAAGCAAAAAATGAAATTGAGGAAAAGCTCCTGAAAGCCAGATAAGGGAATAAAGTGCACGATCCTGCATCCATTCTTGTGGAGCAGGATTTTTTATAAGAAAGCAATCAAAAACGCCTCCCGTGAAGAGAGACGTTCTTGTGCATTTGTATTTATTCTTTCATGACTGTGCCGTCAGCCAGGGTGATGGTATAACCGTTGTAGTTGATCGTACCTAAGTTGTAGAGGCTTGTCAGCGTGGAGTTGCCCGTAAGGTTCCATGTGGAGCCTGCCGCTATGAAGACATCGGCGTTTGTTTTGTACTTTTCGCCGCCTTCCACATTGGGGACGATGGAAATCATTCCGTTAAAGGTGGAATTGTTTTTCAGCGTCATGTTGATGTTGGAAATGGAGTCGACAGAAATATTTCCGGTGAGAACCTGATTGTCTGCGACAAGTTCCACATGGCCGCCATTGCGTCCCGGCGTACCCCAGCCGTTTGCGCCGTCATTGCCTGCGACGGTAATAAGGTTTGCCGCAGGGTTGTCCATGGTGATCGCGGTACCGTTTAAGGAAATTTTACCGTGGGTGGCGGTTACATAGAACATGCCGCCTTTGTGGGAAATAAGAGAACCGCCGCGGACATCGAAATGCTGGGTGCCCATGGTGCCGATATCTTTTTCATCAGAGAAGAGAACGATATTGTAAGGAACAGCGTCTGTCGTTTCTTTTCCTTCAAGGATCGTGCCCGAAAGGGTGATTGTATTATTTCCTTTAAGAACGGCTGCTTTTGCGTTCAGTGCGTTTACGGAAGCATTGGTGACGGTAACGTCGCCTTTGGAATAAATGCCCTGCGATATAGCACCGGAAGTGGTAAAGGAGCCGCCGTCCGCGATGAGGATACCGCCCCCGTCAGCAATCATGATGGCAGGAGAACTGTCACCTGTGGTAGAAACGGTGGAGTTTTCCACTTTCATCATGGCACGGGAAGAAACAGCGGTGCCGGCGGAATTATTTCCCGTAGTAACAACGGAAGAATCCTTCAGGCTGATATAGGTGCTCTTGCTGTAACCGTAAGCGCCTGTCGATCCAATGCCGGAAGAGGAAATACGGGCGCCCGTCATCGTCGCGCGTCCGCCGTGGGTGGCAAGGAAAGCGGCATTCTGTCCGTAAAGCCTGGAACTGTCTACATCGGTAGAATCACCTGTTTTTGTAATCTGTGCGTTGGGGGCGGTAATGTATGCCATGGGGACACGGAGAGCATTTTCATCTGCTTTATCAGAAGTGTAAACTCCATTTTCATAGTTCCCGTCGCTGGAAAGCTCATTGGCGGTTTCGCCCTGGCTGATGGTATATTTTTTTACCGGCGGGGAAATCGGTTCGGGTTCCGTTTCCGGTTCGGGTTCTTCTGCCGGTTCCGGTTCTGCGGCCGGCTGTTCGACAACCGGCTTCGGTGCCTCGGGGGAAAGATTCTTAAAAGTACCCGATTCTACGGAAGCCTGTACGTCAGATACAGTCAGATCGAGGCCTTTCAGCAGGGCGTCTGTATAATTCACATCACCCGCAGGGGCTGCTGCGGCGGGAGCAGAAGCAGGAGCGCTTTGCTCTCCCTTCTTTTCCGCTTTTTCCAAGTCTTTCATTTTTTGAACGGCAGCACGGTATGGATCCAGCGGTGTACTGCCTGCCTGTGGGGCAGCAGTGGCAGAAATACAGCCGGAAAGAGCCAGCGTGCAGAGAAGAGCAGTGATTTTTGTATGTTTCATAATAACCTCACTTTGGACAAATTTTTGAATTTTCATTTATTTGAGTATAATATAACATTTTTATTTTACAACATCAGGGACAGATTGTCATGTGAAGGAAAAGGAGAATGGGCATATATGTCCCCTGTGTAAAGGGAAAGGAAAGTTCTGCTATAATAAAAAGAAAATGAAAATGGAGGTGGCCATGTTTACCATAGGATGCCACTTATCGGTTACAAAAGGATTTTACCGTATGGCGCAGACGGCGACAGAACTCGGGGCGAATACATTCCAGTTTTTTCCCCGCAATCCCCGGGGCGGGGCGGCAAAACCGTTAGCAAAGGAAGATATAAGGCAGCTGGAAGAATGGATGGATACCCACGGTTTCGGAGAGATACTTTGCCATGGCGCCTATACCATGAACGGCGCGTCAACGAAAGAAGAAGTCAGAGAGTTCGCGCGGACTGCTATCAGGGAAGATCTGGCAAAGGTGTCCCTTCTGCCGCGGTGTCTTTATAATTTCCATCCCGGCGCCCATCTGAAACAGGGGACGGCTGTTGCCATTCCTCTCATTGCGGATATGGTGAATTATGCTATGGATCAGGAAGGCCTGAATACTACCGTGCTTTTTGAAACGATGGCGGGAAAGGGGACGGAAGTGGGCCGTACGTTTGAGGAGCTGGCGGAAATAATTTCCCGTGTAGAAAGAAAAGACCATGTCGGTGTCTGTCTGGATACCTGCCATGTGTATGACGGCGGCTATGACATCGTGAATGATCTGGACGGCGTTTTGAAACAGTTTGATCAAGTTATCGGATTGAAAAGATTGAAAGCTGTCCATTTGAATGATGATAAGAATCCTTTGGGCAGCCATAAGGACAGGCATGAGAAAATAGGAGAAGGAACGATCGGTACAGAGGCTTTCGCGCGGATTATCAACCATCCGGCCCTGAGGGAACTGCCGTTTTTTCTGGAAACACCTAACGAACTTCCGGGATATAAAAAGGAAATCGCCTTGCTGCGTTCTCTTCGGCAGGAGGAATAAGATGAATGAAAGAATAAAAGTAAAAGTGAAACAGATGCTGGACCACAGCGCAAAAGGGCTGCTTCGTTTCCGCGCGGCATTTTTTCTTTCCCTGCTTCTCTTTCTTATCGTTTTTTGCCGTGTGGCGTACATGCCCGGTGAAACGGATTTTGATGAATTGTTTCCTGTTTCTCTGGGATATATCCTGATTTCCCTTGGATCTACAATTTTATTTTCCGTACTTTGGCGGCTTCTGCTTGAATGGAAGCATAAGGTTTCCCTGCTTTATGAGGCGGTAAACATTCCTGTACTGGCAGGCTTTTATTTTCTTTGGCAGATGATGCCGATGAATCATTACTTTGCCATGTATGTGGCAGGTCTTTCCTTTTCTCTGCCCTGTCTGTGTCTTTTCCTCTTGCAAAGGCAGATGGCAACAGGGTTGTTTCCTCACGTTTTTGTGTCTTTTGTCCAAGCTTTCGGAATTGCTGTTTTGACGATGGGGCTGGGTGGAATCTGTCTTCTGGGCATTAACGCGCTCCTTGTCCCTATAGCTTGGAGCTGGGGATATGCTTTATGTGCATTTTCTTTTGTGCTTGTAGGGATCAACGTATTTTTGTCCTGCTTTCCTTGTGAAAAGGAGTGCCCGCGTTCCGCTTCTTTTCTGTACTTGCTGAAACGGGTGTTTCTGCCGGCTTATGCAGTTCTGCTGGCGATTCTTTACGGATATATAGGGAAAATCCTGTTCCTTTGGGGAATGCCTGTGGGGAAAATGAATTGGTATGCTTCTTTTGCTGTCGCTGTTTTCAGTTTATTTTATTTCTGTCTTTATGAAGAAACGGACAATGGCAGCAGACGTTTTCTGAAATATGGCGCGTTGGCGCTTTTCCCCGTCATGGTTGTGCAGGCGCTTGGTATTTATATCCGTTTTGAGGCGTATGGATTGACGGCGGCGCGGTATGCTTCGATGATATGCAGCGGATTCGGTCTGGCGGTCATCGCGTTTGCCTTTTTCCGCAGAGCCGCCTATCCGCTTTTTCTTTTGGCGGGGATTATTGGCGTCCTGTGCAGCATGACACCGCTGAATCTCATTGATGTGCCTGTTTATGACCAGGGCCGCCGCATGGAAAGGGTACTGATAAAAAATCAAATGATAAACAGCGGAAATCTAAAACCGCCGGTTTCTATTACTGAAGAAGACGCAGAAGTACTGCGGAGTGCTTATAATTATCTGAAATACAGTGAAGGGGCATGGCGGTTTCCCGTAGTGGAACAGCTGAAAAATGATGACCGCTTTACAGAACTCCTGGGACCTGCCTATGATCAAAGAAGAGTGATCCGCAGCTATGAATGGAATGAAATTCCTGTCACCGGATACCGGCGGCTCATTCATTTCAGATCGGATACAACGGAAAACCATGGGGAGCTTCTTATCACGAATGGGGATGAAATAATTTGTTTGGATATCCGGCCGTATCTGCAGGAAATAAAGGAAAAGGGATCGGGCGAACAAAAGGAGACGGCGGAAAATATGACTTACCGTGTAAATGAAAACCGGATTCTCCATTTTGTCTGGATCAATTATTATTGGGGGAAAGATCCCCACTTTATGAGTGAAGGTTACTTATTGGAAAAATAAGGATGGGAATATTATGAAGTTTATCCATACCGCCGACTGGCATCTGGGAAAATTATTTTACGGGGAGTATCTTACGGAAGAACAGGAATGGCTTCTGAAAAATCAATTTTTACCTTTGGTAGATGAAGGAAAACCGGATGTCATCCTGTTGGCAGGAGATGTGTATGACCGTTCCGTCCCGCCGGCGGAAGCGGTGGAGCTTTTTGACGAAATGATTTCTGAAATCACAGGAAAACGGAAAATCCCTTTTATTGTAATCAGTGGCAACCATGACAGTGCTGAAAGGCTGTCTTTTGCCAGCCGCATTCTCCGAGGGACCGGATTATTCCTTTGCGGTGATTTGTACCACACTTTAGCGCCGGTCATATTGAAGGACGATGATGGTGAAGTGGCATTTGCTCCTCTTCCCTATGCGGAACCGGGGAAGGTGCGGGAAGCGCTTTCCACTGATGTCCATACCCATGAGGAGGCAGAACGGGCGCTCTCGGATTTCCTTTTACGGCAGATGGGACATGCGGCAAGGAAAGTCGCCATTGCCCATGAATTTGTGGCGGGCGGCTCTGCGAGTGACTCGGAGCGGCCTCTTTCAATCGGGGGAACGGATCTTATCAGCGCGGATGTATTTGCGCCGTACAACTATACGGCACTGGGACATCTCCACGGGCCGCAGAAAGCAGGGGAGAAGGAAAATGTCCGTTACAGCGGAAGTCTTTTGAAATATTCTTTCAGCGAAGCTACCCAGAAAAAAGGAGTCATTGTAGGAGAAATAGACGGAGCAGGGCAGGTGAAAACCGAATTCATTTCTCTTTCAGCCCGTCATGACGTGCGTGTCATAAAAGGATTTTTTGATGATCTTATCAAGGGAGAAAGTGAGGATTTCCTCATGGCGGAGCTCTTGGATGAAGGGCCTGTCATTGATGTTATGGCGCGGCTCCGTCAAAAATATCCCCGTATGATGACGATACAGTCTCATCGCAGGATGAACAGCGGAAGCGGGGAAAGAAGCTTTGACCTCATGAAAAAGGTAGATCCTTTGGATATGTTCCGCGTTTTTTATAAGGAATTCCAGGATAAAGAATTTACGGAAGAAGAGGAAAACTACATGAAGGAACTGTGGGAAAATCTGCGGAAGGAGGACGACTGATGAGACCGGAACGACTCAGGATCAGTGCTTTCGGCCCTTATGCAGGCCAAGAGGATTTGGATTTCTCCGCTTTGGGGAATCATACGCTCTTTCTCATTTGCGGTCCTACCGGCGCAGGGAAATCCACCATCCTTGACGCCATGTGCTATGCGCTCTATGGAAAAACCAGCGGCGCCGTCCGATCGGGAGAAGATTTGCGGAGCAACTATGTGGGATATGACCGAAAAACCTATGTGGAATTCGATTTTGCCATAGGAGACAGGCATTACCGTATCTATCGAAGTCCCACGCAGCTGCTGGAGCGGCAGAAGGGGGACAGGAGCAGGCCTGTAGAGCATAAAGGGAAAGCGGACTTTTATGAAATAGATGAAGAAGGAAGAGAAAAAGCCCATATTACTTCAAAAGGGGTAGACAGTGCTGTAGAAGAGCTGCTCGGTGTCGGGTTGGAACAGTTCCGGCAGATTATCCTGCTGCCCCAGGGAGATTTTCGTAAACTGCTGCTGGCGGATTCGTCGGACCGGCAGAAAATCATGGAACAACTTTTCCAAACAGGCATTTACCTTGCTTTTGAAAAAAGACTGCAGGAAGAAACCCAGAAACTGAAGACGGAATATAGCAGGGGAGAACTGCAAAGAACCACTCTTTTGGAAACCTGCCGGTCTGAGTCGGAAGAAGAATTGGAGAAACAGGCGGAAACCAATGAAAAAATTCTGAAAGAAAAAGAAACGGAATTTATGCAGGCGGACAAAGAGCAGCAGGTCTTTTTACGCGCCTATGATGAGGCGAATGTGCTTCATGGCGCTTTTCTCCGTCTGGAAACGGCGGAAACGGCATTGAAGCGGATGGAAGAAAAGAAGAAAGAAAAGGAAGAGCTGCGCGGGCATATAAAAATGATTCGTGCCGCCCAGTCGGTGACAAAAGAGTGGTCTGAAGCGGTAAATGCAAAAAAGCAGCAGCGCACTGCGGCGGAAACATTAGAAAAAGCAGCCGCCGATCTGCCTGTAAAAGAAAAGGCAAAGGCAGAGGCGGAGCAAGCTCTTGCGCTTTTTGAAAAAGAAAAACCGAAGCAGAAAGAACGGATTGAAATGAAGGGGAAATTGGAGCAGTACCGGAATCCTTCCCGTTCCTACGGGACTGCGAAAAGAGAAGCGGAACGTCTGGCCGGAATATACGCGGTGAAACAAAAGGAGGCGGAACGGCTTCGGGAACAAGTGTCGGCAGCGGAGAAAAAAGCAGCGGAAGACAAAAAGAACTGGCTTTGCCGAAACCGGATTTTCATGGAAGGACAAGCTTTTGTACTGGCGGAGAAATTGACAGACGGACAGCCCTGCCCCGTATGCGGATCGCTTTCCCATCCTGCACCTGCCACGGCGGGAGAGGACAGGATAATGGAAAAAGATGTGAAGGACGCGGAATGGCAGATGTACCTGTCGGAAGACGCGGAGAAGAAAATCCGCCATGAAGCGGAGGCATATCAGGCAAGGGAGCTGGCAGCGGCAAAGGAATCCGCTGATAAAGCAATGACCGTCCTGTCCGAATTGGAAAAGAATCTGCCTGCAGCATACAGAGATTCGCTTGCTCTGGAAAAAGAAATCAAAGATCTGGAAACACGTATTTCATCCTTTGAAAAATCACTGGAGCAGGCGGAAGAAAAGCAAAAAAACGCGGAGACCATTTATCAGGCGCTGAAAGAGCAGAAAGAACTCTTAGAAAAACAGGCGGGAGAATTTTTAAAAGTGTCGGAAGAGAAAAACTGCATCTTGAAAATAAAAGTGGCGGAAGCGGGATTTACCGACTGGTTTGAGTGCAGCCGGTACATGAAAGAAGTTCCCCGGCTGGAAGCATATGAAAATGATTTAAAGATTTACGATCAGAGTGTCCATGCGGAAGAAGAAAAAATTAAAGGGGAAAAGGAGAAGACAGCAGGCAAAACAAAGCCGGATATGAATGACTGGAATGAAAAACGGATGAAACTGCTGGAAAGTATGAAACGGTTCGCCGCGGAAAAAGCAGAGAAGGAAACGGAATTAAAGAAACAGAAAGAAACTTTGAAAAAGCTTTACCAACTGAAAGAAACGCAAAAAGAAATCGGTGAAAAGTACAGCTTGGTGGCGCATCTTTGGGAAATTGCCCAGGGAAAAGAAACGGGCATCAATTTGGAACGATTCGTTCTGGGGGCGCTTCTTGATGCTGTAACGGAAAAAGCGAATCTTCGCCTGATGGAAATGAGCGGGAACCGCTATGAGCTTCTTCGCAAACGGGGAGAGCGATCTGATGGGAGAAAGAAAGCGGGGCTCGATCTGGAAGTCTTTGACGGCAATACGGGCAGGGCAAGACCGGCGGCCACCCTTTCCGGCGGGGAAACATTTCTTGCTTCCCTTTCTCTGGCTCTCGGCTTGGCGGATGTGGTGCAGGAATATGCCGGCGGGGTTCATTTGGATGCGATGTTTATTGATGAAGGTTTCGGCAGTCTGGATTCCGAATCCCTTGATCTTGCCATGAAGACACTGCAGGAATTGAAAGGGCAGAACCGTCTGATCGGACTGATCTCCCATGTGGGAGGACTGGAAGAACGTATTCCCGCTAAATTGCGGGTGACGAAAACACAGACGGGGAGCACGGCGGCTTTTGAGGTGGGATAAGTGGATGGATACACATTAATTTATTTCGTGGTATGTGCTGTTCCTACTTTGTTGTGGGTGTTTAGAAAAATTCACATAGGTGGCAGTGTATTTGATCTTACTTGGAAAATTATTGCCATACGTCTTTGTATAGCACTTTTAGGGTCATCAATTACGATATATTTTTTGATTGGGGTGTGCATGTGGAAGTTGGCAATTGAAGGCTTCTTTACCGCGGCTATATTACTCATTATAACTTTTGGGCTTAATTTTTTATTATTCGCGGAAACAAGAAAAGTTGTTTTACAAAACAGCACTGCTGATAATTTGCCGTATATGGAGGAAAAGTTGAAGAAAGAAAAGTTCGGGTTGCAGCTGGTGGCAGCTATGTGGGGTGTATTTATTTTTATTGCGATGCTGGGGATACTATTGCCCCAGTAACGGGAAAAGGAAGAGATGGTGTCTTTATTGACAACAAGTCTTCCTTTTTGCATACTGTGAATTTATTTTTTCTATTTGTTGTAATCTGCCGGACGGCAGCCGTTTTTATTCTTTTACTGCGATGGAAAAATAATTTTTCTTACCTTTGCGGATGATGATGAAGCGGCCGTTCGTATTTGGGTGGGCGGAGATGGATGCTTCCGTATCTTTGATCTGCATACCGTTTACGCGGACAGCGCCGTTGGTGATATCTTCTCTTGCCTGGCGTTTTGACTTTTCCACACCTGCTTCTACGAGGGCGTCTACGATATTGACGGGGGCAAAAGCTACTTCACCGCCTTTGGTGTTTCGGAAAGCGCCTTCGATTTCTTCACCTGTCAGTTCGGCAATATCACCGGAGAAAAGGGCGGCGGTGACTTTAAGAGCCTGTGCCAGTCCTGCTTCTCCATGAACGAAGCGGGTGACTTCTTCCGCCAGACGTTTCTGGGCGGTGCGGTTTTCCGGATGTGCCTGCACCTCTTTATCAAGGGTGTCGATTTCTTCTTTTGTAAGGAAAGTGAAATATTTCAGGTACTTGACGACATCCCTGTCATCCTGGTTGAACCAGAACTGATAGAATTCATAGGGCGAGGTCTTTTTCGGGTCGAGCCACACGGCGCCGCCGGCAGTCTTGCCGAATTTTGTGCCGTCTGCTTTGAGCATGAGGGGGATGGTTAGTCCGAAGGCTTCATGGGTTTCATTTGTTTTTCTGATGAGTTCGATGCCGTTTGTGATATTGCCCCATTGGTCGGCACCGCCGATTTGCAGCTGGACGCCGCATTTTTCATAAAGCATTTTATAGTCGATGGACTGGAGTATCTGGTAGGAGAATTCCGTGAAGGAAATGCCCGTTTCCATGCGGGAGGCGACTACGTCTTTCGCCAGCATGGTATTGATATTAAAAAGTTTGCCGTAGTCTCGGAGGAAGTCGAGCAGGCTGATTTTTGAGAGCCAGTCATAGTTGTTCATCATGGTGAAGGATCCGTCTTCACCGAAGAGTTTTTTCATCTGCGCTGTAAGAGAATCCGCATTATGCTTTACCTGTTCCGCGGTCTGGAGGACACGCTCCGTGGTACGCCCGCTGGGGTCGCCGATAGCGCCCGTGCCCCCGCCGATAAGGATGACGGGATGGTGGCCGGCGAGCTGGAACCGTTTCAAAATCATAAAAGGGATCAGGTGGCCGATATGCATGCTGTCTCCCGTAGGATCGATACCGCAGTACAGGGAGATGGATTTTTGGTCTACCAGTTTGTATAGTCCTTCCGCATCTGTCTGTTGGTTAATTGCGCCGCGCCATTCCAATTCATCAATGATGTTCATCAAATTCCGCCTTTCTGTGCCGGTTACATAGTAATCAGTGTTGCAATAATAATCTTATTTAATATAGCATATTTTGAAAAATGATGGTATGGAAAAGCATGATGTCCGCTGTTTAGGAGAGGGAAATTGTGATATACTTTTCATATGAATATTTTCGATATAGATAAATGGAGGATTTATGAAATTCACTTTTAATCACAACAATTTTAATGTCCTTGATCTGGACAGAAGCATTTCTTTTTATGAAAAGGCGCTGGGGTTAAAGCCTGTCCGGGAAAAGGTGGCCGATGACGGTTCTTTTAAACTCGTTTATCTGAGCGACGGCGTGACAGGGCACACCTTGGAACTCACTTGGCTGCGCGACAGAAAAGAACCGTACAATCTGGGAGAAAATGAATTTCATCTGGCTCTTGCCGTGGAGGACATGGAAGCCGCCCATGCGCTCCATAAGGGAATGGGCTGTATCTGTTATGAAAATCCTTCCATGGGCATTTATTTTATTTCCGATCCGGATCATTACTGGATTGAAATTATTCCGGAGAAATAGTATGAATCCTGTATTTCAACGGACGGCGCAGATAATTGGCGAAGATGGGGTGGAACTGCTGTCGCAGAAAACGGCGGCGGTCTTCGGACTCGGCGGCGTGGGTTCATATGCGGCGGAAGCACTCGTTCGTGCAGGTGTAGGGCATTTGATTTTTATTGATAAGGATAGTGTGGATATTTCCAATGTAAATCGGCAGCTTGTGGCGGATGTAAGCACGCTTGGCCGCTTGAAGGCGGATGTGATGGCGGAGCGGGCACTTCGGGTGAATCCCGATTGTGATGTACAGGTGCTGCCTGTGTACTATCGCCCCAGTGACAGGTCATTTATTGAAAATCTTCATGCCGATTTCATTATTGATGCCATTGATGATGTGCCTGCAAAGATTTCCATCGTCTGTGAGTGCGACAGACTCCATATCCCTGTGATTTCTTCCATGGGAACAGGCAACCGTCTTCGTCCTGAAATGCTTGAAATTACGGATATTTATAAAACATCGGTATGCCATCTGGCGCGAAAGATAAGGAAGATACTGAAAGAAAAGAGAATCCGCCATCTGCCCGTGGTGTACTCCAAAGAAGTTCCCTGTAAAATAGTTGGCGAAGATCATGTGCCGGGATCCGTATCTTTTGTCCCGCCGGTGTCCGGTATGATGATGGCGGGATACGCTGTGCGGAAACTGCTGGAAGAGCATATGCCAAAACAGGGATAAGAAGCTGTTTTTGCAATGGTATAATAGGGGAAACCGGGATAAGGGGATTTCCCTTACGAAATGAATGATAACGCAGTTTTAGCAGGAAAGAGGAAAGTATGACAGAAATTTGTCATCCTGAGTGGATTACGGTGACAGCGGACGGAAGTGCGCATAAAGGATATGATCAGGACTGGTATCCCGAGAAACGTCAGCAGATCTCAGGCTGCGGGCCGACGGTGGGATCCATGATGGCCGCTTATACGCAAAGGAAACTGGAGAAAAGGGAAATCACTACGAAAGACGGGGCCGTGGAGCAGATGCTTGAAATATGGCCGTATGCAACACCTCATCTTCACGGCCTGTACAAGACAAGATGGCTTATGGAAGGATTGAATCATTATTTTAATGATAAAAACCTCTCTGCAGAAGCGGAAATGATTTCCATTCCTTCTATCCGTATGCTGGCACCGTCTTTTGTAAAAGTAAAAAAATTTATTCAAGAGGGTCTTGCCGGAGATTGGCCTGTCGGATTTTTAAATCTTCACAGCGGGGGAGAGCCGATCCCTTATCACTGGCACTGGATGATTCTTGTAAGAATGGAAGAAAACGGCGGCAGAACGATCTGCACTCTTTGGGATGAAGGGAAAGAGTATCCTTTTGATTTGGAAAAATGGCTGCATGCGACTAGATTTGGCGGCGGCTTTGTCCGTATCGGCAAAAAGTAAGCATAAAGTAAGTGTTGAGAGAGGGAAAGCGATGAAAAAAATCATTTCTTTTTTACTGGCAAGCGCTGTTCTGCTTCCGGGGGCGGTGTCCGCTGCTTTTGTGAAATCGGATAAATTATTTAATGACTATGACCGCTATGCTGTGGTGTACATGGACGGCACGAAGCGTGTCTATGTGGATACGGAAACAGTGGAACGGGATCATGCTCCGGCGGGAACGCTTCCTGTTATCCGCGGAAAGGTATACACTGAGGTTTATGCAGAACCTCTTGATTATCCCGCTCTGGGTAACGGCCGCATCGTAAAAGCGATTGTGGAATCGGAGTTGGCTGTGGGCGCGGATCGGCTGGGCAGTGAAATTCGATACCGCCTGCTGGATCAGAATGTGGCGTCATATGATCTGAACGGAAATCCCGTGCCCGCTGCATCCGATGTGAAAGACACACAGGAAAATGCGCAGGAATTATATTTGAATATGTACCGTCTGGTAAAGAAATCAGGCTGAGACGAATGATCCGATTTTCCTGTAAAGTGACGGAAATCGGATTAATATGATGGAGCGCAGGCGATGCGGAGAAATAGGAAAATCAGAAAAATGGAGCCCTGGTACAGGCGGTTGTTCGAGAGAATAAAAGAAAACCGGAACCGGATCCATAGAGGAACTACAGAACCGAAGATTCTGGAGAATCCCTTTATCAGCCGGGCGTATGATAAAATTATGCGAAATCACAGGAATCATGTGTTGGGCATGTGCCTGTCGGGGATCATAGGGGGCACATTTCTGTTCCTCATATGGGATGCGCTGTGCCAAGCTGTTTTGGGCGTATCGTCCCGGGAATGGCTGGGGCGCGGTATGGACCAGATTCTGACCTCTCTGTTTTTCGGGTTGTCTTTTTGTGGATATGGGTATGTGGAAAATACCGTTTTCCATTCCATGGATCATGTGCTTCTGAAATACTGGACCTGTCCTTTCTGCCATAGGGAACTGCCGTACAAGGTGGAAATCAGTCAGAACATCGGAAACGAACGGTTCCATCTGCTTCCGGGTGCGGTGGAGGACTGCTGCCCCTACTGCGGGAAGCGGCTCAGCATCCTTCCGGAAGAAAAACATACCGGCGGGAAATGATGCTGCTGTGGGGATCAGGACTATGGTATGATGATCCAACGGGATTCAAGTGAAACAGTTTGCTTCGGGCAGGCTGTTTTTTATTTTTATGCCGGTGATATATAATTGGAGTGATATGGAAATGCGGAATTCGAGAACTCTTGATAAAAATAGAAAGGAAATAAATGATTTTTCTGAAATGGCTTCACCGCCGGCAGGATGAAGAACTTCTGAAAACGGCAGAGCAGGTGCTGAAAGATTTCCGGAATGAGATTTCTTCCATGGAGGTTTGCGGAGAAGAAAGGGAAGTTTTGGAGAATATGATTTTCCTTTTGCTGAATACGTACATGGAAGAGGATGAAAAAAAGTTTCTCTGTGACGCAGACGGAAAGGGCTGCCTTGATACACTGGCGGCACCGCTGGTATTGGGAGAAAACGGAGGAACCTATGCCGCTTCTTATGACCGGTGTCTGGAAGAGGAGCAGGGGAAGTACAAAACATTTGCCCGGTATTTTGGAAAAGATTTCACCCCTTTCGGATTTGATGTATTTACAGGAATGGTACTTCTGTACACAAGAAAGACAGGAGATAGAGCGGAAGGGACACAGCGCCTGCTGGACGCTGCCGACCGGGTGCTGGGGGATTGGAAGTCTTTCTATCATTCTTTTTTGTTCGGTTTCTTTATGGCAGCGTATGGACGGGAGGCTGCATCTTCCGCGGCGTGGTTAAAAGCGGCGGACAGGCAGATTTTGGACTTGCTGCATGGGTTTGAGGAGAGATGACTTTTGGCAGTGCAAGAGGAAATCATGGCGGAAGATAAAAGGAAGAAATGGAATCAATGGGCGGAAGTTTTGTGGAATATTATTCTGATCGTCGGATGCATGTATTTCTTTTGCAGACTTCTGGCAGATATGAATGAATCCGGTTTTGCACGGATGGCGGCGGAAAATAGGATCCTACTGCCTGTGCTGGGAGTATTTCTTCTAAATATGGCTGCTTCCACTTGGAAGAATATACAAAAACCGGGGGCCTGTGATGAACAAGGCGGATCTGCGCCGGAAAAAGAAGCCGGGGAAAGGCGGCTATACCTGTTCATGGATATGTACAGGCGTGTCGTCCGGCACCGTTTCCCTGTCTGAGGAAAGGAAATCAAAGTTATGTATCCGGATCAATATCAGATTATTTTCCTGGCGTGCGTTATATCTGCCAGCGTGCTGGTGCTTTTTTTACATTGGCGCTGGAAGGTCCGGCAGAGGAATCAGCTGGCGGAGCGGCATAGGAACAGCGCGGTCATCCGGCTGCGGACAAAATCATTTCAGGGATTCAGCTGTACTTCTTCCGTACGGATCCTGAAAGTGGACGGAGAGAAAGCAGATACGTTCCTCTATAAATGGCCATGGAGACATGCGGTCTATGTGAGACCGGGGATGCACAACATGGAGGTTCGGGCGGACTGGCCTGTGCATACATGGCACAATGAGGCCGTCTGGTTCCATTATACGGTGGAAACACTGCCGGCGGTCACAGTGGAAGCCGGGGCAGTGTATGCGCTGGAATATGAGGTAAAGACGGATACGTGGACTTTATTCCGGTTGGAGAAAGACAGTCGGGCTTGTAAAAAAGAGTCAGTTCAGGAAGAATTTATAAAATCGGAAGGATATATATCGGACAATCATTTGTGGCGATGGAATGCCATTATGATTATATTTTGGATCTTGGGCATATTATTTATAAAGTACTGGTAATTTCTTCAGGAGGGGAGTTTGCATGAAGGAATTCAGAATAGAGGGGCGTCATGCGGGAAAACGCCTTGACCGTTTCATGGAAGAAATAGAGCACTGGCCCCATGGGATGGTGGTGAAAGCGATCCGTATGAAAAAGCTGAAAGTAAACGGGAAAAAGGAAGACGGAACGTATCGGCTCTGTGAAGGAGACAGGGTGGTTTCCTATGTCCTTTCGAAAGAAAAAAGGCGCGATTTCACGATTGTGTATGAAGATGAGCACATATTGATTGCCGATAAAAAAGCAGGGCTCCTCTGCATGGACAGTACAGGAAAAACAACGCGGACGCTTATTGGTGAGGTGAATGAATATCTGGCGGACAAAGGAGAGCCGTCCGCGTACATGGTTCACCGTATTGACTTTAATACGAGCGGGCTCATGGTAATTGCTAAAGATGAAGAAAGCAAAGGGATCCTTGACCGTATGATCAAAGAGCGGGAATTGGAGAAAGTTTATCTCTGCATCGTATCCGGGGTTCCGAAGAAAAAGGAAGGACACCTCATTCATTATTTATTTAAGGACGCGAAACAGGGAAAAGTATTTTTGTCTGATGTTCCGCAAAAAGGGGCGAAGTCTGCTGTTACAGACTATCACATCGTGAAGACAGGTCAGAATTTGTCTCTTCTGGAATGTACGCTTCTCACCGGACGGACACACCAGATTCGCAGCCAGATGGCATATATCGGACATCCGCTTATTGGAGATGACAAGTACGGCAGCAAGGAAGTAAACCGCCGATATGGGGAGAAGGGACAGCTTCTTCATGCATGGAAAATCACATTTCATTTAAAAGGAAGCGGGCATCTTTTGTCTTATCTTGATGGGCAGACCTTTACAACGGAAAACGTTCCTTTTCTGAAATCATATTTCCCTGATGGGAACAAAAATTTCGTCATAAAATGATCGGGTTTGCTTTCCCGGAAGGAAAGGGATAAGGGGATGCAAAAAATTCATGTCACTTCGGATAGAAAAAATGGGTATTGGCAGAATGGAAGAATAGAGTTATTATAAACGGGTACATGTTTTTAATTTGTTTTCAGTATTATCGGAGTATAGGATTATGGGAGAGAGAGACGGTTTTAAGTCCCGCATGGGATTTCTTCTGGTCAGCGCAGGTTGTGCCATCGGCATCGGGAATGTGTGGAAGTTCCCTTATATTGCCGGTCAGTACGGCGGCGCTGTTTTTGTGCTGTTTTACCTGGTGTTTTTAGTGCTTATGGGGATTCCCGTCATGACGATGGAGCTGGCGGTAGGACGCGGCAGCCGCCAAAGCGCGGTGCTCGGCTATAAGAAGCTGGAACCGCAGGGGAGCCTCTGGCATATTCATGGATGGTTCTGCGTCCTTGGCTGTTATCTTCTTATGATGTATTACACCACTGTTTCCGGATGGATGCTGGCATATTTCTGGAAGTTTATCAACGGCACGTTCAGCGGCGCTTCCAAAGAAGCTGTAGGTGCCGTGTTCGGGTCCCTTCTCGGCAGCCCGCTGGAAATGGGCATCTTCATGGCGATGACCGTATTCCTCGGATTTGCTGTCTGCGGGTTCGGCGTACAGCGCGGCGTAGAGCAGGTGACAAAAGTTATGATGATGGGGCTTCTTGGGCTGATCGTTCTTCTGGCAGGCAACAGCCTTATGCTGGACGGCGGTGCCCCCGGCCTTGCCTTTTACCTGCTTCCTGATTGGGGACGGGCGGTTGAGGCCGGTCTCGGTAATGTGGCGGCAGCCGCCATGAATCAGGCATTCTTTACCTTGTCCCTCGGTATCGCGGCCATTGAAATTTTCGGCAGCTATATGTCTGATGAGTTTACGCTGACGGGAGAAGCGGTGCGGATTACCGCGCTTGATACCTTCGTGGCGTTTATTTCGGGACTCATTATTTTTCCCGCGTGCTTTGCATACGGTGTTCAGCCCGATCAGGGACCTGCTCTCATTTTTATTACTCTTCCGAACATCTTTGTAAATATGCCTCTCGGCCAGTTATGGGGCGCTTTGTTTTTTGTCTTCATGACCTTTGCCAGCTTTTCTACGGTGACGGCGGTCTTTGAAAACCTTATCGCCTGTTCCATTGATAATTTCGGCTGGAACCGTAAGAAAGCGGTGCTTGTCAATTTAATCATCATTTTCCTGTGCAGCATTCCCTGTGTCCTTGGGTACAATGTTCTTGCAGACATGCATTTCATCGGCAACCGTGACGTGCTGGACAGCGAAGACTTCCTGGTAAGCAACCTGCTTCTTCCCTGCGGTGCGCTGGTTTACCTTTTATTCTGCGTTACCAAATGGGGCTGGGGCTTTGATCATTATCTGGCGGAAGTGAATAAAGGAAGAGGCATCAAAATGCCGGGTGCCATGAAACCGTACTTCCAGTATGTCCTGCCGGTGCTGATCCTTGTCATTTTAATCCGCGGACTGATGTAGGGTGGGAAATATAAAGCCGGTTATGGAAAAGCATTTTGGAGGAAAGAAGTATGGAAGAAAGAGACAGTTTTAAATCCCGCCTCGGTTTCATCCTGGTCAGTGCGGGCTGTGCCATCGGTATCGGGAATGTGTGGAAGTTTCCATATATTACCGGAGAATATGGCGGTGCTGTTTTTGTACTGTTTTATCTGGCGTTTTTAATCCTTCTCGGGATTCCGGTGGTTACGATGGAATTGGCTGTCGGCCGTTCGAGCCGCAAAAGCGTGCTCCGCGGTTTTGAAACGTTGGAACCGAAAGGAACGTACTGGCATCTGCACGGATGGGTGTGTCTCATCGGCAGCTATATCCTTATGATTTATTACACCACCATTTCCGGATGGATGGTTGATTATTTCTGGAAATTCCTGAGCGGTTCCTTTGTGGAAGCGTCGCCCGGCAGGGTAGCGGATATTTTCGGACAGATGGTTTCCAGTCCGATGGAACTCATGTTTTTTATGGGACTTACTGTACTTGTAGGGTTTGCAGTCTGTGCGGGCGGTGTGCAGGGCAGTCTCGAAAAAGTGACAAAGTTCATGATGCTCGGACTTTTGGGACTGATTATCCTTTTGGCGGTGAACAGCGTCATGATTCCCGGCGGTGAAAAAGGGATTGCCTTTTACCTGCTTCCCGACTGGGGGCGGGTGGTTGAGGCCGGTCTCGGTAATGTGGCGGCAGCCGCTATGAATCAGGCATTTTTCACTTTGTCTGTCGGCCAGGGTTCCATGGAAATATTTGCGAGTTACATGGATAAGAAGAACAGTCTTGGCGGAGAAGCGGTACGAATTACAGCGCTTGATACCTTCGTGGCGCTTCTCGCCGGCCTTATTATTTTTCCAGCGTGCTTTGCGTACGGTGTGGAACCGGATCAGGGGCCGTCCCTGATTTTCGTTACGCTTCCGAATATTTTTATCAATATGCCTATGGGGCAGATCTGGGGCGGATTGTTCTTTGTTTTTATGACCTTTGCCAGTTTTTCCACGGTGACTGCTGTATTTGAAGCACTCATCGGCAACTGTATGGATAACTTCGGATGGGGCCGCAAAAAGGCTGTTTATATCCTTTTACCGCTTGTGTTTTTCGGCAGTATTCCCTGTGTTCTCGGATTTAATATGTGGTCTGATGTGCAGATCCTGGGGTCAAAAGGGATCCTTGATACAGAAGATTTCATTGTAAGTAATCTTGTGCTTCCCATCGGTTCCCTGATTTTTGCCCTTTTCTGCGTGTCGAAATACGGCTGGGGATTCGACCATTACCTGAAAGAAGTGAATACCGGCGACGGCATGAAGATTCCCCGCTGGCTGAAACCGTATTTTCAAATTGTCCTGCCGCTTCTGATTACAGTCATTGCAGCGCGCAGTCTGCTCGGATGATTTGATTTCATTTCATGACTCTCCTCAGGGGGAGTTTTTGTTTTGCTGATAGGGTATACTTAAAGCAATGAAAATAAATGGTTTATCCTGTTTATGAAAAAGAGGTGCTAAATGACAAAAGAAGAACGGGCTGAAAAATGGAGCCGGGGCATACCGGAAATGGAGTGCCTGACGCAGCAGGAAAAAGAAGAGATATGCCGGCGCGTTACTTTCCAATTATTGGTTTTAACAGGGCTTCTGGCAGGTGCCGCCCTTTGCTGTCTTTCTTTCCTTTCGCTGGAAGATCCGGCGTTTTTTGATGTGTTGAACCACAGCGCGGACAATGTGAATGAGATTCATAAAAACGTGCATTCCATGGCAAAGCGGAAGGGAGCGGCCGTTATGAGCCTTCCTTATGTGCTTCCCCTTGTTTTGCCGATCGTGGTTCCAGCGCTTGCCGTCGTTTATTTTCTGAAGAAGCCGCTGTTGAGGAGGGAAGCGGGGAAATTATCACAACGGTGGCGCCTGGAAACGGATGTGAATACGACTGTACAGTTTGCCTCGGATGACATCAAAAAAACAATGGAACTTCTGCAAAAAGATGATGTGCAGTATCTGATCCTGACACCGCCTGCGCCCGTCATGGGCAGCCTTTTCATGCAGACCGCTCATGATGAGGGGAATCTGTTTACTCTGGAAATCAGCAAGGCGGAAGAAGACGGGAGCGTTATTTACGGAAAAGCGAGGCAGACTGGGGATCAGGTACTGTATGCGCTGCAAAATTACAGAAACCGGAATATCATTCCTGATACCTCCGGCTGGGAAAAGCTGTACACACTTAAAGATACACCGGATAAAGGAAATAGCGGGGAGCCGGCTCATACGCCTGCAAGCGGACAAGATGGAGCAGATACATTCCTTCATAAATTTCGTGAAGAGGGAGAACTGCTGAATTATATTTATTGGGCCTTTGATGAAAAATCATATACATCACCGGCTGCCTTTTCTGAAGATGTGAAAAATTATATAGAAGACAACCGCAAGAACTGGAAACCGGAGGAAACTGCTGTGAAAGCGGGAAAAGTCTATATTGTCTATGAAGCGTTTCTTTCCGGAAAAGAAAAACTGCTTGCCAATGAAAGGGTGATCGATGAATCTGATTTGGACGAGGAGAATCGGATAGACGGCCTGTTTCAGGCGGATATAGAAGCCCTGCTGTCCGCAAATAATGGAAGCTTTTTCACGAGCGGGGAGCTTTTGATGAAAGTGCACAACCAGCTGGCAGAGAAAGATTTAGGCGATCATTATTTTTTCGAAGGACTGGAATGGGTAGAGATGGAAGATGGCATTCCCCGCTGGCGGGTTCGGCTCGGCTCATGAAAATCATGTAGAAATGTTTGATTGACTTTCTGTCATCATAAACATTTATATTATACAAATAAAGTATAGTATGACGATTTAAGTGTAATCTTGAAAGCAAAGTGGTATATTTATCTAAGATGTTCATTTTATATTTATCTTTGAGGTGATGAAATGGCAAACTACAATCCTTATGAAAATATGCTCCATGTTTTGGACAAGGCAGCCGAAGTTTTAGGTTACGAACAGAATGACTATGAATTTGTGCGTTATCCGGAAAGGGAACTGACCGTGAGCATCCCGATCACCATGGATGACGGGCATGTGGAAGTATTTTCGGGATACCGTGTACAGCACAATACAGCCCGCGGCGCGGCAAAAGGCGGCATCCGCTTCCATCCCGCCTCTGACGAGAATGAAGTAAAAGCTCTTGCCGCATGGATGACAATAAAGAACGCGATCGGAAATATTCCTTACGGCGGTGCTAAAGGCGGTATCAAGGTAGATCCCCATAAACTGTCCCAACGCGAACTCCAGCGTCTGGCACGCGGCTATGTGCGTAAAATTTTCCCGATTATTGGACCTGACAAAGATGTGCCGGCGCCTGATGTAAATACAAACGGTCAGATCATGGCATGGATTGCTGATGAATACGCCGCCCTTTCGGGTAAATGGGAACCGGGGGTCGTTACCGGCAAACCGCTGGCGACTGGCGGCTCTCTCGGCAGAAATGAAGCGACCGGACGAGGACTTCTCTTTACACTGGAGACCTGGTGCGAAAAGAATCATAAAAAAATGGACGGACTCACCATGGCCGTACAGGGATTCGGCAATGTAGGCTCTGTCGGGGCCCTCCTGATCCACCGGCAGGGGGTGAAAGTGGTCTGTGTCGGCGATATTAACGGTACCTGGTACAACCCGAACGGTCTTGATATCGAAGCGATGTATGTATACGCAAATTCCCACGGCAGATCCCTGAAAGGCTATACCGAAGCGGGGGCAACCATCATTCCGGATATGGATCTTTTCTCTCAGGATGTGGATGTGCTCTTTATGGCGGCGATGGAAAACCAGCTTAATGAAAAGACAATGGAACTGGTGAAAGCAAAACTGGTACTGGAAGGCGCTAACGGCCCGACCACCGAAGAAGCGGATATCTGTTTTGAAAAGAAAGGCATCGAAGTGCTGCCTGATGTCATGTCCAATGTAGGCGGTGTGGTCGGTTCTTACTTTGAATGGGTACAGAACCGCACCGGTTACTACTGGACAGAAGACGAATACAATGAACGGCTGAAAATTAAAATGCGCCAGGGCTATGAAGATGTACTGGCACTGAAAGAAAAATATAAAGTCACTTATCGTCTTGCCGCGTATATGCTTGCGCTCCAGCGTGTGGTAGAAGCGCAGAATACGAGAGGTTTTCTCGGATAATTGAAGAACATGCAAAGAATCGGCTTCCGTAAAGGGGCCGGTTTTTTTATGATAACTGGAACAAGTACGGTTTTAGGAAAGCGGAAGACGGATTACGGACTGTGGCGTTATGGGATTCTCCATTCCCATTCGCTTCGTATACACCTGCTTTCTTTGAAAACTTTCCCGCATCTTTGACGGAGGCCGGCGCATATCATATGATATAGAAGTTATGATGGTTTTTATAGAATATAGGACAAAGGGGGCTGTCTTATGATGGCTGCATTGAGAGATTGTATGCCTATGACATCCTGGCTTGTGCTGACTATGTATTTTTGCTTTTTCTGTCTTACCTGCCGGTATGTCATCGAAGGGCCGGGCGGGAAGATCTTTTCTGTCATCTCTTTTATAATAGGCGGTACTGTCATTGCCATGGATACGGGAGCAGGCACTGCGGGAGGCATCATCTGTCTGCTGGGCGTATTGAACCTGGCCAGCCATGGGCCGTATTTTGGCCGTAAAGTTGCTCCGCGGTATGTTACGTCATTTTTTTCTACAGATCTGGAATATGATCGGAGGAAGCTGTTTTTCGCCAGTATACTGCTGGCAGTTCCGGTTGTACTTTTCTGCCGCTTCCTGTTTGGAATGGAGTCATTGTGGCTGATGGCCGTGTGTGCTTTCCTTTCCGTTTTCTGCATGCGTGATATCCTTCTCCATTGGGTGGATCCGTTTTGTATCCATGGGAAAGAAAGCAGAATTGTTACGCTCCGTGATTATCAGACGCGGAGGATGAGGGGCAGACATTACCGTCATGTAAATATGCATTTTTTCTGGTTTAAGGAAAGCGGGCCCTATGTGGCAGATGCGTGGCGCCAGCGGCTGTTTGTTGATCATATCGGTTCAAAATACCAATGTGTAACGGGGAAGGGCCTTTTTGGAACGGAATATATCGTTCGTGTGCAGATGGCGGAAGACCGTGGAATCCAGTCCCCAGAGCCAATGGGGTATGGGAAAGGGCGGCGTCTTACGAGGCAGATGTATTCCAACTATTTCATGCTTCCTTTTCTGCTCATGGGAATACTGCTCATCATCTTGCCGGTGATGGGACTGACCGTGCTGTCTGCGGCAGAGGTATCATTTCCTCTCGGTTATCTTCTGCTTTATACGGGGCTGCCTTTTCTTCTGGGGGTAATGAGTCTCTTTCTGGGGCTGTGGGTGCGGCGCAGGCAGTCGCGGAATCTGGTTCATCTGGGAACAGGGCGGGAAAAAACATTTCGCCAGTGGGAGCAGATCATGCCGGAATTGCAGGAGCTTACAGAAGGAGAAAAAGCACGTATTTATGATGAAGTAGTATGGAAGATCAGGATACTTGTTCCTGTTGTATTGATCCTGCTGGTGGGGATTCTGCTGCTTGCCCTTCCTGCGGCACGGAAATGGTTTGTGGAAGTGTATTTCCCTTTGCTGCGATATATTGCGGATTCTGCGGCAGAGATGCCCGATTTATATAGCGGTTATGGAGTCAGACTGTTTGCTTCATCCCTGTCGCTTCCGGCCATGTTCTTTATTCTGCATTTGGTAGTGAAAAAGATCTTTTTGCGGAGTTTTCTTCATACAGCATGGGAACATGTGAAAAACAAGACATAGTATAAATTGGATATGGGAAAACTTCATTTTATGCAGAAGGGGTCAGGGATTTTCTTGGATAAACAGATCAGGAAAAGAAATCAGTCCCGCAAGCGGAGGATATATTTTCTGCAAAAGAACGTAGCCGGAATGGGGTACCGGTATCACAACGGATTTGAGAAAGGAAAGGGACATCATGGATCCTTTTTTGTGGCTTGTGGGATTTGTCATCTTTGCAGAGAGTGCATTTTTTCTTGGCATCTTGTTTGTACTTGCCTTTTACGGCTGGCGTCTGCTCCGCCATATCTGGCAGGGGACAGCGTTTACCGCTTATCATATAGAAAATGAGATACTGTATATCCATAATGTGTTTGAAACTTCTTGTCCCCTGTCCGATATAGAACGGGTGGAAGCAAGGAAAGTACTACTGTACCGCCGCCCGCTGAGTGGGGGCGCCAAGTACTTTATTCGTCTGTATCGAAAAAACGGCAGGAAGACAGGCATGATAATCTGGGGAGAGGGATTTAAGTATTACAATTATGAAAGTGCCGAGGAGAAATTGAAAGAGTTTTTTCAATTGATGGAGTCTCGGGGGATTCCCTGCCGGATGACGGATGGATGGGATTGGTTTTTCCATGTATAAAAGAAACAGGAGATGCGTTTTTTGAATGAATTTCACTGAGGCGGTAAAGTGGTATCGGCATGGAAAGAAAGGGTAAAGCCGCCTGTATACTGCTCTTTATTATCTCATTTCCGTGTAGAGAGGAAATGCTTCCCGCAATAAGATATGCAAAGGTGTCCGTCATCCCCCGGCGGGTGCTTTTTTGTTGGACAGAACTATTTTTTCCTTTAGATACAGAAGAGAAATATGTCTCTGCGGAAATAAAAGGCGCATGCGGGGAAACATGAGGACGGCGGGGAAAGCTTTGTGGTAATATAAGTGTGTATAAACAAGTTTGTTCCATTTATTTCCGTTCTGTCATTTGGAAAATATATGAAAGAGAAGGTGTGCACTTTGTCTGACATTAGACGGCTTTACGTGAGAAAGAAAGAAAACTTCCGTCAGGGAGAAGAAAGTCTGACTGCCCAGCTGAAAGAAATTCTCGGTGAAAGGATTCATGAAACGGCCATTTACCACCGTTATGATGTGGATCATCTGAGTGGTGACGATTATGAAAAGGCTGTGGCGACCGTTTTCTCCGAACCGCCGGTAGACTCCGTGCAGGCGGAATTACCGAAAGGGGATATGGTGATTGCCGTGGAATTCCTTCCCGGCCAGTATGATCAGCGGGCGGACTCGGCAGAACAGTGCCTTGCTATTGTTACAGGCCGTGACGGTGCCCGTGTACGGTGTGCTCTGGTGTATGTTTTCCATGGTGATTTTACAGACGGAGATCGGGAAAAAATCTTGAAATTTCTTGTAAATCCTGTGGAATCAAGGGAAGCATCTCTGGAAGAAGCGGAAACCCTGGATCTGCCGGTTGAAGAGCCGAAGCCTGTGGCGGTTGTAGAGGGTGTCCGTAAATTGGATGATGCCGGGATCGACAGACTGATTAAAGACATGGGACTTGCCATGAGCCATGATGATCTGGCTATGATTCGTGAATATTTCAGGACGGAAGAAAAGCGCGATCCGACAGTCACTGAGATCCGTGTACTTGATACTTACTGGTCCGATCACTGCCGTCATACCACGTTTTCCACGGAACTTACCGAAGTAGGAATTGAAGACGGCATTTTCACCAAACCGATCAAAGAGGCATGGAATGAGTACGCAGATGCCCGTCTCCAAATGTACGGTGAAAAGACGGGCCGTCCTGTGACACTCATGGATATGGCGACGGTGGCCGTGAAGGCGCTTCGCAAAGAAGGCCGCCTGGAAAATCTGGACTCTTCCGAAGAAATCAATGCGTGTACAATCAAAGTGACGATTGACACTGTCGATGGAGAAGAAGACTGGCTCCTTCTCTTTAAGAATGAAACGCATAACCATCCTACGGAAATCGAACCTTTCGGCGGTGCGGCGACCTGTCTCGGCGGCTGCATCAGAGACCCGCTGTCCGGACGTTCTTATGTATACCAGGCGATGCGTGTCACTGGCGCTGCGGATCCGCACACACCGCTTTCCGAAACACTTACGGGCAAATTACCGCAGAAGAAAATCGTTGTGGAAGCGGCGAAAGGGTATAGCTCTTACGGAAATCAGATTGGCCTTGCTACAGGGGAAGTGAAAGAATATTATCACCCCGGATTCATGGCAAAACGCATGGAAATCGGCGCTGTTATAGCAGCAGCTCCGGAAAGCCATGTCATTCGTGAACGGCCGGAAGCCGGTGATGTGGTCATCCTTGTGGGCGGCAGGACAGGCCGTGACGGTATGGGCGGCGCGACAGGCTCATCTAAAGAACTGAATACGGAATCTATCGAAACCTGCGGCGCGGAAGTGCAGAAAGGCAATCCGCTGACGGAGAGAAAAATCCAGTGCCTTTTCCGCCGCGGCGAAGTGACCCGTCTGATCAAGCGGTGCAACGACTTTGGCGCGGGCGGCGTATCCGTGGCGGCAGGGGAACTGACAGACGGTCTTTCCATCAACTTGGACAGCATGCCGAAGAAATATGAAGGCCTTGACGGTACGGAACTGGCGATTTCCGAATCACAGGAAAGGATGGCGGTGGTTGTCAGGAAAGAAGACGCCGATCGTTTTATTTCCTATGCAGCGGAAGAAAATCTGGAAGCGGCAGTCATTGCCGATGTGAATGACAGCGGCCGACTTGTCATGACCTGGCGGGGCGATAGGATCGTTGATATTTCCCGTGCCTTCCTTAATACAAACGGAGCGTCCCAAAGAAAAGATGTATATATTGCCAAACCGGATGAAGAAGGCTTTTTTGTCCGTCCTGAAATCAAAGATATCCGTGCGATGTGGTTAGAAGCCATGGGTGACCTGAATAATGCGTCCCAGCAGGGACTTGCAGAACGTTTTGATTCTACTGTCGGAGCGGGGACGGTTCTTATGCCTTTTGGAGGCAGGTACCAGAAGACGCCCGCTGACGGAATGGCGGCTAAATTTCCTGTACGCCGGGGCCAGACGGACAGCGCAAGCTTCATGGCACACGGCTTTGATCCGGATCTGGCGGAGTGGAGTCCTTTCCATGGCGCCGTATATGCGGTTCTTCTTTCCGTGACACGCCTCGTGGCAATGGGAGCGGATTGGCGCAGATCATACCTCACGCTCCAGGAATATTTTGAAAAACTGACAGACAGGACAAGCTGGGGAAAACCTGCTGCTGCTCTTCTTGGTGCATTCCATATGCAGGCGGCTCTTGGTCTCGGTGCCATCGGGGGCAAAGATTCCATGAGCGGTACGTTTAATGATCTCCATGTACCGCCGACGCTTGTTTCCTTTGCTGTTGCTCCCGGAAAGGCTTCTGAAGCAGTCAGCCAGGAGTTGAAACAGGCAGGAAATACCCTCATGCTTTTCGGGATGCCCAAGGATGAGACGGGAATGCCGAACCTTGACGTATTCAAGCTGCATGCCGATTTCCTGTACCAGGAAGTGAAGAAAGGAAATATTGCGGCCATGAAAGCCGTAGGACACGGCGGTGTCGCTGTGACTGCCGCGGAGATGGCTTTCGGCAATAAGCTGGGGGTGGACTTCACGACGGGGACTTTGCCTCTGCCGAAGTATTTCGGGAACTTCTATGGGGCGATCATTGTGGAAACTGCGCCGGAACTGGCAGAAGAGTACGCAAAGCAGCCGCACACGAGAATTCTCGGCACCATCGGCGGAGAGGTGATGAAAGTAGCGGATACGGAAATCTCTCTGAAAGACCTTCTTCGTGCGTATGAGAAGACTTTGGATCCTATTTTCCCAAGGCGTGCGGAAGATCTTACGGGAACTATTCCGGTTATTGCCGAAACGGAACCGAAATTCCGCTTTGCCGTGAAAACCGCCATCACAAGACCGAAAGTATTTATTCCCACGATGCCGGGTACCAACTGCGAAGTGGACAGTGCGAGAGCCTTTGAACGGGCAGGCGCTGATACAGACATCTTCATCATGAGAAACAGAGATGCGGCGGAACTGAAAGAATCCGTGGAAGAAATGGCAAGACATATTTCCAGATCACAGATCGTCATGTTTCCCGGCGGCTTTTCCGCGGGGGATGAACCGGATGGAAGCGGCAAGTTTATTGCGGCCGTATTCCGCGATGCAAAACTCATGGAGGCCATGGAAGAACTTCTCCATATAAGAGACGGATTGGTTCTCGGTATCTGCAACGGATTCCAGGCTCTGATCAAACTGGGGCTTGTTCCGTACGGTGAATTTAAGCCACTGACAGAAGAGGCGCCGACGCTGACATTCAATACCATCGGACGCCATTTGTCTCATTATGTAACGACAAAAGTGGTTTCCACGAAATCTCCATGGCTGTCTTTATGCCGGCCGGGTGATCTGCACAGTATTCCCATAAGCCATGGGGAAGGCCGCTTCATTGCGTCTGATGAACAGATCAGAGCGCTTATTGTCAATGGACAGGTAGCGACACTTTATACGGACCATGAAGGACACCCGACTTATGACAGCCGGTACAACCTGAACGGGTCAAATTGGTCCATTGAGGGCATTACCAGTCCTGACGGCAGAGTTCTGGGCAAGATGGGGCATACGGAAAGAAACGGCGCGAATATCGCGAAAAATATTTACGGCAATAAATTCCAGCCTTTGCTGGAAGCAGGCGTGAAATATTTTAAGGGATAGTTCTTACTTTTGATGAAAAGGGTCTCCTTCGGGAGGCTCTTTTTTTGCGGGCGTGGACATTCGAGAAAAGAGAATGATAGAATTAAATCATATAATAAAGATGATATCGGAAAGGCGGGATAGGGATGTCGGATGAAGAAAAATGGGTGAAAGCATATGAAAAATTAAAGAAGGAAGGAATGCTGGCACCCTCTGTCGATTATGAAGAGTTGTTTGCAAAAAGTGAGTTTCAGGGTAAGAAACTGTTTTTATTTTCCATGGGAACCGTAACTTTCCCTACAGGGAAGATCATTGTATGCGACCCTCTTGTGTATCTGGATAAAAACGCTGTGCCATACAGGGAGAAAGTTCCTGTTGGAACGTTTATGCTGGAGACACTGGCGGCGGAAATGGAAGAAGGAGGTTTTCGTTATATTGCTACACGGATCCGTTTCACTGAGGAAGAAGCAGCTTATTATGAATTGGCGCTGACCGGTACAGAAGATTTGTCTGATTGGAAAAACTTTGATTATATCGGATTCGCTGTCGATGCAGGGCTGGCGACCGTGGCGGATGTCAAAGTAAGGGACGCTTATTGCAAATTTGAAAGTGACTGGTATGAAAAGAATCCGGAAGGAAATATATATGATGATTTCTTTGCGGATATATTTGCAAAGAGCTATGAAGCAGCGCCCCGGTTCCAGAGAGAAGGGGGCGACTGGATCAATTTTACGATACCGGGGACGTCATACCGGCTTCCCATGATACAGAGCGGATTCGGCGACGGCTGCTATCCCGTGTACTTCGGTTACGACAGGGCGGGAAATCTCTGCCGGATGGTCATGGAGTATATCTGCTGTGAAGCGGAGGAGGAGTATACACCGGAAAAGGAGGCTTATTTTGATAAGAACCGGCCGTTTTTGGAGCAGATTGCAGAATGGTATATAGATGACGAACCGCAGAAAGTCATAAAGGCCATTACCGCTCTTCCCAAAGAAGAACAGACAGATCTCCTGATGGGTGAGCTGGCCGTGGCTTATAATAATACGGAGCAGTATGAAAAGGCGCTGGAAATTCTGGAAGAACGCATGGATCGGAATAGGGAAAACTATGAATGGCATTACCGGCTCGGGTTTGCCCTGTATTACTGCGCGGAGGAGGAAGAAGATGTAAAAAAAGCGGAGAATTTAAGCCGGCGTGCGGAAGAAGAATTCCGATGCGCCCTGGCATTGAAACCTTCTCCTGCGTTCAAGGCGGAATGTAAAGAGTTTTTGGCATGGATAAAGGAAGATTTCTCCAGTTATGAGAAAGGGATCAAACCGGCTAAAAGGGAATAGTGTGATCAGGAGATTCTTTCGGGAATCTCTTTTTTACGGACGGCTCTCTGCGTGTAATTACAGAAAACATATTTTCAAGGAGAAAGATATGGGGTTGGAAGCAAAAGTATTTGAACGGAAAAGACCGGATTTCGAGAAACTGGCGGAGTTCGGTTTTCATAAGGACAAAGAAGGGTACCATTATTCCCAATTATTTATGGATGGAGATTTCAGGGCGGACATTTCTATCAGCCTTGAAGGGAACGTTTTCGGACGCGTTTTCGATACGGCGGCGGGAGAGGAGTATCTTCCCGTCCATGTGGCGTATCAGACGGGGGCCTTTGTGAATACGGTCAGGGCCCGTTATGTGGAAATATTGGAAACGATAGGCGCCGGATGTTTTACTGACAGACTTTTTCTTTTTGACCAGTCGGAGCGGATTGCGGAGATGATTAGGATGCGGTACGGCGACCGTCCGGATTTTCCGTGGAAAAAATATCCCGGATATGGCGTATTCAGAAATCATGAAAATAAAAAATGGTACGGAATCATTGTGGCAATTCCGAAAAATAAATTGGATGGTAGAAAAGACGGGGCGGTCATAGAAGTGATCAATGTGAAAATTCCGCCGGAAAAGGGAAAAAAGTTCTGCGGAACGGAAGGTATTTATCCCGCCTGGCATATGAATAAAAAGAGCTGGGTGAGTCTGATTCTGGATGATACACTGCCGGATGGTCAGATTATGGAATTTCTGTATGAAAGTTACCGATTGACGCAGAAAAAGAAGAGCGGGTCAAAACAGGACACCGCGCCCCATACATGGATCATACCTGCCAATCCATATTACTATGACATCATTTCCGCATTCCGGAAGACGGATGTTGTGGAATGGAAGCAGGCAGGACATATCGAGAAGGGAGACACGGTGTACATGTATATGGCGGCGCCTTATTCTGCTATCCTGTACCGATGTGAAGCGGTGGAAGTCGATATTCCCTGCCGAAAAGAAGATAAGAAACGGGAACGGTACTGTATGCGTATCAGGCGGAATAAAACCTATGACCGGTCATTCTGTCCCCTTTCTGAGATGAGAAAGCGGGGCGTACCGGGTGTCAGAGGACTGCGCACAATAACGGCAGAGCTAAAAAGATATTTAGATGAAGCGAAATAAAAATTTCTAAATGATAATATATTTCAAGTATTGGAAACGCGATGAATACTGATTATTTTACTTGACAGACAGCAGGCTTGGTGATATTATTCTCAATAAGTGGGGGAGTAGCAAGAATCCTGTGCAGTAAGTCAACATGCTGACCTTATGGTCTGGCTCTACTTTAAAATGCGAGACTCACGTGTTTAGCAAAAGCTATGCGCGGGATCTCTGATTAGGAAATTTACCGGGCATAGCGTTCCGGTTTTTTATTTTCCGAAAGAGAGAAAATATGGACTTTGTATTTCTGCTGAGCAGCGTGCTCCTCGGTGCCGGTCTTGCGATGGATGCTTTTTCTGTTTCTCTGGCGAACGGTTTTCATGAACCGGGCATGGGATGGAAAAAAATCAGTTTTATGGCGGGCATTTTTGCATTTTTCCAGTGGCTTATGCCTATGGCGGGATGGATCTGTGTGCATATCATTGTGGAGGTATTCCAATTCTTTGCGTCCTATATCCCATGGATTGCCTGTTTTCTTCTTTGCTTTATTGGCGTAAGCATGGTGAAAGAAGGATTTTCCGGTGATGCGGGACATATCCGGGCCGGCGTGGGGAAAAAAGCGCTTTTGCTACAAGGCGTCGCGACTTCCATCGATGCGCTTTCCGTAGGGTTTACCAATGAGAAAATGGACTTGGCGGCCGCATTTGTCTGTGCTCTCATTATTGCGGCAGTAACATTTGCGGTTTGTGTGGCTGGCGTGATGATCGGCAGGAAATTCGGAGTGAGGCTGGCGGATAAAGCTGCTGTCCTCGGCGGAATTATTCTCATCTCCATCGGATTGAAAATGGTGCTGCTGTAGCAGACCGAAAGAAATATTTTGTTATCGATGCAGCTTTGGGCGAAAGGCTTCAAGCTGTTTTTATTTTAGGGCAAATCTTGTTATAATGGGTGAAAACGTAAAGGGGGATTTTCGGATGGGGTATCGGCACAAAAAGGAAGGAGCGCTTTCTCTTCTGCCTTTTTTAATTTTTATCGTCATTTATCTCGGCGCGGGGATTTATTTTCAGATTCATGGCGTGGAAATGGCATTTTACCAGTTTCCATCGGTGACAGCCATGTTTATTGCGGTTCTTTCCGCTTTCTTTATGGGAGATGAAACACTCCAGGTAAAATTCGGCATTTTCTCACGAGGCGCGGGCAACGAAAATGTCATGACCATGCTCATGATCTACATCCTTGCCGGTGCATTTTCCGCCGTGGCAGCCGCTATGGGCGGCCGTGACGCAACAGTAAATCTGGGGATCAGTTTTGTTCCTGCCCAATACCTGACGGCAGGCATTTTCATTATTTCTGCGTTTATGGGTACGGCCACGGGGACTTCTATGGGAACCATTGCGGCCATCGTGCCCATTGCAGCGGGAATTTCCGTGAAGAGCGGAATTTCTGAAGCGCTCATGGTGGCGGCCTGTGTGGGCGGCGCTATGTTCGGAGATAATTTATCCATGATTTCTGATACCACGATTGCAGCGACACGGACGCAGGGCTGTGAATTGAAAGATAAATTTAAAATGAACTTCAGGATCGCCCTTCCGGCGGCAGTTCTCACGATTTTTCTTCTCCTTGTTATCGGCCAGCCGTCAGCGGCAGCTGATTTGCAGGAGCTTGATTACAGCCTGCTTAAAGTATTTCCTTATATTGCCGTTCTTGGACTGGCGCTCCTTGGGGCAAATGTATTCCTCGTACTCACTGCAGGAATATTCCTTGCCGGATTTATCGGCATGGCATCGGCGGAGCTTACGGTTATTACTTTCGCACAGAATATCTGGAACGGCTTTATGGGGATGGGGGAAGCCTTTTTCCTTGCTCTTTTCTGCGGCGGTATTTCGGAAATGATCGCTTACTATGGCGGTATCGAATGGCTTATTTCCAAACTGCGCAAAATGATCAAAGGGAATAAATCCGCCCAGCTGGGCATCGCGGCGCTCGTGTCCCTAACGGACTGTGCCACGGCAAACAATACGGTGGCAATCATTATCAGCGGCGGTGTGGCAAAAGATATCAGCAATGAATATGGGATAGACTCCCGCAGAAGCGCGTCGCTTTTGGATATTTTTTCCTGTGTGTTTCAGGGAATTATTCCCTATGGTGCCCAGCTTCTGACCGCTTCCGCGCTGGCGTCGAAAAATGGTACTGTGATAAATGCGATGGAAATCATTCCCCATATGTGGTATTGCTGGCTCCTGGCCATTTTCGGAATCCTTTCCATCTATATCCCTTACGCCGATGGCGGCTTGAAAAAAGAGCGCGCGAAAGAATAAATACGTTTGTTTCGGGAGACGGCGGTGTGTAAACTGCGTGACGTGGAAATAAATATATCTTATGTCTGATTATTTATTAAGTATTAACAATCAGTTTCTGTTGTGCTATTTTATATCTAAGAATCCTGTCAGCAGAAGTAAAGGGGGTAAAGATGATGAAAAGTAAAAAGTATGGAATGATGTTGGCTGTATTGGCAGCCGCGGGCGGTGTGAGCGCAAGTGCGGCGCCTTTGCCGGTGTATGAACTGAAAGGGCTCACTGTCACGGCGACCCGGCAGGCAGAAACGACAAAGGATGTTCCTGCGAATGTACAGATCGTGACAGAAAAGGAAATTAAGGACCGCAATGTGCAGAATGCGGCACAAGCCGTTGCTTTAGCAACCGGTGTGCAGGTGGATACTACGGTGGAAGGCAGCGTGAACCTCCGTGGATATAATTCCAAGAATATCCTTGTCCTCGTCGATGGACAGCAGATGAATACCGCCTGGAACAGCACGGTAGACTGGAATATGATTCCTGTGGAAAATATCCGCAAAGTGGAAGTGGTCAGCGGCGGGCAGTCGGCGCTCTATGGCGGTCGTGCGGTTGGCGGCGTCATCAATATTATGACAAAGTCGGCGAAAGAAAATGGCGTCCACGGTGCTGTAAACTTGGGCTACGGCAGCCACAACACGGTGAAGCAGAGTTACATGGCAAGCGGACGGAAGGATCGATTGAACTGGGGTGTCTTCTATGAAAATAAAATGACCGACGGCTGGCGTTCGTACCTCTCCTCTTATGCCAAAAAGAATAAAGAGGGGAAAGATAATTTTACCGGCGTGGATACTTCTTCTCTGGACACGACTGCTGACGGGAAAGAATACATCATCGGCGACCGGGGGATGAAGGAAGTCATGTCCGAAAGCTATGGCTTCAATCTGGGCTATGATTTTACAGAAGACAGAAAGCTCACTTATAAATTCACCCATTCCAACTATACATGGAAATATACGGATCCCCGTTCGTACCTGTCTGCGGGTTTCAGCAAACCGTCAGGCGTACCGGCGTCCACGTTTTTCGGCAACAGGGGCTGGCGCGTCTATGACATGCACAGTCTTACCTACAATGATCAGAAGGATAAAATCCATGCCCATTTCGGCATGACCGACTACACAAAAAGCGGATATATCACGCCTGATAAGACGGTCAAGGCAAGTCGCACTTTTGACGGTGCCGGCAGCAAGACATCCTATCCTTCAAAATCGTGGGATTTTGATTTGAATAAACGCTGGACCGCAGGCAGCCATACCATTCTTTTCGGCGGTTCTTACGGGAAGGACCGGTTTGATGAAACCATTTGGAAAACTGTTTCCGACTGGAAATCATGGGACAGTACCGTGAAAGGAAATAAAGATGATCAATGGCTCGGCGGCAAGGCGAAGTCCTGGGCTTTATATATTCAGGACAAATGGAAACTCAGCAGCCGCTGGGCAGCGTACATCGGCGGACGGTACGACTATTATGAAAAATATGGCGGCTATAATTATCATAGGGGAAATGTGCCGACAAAACTGGAATCTGATTCCTACCACCAGTTCTCGCCCAAGTTGTCTGCCAGTTATGCGTTGGATGATCATACCAATCTGTACTTGTCTTTTGGAAAATCGTTTGCGCCGCCCCTTCTCTACCAGCTCTATCGGTATGCGGAACCGTCCTATGGCGGCCGTTATGAGCCGAATCCTTCTTTGAAACCCGAAACGACGACAAATTGGGAACTGGGAATTAAGAAAGACCTGGGGAAAACAAAAATTTCCGCAGACCTGTTCTATGCGAGGACAAAGGACTACATTGACCTCGTTACTATCGGAAAAACTGCTAAAGGTGCTGATATAAAGACATATAAAAATGTAGGAGAGGCAAGGACCCATGGGGCGGAACTATCTGTCACCCATAAGTTCAGCAGTCTGTGGTCGGTTTATGCCAATTATACCTGGCAGATTGGCAAAGTGGCCGATGCGGATAATGGCTATGCCATGGGTAGAGATTATGAAATCCCCCGCCACCTCTTCCATTCCGGTGTGACGTACACAAATCATCCGTGGACCGTGAATGTGGACAGTATGTTTGTTTCCGCAAGGAATGAACCGGGCTGGAAAAGCGGTAAATTCAAATCCCGTGATGCCTACTTCCTTTTGAACATGGATACCGCTTATGCGGTGAACAAAAATCTTTCTGTCCAGTTCAGCATTTACAACATCCTTAACAGGGAATACTATGATCAGGAATCCGCCTCTGATAAGTATTATGCGGGTGACGGAAGGACATTTACCCTTTCCGCGCGATACTCTTTCTAAAAATAAATTTTGGCTTATAAGACCGTTTGTTCTTTGAAACAGGCGGTTTTATTTTGTTTTTGTTTTATTTATAATGAAGAAATAGAAATGCAGCAGCGTAAGGAGACATTATGAAAAAGAAAATAGCCCTTATACAAATGCAGGCGGTTCTTGCCGGTGTGGAAACGAATTACCGCCATGCGGAAGAATTGATGGAACAGGCGATGGAGGGAAATCGGGATATTCTTGTCCTTCCTGAAACGTGGAACACGGGGTTTTATATTTCCCGCAAACTGAAATCAATTGCTGATGAAGGTGGAAAGCGGACGGAAACGTTCTTGTCTTCTTTCGCAAAAAAACACCATGTGAATGTCGTAGGCGGTTCGGCAGCTGTTCTTTGTGGGGACGATGTATATAACCGTTCTTTCGTTTTTGACAGGGAAGGACGGAAGATTGCTGAATACGATAAGGTTCACGGGTTTTCCTATGCCCATGAACCGATGTATTTCAAAGGCGGAGACCATGCGGTTTCCTTTACATTGGATGATATTCCCTGCTCCATGGTCATTTGTTATGATATCCGTTTTCCCGAGCTTGTGCGCCGTTCCGTCCTGGAAGGGAAAGTGGATTTATTTTTTGTCCCTGCTGCCTGGCCGAAGGCGCGTCTTTTCCATTGGACGCTTTTAGGGCAGGCAAGAGCGGTGGAGAATCAGATCTATTTGTGCGCCGTCAACCAAGGCGGAATTTCAGGGAGAACGGAGTACGCGGGAAACTCGGTGCTTCTCGATCCCTGGGGGAATGACGTCTGTCGTCTGGGAACGGAAGAAGGGATTGCTTTCGGGGAAATAGATACGGATATACTTCAACAAATCAGGGATACCATCCATGTATTCAGGGACCGCCGTCCGGAAATTGATGTGGTGCGGTGATTGCAAAAAGCATATGAGAGTATAAGCAGATGGATAAATTTGCATAAAGGGAAAGGTGTTTCCTGCCGGATAGAAATGAAGGAGGGATGATATGGCATCGAGTAAAGAATATTTAAATTTTATTTTGGCACAGTTGTCTGATTTGGAGGATGTAAGCTGCAGGGCCATGATGGGAGAATATATTCTGTACTACAAAGGCAAAATTGTTGGAGGGATATATGATGACAGGCTGCTTGTAAAATCTGTAAAATCAGCAGTACGGTATATGCCGGATGCGGAGTATGCGCTGCCTTATGAAGGCGCGGGGAAAATGTTACTGGTGGATCATGCAGATGATCAGAAGTATTTAACGGGATTGTTCATGGCGATGTTTGATGAATTGCCTGCGCCTAAAAGCAAAAAGAAAATATAATAGGAATGAAACTGCCTCTATAAGCCGAATTTTCCGGATCTGACTTATAGGGGCGGTTTCGTTATTTGGAAATATTCTTTTTTGAAGCGTCATTTGATGGCAATCATCTGTCCCAAGTGGAAAGACCACAGATATGCGCCGATGACCGGCTTGCCGAGAAGCTGCTCTGCTGCGTCTTTATAGACGAGAAGCTGGGTTCTGTAATGGCTTTGCAGTTCTTCAACGGAGTCGGTACGATCCGTTTTATAGTCAATGATGACGATATGGCCGTCACGCTCAATGAGGCAGTCCATGATGCCCTGCATGAAAACCTTTTCTCCTTCTTCGCATCCCGGGTAGAAACGTTTCGCGGGAAGAAGAAGGGAGAAAGGCATTTCTTTCCGGATTACCGCGGCTTTTTTCATGGCGCGGCCTAAGGCGCTTTCCGTGAACTGCCGGATATCACGGAGCGGCGCGCGGTACTTTGAATCCTGGAGCAGGGCGTTCTTTTCTTCTTCCGTAAAACCTTTTTCTTCATAAATGCGTTCCACTTCTTTCCTAAGATCTGAAATGCCGTCATACGGTTTGGTGAGATCTATGAGTTCCATGGCTTTATGCATGAGGGTGCCGTAAGATGTACCCGTGAAGGCAGGAGTTTCTGCAAGGAATGTGGGCGGGTCTTCATAGCCCGGCAGAAGGGAGGACTCTTTGCCGGAAGGAATGCTTTCCATGGCAGGAGCCAGCGTTTCCGATGAAAAGGGTTCTATGCCTTCGGCGCCGGATTCCTGCTGCTCTTTCAGGGCAACCGCGGCGGTAGCGGTGAGCTTGGCAGGCGTTTGAACGGCTCCATTGAAACTGTACTGCCAGCGCAGCTGCTTTTCCATCCAGTCCGGCACGTCTGAAGTGGGAGCCGTAAGAAAAGCTTTTATGTTGTCAATATCTTTTGCTTCTTTTTGTTTCTTTTTCTCTTCCCATTCTTCGAAGTTCATTTCTCCGTTCATTTCTTCTGTCCGCAGCTCTTCCCCGGTAAGCAGTTCCTGCCACGGTGTGATGGTGAAACGAAATGCAGATGAGCTGTCGTTTATGTCAGGTGCGAGATAAGAGGGGATCTTTCCCACTGTGTCCCACAGACAGGCAGCGCTTCTGTGGCGGGCGGCAGCCGGAAGAATCCAGGAAAGATAAGATTTCCCGCCGGCCGTTATGTGGGCTGGCAGGCGGCTTTCCGCTTCCGTCAGGGAGGAAAGCGGGGTCAGACAGGAAGAAATATAAGGAATGAAGTTTTTTCTGAAAGCGGTGATACAGAGCAAATCCCGCGCTCGTGTCATGGCGACATAGAGAAGGCGCGCTTCTTCTGCCTGGGCTTCACGGCCGGCGGCGGTACGGATCGCCATCCAGTAAAGAGACGGCCAGTGTGCCATATGTTCTTTATCAAAGTAATGGATACCGAGTCCCATTTCCCGATGAAAGATGACAGTCCGATCCAGATCTTTCACATTGAAAAACTTTGCCGCGTCCGCCAGAAAAACCACAGGGAATTCAAGCCCCTTGCTTTTGTGGATGGACATGATCTGTACGGCATTTCCTTTGGCAGACGTGGAAATTGTCTTAAAATCTTTCTGCGCCCGCCGTAAGTATTCCAGGAAGGAAAAGAGGCCGTTTACTGTGGCGGAGTCTCTTGTCTTTGCCAGTTCATAGAAGGAAAGGACATGGGATTTGCCGGCGGTGCCGTTAGGCAGTCCCGCCACCCATGACAGATAGTCCGTGTCCTCAATGATCCTGCGGAGAAGGGGGGCGACGCCGTCTTTTCGTGCTTCTTTCCTCCACGTTTCATAAAGTGAAAGAAAACGGGAAAGACGGAGGGCTTTTTCTTCTGGAATAATTCCTCCGGCCCGCGGGAGAATATCCCAGAGAGAATCTTCCTCCGGCGCGAGGGCAAGGCGTAGATGGGCGAAATCTTCTTCGTCAAGTCCCGCAAGAAAAGAGCGTAGCACCGCAAGAAGAGGCAAGTCCTGCCGCGGGTTGTCTAAAATTTTCAGGAGCGACCAAAGGATCTGCACTTCCATGGAGCGGATAAAATCATCATCTTTATCAGCGGTGGCAGGGATATGTTCCTCGTTCAATACTTTGAGGAGCGCCGGCGCTTTTTTATCGATACTGCGGAGGAGGATGACGATATCGCTGTAATCTGTGGAACGGAAGGTGCCGTCTTTGTTCATGACCTGCCGCTTTTCTTCCATAAGGGCGCGGATCTTTTTGGCAATGAGCCGGCCTTCAAAGGTGATGCTCGTGATATCATTGACAGACTCATCCATGGGAACAGTATTTTCATCGGTTACTTTATCAATAAGTTCCACTTCGACTGCACCGCCTGCGTAGGCAGCGGGACGGGGGTCTTCATGACGCCCCGGATAAAGCGCTTCTCGATCGCCGTAATCGAGCTCCAGCAGCTTTTCACTCATAAGCTGGCGGAAAATATAATTGATTGACGCGAGAATCGCGGCGTCACTGCGGAAGTTCCGGTTGAGATCAATGCGCCTGTCTTCTGCATTTTCATCAGAGGAAAAACTTCTGTATTTCTTTTGGAAAATGGTGGGGTCAGCCTGGCGGAAACGATAGATGGACTGCTTCACATCGCCTACCATGAAACGGTTCCTGCCATTGGAGAGAAGCGTGGCGATCAGTTCCTGCACATCATTGGTGTCCTGGTATTCATCAATCATGATTTCTTTATATTTTTTTTGCAGCTCCCGCGCCGCCGATGACGGAAATTCTCCTGCCCGCTCCGGTGTGAATCCTTCCGCAGTTTTGTCTACAAGGATGTCCAAGACATAATGTTCCATGTCGGTGAATTCCATAAGGCCTTCCTGCTTTTTGCGGCCGGCGTAAGCACGGGAAAAAGCAATGGTCACATCCGACAGGGCACGGACGATGGGATGCATCCGGATCACGTCATGGAGCCATTGCTCTTCCGTGATTGCAAAGAAAGGGAGGAGCTTTTCGGAAACTTCTTTTTTCACACTGTTTCGAATTGCCTGGACGTTGTTTTTTATTTCTTCAAAGCGGATAGGATCTTCAGAAGAGGATTTCTTCACCGCCTTCAGTTTGGCAAAAGAAATATTCGGCGCGTCTTGGTACCATTCATCCCATGTTTCTGCTTTTGAGAGGATGGTGAAGGCGTCAAATTCATCAGACAGCGTTTCCGCATACGGCGCGAGGGCCGGTTCGTTTTCCAGAAAAGTGAAAATCTGGCGGTAGGAATCAGCCCAGCTCTGGGCACGGCGCCGGAAATCTTCAAGAATGTCTTTTGTCCATGGAAGATCGCTTAAGGCAGCTGCGCCGTTTTCGCCGTAAGGGCGGGAAAGGCTGCTCAGCCAGTCTTCCGGGAAGGGCATGGAACAGGAAAAGTGATAGAGGGAAAGGATGGTATCTTTAAAACCGCTGTCCTCAAACCCGCCGGAAAGCAGATCCGCACAGTCAAGGAAGGCGGGTTCACCCCTTTCATAGTACGTTTCAAGGACTTCTGAAAGCACGTCCTGCTCCAGGGCATATATTTCATTGCTGTCTGTCAGCATTTTCGTGTTCGGATCGAGGTCGATCAGGTAAAAATACCGGCGGATTAGGGTCTGGAAAAATGAATCAAGTGTGGAAATCTGTGCGCTTGACATCAGCGCGAGCTGGCGGGATAAGTGGCGGGCGAGGGGCGTATTCTGCTCCTGCTCCGCTTCCGAAAGGGCCTTTGCAATGCCTGAAGAAATGCGGGTTTTCATTTCCCCTGCCGACGCGCGGGTGAATGTAAGAACCAGAAGTTCCGTAATGTCGGCAGGATCATCCATATCGGTAATCAGTTTTTTGATACGCTCCGTGAGTACCGCCGTCTTACCGCTTCCGGCGGCGGCGGAAAGGAGGAGGTTCTGTCCGCGGGCGTCAATAGCTGCCTGCTGCGCGGTTGTCCATGTCATTTGACTCATAGGTTCTCCTTTCCGGTCCTTTTCATTTCCTCGTCCAGTTTTTCCCGGATCGTTTTGTCAGAAACTTTGGAAATGTAATCAAAACTGTTTTCAGGCAGTGCAGGATCAAAGCGGCAGATACTCCGATAGGGACAGTATGAGCAGGGCGACAGCGTTCCGTTCTTGACGGGATGGATGGCAATTTCCCCGCTTTCAAGGCGGCTGTACAGCCTGATCAGTGTTTTTTCCGTCAGTGCTTTCAGTGCTTCAAACTCCTCTGCCGTAAGGACGGGAGAGGTTTTCTTTACACTGCCGTCTTTTACATAAGAAACACCGATAAATCCGTCGTCTGTGCCTGACTGGGAGTCAAGCGTGCGGAGCACATCCGGGTCATTTAAGAAAATACCGTTGGTGTTTTCCTTTTCTTTGGCGTGGGGAATTCCGTTGGGCGGTACGCTTATGGATTTCGGCCGCCCGTGGAGATAGATGTACATCATGGCGGCAGGAAGCAGATCTTTCGTATCCTTTGTTTTTGAAAGCGCCAGCAGGTAGGTAATAAGCTGGAGAGAGAGGCCTTCCATGATTTCATTCAGGAAGAGCTTCGGTGAGCCTGTCTTGTAGTCGCAGACCGCGGCATACCTGCCGTCTGTATCTACACGGTCTATTTTCCCTGTAAGGGTAAAGCTGTCAGTGGGACTTGCGGAAATACGGAGATAGAATTCTTTTTCCATATCCAGCGTATCGAAACCGCTCTGCTGGCTCCATTGACGGAATCTTTGAAGTGCCCGCCGGAAGGTCTGATCCAGAACGTGGCGGGGGTACTTTGCTGATTGATCCGAGGAAAGGGCATCCGCCTTGATGCGCGGTGTGATTTTTTCCGTGATGTCTTCGGAAATCTTTTCAATTTCTTCATCCGTCGCCTGCCGCCACTGGCGGTTCTGCGATTTCAGGACTTCGCCGAATTGGTGGAGCCCCGCGTGGAGATAATTGCCGTAGTCCAAATAATCCGCTTCGCCTGTATTCCGCTCTTCTACGCCAATTCCGTAGCGGAGGAAGTACTGGTAGGGACAGCTTCTGTAATTTTGCAGTTTTGTGACGGAACCGTAAAAGCGTCCTCCTTTCATGAAAAGTTTGCGCGCAAGCATTTTTGGCAGACGGGCGGCGGTATTTTGATACCGGAGCCCTGCCAGTTTGCTTTCCATGAGCTCTCTGTATTCATTTCCTTCTGCCCAGTCTTTAAGCGCTGCCCAGTTGCCTGTTGGTGAGGGGCGGCCATTGCGGAGTATTTCAGGAAGAAGAGACAGGGCCTGGTTGGGGTTGGCAAAAAACGAGGGGTCGTCATGATGGGGAGAGGGCGGGAGTATTTCCATGTTTTCCGTATAATAGCCGAGGGCTTTCAACCGCTCCAGCAGGAAGGACGGTTCTGCGGCGCTTCCGTCGGCAGCAGCGGCGGGGTACGACAGATAGAGTGCGTCCGATGCCCGTGTCAGGGCGAGATACGTATAAAATTGTTCTTCCTGTACCAGCTCCATCAGGTTGTTTCCAAGATTGATGCGGGCGGATTTCAAAAGAGTCTGCTTTTCCGTTTCCGTGAAAAATCCTGAGTCATCAATTTTTTTAGGGAAAGAGCCTTCCAATGCGCCGGGGATGAAGACCACTTTCGCTTCCGCCGCGTATCCTCTGTCTATGGAGGTGACCGTCACATGGTCAAGAGTGGGAGGAATCATGGAGAAGGTAAGGGCGGAAAGACCATCAGCAAGAATACCGCAAAGTTCCTCTTCGGGGAGGATGTCTTTTCCTGTGACATGGACGATTTCGTCAAGAAGAGAAAGCACTTTTTTCCAAACCTGGAGATGGGGACGCTTTTTTGTTTTTTCAAATTCCAGTTCATCCCAGACGGAAAGCGTTTCAGGGATTTGCTGCTCTGTTAACCACCGATAAAGAAAGGCGCATTTATCCTCTGCGGCGGGAGATCCCTTCCAGCCTGCGAGAAAAGGATTCAAAAGGGAAAGGACCTTTTCTCTCCATGTATTGGCGGTATTCTGCTTTGTAATTTCTTTATCCGAAAGAGGGGCCGGTTCCTGATCAATGCTCCGGTAATCGCGGAAGGCCCAGGGCTTTTGCCACGTGGAAAAACGGATATGATATTTCAAAACATAATTTTCCAGCTTATCTATCATATCCGTAGGGAAAGAAGGAAATATTTCCGTTTTTAAGATGCGGAAAATATGCTCTCTTGTAAATCCCCTGTTCTTGCCCCGGCTTTCCGCTTTTATGAAATGGAGAAGTCCGTCAAGGAGCATGACAAGGGGGTGGTTATTCATGGGCTGTTTTTCGTCCGTAAAGACCGGAATCCCGTAGCGTGAAAAGCTTCTTTCCAGCGGATCCGTATAAGTGTCGGCGGAACGAAGAAGGACGAGGATATCCCGCCAGCGGAGGTTTTTATCGCGGACAAGTGACAGAATCCGGCGGGAAATGAAATCCGCCTCTGCCTGGCTGTCCGGTGCGGAAACGATATGGATGCCCTTTTCGGGAACCGGGGAAGTCTCTTTCGGAAGCGGACAAGGAGAAGGAACATTTTGGAAATAGTCTGCTGCGAGACAACGGAGACGGGGACAGCGGAACCGTTTCATTTCGGGGAGTGTGATGGAATCAAAGTGAGGCTCTTCTTCCGAAAGGAGAGCATATAAATTGGCAGGGCGGGCGAATATTTCATTGGACAATCCTTCTTTTGCGTCCGGGAGGGGAAGTGTGAATGTCACTTCTTCCGCCGTGTGGATAAGGGCGGATACGATGCGTATTTTTTGAGGCGTCATGCCGTTGAAGCCGTCAATCCATATACGGGATCGGCGGAGTATTTCCGATTTCGGTATTTCCCCTGCAAGCAGGTCAAAAAGACTGCCTTCATAAGAAAAGCGGGAATGGAGGTAGTCATGGTAATTTTTATATAAGAGGGAAAGATCCGCCAGTTTGCGTCCCAGAGGTGTACCCTCTTCGGCAAGAGAGGCTTCATGGAGCGCTGTTTCGGAAATGCAGAACATATCAAGCTGGTGGAAAAGGTTCATGAGATTTTCCGCAAAATGAGGCTGAGAGGAAATTTTCATGAGCATTTGCAGCTCATCCCTGTATTCCGCAAGGATGCGGCTGATGATGATCTGCTGGCCCAGCGGAGAAAGAGCATCTTGCACAGGGGAGCGGAGCTCATTAAAAACGCGGTAGGCAAGACGCGAAAAACCGCAGACCGTGGCATCGATAAAACCGTGACCGGGGAAAATATCTGCCAGCATACGTTCTGCGGTATATGTCTCCTGATCAGGCACGAGGAAAAAGGCGGAGCGCCCTTTTTTACCGGTGACATAGTCGCGTATTTCTTCACAGCAGCGCCGCGTTTTGCCTGTTCCCGCCGCGCCGAAAATAAAATGGAGTCCCATGAGTATCCTTCCTGTCATTTAAGCAATATATTCTTTTTTTCTATTATAAAGGGAAAGGATAAAAAGGGAAAATATTTTACAAAGACAAAGGAGAAATATTATTTTCGTAAAATATCGGCACGAAAAAGACAATTTGGATATTGACATATTTAGATATAGTTGATACAATGAGCACATAAGCAAGTTAAAACTGTTTTAATATTTGAAGGAGGAATTTTAAATGTCTTTAAACGGGAAAAAAGTAAGCGAATTTACAGCAGATGCATATCTTAACGGAGAATTTATCAAGGTATCCGATAAGGATCTGCAGGGAAAATGGAGTGTTCTCTTCTTTTATCCGGCGGATTTCACTTTTGTCTGTCCGACTGAGCTGGAAGATCTCCAGAGACTCTATGGCGATTTCAAAAAAGAAGGGTGCGAGATTTATTCCGTATCCTGCGATACCCATTTTGTGCACAAAGCCTGGCATGACTCTTCGGAAAAAATCGGCAAGGTTACCTATCCGATGATTGGCGATCCGACGGCACAGCTTGCAAAAGATCTGGATGTATATATTGAAGCGGATGGCATGACCGAGCGCGGCACTTTCGTTATCAATCCTGACGGAGAAGTTGTTCTTTATGAAATAAGCGCCGGCAATATCGGCCGTAATGCTGATGAACTGCTCCGCAAGGTAAGAGCTGCCAAGTTTGTTTATGAACATGGCGATGAAGTCTGCCCTGCCAAGTGGGAACCGGGGGCTGCGACCCTGAAACCGTCCTTCGATCTTGTCGGTAAACTTTAATAAGAGAGGGCATCATGGAAAAATCATATGATGCCATAATAGTCGGCGGAGGTCCTGCAGGGCTTTCCGCCGCTATTTATATGGCAAGAGCGCGTTTCCGCGTATTGGTCATTGAAAAAGAAAAAGTCGGCGGCCAGATTACTATCACATCTGAAGTGGTGAACTATCCCGGCATTATTATGACAGACGGGGAACAGCTGACCGGTAAGATGCGTCAGCAGGCGGAAAATTTCGGCGCTGAGTTTTTGTCGGCGGAAGTAACCGGTCTTGATTTGGACGGCGACTATAAAACAGTTCATACCGATCGGGGAGATTTCACGACGCCCGGCATCATTTATGCGGCAGGTGCCCATCCCCGGCTGGCCGGATTTGAGGGAGAAAGTGAATTCCGAGGACACGGTGTGGCATACTGCGCGACCTGCGACGGCGAATTTTTCTCCGGCAAGGATATTTTTGTCATCGGCGGGGGATATGCAGCGGTGGAAGAGGGACTCTTCCTCACCCGGTATGGAAAGAAGATCATGATGGTCGTCAGACGCGACTGCTGCTCTATTGAAAATGCGGAAGTCGATGAACTGAAAGAGCATCCGAATGTAGAAATGATGTTCAACACTGAAGTGGTAAGAGTGGAAGGCGATTCCGCCATCCGTAAAGTTATTTTGAGAAACCGGGTGACCGGGAAAGAAACAATCTATACTGCCCCAGAAAATGATTTTTGCGGCGTATTTGTCTTTGTCGGCTATGCGCCGGAAAACGAACTGGTTAAGGGAAAAGTGGAACTGGATCCCCAGGGGTATATCATCACTGACCGTGATCAGAAAACGAATATTGATGGCGTTTATGCGGCAGGCGACATCTGCGTGAAAAATCTCCGTCAGGTGGTTACCGCTGTTTCGGATGGAGCCGTGGCGGCCACATCTATGGAAAAATACCTTGGGCAGCTCTACAGAAAGTTAGGCATCAAGAGAACTTATGTAAAAAGGGAAATGAAGGAAGCTGCCAAAGCGGAAAATGCCCCGAAAGCGGAGGCGGGTGCTTTTCTTGATGATGCGACCCGTCAGGCGCTGGCTCCCGTACTTGCCCGCTTTACCCGTCCGATCCGTCTCCGTCTGTATACGGATGACAGCCAAATGACGGAAGAAAACCGCCGCATGGTGATGGAGCTTGCATCTCTTTCTGATAAGGTGGAAGCGGAATTTGTCCCGTCCGCGAGAGAAGAAGACAACCATACCATTTCTATCTGTGACGCGGAAGGAAATGAAAAAGGACTTCGTTTCCACGGCGTACCCGGCGGACATGAATTTAATTCTTTTATTCTTGCCATGTACAATGCGGCAGGTCCGGGGCAGGACGTGGGTGAAGTACTGCAGAAACGCATCAAAGGCATCAGCAAGCCTCTCTATGTGAAGATTGCCGTATCTCTTTCCTGCACAATGTGCCCCGACCTTGTAGCGGCGGCGCAGCGTATTGCCGCGGATAATGAAAATGTAACGGCCGACGTCTATGATCTCCAGTACTATCCAAACCTTAAAGAGAAATATAATATCATGAGCGTTCCCTGTCTCATCATCAATGATGACGAAGTGCATTTCGGAAAGAAAAGCGTGTCCGACCTGCTTGATATTTTTCAGGCATAAGGACCGGGAAAGATTTCTGTTATAAAAATATAAAGCCCCCATACGTTAGACCTGAAATCTGATTTATGAGGGTTTTATTTTTGTTTGAATATGCCGGGATCAAGTAAGCTCATTGGTTAAAAGAATAAGATTAGAATCAAAAAAAGTGTTGCGAATTCAGGGCAATTTGTCTATACTATATAAAATATATTCATCTATAAATTACAATTAAATATATATAGTATACTCTTATATAAAGGGGTGGGGATGATGTGGGTACTGGGATTATTAGTGTTCTTGCCTCTGTTGACGGCGGGGCTGCTGTTTTTTATACAGGGGGACAAGCTTCGGGACGCGGTGGTGAAAGTTTCAGCTGCTGCTATTGCCATGTTGTCCCTTTTCGTGGCGTTTACTTATTTTGGAAATAGGGTGGTCTTCCGTTTGGGAGATTCTTTTCTGGCGCAAGGTGCAATATTAGTGCATATCCTCGTTGCTCTTGCGGTTTTTTATTATACCTGCGTCCGGTTTCACCGGTATTGGATAGCGCTTTTGGAAGCAATTCAGCTGGGAGCGGTTCTATGGTTTGAATATGTCAGCCATGGGACGCTTGATTATTATGCCGATATCATTGTTGACAACTTTACCCTGATCATGATTCTTATTGCCGGTGTTATCGGCAGCTTGATCGCCGTCTTTTCTCTGGGGTACATGGAAGCTTTTCAAAGGGAACATCGTGATGTTCGTGACAGAAGGAGTTTTTTCTTCTTCGTCTTGTTTCTTTTTCTTTCTGCTATGTTCGGATTGGTTATTTCCAATAATCTTTTATATATGTATACCTGCTGGGAAATCACCAGCGTCTGTTCTTTTCTTCTCATCGGCTATACGGAATCCCGTGTGGCTGTAAATAATTCGTTCAAAGCGCTTTGGATGAATCTTCTCGGCGGTGCGGCTTTTGCGGCGGCGATTATCGTCATGGGGCTGACTTATCACAGTACGGCGCTGTCCCATCTGGTAGGGCTGGCATTGGCGGGAATGCCTGTGACAGTTATTCTTGCTCTTCTTCTGCTTTGCGGTTTTACCAAATCGGCAATGATGCCTTTTTCCGGCTGGCTTCTTGGGGCAATGGTGGCGCCCACGCCTACTTCTGCGCTTCTCCATTCTTCTACGATGGTGAAGGCGGGGGTGTTTCTGATTATCAAACTTTGTCCTGCCCTTGGAAATAATCATGCGGGAACGATGGCGATGTTTGTCGGCGGCATTACCTTCTTTTTCGCGTCCTGTGCTGCCATTTCACAGTCCGACGGGAAAAAGGTACTTGCTTATTCCACTATATCCAACCTGGGGCTTATCGTCTGCTGCGCCGGTATAGGTTCTTATGAGGCGGCATGGACAGCCATTATGATTGTTATTTTCCATGCGGTCGCTAAATCGCTCTTGTTTCTTTCTGTCGGGACGGCGGAGCAGCAGCTTGGCAGCCGGGATATTGAAAGATTTGACGGACTTTTCAATGCGATGCCCCATCTGTGTCTCTGCATGGTGATTGGTATCAGCGGTATGTTCCTTGCGCCTTTCGGCATGCTCATTTCTAAATGGGCGGCGATGAAAGCTTTTATTGATGCGGGACACCCCATGTTGCTTCTTCTTTTAGTTTTCGGTTCGGCGACAACTATATTTTACTGGGCCAAGTGGCTCGGAAAAATCCTGTCTGTCATGAACGGGCAGGAAAGACGGGAGCAGGGGATTACTAAAGGAGAGTGGTTTACCCTGAAGACACTTTCCTGGATGACGATCATCGTCTGTATCCTTTTCCCTCTGATTTCAAGCTATGGCGTTCTGCCGTACTTGCGGATCACCTACGGGTTTACCCGTGATGTTATTGCCCAAAGCAACTTGATTATTATGTCGCTTATGGTGGTGCTTCTTGTTATTCTTCCTTCCCGCTACGGGAAAGGACAGCCTAAAAGGAAAGTAGGGGCTCTTCTTGCCGGGGTTAATACGGGGGATGATCGTAACTATCGCGGCGCGGGAGATAATATCATTCCTGTGGAGCTTCGGAACTGGTACATAGAAGAATGGTTCGGCGAAAAGAAAATGAAATTGTCCGGCTTTGCTCTCTGCATGGCATGCATTTTCATTCAGTTTGCCATTATACTGGGAGGTGTGTATCGTGGATGAAATGGGAATGAATATTTTATACGCGCTGCTTTACCTCCTTTTAGCGCCTGTCGGTGGAGGGCTTCTTGCCGGTCTTGACCGCAAGCTGGCGGCCCGTATGCAGCGCAGGGTGGGTCCGCCTGTTGTCCAACCGTTTTATGATGTGCTGAAACTTTTTGAGAAAGAACGGATTGCCGTGAATGAAGCGCAAGGCTTTTATTTGGCAGGCTTCCTGTTTTTCATGATTTTGTCAGGAATATTCTTTTTTGCACAGGGCGATATCCTTCTTGTCATTTTCACACTCACCATGGCGGGCATTTGCCTTGTGGTGGCGTCCTTTTCATCATCGTCACCCTGCAGCCAGATGGGGGCGGAACGGGAACTTCTTCAGATTATGGCGTATGAACCCATGCTTCTCTTTGTGGCGATTGCTTTCTACTTGAAATGCAACACTTTCGATCTTTCAAAAATCATGGCTTCGCCGGAAAGCAATTTTCTTTACATGCCGGGGATTTTCATCGGGTTCCTTTTCATACTCCAGATTAAATTCAGAAAATCGCCATTTGATCTTTCTATGAGCCATGAAATTCATCAGGAGCTCGTGCAGGGAATCAAGACGGAATTTTCCGGCGGCATGCTTGCTCTTTTTGAAATTGCCGAATGGTATGAAAAGATATTTCTTCTTGGTTTCGTTTATCTGTTTTTTAAATGGCGGGATCCGTGGAGCGGTGTTACGGGCATTCTTGTATGCGCGGCGGTTCTTTTCCTCAGCACCCTTATAGATAACTGCACCGCCCGTATGAAATGGCGGCATCTCCTCGGTTCCGCCTGGCTCGTTACTTTGGTAGCAGGTTTTATCAATATTGTCTTTTTAATGTATATCCGCTGAAAGGAGAGGAAACATGGCTTATATCAGAAAATCCGCCTGGCTCATCCACTATGACGGCTCCAGCTGTAACGGCTGCGATATTGAAGTCATTGCCTGCCTTATGCCTCTCTATGATGTGGAACGTTTCGGCATTATCAATACAGGGGATCCGAAGCATGCTGATGTATTTCTTGTCACCGGCGGCGTGAATATACAGAATCTGCCGGTGGTGCGCCAGATTTATGAACAGATGCCGGAACCGAAGGTCGTGGTGGCCGTAGGGACCTGTGCCTGTACAGGCGGCATTTTCAAAGACTGTTACAACATGATCGGAGGCATGGATCACGCTGTTCCTGTAGATGTGTATGTTCCCGGGTGTGCCGCGCGTCCGGAAGCCATCATTGACGGCGTTGTGAAAGGGTTGGGGATTCTTGAAGAAAAGCGGGCGGAATATAAAAGGCTCGTTGCCCGGCGAAAATCGGAGCAGTGAAAGGAGGCAACCTGATGAACCAGCAAATAATTGAAATCAAATCTGCGGATATTTTAAAACAGGTAAGCCGCTTTAAAAGGGAACATGCCCGTCTGGTGCAGATACTTTGTACCCGCGTGGAAGAAGGATATGAACTGACTTATACATTTGATAAGGACTATTTCATGTACCATCTCCGCTGCCTCGTTCCGGTCTACCGTTCCGTCATGAGTATCACGGGGCAGTACTGGTATGCTTTTGTATGGGAAAATGAAATACACGATTTATTCGGATTGAAGATAGACTTCATTGAACGTGATGTGGACTATGGCGGACATTTCTACCATCTGGCGGAAAAGACACCATGGCATGACCTGCCCGGTGAGAAACATGCCGATCAGGCGATTAAAGTACAGCTCCGCAGCGGACTCGGGATAGACGCTTCCGCCGTGGCAGGGGTGAAACCGGAAGGAGGGAAAGAAAATGGGTAAAAGCACAGTGATTCCTTTCGGTCCGCAGCATCCCGTTCTTCCCGAACCGATCCATCTGGATTTGGAATTGCAGGATGAAAAGGTTGTCCGTGCGGTTCCTTCTATCGGTTATGTGCACCGCGGGCTGGAAAAGCTTGTGGAACTTCGTGACTTCCAGCAGTATGTCTATGTGGCAGAACGGGTCTGCGGGATTTGTTCTTTCGGCCATGGCTGGGGGTACAGCCGCGCCGTGGAAGAAATGATGGAAATAGAAGTGCCGCCCCGGGCGGAATGGCTCCGTACTATCTGGCACGAATTGTCCCGTATCCATTCCCATCTTCTCTGGCTGGGACTTGCTGCGGACGCTATGGGGTTTGAAAGTCTTTTTATGGAAGCCTGGCGCCTTCGGGAAATAGATTTGGATCTTATTGAACAGACGACCGGCGGGCGTATTATTTTCTCCGTCTGTAAAGTGGGCGGCGTCCGTCGTGATATTGACGGTGCTGTGTTAAAGGAAATGAAACGGGTCTTAAAAGATTTATCTGAAAAATTTCTTCCCATGCTGAATGTTTTTATGGATGACGATACCGTTCACAGCCGTTTGAAGGGTGTGGGAAAGCTTACTATGGAAGAGGCTCTGGAACTGGGCTGCATCGGCCCCATGGCAAGAGCATCCGGCATTCTCACCGATATTCGTGCTGCTGAAAAAGACAGTGTTTACGGACAGCTTCATTTCCAGCCCGTTATTGAAACGGACGGAGATTGTTACGCGCGGGCAAGAGTACGGCTGAGAGAAGTACTCCGGTCTGTTGAGATTATTGAGGGCTGTATCGATAATATCCCTGACGGGCCTATTGACGTGAAAGTGCGGGGCGTGCCGCCGAAAAGAGAATGCTTTGTCCGTGTGGAACAGCCGAGAGGAGAAGCGCTTTACTATGTAAAAGGAAACGGAACCAAATTCCTGGAACGGTTCCGTCTGAGGACACCGACAAATGCCAATCTACCTGCACTCGTAAAGATGCTTCAGGGCTGTGACCTGGCAGATGTGCCGAATATTATCCTGACCATTGATCCCTGTATCAGTTGTTGTGAAAGATAGGAGAGCGTTATGGGCTATATGACCTTTGTGAAAAGGATAGTTGCCAATCTTTTCAAACCGCCTGTGACATCCCCCTATCCCTTGCAGCCGCGGACGCCGCTTCCTATCGACCGCGGACACATTGTCAATCAATGGGAAAAGTGTATTCTCTGCGGCGCCTGTGAACGGGCATGTCCTTCGGGAGCGATACGGATTGACAGGAAGAACAGAAAGTGGATTATCAATCCCTATGCCTGTGTGCAATGCGGTGCCTGTGTAGAACAGTGCCCCATGAAATGTCTTGTCATGGAAGCCATGTATACGGAACCTTCCACAGAAAAGTCGGAGATTGTCCATATGCCGCCTCCGCCTAAACCGAGACGGGGACCGGCGGCAAGGCCTCCGGTAGAAATAAAAGTGGAAGAGAACATTCAAAAAGAAATTTCGGTGAATGAGGCGGCTGAAAACGCGGAAGAAGTATCGCCGGCAGCGCATCCGCAACCGGAACCCAGGAAAACGGAAGCACCGAAAGAGAAGGCGGTTCCTGCGGAAATGCCGAAGACGGTGGTGACGGAAGAAGAGTTGAAAAAGGCGCCTGTCATTAATGACGTTTCAAAATGCGTTCTTTGCGGGATGTGTCTTCGCGGCTGTGTTGGCGGAGCATTGGAGATTGATAGAAAAAGGCGCACGTGGACTATCGATCCGGCAGCTTGCGTGCAGTGCGGTGTCTGTGTGGAGCATTGTCCTAAACAATGTCTTTCTCTGAATGAGGCATATACATTTACGGCAGACGGTGATTCACCGGAGCCGGTTTCTTTTCACTTGCCGGAACGGAAAAGGCCTTCCCCTGGAAAGCCTGCGGTGAAACCTGATGCATGAATACCCTGTGGCTCTGGAAATCATCAGGCTGGCGGAAAAAACGGCGGAAGAAAATCATGGCAGGATCAGAGGGATACACCTTGTCATCGGAGAAGATTCGGGATTTATCGGAGAATCGATCCAGATGTACTTTGATGTCCTTGCCGCAGGAACCCTGTGTGAGGGTGCGCAGGTGACAATTGAAGGCGTAAAGTCGAAATTGTCCTGTGAAAAATGCGGGAAACTTTTTGAACGGAAACGGTTTTCCTTCACCTGCCCGTTCTGCGGCGGGAGTGGGAACCCGACGGAAACAGGGAAAGAATTTTATATAAAAGATGTGGAATTATTCGTGGAGGATGAAAGCGATGCACATGGTGAAAAAGGAGGTCCTGCTTGATATCAACGGCAGGAATGACCATATAGCGCAGCATGTAAAAGAACATCTGGAAGAAAGGCATATCTTTGCGGTAAATATTATGGGGGCGCCGGGGGCAGGAAAGACCACCTCCCTGGAAAACCTGATCCGCGCCTTTCCGGTGAAGTCTTATGTCATTGAAGGGGATATCGAATCGGATATAGATACGGAACGGTTAAAAAAACAGGGGATTTCTGCGATACAGATCAATACCTTCGGCGCCTGCCATCTTGATGCGCCTCTCATGCACAATGCTGTTCATAATATGGAGATGGACGAAGGCGGCATACTTTTTATTGAGAATGTAGGGAATCTTGTATGTCCTGCGGAATTTTCCATCGGTGAGCATATAAAAATGCTTATCGTTTCGGTGACGGATGGAAGCGATAAGCCTTATAAATATCCGCTCGCCTTTGAAAAAGCGGATATGATTCTGCTCAATAAGGTGGATTTGCTTCCTTATCTTGATTTTGATGAAGCGTTTTTTATGGAAGGTATACGCCATTTGAATAAAGATGCTCCCGTATTTAAAGTGTGCGGGAAAACGGGAGAAGGATATGATGCTGCGGTGGAATGGCTTATAAAGATTTCAAAGAAATAATTTTTTGGGAGGCGTGTATGAAACATGAGGTGACGGAACGGCTCAGCGTGGCCGGCAGAGTGCAGGGTGTCGGTTTCCGTCCGTCCGTCTGCCGCATGGCAAAAGAATTGAAACTGACAGGCACGGTACAGAACCTCGGCGGCGAAGTGGAAATATACATCACCGGGACAAGGGAAAAGATAGACGCTTTCCTTTGCGGGCTTAAGCAAATGGAACGGCCTGCCCTTGTGGAGTGCGTAAAGAGAGAAGAAAGACCGCTTACGCCTTTTTCCGATTTTACTTCCATTCCCAGCAGGGAAAGCGAAAATAAAATTCTTGCACCTGCCGATATTTCCGTCTGTTCCGCCTGCCTTAAAGAAATGAAAACGCAGGGGAACCGGCGCTGTCATTATCCTTACATTTCGTGTACCGCCTGCGGTCCCCGGTATACTGTTCTGAAAAAACTTCCTTATGACAGGGAAAATACCGCTTTTGATGCATATCCTCTTTGTGATCAATGTTATGAGGAGTACAGCGATATGAATAACAGGCGTTGTCATGGAGAAACCATCGCCTGTCATGACTGCGGCCCCCGGCTTTTGGCGAAAATGAGGGGAAGTCCTTCTGCCGGACCATGGAGCCGGGAAGAACTTTTACAATCAGCCAAAGATTTACTCCTTCATGGGGAAATTATCATGATGAAATCGGTCGGCGGATATAATCTGGTCTGCCGCGGAGACAGAGATGATGCCGTTCAGCGTTTGAGAATACTGAAACAAAGACGGGACAAGCCTTTTGCGCTTCTTGTTGCAACCGTGGGAGAGGCGGAAAAACTCTGCCATATAAGCAGGGAAGAAAAGGAACTCCTTGAGTCGCCGCAAAAACCGATTGTTCTCTTAAAAAGAAGAAGGGGAAGTATGCCGCTCATCAGCCCTGCGGTGACAGAGCTTACGGAAAGCCTCGGTGTATTTCTGCCGCCTTTCGGACTATATGCCCTTCTGGCGGAAATAAAAATTCCTCTCGTTGTGACCAGCTGCAATCTCACCGGAGAACCTATCATTTACAAACAGGCCGATGCTTTTGCTTTTTATGAAAGTCATGAAAGTATTTCCGCTCTGTTTTACGATGAAAGAGAGATTCTCCGTCCTGCCGATGATTCTGTCACCCGTGTCGCGGCGGGAGCCGTGCAGATTCTCCGCCGTACCCGCGGGTATATGCCGGAACCGGTTGCCGTAGAGAAGAAGGGAATGCGCGTTCTGGCTCTGGGCGGCGAAGTGGAGCCGTCTTTTGCGCTTTCCGTGAATGATTTGATTTATTCCGCCCAGGTGCCTTCAGATCTCACGCTGGAAAAATCATCCGCTTTTTACCGCCGTCTTGTTGCTGATTGGGAAGAACTTCTCCATATCAGTCCCGACATCCTTGTCTGTGACCTTCATCCCTGCTACACTACGGCGGAAGAATCACGGAAGCTGGCAAAAGAATTGGATGTTCCCGTTTTGGAAGTGCAGCATCATCATGGACATGCTCTTTCCGTTATGGCCGAACATCATTTGGACGGGAAATGTCTTGCCGTAATCTTTGACGGGACAGGATTCGGTACGGACGGTACTGTGTGGGGCGGAGAATTTCTTCTCTGTGAAGACCGATCTTTTATCCGTGTCGGCGCAGTGAAACCGATTTCGATGATAAGCGGTGACGAGTCCGTCAGGCAGGCATGGAAAAGTCTTTTATGCCATCTGGTACACAGCGGTATACCATCAGATGACAAGAGGGCGGCTGTCGTGAAAGCCGCTGTTGCAGGCGGGTTGAATACAGTAAAAAGTTCAAGCATGGGGCGCCTTTTTGATGCGGTGAGCGCTGCTTTAGGTCTTGCCGATTATAATACTTATCAGGGGCGGTGTGCCATGCTTCTTGAAAATCAGGCGGCGCTTGCGAAACGTGAAGGAAAAATACCGACAGAGCTTTCCTTTAATGAGGAAGTCGTGGAAACAGAAAACAGCAGCGTTACATTTTTTGATCCTGCCTCGCTATGGGAAAAAGTCATGGGAGAAGATAAAGCTGCTGCCGCTCTTGGCTTTCATGAGGCAGTCATACGGATTGTGGAACGGATGGCGGAAAAAACAGGTGTGGAAACAGTTATTCTCTCAGGAGGATGTTTTGCAAACCGTCTTCTTTTGGAAGGCTGCGTGGAAGCATTGAAGGGAAAAGGCCATGCTGTGTATTGGAATCAGGCGCTTCCTCCCGGAGACGGAGGGCTTGCTTTCGGTCAGGCATGGTATGGTATGAATACAGCAAACGAAAGGAAATCATATGTGCGTAGCATATCCGGGGCGTGTGGAAACCATTGAGGGTGCACATGGGATCGTTAATTTTTCGGGAAATAAAGTACGGGTGAACCTGTCCATGGTTTCCGTGGAGACAGGTGACTATGTCCTTGTCCATGCAGGCATGGCGATACAGAAAGTAGAAAAGAAAGAAGCCCTTGACTGGATCGGGCTTTTTAAAGAAATAGAGGAACTGCGCTGTGGAGAAAAATGAAATCATCCGCTGGCTTCGCGAGTATGACGGCAGACCCGTAAAAATTATGGAAGTCTGCGGTACACATACATCCGCTCTGTACAAGACCGGACTGCGTCAGATCCTGTCACCGAAGATACGGCTTCTGTCGGGGCCGGGGTGCCCCGTCTGTGTGACACCGACTGCATACATTGATAAATTGGTGGAAATTTCTTTTAGAGGCGGACACAGAGTCCTTGCTTTCGGCGATATGCTTGCTGTGCCGGGAACGGAAATGTCTCTTGCCGAGGCACGGGACAGAGGCGCTTCTGTTGATTTCTTTTATAATCCCGAAGACGCTTTGAAAAAAGCGGAAGGGGAAAAAGAAACAATATTTGTCCTGGCAGCAGTGGGATTTGAAACGACAGCACCCATTTGGGCGACTGTCGTGAAAGAAGCGGATGAAAGACATATTTTAAACCTCAAACTTCTCACCGCGCTGAAAACGATGCCTGAAACACTGGGAGAGCTTTGTACCGCAGGAAATATCGACGGATTCCTCTGTCCGGGACACGTGGCGGTCATTACAGGGGCGGAACGGTACAGGGCACTTTCAGAAACATATGGTAAACCCATGGTCATTGGCGGATTTACTGCCGACCTTCTCCTCAGCGCTGTGGCTCGGCTTGTCATTGCTGTCAATAAGGGGCAGGGCGGTTTCTGGAATGATTACGGAAGCGTGGTCACGGAAGAAGGAAATGTGAAAGCGTGGGAACGGGTAGGAGCCTTTTTTGAAAAAGGAGATGCCCTGTGGCGCGGTCTGGGTGTTGTGAAGAATTCGGGGTTTTACTTGAAAGAAAAATATAATTTATATGATGCAGGAAGCAGAGGTCTGGTAGAAGATCATATTCCCGCAGGCTGCCGGTGCGGGAATATACTTTTGGGCAAGAATATGCCGAGGGACTGCCCCCATTTCGGGAGAACCTGTACGCCTTCCCACCCTGTCGGCGCGTGCATGGTTTCCTCAGAAGGGGCGTGCTGCATTACCCTGCGGGAAGAAGGAGTGGAGGAATTGTGAAAATTACGTTAAAGCATGGAAGCGGCGGAGAGGAAAGCGGAAGACTGATCAAAGATATTTTCACTTCCGTTTTTGATGACGAGATACTTCTGAAAATGGAAGACAGCGCGGTTCTTCCTCCCCTGCATGGAAATCCGGTGCTCACATCCGACTCCTTTGTCGTGGAACCGCTCTTTTTTAAAGGCGGGGATATCGGGAAACTTTCCGTCTGCGGTACGGTGAATGATCTGTCATCCATGGGCGCGAGGCCTCTTTATCTGACGGTTTCGTTCATACTGGAGACAGGACTGGATGCAGATATTTTAGGAAAGATTGTGCAGTCTATGAAAGAAACGGCAGAAGAAGCAGGTGTGCGTATCGTCGCGGGAGACACGAAAGTAATAGAAGGGAAAGGCGGGCTGTACATCAATACGGCAGGTGTCGGCGAACGTCCTTCCTCGCGGGATATTTCCTGCAGGAATATGAAATCGGGGGATACCCTTATTCTCACCGGAACACTGGGAGATCATCACGCTGCTGTTTTGACAAATCGCCTGGGCATTGAAAGTGAAATCGAAAGCGACTGCGCGCCGTTGAATCACATGGTGGAAGAACTGCTTGAGGGAAATATATCTGTCCATACCGTTCGGGATATTACGCGGGGCGGACTTGCCACTGTGGCAAATGAATTGGCCGTGTCTTCATCGGTGCGGATAGAACTGGAAGAGGGCATGATTCCCGTTTCGGATATTGTGCGGGGGATTACAGGGATTCTTGGCCTTGATCCGCTTACTATGGGGAATGAAGGAAAAATGATCATTGCCGTTCCCCCAAGAGATGCAGAAAAAGCGGTGGGTGTCTTAAGAAGAAACAAATATGGAAGAAATGCCGTTGCTGCGGGGCAGGTGCTGGAGGGGAAAGGCGTATACCTGCGGACGGCTCTTGGCGGACTGCGCCGTGTCCTCCCGCTTAGGGGAGAAGGACTGCCACGCATCTGCTGAGGCAGTCAGGCTTGTTTATATTATTCCGTAAAGAGGTTGTTATTCTATTTATAGGGACCGGTATGTTAAAGATACCGGTTTTTTGCGTTCCTATTTTCCGCTTTTTGGAAAACCGATTCCTATAAATACAAAAACGATTAGCTCTGTATAGAAGATGCAGAGGATGCTTATCTGCGAATGGTTTGTATATTATGGGGAAATAAAGGGTAAATTAGTTTTAACTGTTGAAAATATAATAAATAATGAGTATATTAGAGGGAGAGCAGACAGATTATTTTTGGCGGATTTATTTAAGCGGAGGAGTTTATGATGGGGCGAACAGCATTGAAAATCACTTTGGCAGTAGCAATGGCGGCAGGTCTCTTATTGGGCGTATCGGGCTGCGGAAAATCTGCAGAGGCGGAAAAGCAGGCACCCGCTTCCAAAGCAGGAACGGAAAAAGTACTTCGTGTAGGGGGTGAAGCCACATATCCGCCCTTTTTATTCAAAGACGAACATGGACACTATGTCGGATTCGAAATGGATCTTATTAAGGCGGTAGCAAAAGAAATCGGCGCCGAGGTCGCCTATACAGATATGCCGTTTTCCCAGTTTATGACAGCAGTGGAAAATAAAAAGGTAGACGTGGTCATCTCAGCAGTGGAAGGTACGGCGGAACGTGCTGAAAAAGCGGCGTTCAGCGATGTGTATTACAAGAAAGGCGTGTACTGTATCCTTGTGCGGAAAGATGATGATCGAATCCATGCGGCAGATGATCTGAAAGGAAAGACGGTAACCGCCGTTAAAGGTTCAACCAACGAGGCCTTGGCAAAGAAACTGGGGGCGGATCAAATTGTAGAAGCCGAATATAACGCGGATATATTTAAAAATCTGGAAGCGGGAAAGGCTGATGCGGTGATCACTGATGAACCGCTTGCCTATTATTATTTAGGGCATGGCGGAGCGGAGAAGGCAAAGACGGTTGCGACAGTGCCTTCTGACGATGGTTTTGTTATTCTTATGAATAAAGAAGACGTGAAAATGCAGCAGGATATCAATGGTGCCCTGAAGAAAGTGATGGAAAACGGTGTATATGACCAGCTGTTCCATAAATGGTTCAATGTATCCGTCAGCGGTAAATAATATAATTATGTGAAAGAAGCCTGAAAGTCCGCGCTGTATGGAATCGGAAACGGTTCTGTGTAGCGCGGATTTTCACTGTGATGATCCGTTTTTGCGGAGAGGGGAAATATTTTCAGACATTACCTTTTTATTCCTGTCAGGGTAGTTTATTTACATATATCGAAAAATACTGTAAAATAAAAAAAGATTTTAATTGTATATACAAATACGTGTATGCATGTTTACAATATAGAGGTGGTTATATATGAGCGAATTACTTCGCGTGGAGAACCTTCACGTGGCAGTAGGCGGCAAGACGCTCCTTCACGGCATAAACCTTACAGTGAATACGGGTGAGGTTCATGTCATCATGGGGGTGAACGGGGCGGGAAAATCTACGCTGCTTCATGCCATCATGGGAAATCCTGCTTATGAAATTACCGAGGGGCATGTTTATTTTGAGGGGGAAGATATTACGGAACTTTCCACGGATAAGCGGGCCAGACTTGGTATTTTTTTATCTTTCCAGAATCCTGTTTCTATTGCGGGGATTACGACAGAAAATTTCATCCGTACGGCAAAGACAACCATTTCCGGAAAGCAGCAGCGCCTGTTTCCTTTTAAGCGTCTTTTGAAGTCCCGTATGGAGGGGCTTGCCATGGATCCGTCCTGTGGAGACCGTTATCTGAATGACGGTTTTTCCGGCGGTGAACGGAAGAAGAGTGAAATTCTTCAGATGCGTATCCTGGAGCCGAAACTGGCTATGCTTGACGAAACCGATTCCGGACTTGATGTAGATGCAGTGCGTATCGTTTCCAGAAATATTTCTGAATTCCATAATGAAAATAATTCTCTGCTTCTGATTACCCACCTGAACCAGATTTTGAAATTTATCCGTCCCGAGTTCGTCCATGTGCTGATTGACGGGCGGATTGTAAAGGAAGGCGGTCCTGAGCTGGTGAGTGAAATCGAAGCAAACGGCTTTGACGCGTATCGCAAAGAGGTGTAAGCCATGGCCGAAGAAAAGAAGAAAAGCCGTGTCGATGACATCAATCGGAGCGTGTACGATATCAAGGATGAGGTGGAATTTTCTTACAAAGCGGATCGGGGACTGACGGAGGACATTATTCGGAAGATTTCTGCGGAAAAGGAAGAGCCCGCATGGATGCTGGAAAAGCGTCTTCAGGCACTCCGCATTTACGAATCTCTTGATGTGCCAACTTGGGCACCCGATATTTCTGAGCTTGATATGGATCACATCGACACATATATCCGCCCGAAAACGGACATGAAGGTACGGTGGGAGGATCTGCCTCAAAATATCCGCGACACTTTTGACCGCCTTGGAATTCCGGAAGCGGAAAAGAAATCTCTTGCCGGCGTAGGCGCCCAATACGATTCTGAAGTGGTGTATCACAATGTGCAGAAAGAATTGAAAGAGCAGGGTGTCATTTATGTGGATTTTGAAACGGCCGTCAAAGAATATGAAGATTTGATCAGACCGTACTTCGGTCAATTAATTACTCCGAATTATCATAAGTTTGCAGCGCTCCATTATGCGGTATGGTCGGGCGGTTCTTTTGTTTATGTGCCGAAAGGCGTTCATGTGCGTATGCCGCTGCAAAGTTACTTCCGCTTAAATGCGCCCGGCGCAGGCCAGTTTGAGCATACTCTGATTATTGTCGAAGAAGGGGCGGACTGCCATTTTATTGAAGGCTGTTCGGCGCCCAGGTACAATGTAGCCAATCTCCATGCAGGGGCGGTAGAGCTTTTCGTGAAGAAGGGGGCAAGTCTCCGCTATTCGACGATTGAAAACTGGTCAAAGAATATGTACAACTTGAATACGAAAAGGGCTGTCGTGGAAGATGACGGCTCCATGGTATGGGTGAGCGGTTCGTTCGGGTCCCATACGTCCTGTCTTTATCCGGATACGATTCTCAGAGGAAATCATTCAACCTGTGAATTTACAGGAATCACTTTTGCAGGAAAAGGACAGTTTCTTGATACAGGGTCAAAAGTGGAAGCGTTGGGAAAGAATACGCATGTCACTATCAATTCGAAATCCATTTCCAAAGCGGGCGGCACTGCGCTTTACAGAGGAGCCGTGTTCATCGGGCCGGAGGCTTCGGGGATGAAAGGCGCAATCAGCTGTGAATCCCTCATGCTGGATAATGAATCCCGCTCTGATACGATTCCCGCCATTATTATTGAAAATTCCGATATCGATCTCGGACATGAGGCAAAAATCGGCCGGATTTCCGAAGAAGATATTTACTATCTGATGAGCCGCGGCATGTCGGAGGAAGACGCGAGGGCGATGCTTGTCCGCGGGTTTGCCGAACCGATTTCCAAAGCGCTGCCCCTGGAGTATGCTGTAGAAATGAATCGTCTTATTGATCTTGAGTTTGAAGGGGCTATCGGGTAAGGAGGCAGTCATGGAAGAAATAAGAGTAAACCGGCTGCCGGCGATTACCTGGCGATACCTGCATGTGAACGACAGCCCGGATCAGTTTGAACTTCCCGGAAATTCGGCGGCAGCTGTGTTTTCTGACAGACAGTATGTGTCGGAAGGCGGCGTTCTCCCCGCCGGTTTCCGCGGAGCGTCGGCGGAAACATTGGCAGCTGCGGAAAAAGGACAGGCGTATACTGTCACTATTCCTGAAAAGACGGAGGCAGAACTGATGATTTCCATCACAGCAGAAGAGGACTGTCCCGATTTTGCGGGATGTTTCATCTTCAAATTGGAAAAGGACGCAAAACTGAATTTGATTTGGCGGCTGTCAGGGAATAGGAAACATTCCGTTTTTGCCACGGCGTCCTTTTATGAACTTATGGAAAACGCGGCACTTTCCGTTTCCTATATTGAAACGGGACTGCCGGCATCATCTCTTTATGAACAGCGGTGTGCGGTTCTCGGCGATCACGCAAAACTTGATTTTGTTTCCGCCGAATTGGGCGGGGAGAAGGTCATTGTCCACAGTTACGGAAGACTGGCGGGCAGCTGGTCTGAAATGAGGGAAACCGCCCTTTACGCAGCGGCAGGCAGGCAGTCTTTGGATCTTTTTTACCACATCGACCATATCGGCAAAGAATCCAATGCGGTGATTGATGTGAAAGGGGCTTTATCGGATACGGCGAAGAAAATCTTCCGCGGCACTTTGGATTTCAAACGGGGCTGCAGCGGGTCTGTGGGGGATGAAGGGGATTACGCTATCCAGCTTTCACCGAAGACAAAAAATATTTCACTTCCCCTGCTGCTATGCACGGAAGATGATGTATCAGGGAATCATGCGTCCAGTGCGGGCCAGCTCGATATGAATACGATTTATTTCCTGATGACGAGAGGCTTTTCTTTGGAAGACGCCCGGCTTATCGTTGTAGAGGCGCTGATCCGGCCGCTGATTGACCGATTGGATGAAAGCGTCCGTGAGGAAGTGCTTGCTGAAGTCCGGAGAAAACTGGATACGAAGGAGAAATAATGAACAGTGAGTTAATCAGAAAAGATTTTCCAATTTTGGAAACGAAGGTGAACGGCCATCCGGTTGTTTATTTTGATAACGGCGCTACGACGCAGCGGCCGCTCCCTGTTATGCAGGCGGTCATGGATTATGTAATTCGGAATAACGGAAATCCCCATCGCGGCGCCCACATTTTTGCCATGTCCGCATCGGAAGCATATGATACGTCTAAAACGGTGGTAAAAGATTTCATCGGAGCGAAAAGTGAAAAAGAAATCATTTACACAAGAAATACGTCGGAAAGTTTGAATCTTGTGGCGCGTTCATACGGGGAAACCCATTTGAAAGAAGGCGACCGCATCCTCATTCCCGTTTCGGAACACCACTCGAACCTCGTCCCCTGGCAGCGGGCGGCAAAAAAGACAGGGGCTGTTCTTGAGTATATGTATGTGGATAAGGAAACGGGGCGTCTTCCGGAAGAAGAATTGAAAAAGATTGACGATCCCCGTGTAAAGATCCTTGCCTTTGCCCAGGTAAGCAACGTCCTCGGTCTTGCTATCGACGCGAAGGCTTTAATCAGTCGGGCGCATAAACATGGGGCGGTGGTTGTTCTTGACGGTGCGCAGAGTGCTCCCCATAAAAAGGTGGACGTGCAGGAGCTCGGCTGTGATTTCTTCGCGTTTTCCGGGCATAAGATGTGCTCTATGGGCGGTATCGGCGTTCTTTACGGCAGAGAAGAATTGCTGAAGGACATGGAACCGTTCCTTTTGGGCGGCGATATGATTGAAAATGTATATGAGCAGGAAAGCACCTATGCGGAACTTCCTGCCAAGTTTGAGGCGGGGACGCAGTATGTGGAAGGCGCCGTGGGCCTGGTGGCGGCTATCCGTTATATCGAAGACATCGGTTTTGACGAAATAAGGGCACAGGAAAAGAAACTTGTCACCCGCGTGATAGAAGGCATGAAAAAACTTCCTTTCATCCATATCGTGGGAAGTACGAATCCGGAAGAGAAGGAAGGACTTGTGGCGTTTACCGTGGAAGGAGTGCATCCTCATGATGTGGCGCAGATTCTGTCCAATGACGGCATATGCATCCGTACGGGGCATCATTGCGCGCAGCCGCTCCATATATATCTGGGGATCAACGCGACCTGCAGGGCAAGCTTCTATTTCTACAATACGGAAGAGGAAGTAGATTATTTCCTTGAAAAGTTAAAAGGTGTCCGAAAAGTAATGGGGTATGATGACTGATGGATCTGCAGCAGCTTTATACAGATTTGATTCTGGAATATAACAGAGACAAGACAAATAAAAGAAAAGTGGAAGCGCCCACTGTTCATGAGCATGGGCATAATCCCAGCTGCGGCGACGATATCGATGTGGAAGTGAAAGTAGAGGGCGGTATCATTAAAGATCTTGCTTATACGGGTACGGGATGCGCCATCAGCCAGGCATCCACGGCCATGATGGCGGAGCTTCTGCAGGATCGCACCGTAGATGAAGCAATCCGGCTGTGTAAACTTTTCCTTGCCATGATCCGCGGCGATGTGAAAGACGAAGCGGCATTGGAAGAACTGGAAGCGGCATACACGCTGAAAGATATTTCTCAAATGCCGGTCCGCGTGAAGTGCGCCACTCTCGGCTGGCATACCCTGGAAGTAGCTCTTGAAAAAATCACTGCTGACTTGGAAAATAAATAAGGCAATTAAAAAGCACTTGTTTCCTCTTGTAAGGGCAAGTGCTTTTTTGTTTACAAGATATCCAAATCGTCATAAGCGGGAGGGCAGATCCATTTTCCCGCGCTGTCGATCAGTCCCCATTTACCGTCTGTCTTGACACCGGCTCTTCCTTTTCTGAACGCGGTGACATCTTCCGCATCCTTTTCAAAGGTAATTGCTTTTTTGCCTGCATAGTCAAGATACAGCCAGCCGTCTTTTGCCTTTGCGGGAATGCGGTTGTCTTCCGCGTTTCCGATGCTTTTATAAAGTGGTTCCGTCAGCGGTGTCCCCACCGTATCCATAAGGCCCCATCTGCCGTCTTCCTTGTAGGCAATCATGCCGTTTCCTTTATATTTGAGATCATCATATCGAAAAGGGGCCAGTTCTTTTCCATCGGTCATGGAAAGCATGCCCCACTTCTTGTTTTCATCTTTGGCAAGGAGGACTTTTGCGTCTTCAGCAGGGATGATCGTACGGTAAATCGTGTGGGCGGCGTATGTTCCCTTACGGTCAACCCAGCCGTAGCGGGAATTGTTGTAAATGAGGATGCCATTTTCCGTAGCAGGAAATACATGGTCGTTGGATGTGGCGGCAATCACTTTGCCCGTATTGTCGATATATCCCCGTTTGACCTCTACGGCAGGAATGATTTCTTCATAGCCGTAGTCCGGCCACCAAAGAGGGAATCCGATGCCCCAGCCAAAATGGGAGTGATGGTAACAGCGGGGGTAAAACCAATGTCCCCAGCCGATGCCGATGGAAATAGGGAAGCCGCGGCGGATATGCTCTTTAGAGACAGTCCCCTTTCTGACTTCGGCGATTCCTTTCTCAAAAGGATAGAGCTGATCATAGTCCGCCATGAAGGCAATCGTGCCGTCTGTTTTGGCATAAGCCTTTCCGTCGATGGTCCTGACACCGGCGAGACCTTCGGAAAATGGTGTGAGGACTGCCTTGAACTGCGGCTCTGCCGTTACATTTCCTGTATTGTCCACGAATCCCCAAAGTTTATTTTCCGCCTGTACGGTAGTCATACTTTCATGGAAAAGGGGATGGACACTTTTATATTGGAAAGGAATGACTGTCCGCCCTTCTTTGTCAATGAATCCCCATTTCTCTTTATTGTCCCGGACAGCAAGAAGTCCGTCAGAATAAGCGGGGCCCGCATTGCTGTACGTTGGGGCAATAACATAGGCACCTGTTTCATCGATAACGCCCCATTTGTTTTTTTCCTTCACGGCTGCCAGACCGTCCGCAAAGAACCGGGCCTCCTGATACAGGGGGGCGATTTCTTTTCCCCTTTTGTCAATGTAGCCGTACTTGCCTCCTGACTTGACGATTGCCATCCCCTGTTCAAAATCAGATACCGATTCGTAAATGGGATCTGTCAGCTTCGTACCGTCTTTTTTGTAAAAGCCGATTTTTTTATCGCGGCCTTCCACGGCAAGGAATCCTTCTTTCCAGAAAGAACGTGTTTCATAAGAAACGGGAATGATTTTTTTTCCGCTTCTGTCGTAAAAACCGCGGAGATTTTCCTGCTTGACTTCAATCAGATCGGCGCGGTCATCTTCACTTGCCAAATCCGCTGCCCTGATTTCCTCATCGGAAAGAGAAAGAGCGATCTTGTCATAAGTAATGGGAATGACTGTTTTTCCCTCACCATTGACGGCACCCCACTTGCCGTTCTGCTTTACAGCGGCAGTGAAAGGAAACTCTGTGTTTTGGGGAATTCCGGTTCCTGCTGGTTCATAGGAATCGGGAAAGGCAGTATCCGATGCGTAAGCGGATGCGGAAAGCGCCATGGCGGCAATGAGCAGGATTGTTTTTCTGTATTTCATGGATTCACCTCATTCTTGACCGTATAAGATACTCTTTTATTTTTATTTTAGCATAGGATATAAAGGAATTAAATTTGGATATAAAGGAATTAAATTTTGCGCAGAGGAAAAAGGGGGCAGCATGCTTTCTGCACCACAGCAGCAGATTATTCTCACGGTGCAGGATGACAATTTACCGTCTCCTGTCATTCTGCACGGTGGTAAGAATACTTTGTAAGAAAGCAGGAAAGCAGTCATGTGACACGGAGTGAAAAATCTATCACTCTGATGACGTCTTGCCGGCTTTCCTCACCACGGGTATAGATCCTTCACATTTGTTCAGGATGACGTCTCACCGTCCCCAGTCATTCTGAACGGAGGCAAGAATGCCTTGTGGAAAAGACGGGAAATGGAGCGATGAAACGGAGTGAAGAATCTATTACTTTAATGACAGCTTACCGGCTTCCTCACTACAGTCATAGATTCTTTGCTCAGAATGACGTCTTATGGTCTTCCTTACCATGGGCACAGACCCTTCACATTCGCTTCGGATGACACCTTACCGTATACTGTCGTTCTGTACGGGGCAAGAATACTTTGTGAGAAAGACAGGAAACGAAATAGTGACACAGAGTGAAGAATCTATTACGCTGATGGGGTCACGGATTCCTTACCTTTGGTGTTGCTTTTTGTTTTCTTGCATATAGTTTTTGATCGGTCTTATTCAGTATGACGCGTTTTCCTATACAATAGAGTATTCGTGATTTTTATGTGTATTTACAATTTCTCGAAAATCCGTGAAGAATAATTTTAATGATTCATGCCTGATATATAATCTTATGAGATGGGTATAAAAATATTAAATATACATGATATTGAAAAAATTCCGGGGGGTATACTGAATATAGTAGTTTAATGTGCATTTATAGTGAGGAGATGCGAGTCATGCATGTTACCAGAATTAATCTCAAGACGGATAAAGACATGAAAAAGAGGGAAGGGCTGATAAATTTTTGTCTTAAAGGAGAAATAAAATATGTAGCGATAGGATGGAGCCATATTTATGGAACAAGAGAAATTAAGGATTATCGGGACTATTACGACATTGTGAAAGAGAGCGAAAAAAGGAATGGGAAAAGAATCAATTCTGCGTTGAATACTTTTTTAGATACAAAAGCGGACGATTTATTTTGGACAAGAGATCTCGACGGAATGTACTGGATTTGCAGAGCCAAAGGAGAAGCGATTCCTAAATGCGACAAGGAATTGGACATCGGAGCCGTCGTACCGGTAGAAGGCTATCTGGTGGGCTTAGAAGTTCCCGGACAAATCAGCGGATCTTTTAACAGGGTCAATGGGGGAATTAAACAAAGTCTTGATAAGGAAAAAGAAATTGTTGAATATTCCAAATATATGTTTAACAGTCGTGCTGGAAGAAATGTATATGAAGTAAAGAAGATGGAAGGAGGTCTGTTAAACAACTTATCGTCTTTTGACTTGGAAGAATTGGTGATTTCTTATCTCCAGATAGCAAAGGGTTATTATGTTCTTTCCAATTCTATCGCGAAGAGATCCACTACGATAAATGTGGAGTGTGAGTTCAGGTCAAGACGGAAAGAATATCTACAGAAGGCTGTTGTACAAGTAAAGTCATCGAGGTACAGTGGTGTTCTGGATGCACTTAGTTTTAAGCAATATATAAATGATGGGTATATCGTGTATTTGTATGCCCCTAAAGTGGAAAATGCGGATAAAATGAAGAATTGTATACAAATTACGGATGAGGAGCTGATGACTTTTTATAAAAACAATAAGTCTATACTGCCGGATTCCATTACCAAGTGGGAAAATCTTATCAAAGAATAAAGCGCGAAAGCTTTAAGTAATAAGTCATTTATGAGTTGTTGCATAAAATAATTTTTATGAAGTTCTAACTCAATTTGATATTTCAAGAAGGTAATGTTATGCGGAAAGAGTTAATGATGTTTATGTCTTATGTTGAATAGGAAAATGAATCTTATGGGATCAGGCGGATGAAGGAATATTTCTCATATTTTAAAATTTTTAATTTATCTTTTGGGAGAATATATTTCATTAAAAGGTGGCAATATTGATGAAAAAACTAATCTGTGAGATGTGTGGCGGCAATGATTTAATTCGTGAAGAAGGATTTGTGGTTTGTCAGTATTGTGGCACCAAGTATACTTTAGAACAAGCTGATCGGATGGCGGCGGGGGAGATTGTTCATATCGGAGGTACGGTCAGCATTGATAACAGGGAGCGCATTTCAACATTATTGGAAAGCGCCCGCTTATCCAGAATACAAGAAGATTGGAAAGCAACATATGATTGCTATAATAAAGTCTTACAATATGCGCCGCAAAACATTGAAGGAATGTTTTATCGCCCTTATGCTAAAATTAGAGAATCTTTCTGTAGGCTTGTGGAACCAAATCAACGGGTACAATTGATTTCCGTTCTGCTTAAAACATTCCCTTTGATAGAAAGGCAGGTCACTGCAGATAATCCTGAATTTTATGAAGACTATATTAATAAAATAGGTGATAGTATAGAAGAACTAACTGATTGCGGATTCAGTTACCATGTCAAAAAAGATAAGCAAACCGGTAGTGAGAGTAATAATAAGAGTATGACAGCAGAACTCATTCCTCATATATTTTTGGGGTTTGCTGCCATGTGTGAGAATATTGCAAAGGGATATTTGCGATATAATAGGCAAGTGTCCGTACGGATATACTTAAGGGCGTTACACGCAATACATAAAGTGCAACAATCTGATTGCATATCATTTTTCTTTGATCCAAATAAAGATGCATTAAAAAAAGAGGAAGAATCCTTACTTGCCGGTATAAAAGAAGCTGATCCTACAATATTTGAAAAAGAAGAAAAGACAGAAGATGTAAATGTTGGCATTATGTTTTGGGTTGGATTAGTCATAACGATATTGGTATGGATATTTATGGGAATAGGAGGTGCTTTTTATTATATAATCTTTATTCTTATCACACGTGGATTTGTGTCGGTAACTAGAAAATTTAAGCAAAAAATAGATATTGATTTATGCCAAGGAGAAATAACAGAAGAAACAGAAGGAACAACAGAAAAAGATCATTCCATGCTGGATGACCTTTATAGTGCATTTTGTCTATTATGGGCGGGAATTGAGGTATTATGGGACATACTCTATAAACAAGTTGATCCGCCATTTTTTGCTTTTTCTTTAATCCTATTTTTGATGGCTAATTTTATACTTTTTATTGTATGGATTTATAAGAGAGGTCATAAGTTTATTAAAATAAATCAATCACGAAAGAATAAATGATAAAAAATTGTCTATTAAAATAATCTTGCAAGTGCAAAAGAGCCTTTTTTTATTATCCCGTATTTACATTCCGGTTGCCGTTTGATAGAATGTTCCTATAATCACAGCGATGAGGAAGAGGAGTACGCATGATCAAGCGAGCCGGTGAGGGTGGGAGTCCGGCACTGTGCGGAAGGCGTTTCCGAGCTGCTGCCTGAACGGAGTAGGGCAGCTGTCAAACGAAGGTGGGCCTTTGGCCAATGAGGGTGGAACCGCGGATTTGTAATTCGTCCCTGCAGCTTAATTGTTGCGGGGATTTTTTATTTGCAGGAGGACATATGACTTTTCAGCAGATTATTTTGACGCTCCAGAAGTTTTGGTCGGCGCGGGGCTGCATATTGGAGCAGCCTTATGATGTAGAGAAAGGAGCAGGGACGATGAATCCGGCGACGTTTCTCAGAACGATCGGGCCGGAGCCGTGGAATGTGGCGTATGTGGAACCGTCCCGCCGTCCGGATGACGGACGTTACGGCGATAATCCGAACCGTCTGTATCAGCACCATCAGTTTCAGGTCATCATGAAACCGTCGCCCGATGATATTCAGGAAATCTATCTGGAGTCTTTGCGGGAGCTGGGGATCGTGCCGGAGGAGCATGATATCCGCTTTGTCGAGGATAACTGGGAGTCTCCCACGCTCGGCGCCTGGGGGATCGGTTGGGAAGTGTGGCTGGACGGTATGGAAATCACGCAGTTCACTTATTTCCAGCAGGTCGGCGGTATCGATGAGCATCCTGTGTCCGTGGAAATCACTTACGGTCTGGAGCGTATCGCCATGTACATACAGGAAAAGGATAATGTCTATGACCTGGTATGGACGGACGGCGTGACTTACGGTGATGTATGGCATGAAAATGAGTATGAGCAGTCGGTGTACAGTTATGAACTGTCTGACCATGATATGCTTTTCAAACTGTTCGACATGTATGAAAAGGAAGCGGCCCGTGTTGTTAAAGAAGGCTATGTCCTGCCTGCTTATGATTATGTGCTGAAATGTTCCCATACGTTTAATCTGCTTGATGCGGGCGGCGCGATTTCTCTGTCGGAAAGGACGGAGTATATCGGCCGGGTAAGAAAGCTGGCGCGTATGTGCGCGAAAGCGTACCTGAACAAACGTAAGGAACTGGGATTCCCCATGCTGAAAGGAAGTGACGCGAATGTCTAAAAATCTTCTCTTGGAAATCGGTACGGAAGAAATGCCGGCAAATATGATGTCCGGCATCGTTGAGCAGATGCATGCTCTTGCCGGCGCCAAGCTGGATGAAGCGCGGATTGCTTTTGAAAAAGTGGACGTTTACGCCACACCGAGAAGGCTGGCTGTCATCGTGACTGCCGCTGCGGACGCGCAGCCTGATGAGGAAGTGAAAAAACGCGGGCCTTCTATCCGCGCCGCGTATGATGAAAACGGAAATGTAACAAAAGCTGCCGAGGGGTTTGCCCGGGGACAGGGGATTTCCGCGGCCGACCTGATCAAAGAGGGAGAATATACCTGGGCGCAGGTGGTGAATAAGGGGAAAACAGTGGAAGAAATTTTGCCTGCTCTTTTCACTTCTCTCATTACAGGGCTCAATTTCACGAGAAGTATGCGCTGGGGCGATGAGGAAGCCCGCTTTATTCGCCCTGTCCGCTGGATCGTAGCACTGGCGGGAGAAGCGGTCGTCCCTATGGAATTTGCGCATGTACGGAGCGGCCGGATGAGCCGCGGCCATCGGTTCCTCTGCAAGGAAGAGGTGGAAATCAAATCACCGGAAACATATAAGGAAACGATGAGGAAGGCGTTCGTCATTGCGGATCAGGACGAAAGACGCACCCTGATTACCGCGGGGCTGCAAAAGACAGCAAAGGAGCTGGGGGGGCAGGTCTGGCACAATGCGGATCTCCTGGAAGAAATCAATTATCTGGTGGAGTATCCGACGCCGCTCTATGGCCGCATTGATGAAGAATTTCTTGATCTTCCCGTGCCGGCGGTGGTGACTCCCATGCGTGACCATCAGCGGTACTATCCCGTCAGAAAGCAAGACGGCTCGCTTATGCCTTATTTTCTGACGGTCAGGAACGGAGGAGACCGGGCGATCCGCAATGTACAGATTGGAAATGAACGTGTTCTCCGAGCTCGTCTTGATGACGCGAAATTCTTCTTTGACGGCGACCGCAGGAAATCTCTGGAAGGCCATCGTGAAGCGCTTTCCCGCATCAATTATCAGGAAGGTATGGGGACGATGCTGGATAAGTCTGAGCGCCTGGTGAAGCTGGTGGAGGCAATCGGTGAGGATTGGAATTTCACAGATACCGAAAAGGCAGATGTCCGACGTGCCGCTTATCTGTCCAAGTCCGATCTGGCGACGGGCATGGTGACGGAATTTACGGAACTCCAGGGAGAGATGGGCAAAGAATACGCTCTTCTTGACGGGGAAAAGCCAAAGGTGGCAGCCGCTATTTTTGAACAGTACATGCCCCGTTTTGCCGGCGATGTTCTTCCGAAATCTTCTATCGGAAGGGTGCTGTCTCTTTCAGATAAGCTGGACAATCTGGCGGCGACGTTTCTTCGCGGATTGATTCCTACCGGTTCTCAGGATCCCTTTGCGCTCCGCCGCCAGACGATCGGCGCCGTCCATATTCTGACAGACGGGGAGATCCACTGGGATGTCCGCAAAGGTGTGAAAATGGCTCTTGCGCTCCTGCCGGGGACACAGGAAGAAAAAGATACGGCGGCGGATAAAGTGGAGGATTTTTTCCGCCAGCGTATCAAAGCCATTCTTCTTGATGAAGGGGTGGATTATGATATCGTAGACGCTGTCCTTACCGGGGCGGTAGATGATGTATATGCGATATTCCTGAAAGCGCATTCCATGATGGACAGCCATGTGAAGGGGGAATTGGAAATGCGTCAGGCGGTTACCCGTCTTGTGAATATTACGAAAGGAAAGACTGCTGTTGAAATTCGTCCTGAACTGTTTACGGAAGAGGCGGAAAAGAATTTGTATGCCGCTCTTGAAAAAGCAGGAGAAGAAGTTACCAATGCTTATAATGCGTACGATTACGGCAGCGCCCTTCCCGCCCTGAAAACGCTCACCGTACCAATTAATCAATTTCTTGATTCTGTCATGGTCATGGTAGAGGAGGAAGCTGTCAGAAATAACCGTATCTCTCTCTTGATAAATGTTTTGGATGTTTACAGGCGCTGGGGTGATTTCAGCAAATTAGTATAATCAAAATGATATTTCATGAATAATGGAGTGGATATGTTACTGCATAAAAAAATAACAGCTCTTTGCTGTATCGTATTTCTGCTGGCCGGGGTGGGCGGATATACGGCAGATGCCGCTATCAATACGGAAGTAGGCAGTTTATCGGGGATGCCGCTTCCGGCGCCGAAGAAAAGTGAAACAGGAAAGAAAATCACATTGAATCTGGCAAGCCGGCTTTTAACGCTGTACGAGGGGACGGAGAAAGTACGCATTTATCCTGTGGCTGTCGGGGCGCCTGAAACGCCTTCTCCGGTTGGTGAGTTTTCTATTTCAGAAAAAGAAGTGAATCCCGTGTGGACCGATCCGAAAACGAAAACTACTGTGCCTTCCGGTCCGTCAAATCCTCTTGGGTACCGTTGGCTGGGCCTTTACGGGAATTACGGTATTCATGGGACGAACGCGCCATGGTCTATCGGCCGCAGTGTATCTCACGGCTGTATCCGTATGTATGAAGAAGATGTGGAGGAACTTTTTGAAAGTGTGCCCATGGGAACACCCGTGGAAATCATCTATGGCCGTGTGATTATGGAAGAAGCTCCGGATCATACCGTTTCTTACTATATTTATCCTGACGGCTACGGATGGGAACCGCTCACCGTATCGTCTGTAAAAGAATATCTTGCGCGTTACGGTGTGGAAGACTTTGCCACGCCCGATGAAGTGTATCATAAGATCATCGCCTCTGACGGCAGCGTGACTTATGTGGCAAAACATTATGATCTTGTCATCAACGGGCGGAAGCTGAAAAAGAAGGCCCTCGGTAAAGATGGAAGTATCTGGATCCCTGCAGTGGAAACGTCTGTCGCCGCCAAGGTGGGGGCTTACTGGGACGGGGAAACAAACACACTGATGACCCGTCTGGGCAAGGTGCCGGGGATTGTGAAAAGCGACGTGGTTTATATTAATGAAAAAGACTTGGAAAGTGTATTTCATATCAAGGGTCATCTGACAGAAGACCTTGTTTACGAAGCGGAGGCCCTTCCGACGGCGGAACCTGCTTCAAAAACAATTGTGCTTGGCAGGAAATACTGATAAAGGGGAGCGGAGGCTCCTCTTTTTGCTTGCTTCGTGAATGAAAAAAGACCTCTCTTCCGAAAGGTCTTTGCCGGATTATTTTTCCAGCCCCAGTTCTTTTTTGTAACGTGTCATGCCGTCAATGCAGAGCTGCATCACGAGGTTCGGATCAAGACCGAGCATGTCGAAACCCTGTTTGATGACATCACGGCTGCATCCCGCGGCAAACTTTTTATCTTTGAATTTCTTTTTGAACCCTTTCAGTTCCATGCCGTCGATCCCTTCAGGACGCATGAGTGCGTATGCCATGATGATGCCTGTCAATTCGTCCACGGTGAAAAGACTTTTTTCCAGGGGAGTGGCGGGTTCAAATTCATCCGTACATACGCCCCAGCCATGGGAAATGATGGCATGGATATCTTCTTCATCGACACCTTCGGGGGCGAGGAATTCCCGGACATGGCGGCAGTGTTCCTCCGGGTATTCTTCATAATCCACGTCATGGAGATAGCCGATAGCTTCCCAGTGGTCACGGTCTTCATGGAAATAATCGGCCATGGCGCCCATTGCCGCGCTAACTGATTGGGCATGGGTGAAAAGATGGTCTTCCGTGGTATGCTTTTTCAGTATTTCCTTTGCTTTTTCTAAAGTGAGTCTGCTCATAGTAACCTCCTTATATTATGGAAATAGTAGTTCTTTTTTCTCCGTTTTGTCAAATGGGAAAGAAACAGGTACAATGAAAAAAATGGACAGCAGAGAAAGGAGAATTTTCATGGCGCCTATGGAAGAATTTATCGAAATGTTGAAAAGTCATAACCGGATCGTGTTCTTTGGCGGCGCGGGAGTGTCTACGGAGTCAGATATTCCCGATTTCCGCGGGAAAGGCGGGTTATATCGCCAAAAGACGGAATTTCCTTGGTCGCCGGAAGAAATGCTCTCCCACCATTTTTATGCGGAGCATCCCGTGGAATTTTTCACCCTCTACAAAGAGAGAGAAGGTATGATGCTGGAAGCGGAACCTAACCGGGCGCATACGGCGCTGGCGGAACTGGAAAAGATGGGGAAATTATCTGCTGTCGTAACGCAGAATATTGACGGGCTTCATCAAAAGGCGGGAAGTAAAAAAGTCATTGAACTGCATGGTTCAGTGCTGCGGAATATCTGCCAGAAGTGTGGCAGAATGTACGACATGGAGGAATTTATGGAACTTTGCAGTCCGGTTCCCCATTGTTCCGGCTGCGGCGGCGTAGTCAAGCCGGATGTGGTGCTTTATGAGGAAATGCTTGACAGGAATACGATTGAAGACGCGATTGATGAAATATCCCGCGCGGATATGCTGATTATCGGCGGGACGAGTTTGGTGGTTTATCCAGCGGCGGGATATGTGGATTATTTCCAAGGCGACTCCCTGGTTATGATCAACCGTGACGAAACGCCGAGAGACAGCCGCTGTTCTCTGGTGTTCCGCGAAAGTGTGGGCAAGGTACTGGAAGCAGGCGTGGCGGCGCTGAAAGAGTAAGCGTGGGGATTTATTTATTAAAAATGGGAGAGGTACATGGAATTTTTTCTGTGGCCTCTTTTATTTCCTGTGGAGTCCATATTTCATGGTAAAATAGAAAAAATGTGTAATAGGAATGTGATGGCTATGGAAATCGATTTTGAGGCGGATGCGTTTGATGAGGGGCGTCATTTGCGTGATGTTATACGGGGGCATAAAGGATTTTCTTCCGCTTTATGGAAACGGATAAAATGGAACGGGGAGGTTTGGCTGAACGGTACCCGGATTCATAATGCGAAAACTGTTCTTCATGAAGGAGACCGCGTCCGTTTGGTGTGGGATGAATCGTCAGACATTGTGCCTGCTGATATTCCCCTGGATATTCTCTATGAGGACGACACTCTTCTTGTGGTGAACAAGGGGACAGGAATGATCATCCATCCTACGAATGCGGGAATCCATGATACCCTGGTGAATGCGGTAGCGGGATATTTCCAAAAGAAGGGAGAAGAATCGGGGATACATCCTGTATATCGCCTGGACAGAAATACGACAGGGGTGGTGGTAGTTGCCAAGTCGGCGAAAGCGCAGTATGCGCTGACCCGCTCCCATGATCTTATACATCGGGAGTATATCGCCGTGGCAGGTGGTTATATTCCCGGAGAGTTCGGCATTGTCGACGCGCCTATCGGGAGGAAAGAGGGAAGTATTATTGAGTGGACGGTACGGAAAGACGGCAGACCTGCACGGACGGAATATACTGTTCTCCGCCACGGGGACAACTATACCGTTTTAAAGCTCCATCTTCTCACCGGACGGACACATCAGATCCGTGTCCATGCACGGTACATGGGGACACCGCTTTTAGGTGATGATTTGTATGGCGGGAATCATGATTTGATAAGCCGCCAGGCGCTTCATGCGCATACGGTCACTCTCACCCATCCCGAAACGGGAGAAGCGATGAAGTTTACTGCGCCTGTACCTGCGGATATGGAACCTTTTATGAATGAGGGAAAAAATATGCATATTGAAACGAAAAGCGGCGTATCTTTCCTTACTTTTGATGTTTTTAAAAATGAGAATCTGATAGCAGCCGTGTCTACAAAGAACGGAGGCGTCAGTACAGGGGCATACCATTCGCTCAATATGGGGTTTTCTACGGATGATGCGCCGGAAAAAGTCAGAGAAAATCGGAAACGATTCTTTGATGTCCTCGGCATTATTCCCGAAAGGCTGGTGAACTGCGCATTGGTTCACGGCATCCATATGGAGAAGGTGGGAAAGGCGGACTGCGGACGCGGCGCGCAGGATTTCACTTCCGCCATTCCCGCGTGCGACGGCTTGTACACCCACGAAAAGAACGTGCCCCTCGGACTGAATTATGCCGACTGTACGCCGCTCCTTTTTTATGACCCCGTGACGTCTTCCATTGCGGTGGCGCATGGAGGATGGCGGGGAACGGCAGGAAATATAGCGGGGGAAGCGGTGCGTCATTTACAGGAAAGCTATGGCGCCGAGCCGAAGAATATAAAAGCGGGAATCGGACCGGCTATCGGTAAATCCGTCTTTGAAGTGGAAAAAGATGTAATGGAAGCTTTTGAAAAGATATTTGATGAAGAAGAAATGAAGAGGCTTTCGGCACCTAAAGGAGAAGGGAAGATTCTTATCGATCTGCCGCTGGCGAACCGTATGCTTATGGAGCGGGCAGGTATTCTGCCGGAAAATATTGAAGACTGCGGCATCTGTACGTATTGCAGGAATGATTTGTTTTATTCTTACAGAAAAGCGGCAGGCAGAACCGGACGCCACATGGCGGTAATGATGTTGAAGTGATGGATGAAAACATGGAGTTGAAACACTATAAAACGCGGTGGGTTATCATGCACCGCGTTTTATAGTGTCCTTTTCCCGAAAATCGGGTGGATAGTGGGCTTTAAACTTCTTTTTTCGATAACGTCCAAAGCCTCATCCATGGATAAGTCGCGCCGCCCTTCATCCGTTTCATAAACGAGGACGGGAATGTCCGCGCCCAGTTCGCTTCCCGGCAGGTATACATATTCTTTTGTATGATGGTCACCGTAAATGAAACCGGCAAGTAATTTGCTTTCTGTTAGTTTTTTCATGATTCATTCCATTCTGTAAGAAGGAGAGGTTTAAAGTCCAGATAATCGGAGGATGTGAGATGGAGCTGTATGCCTTCCAGCTCCTTTGGCAGGTTATTAAAATTCTGTTTACCGTGGATATGCCCGTAAATGCAGTCTGTTACGCCGTGGGATTTCATGATCTCCATCATTTTTGTAGGCCTTCTCTGCTCATCAAAAGGAGGATAGTGGAGAATGGCGAAAATTTTCTCACAGTTAAATTTTTCCGCTTCTATGAGGGAACGTTCTAACCGTCCCTGTTCCCTCAGGATAATCACTTTATCTTCTTCCGTTATTTTTTTTGATGTCTCGGGGATCCATCCCCGTGTGCCTGCGAGCGCTATATTTTCTACGGATAAAGCAGAATTGAAAATAAATTCAAAAGCATTGTCTGTCATTCGTTTCATTTTTGATACGGTGTTCCACCAGTAATCGTGGTTGCCACGAACGATGATTTTCCGGCCGGGGAGTGCGGAAAGCGTTTTCAGGTCGGAAAGAGCATCTTCCATATGGGTGGCCCAGGAAATATCGCCCGCCATGATGACCGTGTCGCCGACGGTAATGGTTTCTTTCCATGCAGAGAGAATTTTTTCACGGTGATTTTTCCAGTTTTCTCCGAAAATATCCATCGGTTTTGTCGGCGGGTCGCCGGAGAGGTGGAAATCACTGAAGGCATACAGTTTCAATAGGTTCTCCTTAAAGTAATCAGCCGAAATATTTGGGTGAGGTAAGCATTGAGATAATATTTTTTGAGCTTTCATCATCCATGACGTGGGTAATACGATACCCCATGTACAGCGGACTTGCTATATAGCGGGGGAACAGTTTCACATGGATGTGTTTCATATGGTAGAAAAATAAATTATAACTGTTGCAGGGGATAGGGAAATCATGAAGAATGTAGTTTGCGATTTTTTGAATGGTATCGGCAAAAGTGTTTGTGCGGCCGTCCGTCTTAAGTGTTACATTCAGTTCCCCCATGCCGCATATGGGGTATGATGAAAGGGAAGCAAAGCAATTCTCGTCTTCATGAAAGATTGTTCCCAGAAAGTTTTCGCGGTCGATATTGTCTCTGTAATCGTAATCCTCAAGCCCGATAATCTGGGAGTGGGGATGGCGCTGGGAACCGCCCGAACCGGGACCGTAGTTGCGGAAATAGATTACCGAGCGGAAGCGTGGATCTCTTTCCAGCAAATTCCATTTTTCCAGGCCGAAGGAAATGACTTGCCGCGCTTTTTCCTTAGTATATTCCGTGAGATCCGCTTCATGGACTGCCGATTCGATAATCACTGTGGGATAAGTGTTTCTGAAAACAGGATACTTATTCATGAGCCAAATGATGTCACCTTTTTCATCTAAGATATCTGTCAGTGTTTCTCTGTGGCAGAACGGGCAGCTTGTCTGCGTCCCCGAATGAGGTTTATGTTTTCCAATAGATATATCATAAATAACAGGAGTAGTCATAAGAGTCCCTTCTTTCCATGCTTATTATATCATGGCGGGAAGGGGAATCTATCCGCCGGAAACGATAAGAATACCCTGCAAAAGAATTCTTCAAAAATTTATCGCTTTACTTGACAAAAGTAAAGCGGTGAGTTAGTATACTGTCATAGTATTTATTTAGCAAGATAAAGTGGAAAAGAAAAGGAGAATGAATATGAACTGGAAAAAAATGATTGTCATTGGCGCATTGGCCTGCGGAGCTGCCGGATTGGTGGCAGGCTGCGGCGGTGAAAAGAAAGCAGCGGCTCCGGCAGCCGACAAATCGGCAAAGCCGACAAAAATTGTGGCAGGGATGGATGATACTTTCGCGCCGATGGGATTCCGTGATGACAAAGGTGAAATCGTGGGTTTTGACATCGACATGGCAAAAGCTGTTTCCAAAGAAATCGGGATACCCATTGAGTTTAAACCGATTGACTGGGCGAGCAAAGAGACTGAATTGGAATCCGGCCGCATCGACTGCATCTGGAATGGGTTCACCATGACGCCGGAACGGCAGAAAGCTCTTGCTTTTACGAAACCGTATATGGATAATGTACAAGTCTATGTAGTTCTTGCTGACAGCGCCGTACAAAAAGCAGAAGAGCTGAAAGGAAAGAAATTGTCCATTCAGGAGTCCAGCACGGCGCAGACGCTTTTGGATCGTGATGAAAATCTGAAAAAGTCTTTTGGAGAGATCAAAGCTTACCCCGATCTGACCGCGTGCTTCATGGATCTGGAATCGGGACGTGCCGATGCGGTACTGGCGGATACCTGTCTGATTGAATACTATATGACAAAGAAACCGAATAAGTTCCGTGAACTTCCGGGTGAAGTATCAAAAGACACCTTTTCTATTGGAATCAAAAAAGATAATAAAGTCCTTGTGGATATTCTGAATGACGGTATTGACAAGGTCATCAAAAATGGCGAAGCCGCTAAGATTTCCCAGAAATGGTTCGGCAAAGATATCGTCCTGAAATGAAGAAATGGGCAGGCGTAATGCACGCCGGCCTCTTTCTTTTGAAAAAGTTTCTTATTATCCTCAGGTGATGTATAATAAATGGCGATTTCTTATTGCATTGGAATAAAGTTTTTAAAGAGGGATTTATGGATTACATTTTTCGTATACTGCCGAATATGTTCAGCGGTCTTGGCGTTTCTGCCCAAATATTTATTTTTACCATCGTGTTGTCGCTTCCTCTCGGAATGCTTCTTGCCATAGTACGTATTTCCAAAGTCAGTTTGTTTCGTCAGGCAGCAGGGGCGTACATCTATCTGATGCGCGGAACACCGCTCATGCTTCAGATTATGTTCATCTACTACGGGCTGCCTTTGATTTTTGATCTGCAGATCAGCGATTTCCCTGCGGCCATACTTGCCTTTGTGGCTAACTATGCGGCGTATTTTGCGGAAATATTCCGCGGCGGGATCCAGTCCATCAGCAGGGGGCAGTATGAGGGGGCTAAAGTGCTCGGCTTTACCTACAAACAGACAATGTGGCATATTATCCTGCCGCAGGTGGTGAAACGCGTCATTCCGCCTTTGGGTAATGAAACCATCACGCTCCTGAAAGATACGTCTCTTGTGTACATTCTTGCCATGAATGATTTGATGCGTGTCACCCGCGCGTTTGTGCAGCGTGATTTTGATACGACCCCGTTCCTGGTGGCAGGTATTTTTTATCTTGTTTGTACCGCGGTTCTGACGAAAATTCTGACCTATGTTGAAAATCGCTATGCCGTGTATGAGGAGTAAGCCATGAGTTTTATTGAAATGAGAAATATACGGAAGGATTTTGGGAAAAGTACGATTCTTCACGGCGTGAATATGAATCTGGAAAAAGGGGAAGTGATTTCCATTATCGGACCGTCAGGTGCGGGGAAAAGTACGCTTCTCCGATGCCTGAACCATTTGGAACTCATCCAGGGCGGCTCTATCTGTGTGGGAGGGGAATACCTGGCACAGGAAAGAGACGGCAGAGTTGTTTATGCTGATGATGTGACGGCAAGAAGGATCCTTCTCCGTATGGGCATGGTATTCCAGTCTTTTAACCTCTTTCCGCACATGACGGTCTTGGATAATATTCTTGCCGCGCCGGTCTATGTGAAAGGAATGAAGCGGGAGGATGTAATTCCTACTGCTGACGCTCTTCTTGACAAAGTCGGACTGTTAAATAAGAAAGACGTTTATCCGGGCAGTCTTTCCGGTGGGCAGAAACAGCGTGTAGCCATCGCCCGGGCGCTTGCCATGAATCCTGATATCATGCTCTTTGACGAACCTACTTCGGCACTTGATCCTGAACTGACAGGAGAAGTTTTGAAAACCATCCAGCAGCTGGCTGATGAGAATATGACAATGGCAATCGTTACCCACGAAATGGCTTTCGCAAAATCTGTTTCTGATAAAGTCCTTTTTATGGTAGATGGAAAAGTGGAAGAGGAAGGAACAAGCACACAAATTTTTGAAAATCCTCAAAGCGAAAGGACGCGCTCGTTTCTTCAGTCCATTTTGAGATAAAAATAGTTTCGATGAAACATCTGCTTCGGCGGGTGTTTTCTTTTGTGATTTTTAGATTAATAAAAAAGTGGCCGCCTTTGGAGGAACGGCCGCAAATGCATTTTATTGAGAGGCTACTTGATACGATTCAGGATGGCAACGGCTTCTTCTGCGGAAATATCTCCACTGACCGGAGTGAAAATCGCCTGGTTGCCCAGCATCACCGTACCGTTCTGTACATATGCGTCATAAACATTCTGCCCGTGATTATAAGCGGCTGCAAGATTGCCCATGACGAGATATTTCCTTTCTGTAGAACTCATATCGGCAAGTGGGGCGGGTTTGAGAAAATCCTTTTTATTAATTTGTACTACATCCGAATTATTCTTGATTGTCACACGGCCGCCGGACAGTGCGGAGATTTTCTTTTCATAATTATCACGCCGCTCCCTGTGGCCGGGGTGGTCATTGGGAGAGAAGATTTCACCGATAAAGTTTCCGGCAGTATCGCCCTTCTTTTCAATGACCCGCTCCCATAGAGCTGCGCCTGCACCCGGATTATAGCCTGCCTGGTAACAATAATCGAAAGCCAGATTATCTGCTTCCCATTCCGCTTTCTTGGTAATCTGCACATTATTGATATGATGCGTAAGCACTCCCATGGCCTTGTCTGAAAAAGCGCTTCCGCCTATGGCGCCGGCAAGTATCGTGCCGCCAATGGCTGTCTTTAATTTTTTTCGTGTGCCGTGAAGGACATGGTCTTTCTGTCCGTGACCCATCTCATGAGCGATGACCACGGCGATTTCGTCTATATTTTCCGACAGATTGAAAATCCCTTCATTCACCGTCATTACATGACCAAGACCGCAGGACGCATTAAATGTCTGATCAGCATTCAAAAAGTATAAGTAGGGTTTGTTATAAATAGAAGGATCAGTTGCACCGATGCCTTGGGTAAGCCGTCCCATAATGTCATCCAAAAGACGGGTGTAATAATCATTATCCGATACGCCCAGGTCCTTGATGAGAGCCTGAAAATATTCATTGCGGCCATCATCGGTATTGTTGATGTGATCCATGTATGCATCAATTTGGCGGTACTGCTGGGCACCGCCGATGACTGCACCGAGGGTGCCGCTTAAATCAAAAGCGTCCGCCAAATGGGGAGAAACGGAAAAGGTGAAAATGCCACCCAATATTCCGGCGGTAATCATGAATGAAAGTGAAGTTTTTTTCATGGCGGCCTCCTGCGTGAAAATGGAAGGATAATTTAAGTATAAATCATTATTCTTATATTCATTTTACTATTAGAAAATGTGGAAAGTAAAGATGGGGCCGTAAGTAAATCCATTTCTGTCTGATTTAGGGAAAGTAAAGTATTTAATATGTTTTGGAGAAAGATGAAATTGATTTCATTTTGCCATTTCAGAAAATTATTGATGGTGATATAATGAGCTTTAAGTTTTTAATAAATTAATTTGTTTTAATATCGCAGTTAAAAATACCGTAATTGTTATAATAAAATCTATTGTACTTGTTAATAATTCTGTATCTAGCACATTAATTGTAGAAATTATTAATGTAATAACACATGAAATAAATATTAGTTTTTTAGCTTTTTCCATTTATAATTATATTGTAATAACTTCCACAATTACGAACATTTATAAGATAAGCAAGAACATCAGGTGCTACTGATGCTGCTGTTACTGCCGAAATGCCAACTTTAAAAGGATAAAATTTATCTTCTGTTCCATATAACTCTTTTATATATGTTTCAACATTTTTAAAATACTCTATATTCTCTTGAATTTCTATATGACTATTTATATAGTTATTTTCCATAGCCGAAACATTATTCATAATAGGTGTGACAACCATTACTCCAACTAACACTAATGCAATACTTTTCCTTACTCTTTTCTTTTTTAAACTCAATTTAATCTCCCTCTCTTGATAACTGGCTAATTTATTTTATTATTCTTAGTTATTTTCATTCTTGTATAAAACAATATCTTTCAATAAACTGATTGTAAAAAATAATAATACACAAATTCCACATAAAGAAATCCCTAGTAATAAATCCTGTACAATACCACTTACAAGTATAGATATTGAATTTAAATTCTCTCCGTTGTTTATTCTCAAAAATAGTTGATTAACAGATTTTGTTACGTTACTATTATTCATAAAAATAAGTGAAAAACCAGCAATAGTACCTAGAATATTTCTTTTAATATTACTCATAATCTTAACCTCTCTATATACTATAATACTTAATTTTAAATCAACTTCATGAGTGTTAAATTTATCTATTATTTATATAGCTATCTAATAACTCTTTTTGAGTATTTAAGTCTTTAATCTCAAATTTAGAAGTAAAACCAGGTTTGTATCCACCAATTGATGTCCCATCTATTAGAGAGTTCACTAGCTCAATTTCATTTAATTTGTTGTATTTTATAAATACTAATTTATCATTATTATCAGTTGATATTACTAACTCTTCATCATCAACACTATATATATAACTATTTAAATCATTCTCATTTCCTTCTTCATAAGAAGAAAAAGATAAACCTACAATGTTTTCTATAATCTCTTTAGTAATTTTTTGATTTGTGTAATCATTGTTAATTTCTATGTATTTAGTTAATAAATCACTGTACTTTGAGTCACTGCTACATCCTACAGAAGAAAATATTACTATTAAAACTAATATAGCAACATTTATTATTTTTTTAATTCTTTTATTCATTTGTTTTCCCCCTATTTAGTAAAATTTATATGAACTAATAATATTAGTTTCAATCTATACCCCTGCTAATAATTCACAGTATTACTATATATAGCAATACTCTCAGAATCTATCCCCTTGTAAGCTTTCACTGTTGAAAATATTCTATAACTATTCCCTTTTGAAACTGATATCGTTTTATTGAGCCTACAAGAAGTCGTGCTACTTGTTTCTGTCCATGCCTGTACAGTTTCCCATGATCCATTAACTTTTTTTGTAGCCTTGATGTTATTAATGTTTTACTAACTCCTGGATTAGCAGTCATACTAGCAGTTAAAGTTGCTACACCACCACTTATACTTAGGTTGCTACTTGCCTTATCTATATGAGTATACCTTGCTTCATTTTGTATTTCTAAATTTGTCTCATATTCATTTGCAAATATTGGAGTAGATAATAAAACATTAAATGCTAATACTGATACCCCTAAACTACTGATTATCTTTCCTTTTATACACATAAAAACCTCCCAAAAATTTCTTTACATTAAGTAAACGAAATTTTTGAGAGGTTTTGTTTCATTATTTATCAAATTAATTTATATTTTTTGCAATTTTTATTAATTCAGACTTAATATCTAAATATTTATCTTTATTTATATAGTCTAATTTTAAATCATATAATATATTTTCATCTTGCCATACTAACCGACTTTTATTTTCTTTTTCAATATAATCTGCATAAAAATTGTTTATTTGAACTTTATTTATTTTTGCATTCTCTATATCCATATATAAATTACTATTTTCAATTAATAAGTAATTAAACGTTATGTAATCTTCTCCATCTGAGTAAGTTATAGCTACATCATTATTATACTCAACTCTTTCTACCTCTTCAAAACCATTTGGTAGATAATTAATACTTTTCTTATCTAAAAAATTTACTTTTTTATTGTCATTTTCATCTATTTTAAATTTATATATCGTAAATTTTTCATAAACTTCTTTAACCATATCAAATAATTTTACTCTTAAAGCCTCAACACTCATTGTTATTGTAAATAAACTAATTAAAAATGCTATAAATACTACTGCTACCTTTTTTGTATATGAGTATATTTTATTAAGAAACGGTCCCCTTTTTTCTTCTTTGATTATTTTTTTTATTTTCTTTTCAAATTCTTTAGGATATTCATAATCTATATCTTCTTCATCAGGGATTTGTTCTAATATAAAATTTTCAGCATTAGCACAATGCTGAAAAAGCAAATCATCAGTAATTTCATATTTATCCATGTACTTTCTCCATTTCATCTAATATGATTTTCAATTTTTCCTTCCCTCTTTTTATTCTAGTCCTTACTGCAGAAGGACTTATATCTAACATATCTGCAATTTTATCATCATGAAATCCATGAGAATATTTCAAAAAAAATACTTGCTTATATCGCTCTGGTAACTTTAATATAGCTACTTCTACTTTATTAGGTAAAATATCAGTATCATATACTTCTTGTTCAAAACTTAATATTTCATTTTCTAGCTTTTGAACTTTATTTTTTTCCATTTGTAGCTTTCTGTATATGTCTATCGAAGAGTTCTTTACTATAGTAACGATAAATCCTTTCGTTTTGTTGCATTTTACATCTTCTATTTTATCAATATGTTTAATTATTTTTAAAAAGCTATTTTGAACAGCATCATGTGAGTAATGTTCATCTTTTAATATGCTATTTGCAATGTAATACATAGTTTTTTTATAATTATTAAAGATAGCCTCAAACTTGATCTTATCTTCTTCTGTCTCAATTAAACTTAAGTATAAAAACATTAATTTACACCTCCTATAAATAAAAAAGAAGACTCTCCTATTTATAAAAAACCAATAAGGAGTTGATATATAAAAGTCATGAATAAGTAGTCAAATTTGTATCATTCCTGGCTTTTTCTCATTTAATTTTCGATTTCTTTAATTAAATTTTAACATAAATCTATCTTTTAGTATATAATATTTAATTATTAGATTGGACTGTACTTTCTAACTAAAGTAGATTCTTACGACATTACAAATATCAGATAAATTTTATAATAACTCCTAAGATTAAATAATATTCTTCTTAAGTATACAAAAAAACCTATCTATAGACTATAGATAGGTTTTTTTAACGCAAAAATACAACTTTTTTCAAAAAAGTTGTTGTAATTAGTATATTTATGTGTTATTATTAAAGATGATAAAGGAACAATTTGGAAGTAGTTTTCTCAGGACCATTCCAGATTGTAACTAACACTTCCTAATTCCATATCTTAAATTCCTGCCTCTAGCAATTTTTCTCAGAAAGGCGGTGATTATCATGGATTTCTTAGATCCCTTTTTTACAGAAATAGGTAAAGCACTTTTCTTTACTTACATAGTAAATAAATTTAAAAAATAATACAATTTTACTTTAGA
>ERZ772885.14-NODE-14-length-160897-cov-12.580899_pt1 | contig 160897 bp, 211 predicted proteins | sample MGYA00580580_ERZ772885 | MGnify/ENA primary metagenome ERZ772885 (study PRJEB29015, sample SAMEA2737673) | human gut metagenome | biome: human gut; feature: human-associated habitat; material: faeces | place: China | collected 2012 ...
CAAGGGCAAAGGCAAAGACGCTGCCGAGCTATCAAAAATGCTCTGTGCTTGGAAAGAACAGGCGGACAAGCTATCTTCCGAGGAAATCAGCAGGGAAGAATACGACAACTGGCGTTATTACTATCCGAAGTTCGATACCACACAAATCTGGGCGAAAGTTCCGTCACAGGAGCTTAGCGATGCCTTAGTCGAAGCTTTTAAGGACAAGCTGAAAGAGTAATCTATCAGGGAGCTACCGCTATGATAATTCAAGAAATAGACGAAAACAAAAAGCGATATCTGCATTTACTTCTTCTTGCCGATGAGCAAGAAGATATGGTAGACCGATATTTAGAGCGTGGCACAATGTATGTACTGGACGATAACGGAGTCAAGGCTGAATGCATTGTCACCGATGAGGGCAACGGTGTACTGGAAATCAAGAACATTGCTACATTGCCCGACTATCAAAAACAGGGCTATGCCCGAAAACTTATTGATTTTCTTGTTGCGAAATACTCTGAGAAATATTCGGTGCTACAAGTCGGAACCGGTGATAGTCCATTAACCATTCCTTTCTATGAAAAATGCGGCTTTATACGCTCTTATGTCGTAAAGGATTTCTTTATCGACAACTATGATCACCCGATTTTTGAGTGTGGAAAGCAGCTAATAGATATGGTATATTTACAAAAAGCGCTATAATTTTCACTTTGGCAACCTCATAAAGACGACAAAAAGCCCTTAGCTATGAGTTACTACCCACAGCTAAGGGCTTTCTAATATGGATTTATTTTGTCATACAAAACCAGCTCTAAATCATTCTGTAACCCGTAAACCACTGGATTGCAAGAATAATGGCTCTTATATGACTGTTATCAAATTGTTATCAAAAGACCTCTCGAAATGCCGTAAACCCGCATAAACACTGGTTTTTTACGACTTCTCAACTTATTCCCACTCGATCGTGGCGGGCGGTTTGGACGTAATATCATAGACGATGCGGTTGATGCCCTTGACCTCGTTGACGATGCGCACGGAGACACGGTCGAGCACATCATACGGGATGCGCGTCCAGTTGGCGGTCATGAAGTCCGTCGTCGTGACGCTGCGCAGCGCGAGCGTATAGTCATACGTGCGGCCGTCGCCCATAACACCGACAGAGCGCATATTCGTCAGCACCGCGAAGTACTGATTCATCGTCTGCTCCAGGTGCGCCTTGGCGATCTCGTCGCGGAAGATGAAGTCCGCGTCGCGCAGGATGTCCAGCTTGTCCTTGGACACCGCGCCGAGGCAGCGGATGGCCAGACCCGGGCCCGGGAACGGCTGGCGCATGACGAGCTGCTCGGACAGACCAAGCTCAAAGCCGAGCTGACGAACCTCGTCCTTGAACAGCATGCGCAGCGGCTCGATGATCTCCTTGAAGTCCACAAAATCCGGCAGACCGCCTACGTTGTGATGGCTCTTGATGACAGCGGCATCGTCCTTGCCGGACTCGATCACGTCCGGATAAATGGTGCCCTGTGCCAGATAGTCGATCTTGCCGACCTGCTCACCAATCTGCTTGCCCATCTTCTCAAACGTACGGATGAACTGTGCACCGATGGCCTTGCGCTTGTCCTCCGGATCGGTCAGACCCTTGAGAGCGCCGAGAAATGCGTCCTCCTCGTTCATGCGGATCAGGTTGATGTCCCACTTGGAGAAAGCTGCCTCAACCTCATCACCCTCGTTCTTGCGCATCAGACCGTGGTCTACGAATACGCAGGTCAGCTGATTGCCGACTGCCTCAGCCAACAGGGCCGCTGCAACCGAGGAGTCAACGCCGCCGGACAGCGCCAGTAGAACCTTGCCGTCACCGACCTTCTCGCGGATGGCCTTAATGGAGCTGTTCTTGTAGTCGCCCATGGTCCAGTCGCCCTTTGCATGGCAGACTTCGTACAGGAAGTTCTTCAGCATGAGCGAACCGTTCTCGGTGTGGTTTACCTCCGGATGATACTGTACGCCGTAGAAGCCGCGCTTCTCGTCAGCGATGGCAGCGGTCGGGCACATATCGGTGTGAGCGACCAGCTCGAAGCCCTCCGGCACTTTTGCCATGTAGTCGCCGTGACTCATCCAGGAAATACCCTGCTCCGGCAGACCCTTGAACAGCTTGCAGTCCGTGTTGTAGAAGGTCTCGGTCTTGCCGTACTCGCGCGCAGTGTCCTCCTGTGCTGCGGTTACCTCGCCGCCGAGAGTGTGCGCCATAAGCTGACAGCCGTAGCAGATGCCCAGAACCGGTACGCCCAGCTCGAACAGAGCCGGATCACACTTCGGGGACTTTTCCTCGTAAACGCTGTTCGGACCGCCGGTAAAGATGATGCCGATCGGATTGAGCGCCTTGATCTCCTCAATCGAGGTCTTATAGGGCTTGACCTCACAGTAAACATTATGTTCGCGGACGCGTCGTGCAATCAACTGATTGTACTGACCGCCGAAGTCGAGCACCAGAACAAGCTGATGATTTTCCATCGCCAATCTCCTTTCTGTTTTTCCAATGTATATATAATAGAATTATGCCACATTTCTGCGTTTTCGGCAAGGGCTTTTGCGGAATTTTCCGTTTCCCGACAGGAAGAAAACATACACAGACCGGAATTCTGCCGATCCGGTATAAAATTTAACAGTCGCGTGCATACTTTCCGATAGAAGAAACGACCGGAAAGGGTGAAGGATTTTGAAAAACAGGCAGATTCGCATCATTGCGGTGCTGCTCGCAACCGTGCTCGCCTATGCGGGACTGATCGGCGTTGCCGCAGTAACTGCACAGGCGGCGGACAATGCACCGGTGGTGCAGCCGGTCACGGCGCAGACCTGCGTGGATATCGCCGTGGAGGCTGAACTATCCGCGGCCGACGCAGATAACGACGTAGTGCTCTATCAGCTTACCGAAAAGCCGCGGCTGGGCACAGCGAAGATCGAGGGCAGCACCTTATATTACACACCGGGCCGCAAAGCCGGACGCGACAGCTTCCACTATACCGCCGTGGATGCCGAGGGAAACACAGCACAGCCTGCCGCTATCACGATTGAGATTAAAAAGAATAAGACCGGACTCACCTACTCGGACATGGACGGTGATCCGGCGCATTACGCGGCGATCTATCTATCGCAAAAGGGTGTAATGACCGGAGAAACCATCGGCAGCTGTGCATTTTTCCATCCTAACCGACCGGTAACACGCAGTGAGTTCATCGCCATGACAGCCGCCGCGGCAGACCTGTCCGTTGCACCGACAGAACAGACCGATTTTGCGGACGACAGCGGACTTTCTGCATGGGCTAAGCCGTATATCAGCGCCGCAGCCGCAAACGGACTGGTCAGCGGCTACGCGACCGTCTCCGGCGTGAGTGAGATTCGCGGCGAGAAAACCATCACAACGGCCGAGGCAGGCGTGGTGCTCGACCACCTGCTTGACGGCACGCTGAGCGGTGTGCAGTACGCTTGGTCGATGTCCGACCATTCTCCGCAGGATTGGGCACAGCCGGCAATCGCTCGGCTGGAACGTGCCTCCGTACTCACCGCTGCACAGGCACAGAACCCAGAACACCCGCTCGACCGCCGAACGGCGTGCGAAATGCTGTATCGCGCACTGATTTTGCTGGATTCTTGACGAAAATCAGCAGCAGTGTTACAATAGTGCAGGGAGAAGCTCGGACTTCTCCCTGCTTTTTTCTGATTTTGAAAGGACTGTATTCGTTTGCAGCAAATTGATTTTTCTCAGGGCAGCATCCGCCGCAGGATACTTGCGGTGGCCACACCGATGCTCATCGCGCAGTTGCTCAACCTGCTGTATAATATTGTAGACCGCATTTATATCGGCAAAATCCCCGGCGAGGGCACGCTTGCGCTGGCAAGTATCGGCTTGTGCTTCCCCTTTGTGACGCTCATTACCGCGTTTGCCAATCTGTTCGGACTGGGCGGTGCTCCGCTGTGCGCGATGGCGCGCGGCAAAGGCAACCGGGAAGGCGCACAAGGCATCATGGTCAACGCCGGCTTTATGCTGCTGCTGAGCGGTGCCGTGCTGACCGTGCTCGGCATCGCGTTTCATCGCCCGCTGCTGTACCTGTTCGGCGCCAGTGAGGTGACGTACCCGTATGCGTCCTCGTACATCGTGATTTACTTGATCGGTACGCTGTGCGTCATGCTGTCGCTCGGTCTCAATCCGTACATCAACTGTCAGGGATTTGCCCGAACCGGCATGCTCACCGTGGCACTCGGCGCGGCAGCCAACATCGTGCTCGACCCGATTTTTATCTTCGCACTGCACCTCGGCGTGCGCGGCGCTGCTATCGCGACCGTGCTGTCGCAGTTTCTGTCTGCTGCATGGGTTGTCAAGTTTTTAACCAGCAAAAAAGCCGAGTTAAAGCTGGATTTCCGTGGTTTCCGGCCGGACTGTCAGTGTATTCAGCGCATTACCGTGCTCGGCATCGCCAGCTTCGTCATGTCGTTTACGGATACGCTCGTGCAGGTGGCGTGCAATGCTACTCTACGCAATTTCGGCGGCGACCTTTACATCAGCGTCATGACTGTACTTAACTCCGTGCGCCAGATCGCACAAACGCCGGTGCTCGCCATCGCGGACGGTGCATCTACCGCCATCAGCTACAACTACGGCGCCGGTCTGTACAAGCGCACCCGAGACGCTATCCGGTTTATGACGCAGATTGCTATCGGGTACACCATGCTTGTCTGGATGCTGGTCTCTCTCTTTCCTGCCCTGTTCATCCGCATTTTCAATCAGGACGCGGAACTGGTCGCGGCGGCTGTTCCGGCGCTGCACATTTACTTTTTCGGCTTTGTGATGATGGCGTTCCAGTATGCCGGTCAGAGCACGTTCCGCGCGTTGGGCCGGGCGAAATACGCGGTGTTCTTCTCTCTCTTGCGCAAGGCGTTCATTGTTGTGCCCCTGACTTTGCTGCTGCCGTACTGCTGGAATCTCGGCGTGAGCGGCGTATTTGCGGCAGAGCCGGTGTCCAACTGCATCGGCGGTCTGGCGTGCTACTTTACCATGCGGCATGTGGTGATGCCGGAGCTTAAAATGGAGAATTGAAGATAGAGGATGGAGAATGAACTTCAAATTGAATCTCATGCTTATTCCATTTACCGTCCCTCGGACGGCATTCAATTATCTCCCTTCGTGCGACATCATAATTCTCAATTTTCCATTCCGACTCGCTAAGAGCCGCCTGCGGTGGGTGTCTCCATTCTCAATTATTATATAAGTACACTCGAAAAAGGAGTCGGACAAATCCGGCTCCTTTTTCTGCATTGCGAGGGGAAATCAGCAGCACTTTCGCTGGAAGGACTTACAGTCGGTAGAGTAGTAGATTCTGCGCAAAAGTCTACAAGATACTCCTCTCGTGATTATTCGATTGTCGGTAAGAATTTGTACTTAATTTTTACAGTTTGGCCATAGTTTCCGCCATCAAAGGTGCGGTGACGTCTGCCTTCAGGAAGAGTGTAATGAGATACTTCTATACGTTCGATAAACGCCTCTAATGCATCCCTCGTTAATTCTTGAATCGGTTCGTCATATGGCAAGTCGTTCAAAAAATTATCAAAGGCATCGTCACCCAGCTCTTCACATATATTTTCTCGCAATGATGCGATTCGTTTTTCGCGGGACTCAATTTCTTTATTATATTTCTCTAACAACGATTCAAAAGTTTTTGTGTTTATCAGCCCAGATATATTATTCTCGATTAACGTCGAGATAGCTTGAGTCGTTTTCGAATTCTGCTGTTCCAAATCGGCAATTTGCTTTTCAATATCTGCATTAGGGCTTGTGGCATTGAACCTCTTCTTGATAATATCTGCCAGAGATTTTCTTTCTTCAAAACTCATCGACAGATAATAATTCAACCGTGTTTTTACGATATCACACAGGTCATCATAACGAATGGAGTGGCTCAAGCAGGCTTTATTTCCGTACCGGCAATTTGTTCCACAACGCAACCCTCTAACAGGCTGATTGTTATGCTCGGTTGTATTTCTCGCCATACCCATGCGAGCTCCGCATGTGTCACAAAAAACAAACCCAGAAAAGATGTTCTTAAAGAACCCATCAGCCCTTGATTGGTTTTTTGTCTTTTGACAACGGTCGAATAATTCTTGTGAGACTAAAGGCTCGTGGGTGTTTAAGGTTTTATGCCATTCTTCCCTCTTTTTTCGTTTGCTTTTCTTTTTCTTGAAATTCACTCTTTTTGTCTTGCCTAAAACAGTGTGCCCTAAATAAACCTCGTTACGCAACATAACGTATATTGTAGAACGAGTCCATTTCTGTGCATCTTCCGGCTTCTCAAAACTGACACACCTGTCCGACCTTGTCAGGCCGGGGTTTTCCCAATTCTTTAATTCCAATGGAGTGGGAACCCCCTCGGCATCTAACGTTCTAATGATATCTATCATTCTTTCGCCAGAAGCATACATTGAGAAAATCTTCTTGACCACCCAGTCGCACCTTGGGTCAGGAATCAAGTGCATATTGTCGTTGGGGTCTTTAATATAACCATAAGGGGCGCGGGTGCAATACTCTCCGCGATCTCTCTTAACTCGAATCGCATTGGTTACTTTTCGGGATGTATCTCTCGAGCTCATCTCATTGAAAAGGTTCTTAAAAGGTACAATTATATCGTATTCTTTAAGCGTGTCTACTCCATCGTCTACGGCGACATATCTTACACCAAGCTGCGGGAAAGTTTCTTCGATGAACTTGTCTGCTTCGATATGGTCTCGAGAGAGTCTCGACAAGTCCTTGGTTATAAACATGTTGAACTGGCCGCTCTCCAATGCGTTCATCGCCAGAATGAATCCTTGTCTGTCTGTATTCAAGCCAGAACAGCCATCATCAATAAACTCGTGGGCTAAAAAGATATTATTCCTCTGGCAGTATTCTCGGATAATACTTCTCTGATTTTCAATACTTTCGCTTTCACCTAAGCGAGCATCTTCTTTTGATAATCGTAGATATGCTATAGCAATATATTGCTGAAGCATATTCAAAGTCTCGTTCACTTTTTTTGCCTCCTTATCAAAAAAGAACGAAACTATATATACAGATTGAGTATATCACAATTTCGTTCTTTTCACAAACTCTTTATTAGTTCTTCATCATTGAATTGTACTCATCGCCATGATGCTGTAATTCTTTGCAATAGTAATCTGTTGCTATATCAATAAGCGGGATGTTACCGAAGGATTCCTCGACGAGAAATCCTCTAACTGTAACCTTGTTTACCTGTTCTTCTGGCATTTTATCATCTCCTATAAACATTTTCTCCTTTTCTTTGGTTTGTTATACTTTCGAGCATGGTGTTAATTACCTATTCACACCTATTGCTTTTATCGAACATTTGTTCTATAATAGATTTGAGGTGATACTATGTACGACCCCATCAGCGGCAACGCCGCGTATGCAAAGTATTCTCCGGTTACTCTGCCGCCGATTGGACAGCGTGCAGGTTTTGCCGAAGTCAGTGTGAAACTCAATCCGCACACATCACAACCAGAACTGATAATTTATCTCAACAAAGGCTATCGTGTACGCCTTGTCACTGGCTGCATGTTCAATAAAGACCTTCGTGCCACCGAGTACGGGGTCAAAATCGGCAACCATCGGACGAAGGTTTGGAAAACACCCGAGAGCGTGTGGTATATCCATCCCAATAGGTGAGGCACCCTTTTCGGGTGCCTTTTTTTACGGATACAGCGAACCTTGACGAATTTTAGAAAATGCGGTATGATTGGTATTGCACCACCAGAATCACCCGCAATTCGGCGGGTTTTCGCAGTCTCTTACCTACTCGACTGCGTCGCCTTCTGTAAAAGGAGGTTAATATGAGAGATTTCCGATCTAAGGTTCGCTGTTCCGCTGCTACGGTAGCGTATGGAGTGCTTGCGGCCGCCCTTTGGGACGCGCTAAAATTCTTCGTCGGACAGCTTACCTGAAGTCTCTTCGGTGCTTGGAGCGGCTTTGCCGCTCCTTTTTTTCTTCTTGAATCGCTGTTCTTTGTCGTTTGCGATCTTCAAGGCAGCCGTAAGCACGTTGTTTTAATTGCCAGTGGAGCCGAAGCCGCCGGTTCTCTTCCCTCTTGGTTCGTCATCAACCGTGACGCCGTAAGGAACGAACACGCCCTGCATGAATCGGTCACCCGCTCGCAGGTGCATTGTCTTGCCTTCGCGACTGTCGTTCGTGATTTTTGCCATGATGTGGCCTTCGTTCTCGGCGAAAATGTAGTCCCCGTCCACGATACCTGTGCCATTATCAAGCTGCATACGATACTTGAAACCCATGCTGGAACGCGGGAACAGCATCAGCACCCAACCTTCTTCAATCTGGCAACGCATACCGGTCGGGATCAGTGCCGACTCGCCCGGTTCAAGGATGATGTCATACGGCACGCGGAAGTCGTAGCCTGCACTGCCTTCGGTCGCACGATCAGGGAAAACGAGGTCGCGCCACATATCTTCGATGCAACTCTCTGAGATGAGCGGGTTGCATTTTTTTACGTCTGCCGTGAACTGCGGAAAGCTCACGGTGTCAAATTCTGCTACGGTTAAATACAATGTTTGTCCTCCCATAAGGTGATTTTCCCGCCCGTCGCGGTCTTTTTAATATCAATTACGCGCTGGTTGGTACTTCCGACCCACGGCGCGTTTACGTCTCTTTTGGTCTCCAGATATTCTCCATCGACAAGGACATCGGCTAGTTCTACAGCAGGTAAAGTGCAAACCTGCTCATACGAATAGCCAGTATACAGCCAAATGGTCTTATCCGGAAACTCTTCACGGATTGTCTGGAGCAAGCGAGTTACCGCTCCACGATTACCCGGGAACAGAGGGTCTCCGCCAGACAGTGTAATTCCGTCGATATAATCTTTCTGAAGCTCTACACGAATCTCGTCCATCGCTTCTTTGTCAAATGGAATACCAGACATCTGTTCCCACGTCTGTGGGTTCTGGCAGCCGGGGCACGCATGAGCGCACCCCGATACCCATAATACGACACGCAGGCCGGTTCCGTTCAGCATGTCATCCTTGGTAATGTTATGATAATTCACTTGCATACCTCCAAAACAAACCCTTGTGTTTTCTGATTGCTCCATTTTTATATGCTTCACAACACAGATGTACACAATTTCGATTGAAACCATTTCTACCTGCATCGTGTTGTGATTCATACCACGCCAAGACATTTCCAGCTTCATCCAAGCATTCCACTGGTTTTTTAGGGATATGCGGGTTTGCTGATAATTTTTTTGACACTTTTTCATTCCGCATTCCGTAATTGATGTTATATCCGCAAGTGCAAATCTCTAAGTTTTCTACCCCGTTATTCTCTGGGTGTTCATCTTGATGATTCACTTGTAAACCATCAATTTCTGACGAAATGAAAGCCTGAGCAACAAGACGATGGACTTTTTTCTTTTTATATTTTCCATTGTTATATAACGTCACGATTTTATATCCATCTTTGTCTGTGGCTGGTTTCAAAATTCTATCGGTTTTCCGAGACAATACTTGTCCGTCTCTCGACACAAAATATCCCGGAAAATCTAAAATTTCCTTCCATTCTGTCACATACTCACCCGGTCTTTGATTTCTGCATTTTTAGCGTCGTTGTATCGCGTCTTGCCGTGGACACGAGTGTAACCTAAATCCTTAATACCCCCGCTTTCGCGGTATTTCCATAGGGAGTGGACTATACAATTCGGCGAATGCCTTATGGCGTTATAGTCTCTGAACGTCCTCCATACCATACGGTTTAGGAGTGTCGATGCGTCTGGCGAACTTCCATCGCCGGTTGCCCAATCTACGAAATTTTTATGGTGTGTATCATTCCCCGCGTTCGCGTTTGTCGTTTCCAACTCCGCTGTAGCTTTCGTAGCTCTAAGGGTTTCCCCGCAGTTTATGCCATTTTACATGGACTATTAAGTTAATCCATTCATCCTATCAATCTTTGTGACGTCAGTCGATCCGCACTTCGGGCAGACATCCATATCAAGCTGTTCATACCCGCACTTCTCACAGTACGCCAACGACAGATTTACGCCTTCGTAGAATCCCAGTTTCATCGCTCGGCGAATCAGCGAACGGAGGGCACCTTTGTTGTAAGATACCGGGTATCGACAATACTGGATTTTGCCGCCATTGAACAAATCCCAGAAGCGATTTTCGAGATCCTGCTTTTGCGGCGGAGTGATGTTCTCCCAAACACCGCAATGGAAGCTGTTTGATACATACGGTCGGTCGGATACGCCCTTTACGATGCCATACTTCTTGCGGAACTGTTCAATCTGTAATCCACAAAGGGACTCGGCTGGCGTTCCGTAGAGAGCGTACAGAATGTGGTCTGCCTTTTTGAACTCCTCGGCCTTCTTGTTGATGTACTGCATCACTTCCAGCGCGAACGCGCCATCCTCGACGATAGACTTGCCGTTATACAGCTCCTGCAGTTCATTCAAAGCAGTAATACCGAATGATGCGGTCATTGGCGGGAGCAGCTTGCCAATCTTCTCCTCTGGTTCAAGATGGCCGCCAAGGAAGCCTCCCTGACAGAAACCAAGTGGATTGGTAGAAGCCTTCTTCTCGGCCAGATAATCGTAGGTCTTCTTATGGAGATTTCGAATCATCTCGAGGTAGTAGTCAAGCACCTCGTAGAAGTCGCGGTTCTCCTGACGGGACTTTGCCAAAATCATCGGCAAATGAAGGGAAATTGCGCCGAGATTAAATCGGCCAACGAAGACGGGCTTGTCGTTCTCGTCTTCTGGGTGCTCTCCTCCTCGTTCAAACCAAGGCGAGAGCGAAGCTCTGCACAAGCGGACTATGCCGCTCAGACTATATCATAGCTGTTAGGTCAGCTTTCCGCGCTTCCACAGCAGGATTTTCACCTACTGTGTACCCTACTCGGTTACTCTCTGAGGCAACCCTACTTTCACCTCAGATACCCTTTCGGTAGTCGTTTCACATTTTCATAGCACAGCGATTATCTTGCTTTCACAAGCCTTCCCTGTTAGCAAGGACGTTAACGAGTCATTTCCTACTCACACTAAACGCCGCCCTCACACCCTGCATTTGCAGGTTCGCGGAATTTTACATGGGCTACGGTGCTTTTCTCAACCCATGAGTGACACGACACGGCCATACTTCTTATACATAGAAGGAATATAGCCCTCGCCGGTCAACGAAAGAAAATCTGGATACATGGCCTTGGTACTGCAATCTACTCCACACTCAAAGACGTCTTCCATCGGTTTCCCTTCTCCATGAAGCTCCTCATCATAAAGGAACGTCAGTTTCGGGAACAGCACTGGCTTTTTATGCCCAGCAGCTCCCTGTCCGCCTGCTCGAACGTTCATACAAGTCATGGATGCCATTCGGCCAAAGCGAGAATTGTCAAGACCAAACGAAACCGCAATGAACGGATAATCACCGCGACTGGAACCAACCGTGTTGAAACGATATTCCCAAGACTGGAATCCCTGTTCCATATCACGCTGAACCTTCTTCACAGCATACTCATCGGCGGCGGTCAGTACATCCTCGTGGTCACCAAGATTGTTGTAAACCGCAATTTCTGTGTACTCCTCAAAGTATTTCTGGTACGATTTTTCGGCATAAGGAGCCAAAATCTTGTCTACTTCAGGAATAGTGAACCCGCCGTACTGACAAGCGGCCGCGCTGATTGCAACATCAGAGATAACATCGAACGCCACGTCAAGCGTCTTTGGCTCGTTGTACCAGACATTGCCCATCTCAAAGCCGCCAGTTAGGACGTTCTCCATGTCGAAAAGGCAGCAATTCATCGTGTCAAGTCGCGCAGATCGGTCATGAATGTAGATGTAACCGTCTTTCATAGCCTCGCGCTCTTCTCGGTTCAAGAAGAACTTCTTATATAACGCACTGGACAGCTCATTGTAAATCAAACTGCGCTGAGTCGGAACCAGAGCGGAATCCGTGTTAGCATTGTTTCGGTCGCCGATATAGCGAATTGCCTGACTCTTGCGGTAGACATCATCGAGCATATGGACAAAATCCTGCTTGTAGTTGCGATAATCGCGATAGCACTTGGCCACATCTGGAGCTACATCGTCCAGAGCTCTCTCGACTGCATTGTGTACGTTTGCAACCGGAGCAACGTCCCCGCCATGCTCTGCAAGGTGAGCCAACGTCAAATCAACAACGCGGCGGCATTGTTCATCGGACAGGTCATACATAGCGCGATTAGCGGACTTACGAATCGCGGAAACGATCTTTTGACTGGAGAACGCTTCGATAGAACCATCTTTCTTCTGGATTTTTAGCATAGGCACCCTTCTTACTTAACTTCCTCGCGGCGCTTTTCAAAGTAGCCGTCTTTTACCTTTTCGATGAAATCGCCGGCCTGCTGTTCCAAGTCCTGCATCGTGCCGTTATTTACAATCGTGTAATCGTAATCGAACTGATCAACATCACGGTCGGCGTGGTTGCTCTGGATTGGCTCGTAGCCCGGCCGCTTAATCAGCAGCGTCAGAGCGTCAAAACGTTCCTTGGCTCGCTGAATCTCCTCCGGTTCACGGATGTGCATGAACAGCATGACGTTGTCGTGATCCTTCACCCGATTGAATTCCTTGGTCAGATACTCAAGCGGCGCGTCGGAATACTGCGTCGACAGGTCTTTCAGGTCAGACAAGAACTTTCTGGACTTGTCGTCCTTCTCACCGTTCCAACCAAGCCGTCGAGCGACTTCCTTGATGATATCTACAGAGCTGATCTGTGCGATCAGCATATCGTAGAAATAAGCCCGGTCTCGGCACAAAGAACAAAATGTGTCCTTTCCGCTTCTCGCGGGCCCATTTACAATGATAATATGTGCCAACTTATTCTCCCTTCTGGCGGGTCTTCGGATGTCCACATGTCATGACACCCTCGGGACAAGAGCCGGAAACACACGGTGCACCGGCGTTTTCAAAGATAGTCGGCGCAACCTTCTGGCATAAAACTAACATTTGCTCCGCCAGCTCTCTAATCTCGTCCTGTGCGCGATTACAGCACCGTAGAGCGAAGAAACTGAGCAATTCGCGTGCATTCATGGTTACAGAGAACGACGTTCCTGCGGCATTTGGGAGCACGCAGCGGGCATTCTCGTTAGCGTATTTTTCAGCCGCCGAGCGATCCTTCTTGTACTGTTTATACAGCGCTTCATCCTCGTTTTTCTTCTGCTCCATAATGGCGTCAAGCTGTAGATAGAAAAACTGGTCGTTGTTGCGGAACTCGATATTAAAGTCGCCGATTGCGTACTGCGTGTACTTCTCACGGAGCTTTTCGCTCATGAGCGTTGCGTGAATGTCGCTGTAGGTCGCTCTGATCGTCTCCATGCAGTTCTCGAACATCAGCTTGGCGGCCAGATTATTCTTTACAGCCTCCGGCATCACGAACTCTGGCTTTGCCATATTGACATAGCGCTGACTCTGCACTGAGAAAGATGCGATACGATGGCGCGTAATCTGTGCAAGCAGAGAGCGAGATACACCGTCAATACCGAACGTGAAGGATGCATGCTCCAGAACAGAAGTATGACCGGAGCGCTTGATCTGTCGGATAAACTTTGCCGCCTGTCCCGGAGTAATGTCCTCCAGAATATCCGCAGCCGTGCCGGAAGAGTAACAACCCTTGCCGGCCGCCGCGACAACAAGTTCCGGCATTGGTGTCCAAGCGAGTAACTTTACGTTCACGCGGTCACCTTCTTCTTGCGCGGTGCGGTAATCTTGAGCCAGCTCTTTGGGAACGTGTAGTTCTTAGAACCGTTGCACTCAACGCTTAACTGAACTTCATCAGGATGATCGGCGCAGAGCTTGTCCATCTTCTTCTGGAGCGCAGGGTCATATGTGAACACATGTGCTGTGTCGTCCTGCTGGTTGTAGTCTACGATGGTTTCCATCGCGGTCTTTGACATTTCTTCCATCCTCATCACTCTCTTTCTTAAAACAGGTCGTCGATTTCGCGGATGCCATTATACGAAATGGCACATTCTTCGCAGCAAAACAGGTTGCTGTCTTTATCTTTCCAGAGTTCCCAATCCGGAGACAGCTCATTGCCGCAGTTTTCACAGCGGCCGATAATCTCCGGAACATAATCGGGATCTCGTGGGTTCTTAGGGTTTGGGAATTTAGGAATCATACGGCGTACTTTGAGTCCTCCGGCGTTTCCGCGTAGAATGGGTTCTGCGTAATCGGCGGATAATAACTTCCGTAATGGTTGTCGTCTGTCTCATCCGTGGTAGTCGTCGTTCGGGAGACAACCTTCCCGTCCTTGTCCAATTCTTCGATGATTTCTACCATGTGTCTCTTAATCATGTCTTCCTCCTTAACCGACCAGATGATACTGGTCAAGATACCAATAGCCGGATTTGTTCTTCGTGCATCGGTCAACGTAAATGATGCTGCCGTTTTTGATTGGATTCTGGTCGTACTGCCGCGATCGAAGCGTCAATCGAATGCGCTTACCAGAACCAAGTGACTGTGTAAAGCAAGCATAACCCCACGGTTTTCCGGTGTCTTTACTCAAAAGTGGCCGGAAATCCGACACGAGAACAAGTCTGCGGTCTTCTTCCTTGCCTGTCCGGATGTCCACATACCCGAGAATTTCCTGCTGGTTCTCAATCTTCACGCGGAATGGAAGGTCTTCGATACCTGCCGCCAGTACGCGGTCTTCACATTCGCGGAGCACCTGAGAGACGATTCGCTTCAGTTCCTCAGCAATTTCCTGCTCGACAGCGATAAGCTGTTCTTCCAGTTCCGGTGTGGGGTTCTTTTTAAGAGCGGCCGCGAGCCGCTTTTTTTCGTCTTTCAAGGCACTCATCTGCAGGCTCGTGAACGTATATCTTGTCGCTGGCTGGCCGTCCTTCTTGAGACCGTCGGCGTACTTCGGTACAATATCAACCAGAAAGCTGTTATCGACACGCTCTCGCGGCATGGATGCTTTTGCGCCGTACCCGAATTCCTCGCACAGAGCGATGATGTTCAGAACCTCGCGGTCGTTGCCGTAGTTTGAGAAGTAACTGATTTGAGCCAGCGGTTCGGTGATGGACTTCATAATGCTCTTTGGTCGGAGAGCCAGAAGAACGTCAGAAAGGTACTTTGGCGGCTCCTGTCCGAGCTCATAAAGAGCAACGGCGGCGGCCTTATTGAATCCCTTGATAGAGGTCAGCGCGTTGCTGATTGCGTTGTTCTCTTCGTCTGCGGTTACCTTTCGGTTATCCTGACCGAATTTGAACGGCGGGAACTTGATGTTGAAGTAGCTTTCAGCCTCGTCTTTGGCGGCGGCGAGCTTGTCTTTGTCGCCCTTCTCGTCCATGATACGCATGAATGCTTCATAAAAAGCAAGCGGATAATGAGCCTTTAACCATGCGCTGTACAAAGAATCAAGAGAAACACTGTAAGAATGGCTACTGTTATATGAGTACCCTGCGGCGTCCTCTATAATCTTCCATACCATAACCGCCTTTTCGTTGGCAGCAGTTGCTTCAATATGTTCCTGCTCAATCAATCGTTTAGAAAACTCTCGAATGAAGCGCTCGTGGTAAGCAAAAACTTTTTCCTTTCGCTTTTTTGCGATATTTTTGATAGCCGCGTAACAGTCAGACATCGGAAAACCCGCATAGTTGAGCGCGGCCATCTGCTGTTCCTGATACAAGCAGAACGACTGCGGCAGCTCTTCCGTGCGAAGCAGGTCATCGAACGGCTTAACGTCATACGAGAAGTCCTGTCGAGATTCGAAAATCTTATACATTGACTTAAATCCCGGACGGATTGCGGCGATGAACGCGCAAAGCTCGGAAATATTAGTCGGTGCGTAAACGCCTACTCGACTGGCGGTTCCCGGCTGCTCAACCTGATTGATACCAAGCGTGCAGCCCTTGCGGTAAATATCCCACACGGGGTCTTCCGGCGGGCACATAGCAAGCAGTTCATTTACGGTCGGGACTTTAATACCGGCGCGAGTGTACCCTTTATTGATAAGGTCAACCACGGCAACACGGAGTAAGTCATTCTTCAGGAAGTGATTCTTCTCCGCCCAGTGACCATCCATCGCACAGCAGATTCTGTCCTTGATCTTTACAAGACCAATCTTGCGGCGGATACTGCCCTGATACAACAGGAACGCGCACGGTGCCGGTGACCAGCTCGTGATGATACCCTGATACTCGGTCGAACGGAGGTAAACGTCATGGAATCGCTTGTCGATGTAGTCCATGATGTTGATGGTGTCCTTCTCTTCCTCATCAACGGTATGGAGTTTGTTCTCATATCGTTTAATCTGGGTGGACACTTCATTCGCCGTAGCAAACTCGATATTCTGTGACTTCGCAAACATCTTCCACGCAGCTGACGCTTTTTGCGTGCCGTAAGCAAGCATCTGAACCGCATGATCACGCCCGCAGACCTGAGCCTGACCTTCCGCAAAGATATCCTGTTCAGCCACATTGAAATCGATATCCGGCAGACTGTGGGTTTCAAGGATACGAGTTGCGGTCATAAAGCGTTCAGGATACATCTTTACCTTGGCTGCGATTCGGTCAACCTCAGTAAATCCAAGCAGCTTGTTGGTGAAGAAGCTAACCGCGCTTCCTCGACCAGTATTAGTCAAATGGCCGCCGAGCTCTTTTCCTCGCCTGATAACGTGGTAATTATCAATGAAGTAGTCTGCCATGTGGCACTCGACAACCGTGTCGGTTTCGGACTTGATCTCTTTTTCGTATTTTGAAAGCAACTCCGGGGCAACCTCGGCTTTATAGTCCTGCCAGCCTTCATCGACCAGACGAAGATACTCGGCATTTTTCTGCTCTTGTGTCCAATCTGGGTGGAGCGAGAACAGCTTCAGGCTGTCGTCAAAGATGTCGCACTCGTACTCCTCGACTTCGAGGAAACAGTTTGTCCGGTTGATTGCCTCCGCAATCTCAGCTTCTGTCAAGACACCCTGTTCGCGGAAGCGTCGGACGGCAGTGTCGCCATCCGGGTAATCCATGAACCATTCTTCCTCGTCATCGTAAGCCTTGCGGTCTTCCTTAGAAACGAGGAAGTCAGAGCGGAGTTCTGCGCCTTTTTCATCGATGTAGTGGCTGTCGCAGCCCATGATAATCGGTGCGGGAATCTCTTTTCGGAGATCCAGAATGTAGCGGTTCAGCTCTTTCTGTCTCTCAGATGGATGATACTGTACCTCGAACATGAAGTTATCTCCGTGTTTGTCGTGCAGCTTCTTCCAGAGAGTTTTGAGCCGTTCTTCTTCTTCGCCGAGATACTTCCATCCGGCAACACAGGCGGTTGTAATCCAAACGTCGCCCGCCGGAAGCAAGTCGAGAAGCTCTTCATCCAGTCGCGGCTGGTAGTAGAAACCATCCTCGTTCGCCTGACTGAGAACCTCGTTAATCCATTCGCGGCCGTTTTCATTCTTCGCGCCAATCCAAATGTGGCAGTTGGAGCGATCTTCTTCGTGACGATCCCAGACCCAGTAAGCCTCAGCGGCGAACAGGAACTTCAGACCGTACTGCTTTGCGAGGTCGTAGCACTCGATATATCTCCCCTGCCAGCCATGCTCGCAGCTGGACAGAATGGAATGTCCGAGCTCGACGGCACGTTTGGCGTAATCCTCGTAGGTCACGACCGAGTCGCTGACGCGAGGGTTACTGTAGGTTGTGTGTTTGTGGTAGTTCTGAAAAATTATGATAGCCGCTCCCTTCGCTGATACAATTCATTCCAAACTTCCGCTCCATTATCTACGGGAGCCATCTTTTCGCCCAACAGGTTGTCACGGTTACGAACCCAATCCACCCTGCAAAAGCGTTTCAGCTTTTTGATTTCTCCATCTTGCCGCGGGTCAACCTCCTCATCGAATGCGATGACAATACGGACACCCAGTTGCAGGAGAATCTTGGTCTGGTAAGGGTTGATGTGCGAGGTCAGTACGGCACAGCAGTTATCGAAACCGTAGCCCGCCGCCTTGAGTACAGACTTCGCGCCCTCAAACAGGATGACCTCTTTCTTCCGGAGGATTGCTTCGCGGTTTTCGTAAAGCCCGAACAGCGTGTCGAGCGCTCCGAGCTTTACGAGATAGGTGTACTTGCGGAGTTTTTTCTCCTTAAAATCAGGGTCGAGTGTGCGGCCGCAGATACTGAAAATCCGGCCGTCTGGCAATCGGATCGGGTGAACAATACGGTTTGACAGCGCATCATAGCGGTAGCCGAATCGCTTCATCTGGTCGAGAGGGATACCCTCATCGAGCCAAGACTGGAACTTCTCCGGTCTCCATTCGTACTGTTCCATCACATTTTCCCCTAGGATTTTGTGTGGTTCACACACATTTTTCTGCTCTTTTCGTGGCGCGTACTTCTTGAGGGCCTGTACAGCCGCCAGATGGGTAGACGGCAGTGACACACCCTCTGTGATTCCGGCGTAGGCTTTGAGTCGCTTGACCGCTTCTCGCAGAGATACATGGTTGTACAGCACCTCAAAATCGGCAACATCGCCGCGAGCTCCGCAGCCGAAGCAGTAATACAACCCTTTGGAGCGCGTAATCGTGAAGGATGGTGTGTTCTCGTCATGGAAGGGACACAGTGCGACGTATTCGTTCTCGCTGCGCCGCTCGACCTCGAGGTACTGGGAGATGTAGTCCACGATATCAATTTGTTCTACCACATCTCTGATTTCCATAGTTACTCCTTACCTTTAATATGGGGCGTTTGGGTCGTGCTGTTTGGCAGCCTGTTTGTAGGAAACAAGGTTGCCGTTGAACTGCAGGTCGATATACTCATCAGAGGACATCTGTTCGCCGTTGCGGTTTAGAACTACGCGGAGCTTCTTGTTTCCGCATTCAATGCCGTCTTGGCTGATCTCCTGCGGGGTTTTGTTCTCAATGGTGAGAATCGTAGAGGCGTTTCGAGCAATCTTTGCGCTATCGGCCAGTTTGCCAGTTGAAGTTGTCTGCGCGGCTCCGAGACCAATCAGTCCCATGTCACCGCAAAGAACATTCTTGACCATATCGACCAGACGTCCGAGCTGCTGATATGTGGCGAATGCGTCATCGGAACCGACGCCGCCTCCACCAGCACCGCTCCCGCCGCCCTTAAAGTAATCGATTATCAGAACCTGCGTCCCCTGCGAATGAATAGACTTCTTCGCGGCTGCGTAAATTCCATTCGGGTCAAAAATCGGCATATACTTGTGGGTGAACTTTCTGGTTTTGAGCCAGCTTCTCGCCCGCTCAAGACGGTCATTCTCTTCGGCAGTATATTGACCGGAACAAATGCGACTGTATTCGATGCCGGTTAGATTCGACATAAGGCGTTGCGTGAACATTCGAGAGCTCAGCTCGCTGTCCAGATACAGAACGCTGTAGTCTCGCTTCAAAAGGTCAACCGCCTCGTTCAATAAAAACATACTTTTACCCTGCTTAGCATTCGCGCCAACGATCACTAATTCGCCTGCTTCGAGCTGAACGTAGTTGTTCAGCGCCGGAAACTTAAACGGCACGCCGGCCATTCCATTATTCTGGCGGTCTACGATCTCCTGCCAGAGCTCGTCAACGACGTCCTTGTAAGCCGGCAGCTCGTTGGTCGAGGAATAATCCATAAGCACGCCGTCCAGAATGTTATAGATCTTTTCCTCGATATGGTCTTCGTTCTCACTGAAGCAAAGGTTCTGGCACTCGGCGAGCTTCTTATAAGCGTCGCGCCGGAACGCCTTATCCAACACGTTGTTGACTGCGAGCATATACTCAGCAACCGAGCTACGGGCAACCATACGGCTCATCTCCATCAGCTCGTTCAGTTTGCCTGGGGTGAACTCTTCCGCCCACTTTTTCATGTTCTCCTTGGAGTTTAGAACATTCATAAGGTTGTAAGGGTCAACCTTTTCGACGTTGTTCTTCGCAAGTTCCGTAATCGCATAATAGAGGCAGGCGTTCTCCGGATCTGTAAAATGGCGGGGCTTTAAGTTTTCCGAATGGAAGCAGAATTCCGGATGAATGAACAATGTTGAAATAACACCGGCTTCGCTTTCAACACTTTTAATGTCGTTTACGTTGTTTACGTTCAAATTTAACCTGCTTTCTTACTCTTCTTCTCTTTCTTCGGCTTCACATAAGCGGAGGACATCGGGCAATGAGAACGCACGGAGCAGATTTCAGAACAGAAGAAGTCAGCCTTTCCGGCTTTTTTCGCGTCCTTAGCAGATTTGAAGTTCTCACGCGCCTTAATGGAATGTTTGTCCAACCACTCCTCAGTCTCGCAGGCGGTCTTTACAGACTCAATGAAGTAATCCTTAGCCGCGATGCAGTCCTCTTCTGTGCAAGGCTCGATGTAATGCTTCTGCCCTCGAAACAGGTCGAGGTCTGTATAAGCCGGCCAGACGCCCATCTTCTCATGGACGAGGTAGCCGTAGAACTCAAGCTGCTTGCGGTACTTCTTCTCCTCTGCTTTGCTGGCGAACTTCTTCTTGCTCTTATGGTCTACGACAATGTACTCGCCGGTCTTTTTGTTCTTGACCAGCAGGTCGATATAGCCGATGACCTTGTAACCCTCGATTTCCGCCTTCATCTCAAGCTCTACACCGATGACTTCATAATTCGGCGAGAGTCCCTTAAAATGACGGGCGAACGCGAGACCATCCTCATAGTAGGATTTCTCAAGGTCTACATAGCGGTTAAACGGCCACTTGAGCGTGATCTTGGAATCGTAATCGGTGAGATACAGTTCCAGAAGCTCCTCCGGCTGCATGATGCCTTTGAACACCAGCTCGAGCCATTCATGCATCTGGCTGCCGTACTGAGCGAATACGTTTTCGTCCTGTTCAATCCTCGGCTCAGTGAGCCGCTGAAGATAGAAGCCGTAGGGGCATTCGTGCGCTTGCGTCGCAGAAGACCAGCTCCAGACTCTATTCTGGAGCTTCTCTGTGTATTCGCTCACTTAAAACAGTACGTCGTCGGACTCAACCGGGTCGCCGGAGTAGCCCTCGTCAATACTCGGCTTCTGGTTGCCGCCGTTGTTCTCGGACTTGCTGCCGCAGAAATTTACTTCGTCGGCATGGAGCGACCAAGCGATGCGGTTGTTGCCGTCCTTATCAACAAACTTGCGGGACTCCATAGCGCCGGAAACAGCGATAGAGCTGCCCTTCTTAAAATACTTGGATACGAACTCAGCGGTCGCGCCGAAAACGGAAATGTCGAAAAAGTCGGTCGGGCGATTGCCTTCCTTGTCACGGTAAGTACGGTCTACAGCAACAGAAAAGTTACATACGGCAGTACCTGCGTTGGTGGACTTGAGTTCCGGGTCGCGGGTCAGGCGGCCAATAATTACGATCTTGTTCAAATTCTTCTCTCCTTCTTGGTTGTTTTACTTCATTGCCTTAATGGCGGTGGTGATTTCGGTACAGAGCGCGATGGTCGGGATTTCGGTCGGCGAATCATTGCCGTTATTCTTCTCGGCAATCAGCGCATAGATCTTGGCGCGGTCAACGCCCTTCTTAACGGCTGCCTGTGCAGCGGACACGACCTTCTTACGAGCGTTGGCCAAACCGGTGCGCTCCTTCTTGACGCCTTCCGGCATATCCTCGCCCTCGTACAAAAAGAGCGCCAAGCCATGCTGCGAACAAGCCTTCGCCAGAGCACGCATCTTTGCCTTGTTTGCATCGGTAGAAGTTACGTCCTTGGCCATAATGGACTTATTCTTCATATCCATAATGGCGTAGGTTTCCTTGGCTTCCTTGCCGTCGATGGTCACGCCGACCTCGACCCATGCGGTTCTGCCGTCGTCAAACCACGGACGCGGCTGCGGCGTGCGCTTGACAGTGCGGGACATAACCGGAACGCCGTCCTTGAACTCTGTGGTGGTTTCCTCATACGGCTCCGGCTGACAGGTGTAGACATGATAGGTCGCGTCAGGATAACGCTTCTTGACCTCTGCCCACGCGGCTGCCCAGCTGATGTACGACAAACCGTTCTTCTTCTTTATCTTTCCGGTGACGTCTGCATCATATAGCGTCTGGAAAATGCTCTTTGTTGCTTCGCTCACTTAGCTTCCTCCTGCTTCTTTTCGCGGCGCTTCTTAAAATACTCGAGGCGCTTCTCGTGCTTCTTCTGGCGACGCTCCTTATTCTTTGCGAGACGGTTCTCGCTCTGATACTTGGCGCGAGACTTCTGCTTCGCGCTTGGCTTGTGCTTGGGGATACCCATGTTTATCACTCCTTAACTGTGATTCTGTATTTTTAACCCTTTGCCGGGTGTGTTGTCTGTGAAAATCAGCTTGACAACGCTAAGTTTTCTACCATCCCATTCTTACAATCGGCTTCTGGCACAATAATTTCTTTTCCGGATTTTTCAGGATATAAATTTCGATATTCTCCATAATATTTGAGTTCGGCCTTTTCCCTTGCCTCAATAGCATCTTCTATTTTTTCGTAAGAACCAAGATAGATTTGCCTACGATTGACATTGATATAAGCTCTCCAACGTCCATCTTTACATCTAGATACGCCAGCTCTCCCAGATGTGTTGTTTTTCTTTCTGACCAAGTTTCGACTGTTGTGGAATTGTGTAATAATTCGGAGATTGCTTCTTCTATTGTCACTTGGGTTATGATTTATATGATCTACGACCATACCTTCCGGGATATTTTCTTCTCCAATCAGGTAACGGTGTAACCGTATTAGTTTCCCGTCAATCATCGAAATTCCGTATCCACGACTGTTTGTCCAAGTATATTGTTTGGCTTTTTCGTAATCTTCTGGACTGATATAAAACGGAGCTCCATCATTGGAAAAATATCCAATTATATAGTCTTCGTGTGAGAGGTCGTATCTGTTGTTTTTTCTGAATAATTCCGGATGAGCTTTACGGTAACAGCCGCAAGATTTAGTGTTTCCTCCGGTTAAACAATCCTGTAGAACATTTACGATTTTCCCGCATTCACATTGACATTCCCAAATATTCCTAACCTGGCCGCAAGGAAAAGTTTTCGTGCCTGACTTTCTCAGAACGGTCAGCATTCCAAATTTTTCGCCCGTTAAATCTTTTGCCATCAATGCACCACCGTGAATTCAATCAAATGACTTGCTTCCTGATCAGCTATCTGAAGCATTGGAATTAACTTGTTGACCTCCATAGCCGAATTCATTGACCGATCTCCTCCTTGTACTGAATATGTGAATCCACCCATGTGAAAAAGAATTGCTGACCATTCTTCGTAACTCAGGTACATAAACTGTTGTACAAGATAGCAGCTTTTCTCTCCATGACCGCCGGGTTCTTCGTCATGGATTTCATAAGTCGTATAACTTTCCCATTTTCCGTGCTCGTTCTTGCGGTTGCGCTGACATTTTCGGTATTGAGAAATTTTTATAAAGTCATGTGTCAGTGCAACAAGTGCGAGTGTTTCATCAGAGTAGACAAATTCGGGATGTCGGTTCGCAATGTCAACCAAACACTGATACACATTCAGAGAGTGTTCGCAGAGACCGCCATCATAATTTCCATGAAAACGAGTTGACGATGGAGCAACAAAAAAATCTGTCGTTTCGAGCCAATTCAGAAGGTCCTCTACACCATGTCTTTTTACGTTTTCACGAAAAATCCTCAAGTACCGTTCCCGATTCTTGGCGAGCTGCTCCGGGCTTAAAAACTGTGTTTTGTCCGTCATTACTTCGCCGCCTTTCCGTAAGCTCGACTCAGCACTTTTTCTAAGCGCTTTTTCAGGTCTTCGACGCATCTTTTTTCAATCAGGTAATCTCTGAATGCGATCTCTGCATCATTCTTGGTATTTTTAATCTCGGCTCGAATGGATGCCAACTCGACACCATAAGCAAGGTCGAAATTATCATCCGGACTACAGGATGCAGTACCGATAAAGCCGTCGGGCGTTCTCACTTTTACCTTTGCAGACTGACCAACCGGACGGCTGACGGAATACTCGTACCATTGCTCGTCGCCCCATCGCTTCCAATCAGTCCACTCGCGCTGCTTCTTCGGCTGCTTACTTGGGTGCCATTTAGTGCCGAGTTTCAGCATTGCTTTGAAATCCTCGTAAGAACCTGCAAGACACCAGAGATCATCAAGTTCGGTTTCGGTGTAGTCGCCAATAAGCGCCTCGCTTTTGGCATTCTTCTTATCCTTTTTCGGCTCTTCCATGCCGATAATCTCGAAGAAAACGCCGAACTCGTCTGTCGGCATGGTGTAGGTGTACTCATGCAGATAAGAGTTTGAATCGGAATAGCACCGACTCAACGTGATAGACTCGGAATCACATTTCGCGACCTCGAAAACGTCTCCAAGCCGATCCTGACTGGTAAACTGACGAACAATTTTCGCGCGTGTTCCCTTTGCTAATCTCATAAAAAATCCCTCTTTTCGTGATTCTATCTGGTATAAACTCCGTTTATTTAATCGCCGATTCCGTATTTTTCGGCGTATTTCTCAATGAACTCGATCATCTCCGGCTCTTCCGGGAAGAATGGGTCGCGGCCTTGCGCGTTCATAGACCCTAAACAGTTCATCATGAACTGGCCGAAGCGCCAGTCCGGCAGCTTCTTCCACGCGACCTTCAGACGGTCGCAGAACTCATCAATTCTCGCCGGATTTCTCATACTCGTTCTTCCTTTTGTGGTACTCTCTCATGTGCTCACTCGCTTTCTGTGGTCGCTCTCGTTTTTTCTCTACATATACTACTATACAAAAATCGCGATTTTGGGACGCGAAAATCCAAACTTTTTTTGATTTTTTGAAAATATTTTTGAATGAAGGGAAAATGAACGCCGCACAGTCGTGCGGCGTCTCTTAGACGTAATATTCAGCCATGTCTTCCAGCCTCAAACAAGCCAGTCGGCGGTATGGATTCGTCAAATTCCCGCATCCGCAGTCGATGCAAAGGAATCCCTTGCCGTGGAAGATGTGGTACGGCTCTTTGAATTGCTTGGTCAGATAACAGGTCGGCGTGTGCCCTACTATATAATGTGCGTTGCCGAAATCGTCATCAGCTTCCACTCTGCCCCAGATCATATCGAGGAACTTGGTGGAAGGTCTCCCATGAACCAAAGTCCACATCGTGCCGTTAACCTCGACGGTCTCCATTGCTGGCCGCTTGTGGCAATACCGAAGGATCTTTCCTCGCTCAGCAGTGGTGCGGCGGTAAAGCAGATCGCGGCGAGTCTTGCTTCCTCCGTTTGCCGTCCACATTCTGCGAGCCTCTGGGAACGAGTCTTTGCTCAGCGTGCCGAGCATCATATCCTCGTGATTGCCGAGAATAAGGTGAATGTTTCCCTTATCGATGATTTCGAGAAGGATTTCTACGCCCTCGGCTCCCCGGTCGATTACGTCTCCGATGATGTAAAGCTGGTCGTCCGCGCTGAAGTTGATAAGGTCGAGCATCGCGTGGAAACGGTCAATCTCGCCGTGGATGTCGGCCATAACGTATGTTGCCATAACTGCCACCTCACTTGAAGAAGCCGCCGGCCGTCAGCAACGCCGCCTCGATAACGCAGCCAATCAGAGTTGTCCAACCGTTATACTTGTCGGTTCTCGGCTTGTTGTGAAAAACAAAGCCAATGGTGACGTTGGCTGCCATAACTGCAATCATGATAGCCTGTGGAATTCCCATATTTATTTCTCCTTTTTCTGTGATTGAGTTTATCCGATAATACCTAAATCAATCAACTGGTTGATTTTTGCCAGAAACTTTATCTGAATCTGGAGGTCATCATCGTTTTCGATATCTTTTTCTTCGAAGAATTTCTTAAATTTGTAACTGAAATAGCCTCCGCATGTCCAAAACTGAATCTTGAACTTTCCAGCATAAGCAGGAGCATCTTCATCGTAAATTCCGATCCAGTAGCTCGTTTCGTCGCAGAATTCTGGATGACCAACTTCTTCAGAGATACACCACGCTTTGACAACATCGTTGCGCCAGAACAGAGGTCGCTTTAACTGCTCCCGATCCAAAACACGCAGCTTCTTAATCTTTGCGATTGTCAGATTGTGCTTGTTTAAGGTTTTCTTTTCATGCTCAGTGAGCTTGATTTTCAAATCCTTTTCCTCCCTCGGTGTCGTTGTTGTTAACTTATCGCTTCATTGCTTTTTTCTTGAACTTCGTGTTGAACGGTTCCGGTACCGGAAACTCTGCGAAGTCTCCCTTCATCACCTCGTCAGGATTCTTCTCCATCTCTTTGAGAATGGCGATTGCTCCGGCTGTGCTGTTCATGCAGTACAACCTCATCTGGTCTTGGTGGCTTTCAAACCATCCGCGAACCAGATGGAGTGCTTGGCAGAAATAGCGGCGCATCGGCAGAGGAATATCATTGCCCTGCTCTGTGAGATATTTGCCGCTCATGATTTTGTGGTAAAGCTCCTGCGCCTTGGGGCTAAGATCTGAAATGTCACTCATTAGAAATCCTCCATAAGAACAATGCCGAAATACCATTTAAGCCACGCAATTTCAATACTGACGTAGCATTCGCCGTTGTGAAGCAGAATGGTCGGCAGGAAATAAAAATCTCTGGTGTAACGTCCTTTGGTCACTGTTCTCTCCTCTTCTTCTGATTCTCTTTCAGCCATTTGCGGTTTGCTTTGCCTATTGTGAATCACTCCAAATTAACCTTTTACGTCCTCAGTAGGTAGTCTGTACTGTCTGGGCATTCTTTTAATGTAGGATGCAATATTCTTTACGCACCCAGAGCAAACCTCTTGGTAATTATAGGACTGCTCCCCCTCCAATACGGTTCCACTCACAGCCCCTATATTGATCTTGTAGATTGGCTCATTCAATCCGTAGTAGATTTGTTTTCCACAGATGTCACAAAATACTCTGGTCATCAGATTCACTCCTTGCTCTCAACAACGATAACCGTTCCGCCATCAAATACGGTTCCGAGACCGCCCTTCTCTGTAAAGGTGTGCGTCTCAGGCTCCTCATCCTCGCGCATCGGTCGAGTGAGATACCAAAGGTCGTCGTCCTTCCAAGTAATCTCTTCGAGTTTCAGATTTGGTTCGAGGTTGATGATAGTTGTGCCGCCAAAGTCTCTGGCGAGGGTCTGCTCTAAACGGTTGTCTCCGACTATCTCCGCATCACTGCATCCGGTCAGCAGGGCGAGAAGAGAGAAAATGACCGCAACCATAATGAAAAATTTCTTCATATTTATTCCTCGATTTCGACATAAACACGATAACCTGTTCCGTAATATCCGTTGTCATAACCTTCGTAACGAAGAACTTCGGTTGCTGGCTGGTTCACAGAATAAACGAACAGCGAGAACACTTCATCCCCATCATCAAAATCATCGGAACACTTAACATCCGTAATCATATTTTCACAAGTGTTGAGCTTGGTTAAGTAGAACCACCCATTGCCACAGCCGCCACAGCCCTCGTTCCCGATTACGATCAGTCGCGTACCATCGTCTAAAATAAGCCGACCGGTCTGACCGTCTACCTCTTCGACCTTTACGATAGAATGATACAGCAATGCCTGTTTCATATCTTTTTCTAAGTTCGGGGAATCCGAACTGGTGAATCCTCTGATCTTCATAAAACCTCATTTCTCATCTCTGTTCTTTAATTGTTCAATGTACGCTTCAATGTTGTCTGCGCAATCAGGACATACTAAGTTGTAGGTCTCCTCTACGAGACGCCCTCTGAAAAACGTAATCTGATAGTCTTCGCCGCATTCTCGGTTACTCAACTCTTTACCGCAAACGTCACAAAACAATCCGCTTCCTTGGCTTGATCTAAGTCCAATAGTCGAGATGGCATCGGGATCTTCAGATGACTCTCGCACCGTAACCGAACAGCCAGTTAATGTCACCAAGGATAAGCAAACAACCGTAGCAGTAATAAAAATCTTCTTCATCCGTACACATCCTCATAAAAGTAATCAAAGCATTCTGAACTGCAAAGTCTTCGCCCAAAACGGAGATCGAAGAATGGAGTTTTCTTCCCACAGATACAGCATGGCAAGCTGATCTGATGCTTGAGAAGTGCGTGCTTTGCTTCTCCGACTTTCATGTCAGGGAATCGCTCAGAAAAGTCCATATAAAATCCTCCTTCTAGTAATCCGAAAATTAGTGATTATCGAAAACCTTAGCAAACGAAACATAGTTCTCATGGTTTGGGTCAGGTATTGCGAATACGACTTCAGCAAAAGGATATTTTCCTGCAAGGTCTCGCATGATCTCAGCTACCTCCGTTGGGTTCTGTCCAAATACACCGCAGCCGAACGCGCCAAGAACGAGCGTATCTACTTTCTGCGCTGCGGCAACGTCCAAAACAAAGCGGATACGAGAAAATAAGGCTTTGCTGTTAGTTGCGGGATCTACGTTCGCGTATTTGGCACCTGCAGAAAAATTGGGAGCTGCACATGTAATGACGTCGCAGGTCACATCTCCCCCGTTGTGGTAAAAGTGTACATCAGGGGCATAAATGGCGCGATTGGTGTACATTGCTCGGCGCAGCGTTTTTCGATTCTGACTATAATACTCTTCCTCAAACTCACGCAACACATTATACAAGAACGACTCGTGGCACAGGCACTCTTCCTGTGCACGACTGCCTTTTAGGAACATGCCGCCGGGGTTCTTGTAGGACGCGAAATTGAGCACGGCGACCTTTTGCGAGGGATGCTTTGCTTTGCAATTACAAAGTGCCGTAACAGAATCTTCTGCGAGCAAGCGAAGAACCGGCACAGAGGTGGGTGCGCCTGGCATGAAAACGCGCTTGCGTCCATCCTCATCATCGTAGATCTTAGCGTTGGCAACGCTTCGTCTTATTTCCTCGCTGTGTTCTCTCGTATTCTTAGTTGTCCATTCGGCAGCCCTTTTAGCTCGTGCCTCTTTGCCTATCCAATAATTATTATTTGCCACCTGATTCAGTTCCTTTCACGCTCAGATTTACTTTTCGATAATGAATTGTTGTAATTTGCTGATCATATCGTCAGCCGTAGCGGCCCTCTCGGGCGATACGGATTTTGTAAAGGAGAGTTCTACGTCTGACTGGACAGTTCCTTCTATTGTGATTTTGCAGTTAGGTACAAAATCCGCAGGAATTGTCACTTCAACTACACCCGGCCTGACTTCATTTCTGATTTCGGCCGTTTCGAAAGAACAATCAATCTCTCCGAGTCTGACCGAGAATAATTTCATGCCAGCCACATATATGTCAGCAATATCACCTTTTTGAATTTTTGGAACGTATTGCATAATCAAATCAGCCTTTCTTATTCATATCTGTGTGCAAGAACCAACGCGGTATATAGAAAATGTTCAGAAGATTTTCTGAACACAGTTTGATACTGAACTTCAACTTCGCAGCCGTGATTCTGAAAATCCTCAATCGTACTCGCTAAGCGTTTATTAAAATCGTCCGCGGAACCAGAAGTAATCATTGCCGTATTCACATATTTTTTCACGTTATGCACCTCTCATCGTACAGATTAAGTGGAATCCGAATGCCATCCAGAACAGAACTGAGAAGATAAAGCACGATTCTGCGGCACTTTTCAGCTGCCATCGTAGAATTCGGTCGCCTTTTACTCGGCCAGAGGACGTGTTTAGGATAAACCCGGCCACACCGAATAAGAGTGCAATAATTCCTACTGTCATAAAATCTCCTTACCACGCAAAGTACACAAGTATCATAATCATCGCTATGATTCCGAGAACTGCTGCGACTAGTTCTTCTTCTTCTGTTGACGCATTAACAATAAGCCAACCCATTGTCACAGTTATAACGAAGAGCGAGACCCAGAAGATCATCCGACCACCCCGAGCATCATCAGGATCATTAGAACCGCACAGACAATCAGTGAGTACACGGAGAGTCCGAGATTCAGTGCGTCATCACGAACTACCGGGTTCCTGCGGGCGTCTTTGATCTTCCCACATGCCTTCTTTACGTCCATGACAGACAGAGCAAAGAACGGGATGATAAGTAATAGCCAGTAAAGTCGCATTTAGGTTACTCCTTTTCGTTAGAATAAGTGTGTTTTCGCCGGAACATCTTCAGAGGGCGCTCATCTTGACCGATGACTTCTGCCTCATCTTCTGGTTCGTATTGCAGTAAAGCAGCCGATGTGTAGCTGTATGCTCCATATTCGTTTACGAACTCCGGTGTTGTCACCCAGACTGTGCCGTAGTATGGGTCGGCGATTGCTACATAAGTAGAGCCGTCTCGCTCAAAAACGTCACCAGTTCTGAGATCGCGCATCTTTTTGTTACCAGTCTGCATTGATTGTCACCTTATGTCCTCTCAGCAGAGCAACGGCCACGAGCTTTTCGACGTCGTTGTTCGGCCAGTAAACATTTTTGACAGAATACTTGGCAAGCGCACGAGCCTGTTCATCCGTAAGTACCATATCTTTGCCGTACCAATCGCTATCGCCGCCCTCAGCGTAATAGTCGATTGACTTTAAGAAATCGTACCAGTCAGGCCCTCCGGCGTTGACCTCGTTGACATCCTTTGTCGTTACGAGATTGCCGCAGTCTGGACAGCGGAACTCTTGTACTTCCTTAATCGTAACGTCGAGACCCATCGTCATTTCCTCCTCCATAAAGTCGCTTGCCGCAGTACGGGCAATACCTATATGTGTTGATTACATGGTTGTCCAGATTGCGCTTATAATGGCATCGAGGACAGATGTGATCCATCCAGCCGTTATCCGCCAGCTCGACAATCCAGCGGTTGGATGAATCGTCGTTCTGTTCTTCTGATGTTTTCCGGTCTTCGATGTGTTGTCCCCACATAGGATTTCCCTCCCAAATATCGATGAAGCTGTCGTACATTACCAATCTTCCTCGGGATCGTATGACGGATTAAACGGGCAGTCACCGCAGCGAGAACGAAGTTCGCCGTTCTCATCCTCGTACCAGTCATCACCGTATCCGGTGCATTCGTAACAGTAGTCGTTATCGTCCCACATGTTCATCTCTTCCTCCACACAGCTGCTACTGGTCTGCCGCACTCGGGGCACAGAACGAATAATCTCCGGCCGTCGTCTGTACCCTCGTAGTCGTCTGTGCCCGCATGATGGATATCGTCCGTCGTGTACTCAAATACACATTCGCACCCGACACATCTATGCCTTCGTGCGCCGAATTTTCCGTGAGTGATTATTTTCACAGCTCCACTCCTTCGACTTCGGCGCGGGCCAACAAACTGAATAGCATTACAAAGCATTCTGCCTTATAGTACATTCTTATTTACCCCCTATCGCACACGAACATCCGCCGCATTCCTTCTTCAACGTCGGTATCAAGGCACTGATCCCAGTTACACTCCGGACAATGGATAGTGATTGCAGAATATACCATTCTTCCGCGCTTCATGCTTTTTTCGATTTCAACGTCGTCCTTGGTGATTGTGTAAATACAACCACATCTTTCACAGATGACTGTAAACTCCCTATCAAACCCGTGTTTAATAATTTTCATTCTTCTTAATCCTCCTGTTTGAGACGATAAGCTGCCCACAAGTCCCAATAAGCACAATTACGATTCGCTCCATCTACAAACGACAAGACAGTTCCCGGTAACAATGAACCACATACCTGATTGGTCGAATCCACCACCATGCACTGACTTACGACGTAATCGTTTTGGGTTTTAACCCAAACCACTTCACCGTCTAAGGACATCAACTCGCGCGGTGTAAGTGGACGGTTGTCTATCAACTTAGAGTCGCATAACTTTCTCAGTTCTTTCAGTTCGGTCAACCAACGCGAAAGCTGCGGAAACTCAACACCATCTTCATCTGTTTTTGCCCAGTATCTACGCTCAAAATGTTCAATCGCTTCATCTAACGTCACGCTACAAACACCTCATCGTTCAAATAGGTTTTCAAAGGTATGGATAACACGAAGAAGTCGTTCATCCAGATAAGATTCGGCCTTTTCTCTTAATTCCTGCGGCACGCCATAGTATGCTTCGGCTACACCGCCGGTAATTGCGGCAATCGTATCGCTATCGCCACCGATTGAAATCGCGTTGCGGATAGCATCCTCAAAACTGGTCGATTCAAAAAACGCTTCGAGCGCCTGCGGGACGGTATCCCAGCACGCCAGAGAATACGAATACGTTGGCCGAATTTCATCCAAAGTGAAGTCCATTTGGTAAAAATATTCGTTGATGTGTTTCTTAATCTGCTCTTTTGACCACCCGATTCGCGCATAATACGTTGACACAGCCACCGCGCTGGCACCAATGAGCGCGTGAACATGATTATGCGTTACGCCGGTAATCGTATCCGCGAGCGTTATCGTCTGTTCACGGCTTGCGGTAACAAAGCCGGCAGGAGAAATTCGACTCGCAGCTCCATTCCCATAGCTGTTGGTCGGCTCATCGGATTTGCTATTGACCCAATCTTCAAACCGTGTGCCATAGTCTGCGGTGGGGTACTTCTTTGCAAGACCGCGCAACCACACTCTTGCGCTCTTCTGTAATTGTGAATAACTTGGTCTGCCACCGTCTAACAATGCACCTGCGACAGCAACTGTCAGAACTGTATCGTCGGTGAAGTGGCAGTCATCCGTGAACAACTCAAAGTCTTTTATTTTAATGTTGTCGTACTCGAAACGTGAGCCGACAATATCACCGATAATTGCGCCGATCATAATTTCACCTCAAACAATGGTTTCATTATGGAGCTGGCACTCGGAATCGAACCGAGAAAACCCTCTGATTACAACTCAGATGCGCTACCAATTGCGCCATGCCAGCATATTGGCCCGCGAAACGCGGGCGGTGTTTATCGAATGTCGAAATGACCAAAGCCGCGAACTTCCTTTTGAGCCGCGAGGTTTGCTTCGTAAAGCCCTCTGAAGAAGTGCTTTACGTTCTGCTTTACGCCCACTTAGATCACCTCCATTCAATTTTAGAATGCGAGTTTCGCCGGCCGAGAGTTGGTCGGACTTTCGGACGCGGCGATCCTCTATCCCCCTTCACTATTCCGATAGGACATCATTTGACCGATGGCTGTCGTACCGGCGCGGTACCATTAAGCACGTTGCCTAATCAGACCGTGCCCCGTCTTTCTTCGCTTTCAGCTGGCGGGATAACCAGTTGAAGTTGCTTTTGCTGGCGTGCCCGACACTTTGCAACCAGTAACTCGGGAACAGAAGGCGTTCGACTCCCGTGCCCTATAAACGCTCCCGTTTTCAATCTTAGACACTTTAATGCTTCGCTCTGCTTCATCTCCGCGAACGCATCTGGTGATGTCTTGTACGCGCAGTACAGAGGATTATTTGGGCTTGCCGCCCTAACCACGGTTTAACCAAAACACCGGAAAGGTTGTGCCATTCCTCTTTTCTGAATCGACAGGAAAAGGTCAGCCGATTCTCCCTCGCCGGAATCGAACCGGCCGAGCATCGTGCCGCGGATTGCGCTCGCCGTACATGGAGGGAGATATTATTCCGCGAAAAAGTTGAGAATTGATTCATTCGTAATCTCGCTGCCGTAGCCTTTGGCATAAGCAACAGCCCACGGGAGTTGATGCTGAGTAATTTCGACGAGTTGCGACGAACTAAACGGTAGGCATGTGAATACGATACCGTCAATAAGTGCTGCTATTTTCTTTGGCAGCACCGATATCGGAACTGCACCTACTGGAATATGGGCAGATCCATAAACACAGAATTCGCGATATACTTTTGGAACCACTGGGCCAAAATCCCAAGCAACAATTTTCTCTCGGAAGCACGGTTTCCCAATCGCAACAAGGAACTCAGCCTGAACAAAGTACAACAGCTTCTGCAGCTTCAGGTTGCTGACAGTATACCCTTCGCCAGAGCAGCGTCTAATAATGTAATCTGCAATTGTCAGTACGTCATACAAGAAAATCACCGTTCCTCAACAATAGTTGCCGCGCTTAACGGACGCGGCGCGATTAAATACCGTTGACCATTACCATACCAATGGAACCCGAAGGTCACCTGCCCGAATCGAACGGGAACCGTGTTAGCTTACCAAACCTCGGTCAGCGAGCAGAATCGAACTGCATTCTTGGCGCGGCAGGAGGAATTTGAATCCCCGCGACGGTTTCCCGCCCTATCGGTTTTCAAGACCGATCCCTTCAGCCTCTTGGGTACTGCCGCACGTGGTCTCTCGGTGGAGACTCGAACTCCATTCCACTGATCAAAATGTGGAAGCTGCCCGCTCCGAGAGATGTGGCGGGACGTCTTTTTATTTTTAGTGATAGTCCGAGTACATCCCGCAGGCACGGACTGTTCACCGCAGGTGCTTGCAAGCCTTTTTAACCTGCGGCGCGATTCAGGTGAGGCAGGATTCGAACCTGCTTTTTGAGGCGCTTGCCACTGTGTTACCTGTTCACCACTCACCCGTAAAAGTGCGGTTTAAGGATTACCGCAAACCTCGGTTACTTATACTTTTGAATGTACTGGTACACTCTGGCTGCAACAACACCGATGCAGAACGGCCAAAAGATGCCGATAATGATTGAGCCCAATGTGCAGCTGTGCTCATCGAAATCCCACTGGCCTTCTTTGTCCTGCATAACAAGATAATTTGCTCCGCAGATGACAGCACCGATGATAAGATACAACAGAATCACACGATTCCCTCCAATGCCTTCTCGACTGGCTGATAGCGTTCGCTGTTGAGCGTTTCCATCAGGCACTCATACGGATCGAGCTTACCGCTCATCACCATAGAAGCTACATTCTGACTAAATCCGCTGACCAGAGCAACACCGAGATCGTTTTCCTTGACCGGAATCGTGCCGGTGCGGCTGTCGACATTCCAGAACACGAGGCGCGGCAGTTTATAACCGGCTGCTTCATATTTCTGACGGAGTACATCGAACAGGCGGGAATCCGGCCGCTTTCGGCTCCAGTAACCCGTTTGACTGCCACAAGTTGCACAGGAGTCGAACTCCATATCAGAGATGATGAGAATATTCTGCGGCATATCTTCCTGCTTCATCTGATGGCTGATTGCCGTTGTCAGAATCAAATCGAATACAGCTTCGATGTTGGTATTTCCCATCTCGTTATGCTGCTTGGCGATTAACAGCTTCTCACGCAGGTTCTTTGCTTTGGAGAAATCAACCAACCGAGGATGAGTGGAAAACGTGATGTACTTGTCCTTGAACTGGCCGGAGGAATGCTCCGCGAAGTAAATCGCAAGTGCATTTGCTACGTCCAGTGCAGTTACGCTGCTGTGCGGATCTGCGTTGCATTTCATACTGCCGCTGCCGTCCGCTACGACAATGGTGTTCCCGTTACCGTTTACCGTATCAGGCAGAGCCTTCCAAAGTTGCTCGAGCGTTTCGTTACGCTCGGTGATTGCATTCCATCCAGAGTTGCCATACTTATGGACGATCTCGTGCGGGAACAGCGTGCCTGCGTTTATCTTGGTTTCGCCCTTAGCGAGGCTTTCCAGATAAGCACGGCGGCGCTCCTCATCGTTTCTCAGAAACGCCTTATTATAAATGAGATTTGCGCGGGACGGGACTGCTTCATATTTGATCTCGCCCCACTGCTTTGCGGACATTTTCTTCTCGACTACATCGAGATAGCCGCGCAGTTTAGAAAGAGTCTGGCGGTAATACTTCTGAGTGAAGTTCAGTCGATTACAAATAATCTTTGCATATCGACGGGAATTGTAAGAAGAAGCGCATGGAGACGGAAGCCATTTTGCCAGCAGTGAGATCGGATTACCCTCTTCATAACGATGGATGTCATAATTGAACTGAAAATAGATGTAATCCAAAACTTTTACATCCAGTTCTGTATCCAACAAGCACATCAGGTCATCGTAGCGACCATATTCTGCAACCAACTCGATTACTGGCCGGACGTATTCCGGCAGATTATCCGCCAGATACTTCATTACGGTGCGGAACAGGCGACGCTCACCAAGTCCGCCGCGAACATCTCGGGCGAAGAACAGCCACTTCATCGCGGCCATTTTGTCCTCGAAGAATGCCTTGACGAACTTACTCACGATCTCAGCTTCGCTTGCGCTGCGGAGCGAGGCTACGGAAAAATTCAGGTCGAGCAGCGCTTTGCCTGTCGTTCTGTAACCGACAGCGCCGTTCTCGGTTACGCTGACGTTGTAATCTTCGTTCAGCGTGTTAGCCATTGCGGTTGTAAAATCCATTTTCTTTTCCTCCTTGTTTTAATTCCACAGGGCGCATTGCAGGGAATCAGCCTGCCGGTGTTTTATGGAGATAGTTTTTATTTGCTGTACGCGCCCTTTGGAGGGATGCGGGACACAAAGGTATTTTGATTAAAAGTCAAAGCCTGTAAGTTTGCTGTGAGTGTCCCTGTGGCACGGCGGGCTGGAGTCGAACCAGCGATTATCATCATGGCATATCTTTTTACTGTTAAGATTGCTGTCAGCGAACTTGTCAGTTCGCATTTTAAGGGATGACGCATTACCGCTTTGCTACCGCCGTATATTGATGGTGCGACTGGAGAGGCTCGAACTCTCACGGGAATCTCCCAGCGGAACTTAAATCCGCTGCGTCTGCCAATTCCGCCACAATCGCATTTGGTGCCGATGCGGGGACTCGAACCCCGACGCTCCGTTGAGCGGACGTTTTTGAGACGCCCTCGTGAACCTATTCCGACACATCGGCATATGGTTGCGGAAACCGGGCTCGAACCGGCGACATTCTGCCTATGAAACAGACGCGCTACCAACTGCGCTATCCCGCAATATAATGGAGCAGGTAATGGGAGTCGAACCCACATCTTCGGATTGGAAATCCGACCTATTAACCGTTATAAGATACCTGCAGATCTCCCGCGGTGACGAGTCGCGGGAGGCTCGCTTGCCGTGCCAAGCGGTGTGTGTGAGTGGAGTTTGCTCACGGACATAAAATTTCCTCTGCACGGTGAGGATTGGTCGAGGTGACAGGATTTGAACCTGCGGCATCTTGCTCCCAAAGCAAGCGCTCTACCAAGCTGAGCCACACCTCGTTGTTGCTCGTCTTTTCCGAGCTGTCAGACGAAAGAACTGATGATTCAGAACTGCGTAGGCTGTCAACCCACGGCTCAGTCGCCTTTTTCTCTTTTACTTCTCGGTGACTTAGAAGAAGGTGCCCGGAGGCCGGATTCGAACCGACAACCTCGAGATTACAAATCTAAAAGAAATTTGCTGTCAGCGAACTTATCAGCTCGCATATTACGCGCTCTATCCGATTGAGCTACACCGGGCATATTCATTTGGCGGATTTTTGAGGAGCCGCGGAGTTGAACCGCGAGAGAAAAGTGTTGTTAGCATCTCAAAATATTTTGCTGTCAGCGTGCCCGCCCGTCACGCCATTGCACTGTCACCGGACGCTCCTCATATATCGCCGGTCTTTCCCGGCTGTCAGCGGTCTTTCCCGCCGTCGCCACGCTGTCATCGTCTTCTGCCTACATATACTACTATACAAAAAATCGATTTTTGGGACGCGAAATCTGAAAATTTTTCAAATAATTTTTTACTTGGTATCTGTAACCACGGTTCCGCCCTGAACGGTGACCCAACCATGCTTCTCGCGAGCTTCCATTTCCATCTTCTTGAGCAGCTTATCGGTCAGAGAAGCGGAAATCGTCGAGTTTGCCTTGGCCTCTGCTTCTGCCGCAATCTGCTTCGCCTGCGCGTCAGCCTGCGCTTCCAGAATCTTCGTCTGGTTCTGTACCTTGATGGTTTCCTGCTCCGCTTCAGCCTGCTGCTTCTTCTGCATTGCCGTCACACGGTCATTGATCGTCTGCTGCAGCTGCTCATCAGGATGTACGTCGATAATCGAGGCGTCAATCACATCAATACCGAACTCGTCGCCGAGCTTCTCGGAAAGAGCCTCCGTCAGCTGGGTGTTGATCTTCGCACGGTCGCCGGAATAGATGTCCATCATGGTGTAATCGGTCGTAACCTCGGAAATCTTAGATTTCAGAATCGTGCGAACGCGATTGTTCACGATGTCCTCGCCGTCCATGCCGCGGAACTTCTTATAGGTGTCCACGACCTCATCCTGCTTAAAGCGGTAGGACATCTGGAAGCTGATATTGATGTTGGCGTTATCTGCCGTTGCTACGTTAAAGGAATCGTCGCCCTCACTGCCGTCGCGAGAATCCTTGGTCAGAACGAGCTGCTCATTGCCGACGGTGAATCTCTTTACCTTCTTGATCGGACTTACGACATGGAAGCCCTGTGTGAGAACCTCATCCTGTACGCCGCCGTTCATGCTGTATACAACGCCGACGTAGCCGGTCGGGATTCGTTCTGTACACACGAAAGCTCCGATACCGCCGAACACCAGAGCGGCCGCCAGAACAACGCCGCCTACTGCACCCTTACTCATGTTTGTTTTCTCCTTCGTTTTTGTTATTTTCGTCCTCATCGGACATTTCCTTTATCGCATCGCCGAAGATACTTGTCAGAACACTGCCGAGCTTCTTAAACATAAAAGCGCAGCAGGCCCAGATAAACACCCCGGCGATGATACAAAGCGCATAGAATACTGGATTCAAGTTTGTTTCTCCTTAATCGTCTGGTGGTTAATTCAGCTTTTCGATTTCAACATCGAAAGCATCTTTTCCAGTAGACCAGAAAGCGATCACCTCTGCGTTCGCATATTCATCGCGCAGAATCGAATCGGCCGGGAAAACACTCTGAATAGTGAATTCCTTGAACCCTTCGTTTTCCGAGACGTAGTATTTTTCGCGTTTATCCTTCTGGAATACGTTGATCGTAGCGGGCCCCATGTCGCCGCCGACCAGACTGCAAAATTCAGTTAACGTCATTTTTGATTTCTCCTTATAGCAGTTTCTCATTACTTCCAAGGCAATTCGTATCGCCTCGTTGAGAGCAGCGTCTGTTGCTTCGTTGTCGTGGAAGCCTCCATAATAGTAGATTCTTTCGAGTTCCTCGGCTGTGGTGGCTGGGTCGATGAGCCGGATGGCTTGGTCAAGGGTCATTGGTTGCCCTCCTGTTATGGTCTAATATGTCGGTATAATAGCGAACAGAGCAAAGATGCGCCATGTAGTCTCCCATGTCGACAGTCATCAACACATTCTTTTCTTTCGGGTGCAGCTTTGACAGAAATTTTGATACAGCGGCTTCCATCTGTTCTTGAATCTCCGCATAATCTTGTTTTGCCTGCTGCCTGATTCTAAACGGAGTTGGGCGTTCATTTGTTATCTTGTTCTTTTGGATAACATATTGAATGTGCCCTTCACTCCGATATGCTTTATCAAAACACCATAAGATTGGCGCGTTTTTCACGAACTCATTCACGCCCTGAAAATCTTCATCCGAAACCTCAAGCACATATTTTTCTCCAATATCTTGGAGCTTGTCAATGTGCTCAATCACATACGAAGCAAGGCTTTTCTTAATCGACAGCTCATCAAATGACGTTGCAAAATTTTTTAATTTACGATAGAATCCCTTGTCGCTATCTGATTCCAGTCTGTTTTCTTTCTGTACTTTTTTGCGTTCTTTGAACAATTTCCAATCAGGCTCGATAAACGGAATCCCCGCCCAATCTGACATTTTGGCTTTGTTTAACTTCGGTTTGTAGCGGCGAATCAGTTCACTTTCCACGACGTCGGACATTATAGCGTTAGCAAGTTCGATATAATATACTTCTGCATCAGCATAAGGAATGAACTTTTCTTCCAGTTTATGCTGATAAATCCGATCTGCAAGATTGGTGTCGTTCTTACCGATATACACGATTTCACCAGCTTTTACATACTTATACACATAATGTCCCATACTATCTCCCTACTAAATAAACATTTCAGTCTGCGAGTCGTTTCTTCCGCTCAGTCGCTCGTTCGATGATCTTTAACAGCGCATCTGTAAAAGTGTTCAAATTGCAGTTGTCGCATTCTCCTTTGGTGCACATACAACATGCATCAACGTATGTGGTTTCAAGGCTTTGAACGTCTTCAAGCAGAGCAGCTAAAAGACATTTGTAAGTTCTCTCTTGTGAAGCTGGCACAACGTCGGCGGCAGGCGTTTTCAGAATAGCTTCAACGCAATCATCATATCCGCGCCGGTACATAGGCGAGGCGTTGTATGATTCCATTGCTCTAAGTTGTGCAAGTAATACTTCTCTCGCAATGTATTCAGCCATCAATAGCACCTCTGTCCATGCGTGCGCCACAGTTGGGGCAGTAGTTAGGGAGCCAATAGTTCCACTTCGTTGCGTCCAGTCCTTCCGTTGACTTCTCTCCGCACAATGAGCAAGTTTCGTCTGCGTTCCACCACCCATGCACCACTGGCACAACATCGGCGGCAGGCGCAGCGTTAATCGCTTCTTCGATTTCTTCCCACTCGCTCCGGAACAGTTCGATAGGGGCGTTTTCTACCGCGTTAATTGCGGCCTTTTTCGTGATGTATTCAGCCATTATCTGCACCTCCGTCCATATTCTTCATAATGCTTTGTGTGATTGTCTCAATCAAACGGAGCTCATCAGCAGAGAAAAGTGACAGATCGCACGTTGTCTCAATCGGATCAAACATCTTTTCACAGATTAACCCGGCCGCCAAATGCTTGTTTGCTAAATCCATTGTCCGCCTCTCCTCAATTTTTACACGGAGAACAAAACAATTTATCAATCCAAGATACTTTTCCGTCGCCATAAGTAGCGCATTTCTTCGATTGGCAAGTTTTATTCTCTTTGTGGCAATAGATGCAGTCCTTGCACGGATTCCGCATTATTCTGTACCTCCGTCCATCTCTGGCGGCTCCGGTAATGGCATCCACGCCAAAACCTTTGCATCCCGTCCCTGCGCGACTTCTCCGCCCCAGTACTCACAGAACCGATACCCGATGCCAAAAGTTTGGTACATGCGGTTGTAACCCCCATAGCGGAAATACTCGTACCAACAAAGGACATGTTTGCCCTCCGGCGGCAATTCTTCGTCTGCCGGAATCCAACGCGGTCTTGGAATAACATCGGCGGCGGGCGGCGAGGCAACAATCTCCATTGCCATGGCACCGTCGGAACCGTCCACCCATTTCGCCGCCATCACCGCTCTTATGGCAGTATCTCGCTTAATGTATTCAGCCATTGTCCACCCACCTATTCCATGCCTTAATTACATCCTCAACCGCACTCGTTCCGACACGCTCGCTGTCGGCTGCAGTCCATGTGGTTGCACCGCATTTGGTGCAGAGCACTCTCACGCCGTTGCTTACAAACAGGCGAGCTTTTCCACCGCAGAAGGGACACGGTTTCAGTTCAATCATTGTCTTCACCGCCGCCCATCTTCGCCGCCTCTACAAACCCAAGAACCGCATCCACAATCGCCTTGTCAATTCGCGCCTGCAAGCTGCATTTGTTTTCGCAAACAACAGGCATTTCAGATAGGCTCTTGTTATAATAAGTCGTCTTGCGGACAACCCACTTGCCGTTCCAAAAATAAATAGAGTATCCACTGGATTTTGCCGCCTCCATCTTTGCTGACTTTGCAGTACCGGTTTTCACAAAGTAGCTTTCTCTCGTCACCCACGGATTTTGGTATATCTTCATTCCGCACCGTCCATCTTCGCACCGCAATGGCAATACGGCTGTCGTCTACTCTCTACTCTGCCGCAACGCGAGCATCGGTAGTATCGTTCCGGCATGATATGGTCGCCGTCCAAGAATGAAATCCACTTTCCATGCACCACCGGCACAACGTCGGCGGCGGGCTGGCGGTCGATCATTCGGAACACAGAACCGGTATTAAAAGGCTCTGTGCTCGCAGCAATATCATTTTTTAACGCTTCACGAGCAATATACTCGCTCATTCATTTTCCTCCCATTCCTCGCACCGACAAGTTTTCGTGTGATTTCTATTAACCGCTGTAATCCACTGCTTCCTGACGATTGATGAAAAAATGAATACCCGGCGCACATTCATTCCAACGATCTTCATCGTATTTAGGCTCTTCCGCAATTTCGCCTACACGGTAAACAAAATTGCGGTCATATCCACTTGCGACTTCCGTTAATTCAGATGGTGAACCATCTAATTCCTGAATCTCTATCACTTTCGCTTTATCGCATCGGCACTTTCTTCCCGTTGCGGAACTTCGACGGGCATCCTCTGGAATCTCCAACTTAACAATGTGTCCGTTTGCCTTTTTCCATGAGACAAAAGTTCCTATATCTGGACAAGCCATCGGAATAAAAGGTATATTTTTTGCTCCGCACAGGTCTGCTCCGTACAGGTTCGCTCCGTACAGGTCCGCTTCGCACAGGTCTGCTCTGCGCAGGTCTGCTATGCACAGGTTTGCTCCGCACAGTTTCACTTCGCGCAGGTTTGCTCCGCGCAAGTCTGCTCCGCGCAAGTCTGCTCCACACAGGCTTGCTCCGCGCAAGTCTGCTCTCATCTCTTTCCAACCATCTATATTCTTCAGAATCCAATGTTTATGATTTCTTAAAATTTCATTCAATTCTGCTTCCGTGTAAGTTTTCATTGCACGCTCCGTCCTTCACCATTCGTTTCACTCGCCAAATCTCCGTTTCGTAAGCTCGTTCTCATCTCAAACTTGACTTTTATCTTTCGTTATTTCGCCGGGAGCTTGGATTTCTCCGGTCGAAATGTTGACTGTTTTGAGGCATTCAAACGATTCATAATTTTCGATGCCTTTCTTCTTTAGACCCTTCTTCGTGAGAATTGGCTCAAAAATCAGGCCGTGGCACTGCACGTTGTTGCCGTTCTTGAATGTCTGGTCAATCCAGAGATTTCTTGGAACGATGACAGCCTTTACTTTTCTATCCTTGTACTCAAAGGAACATGGAATGCGGAGCAACATACTTAGCCAATACTCATAGGAACAGGTTTTGTGAGCGGAGTTCTTATGGTGCTCACATTTTTGGTTGAACTCGCAGTTCCGGAGAACATCTTCGTAATGCTCCCACGACTGGTAGGCTTCTTTGTCCTGCGGCAGAATCGGCTTAAAATACCTACAACACTCTTGACCGTTTCGGATCGTATCTGTAGACACTTGTATTTCGTTTCGAGCGCAGACCTGAGCGGCTTTGTGACCATATTTGTCATGAGTCCACTTTGCGTATTCGCATTGCTGACACATCCAGATATGACCGCACTGGTCTTCGTAATGGCATCCATGGCACAAGCCGTCGTAGTAATACTCTTTGACGAACTTCTCACAGGACGGATAATCAGCGAAAACCCGGTTCTCTAAGAACTTACATTCCTCTGGATGCAGTTCCTCTCTGAGCGCAGAGCGCTGGAACAGTAAGTCAACAACGTAGTGCGGGTTGCCATATGGGTCGATCTCGATTCTTTTTACTTTCGTAAGGCTGGGTTCCCACGCCATATATACCGCGTGCGGAACCCATACCTGATCGCCAACCTTAAATGAACTCATACACCGTAACCCCAAACGTAAAGGAACGCCGGAATGAGCATTACTGCGCCGAAGAGCATCCCTGCGGCGATGTCGCCCAGTCGATTTAACATTTGTCTTCTCATAATCAGCCTCCGAATCTGTTATTGCGGAATTCAATACTGAACTCAAGTCGCTTTACCTGCTGTTCAAGCTGATTCCATTCCTCTTCATAGCGAACCATTCTCAGCTTGATTGGCTGCGGCTGACGAGAGGCTTCCTCACAGAACCCCATAAACTGCATCATCAGGAATTCTTTCGGTGCGGCTGTCTGCTGACGGCTGACCAATGTATTTCCGATGTACTGTTCAATGATGACGCTGTAGGTTTCTCCGAGATCAAAAAACATAGTTGACCTCACCCGGACTGTTCAGCCAGTCAGCATATCGCTGGACAAACAGATCTTCTGTTGTCATATCAATTTTTGTCAATCCGGTAATCATACCCTGCATGATTCGATTGTTGAAGACGAACTCGGCATATTCCTTTACGGTCATCTTGCGGATACGGTCGATTCTTCGTTCCGGCAGGCTGCGGATGACTTTGATTTCATCCCAACCCTCATCGATCCTCGGCTCACACAGCTCCCGACTCATGCGCTTGATGACCTCTTCCGGAACCGGCATATCACGGTCGGTGTTCTGTGACAGCGCCTGCTCCAGCGGGATTGCAAAGTAAACGCAAACCGTGTGACCGGCCAGTCCCTTAATCTCGCTCAGAAACTCGGCGCGACGTGTGTGACGAAGGTTTGTTGCGTCATACACAACATCATTGCCAGCGGAGAGCGATTCCTTTACGCGCTCATGCAGGATAGTAAAGACCTGCTTGTGCATTTTCTTGTCGCTGCTGTCTGCTCCGATCTCAGCGCGGATATCGTTACTGGAGAGTACGGTTGCATTCGGAATCTGGCGGGCGTAGGTGGTTTTGCCGGAACCCGGCACGCCGACCATCATGTAGAACGTGGGTTTCTTCTCTGCCATTTTTATCGCTCCTTATCTAATTTTTCGTTGATTTTGTTGACTGCTCTTACCAATTCGTCTACCTTCAGCACGAGCATGCGCTCGGTCGCGGTGAGAAAAACTCCGGCGAGGTTAATCGTCTTAATCGGTTCGCAAGGAACTTTTGCTTTTGGAAACCTACTGCAACCGATTTGAGCAAAACGGTCGTAAACCGATTCGTTGTGTTTGACCTTTACCTTTATCTCGGTACCCTTCATACTCTCCGGAAAAATCAGGCTGATTGTAAGCACCATCCCCAACTCAGCTGTGATATCAAGGAATGAACTCACATCGCTAATATAGCCACACTCTCCGGTGAGAAGTTCTACATACTCACCTACATGAAAGTCCACTTTAATTCACCTCTCTTGCCACGAGATTCATAAGATTTTTGAACTCTGCTTCTTTAAGACAAAGCTCATAATGCATGGAAAGATGACCTTTTTCGTTCAATAAAAGAAGATTCGCTTTTGATTGTGAAAATCTATCACATGAATCGACGCCTACTGGATAACTAATTATGAGTGCTTCTTCTCGTTTTTTGGAAAATCCAAATTCAATTACGACAACACCATTTCTGTTTTCCATTTTGTTGAAAACTGCATCTCCAAATTCAGATTTCATAGTGGCTCACCTCAAATAACACTTACTGCGGTTGCCGCCAGCAGGAACAAGACCAGAATGGCGGCAGCCAGATATACGCTTTTACTCATGGAATCAGCCCTTCCAAATCATTGGCGAACCATCATCGTTGACAAGAAGTGTAAACGTTCCGGCATTAGAAGGACCAGAAGATACTGCGTACATCACCCTGTTGGCCGCGTTGTACACGATGGAATATTCGTAGCTGTCGTAAACCATCACAAACTGCGCTTGCAGACTGGTTGAATTTTCAAAGCTCGCCGCCGCAGGCTGCGTTTCGCAAGCCGCCATTGCAATTAAAAGGACGGCTGCGATTACCCCGCCGAGAAAATACTTTATCTTGTGAACTACCATCGTCTGCTTCCTTACTCCACGAGATAAACGTTACGATACTGGATGCCGAGGCGACTTGCTTCGGATTTACTGCCGACGGCAACATCGATAATCGAACCATGAATGGCCGACCCTGTGTCAGCGCAGTAGAAGATGCCATCGTAACCTTCAATGCGAATCTTGGAACCGAGAGGAATCACTCGCGGATCAACCGCCACCGTGTACCACGGCGTCACCGGTGTTCCGAGAGCGGTAATACTTCCACCTTCATCAGCGGCGCCCGTGTAGAAAGTCAGCTTATAACGTCCAAGAAGCCGACCCTTGGAGTTTTCCTCGGCCTTTTTCTTTTCCTCTGCGACCGCCGCGTTGTACTGCGCGGTCAGATCGATGACGGTTTCGTTATGCTCATTCCACATCTGCTTGGCGTACCAGATGGTGTAATGATGCTCTTCTGCGCCGAGTGCGCGGGCATTTTCTGCGAGCTGATGCGCTGCATTGCGCTGCTGTAGCGCCTTATCAAGATCCTTCTTGATATCCGCGGAGCTTACTGCTCCGGCGCTTACGGTAAGTACGGTGGTTAAACAGGCGGCTGCGGCCGCCGCTCGTCGAAGTGCGTGCTTGTTCATATTCAGTCTCCTTTTTTCTTCAGTTGGTCGATTACGTCTTCTACGATACGGTCATAGCCGACCATATCTCCGGTTGTGTATTGGAATTCGATGCCGTTTTGGTTCAAGGTTTTCAGGATGAGCTCGGCGACGCCATCAGCTTCAGCCTCTGTTTGGTTGCGTCCTGCTGGGTTGTATTCCTTCACTCGAGCCAGAAAGTAATTGAGATTGTTGTAGGTGTTCCAAATGTTCAGCGTGTACTGCTTGTACACCTCTCCGTAACATGGGTCATCTTTATTAAGATAAACCAGTCCAAGAAGCAACGGAGAATCTGTAATAACGACATCTACCTGATCAGCACAGCGCCGTAGTCTGTAATGCTGTTTTGCTGTGATGTAGTCCTGTGCGGCGAGAGCAGTTTCGTTTTTCTCCCAAGTTTTGTCTTTCGCAAACTCGGTTACCAGTTCAGCGTTATACCCCAGCATTTTCAATCTTGCGAAAACATACGCCGCACCGGTAGATTTGCCGCTTCCGGGGCCGCCGAACAAATTTACGACAAAGGTTGGCATTTTAATCACCTCACATTTTGTCGAGCTCGTTATAAAGCTCGGTTCTTGGGTTGTATGGTACATATTCATAAGTCATTGCTGACTTAATGGCTTGGATTTGCGCCTTGGCTTTGGCTCGTTCCTGCACAAGCTCGGCCAGTTTTTTATAGATTTTGTAGCCGCGATGCGCTGGAAGTTTGGGATTGTTTCCAGCGAAGTGGTACAAGTCAACCATCTTTAGATCACAGTCATGCACCGTAATCGAAAGGTCGTCGATGATCTTTTGCAGAACATTACTCTGGGAAACCGCCGCGTTCACAGTCGGTACAAGCTGCTGTCTGACTTTCTCATCTACTGGCTCGATACGACAGTTTTTGAATTCGCCGCGGGCATTTACTCGGAGAAAATTCTTAGCTGCCGTGTGCGTGAATGCTTTTGCTTTAGCCGGATCGAACACAAATGTCGGTCTTGCTTTACTGTCAATAGCGACATATCGCTTTTTCTTTGAATGGTATAGGATATATTCTTTTTCTAACACTGCTTCACCGACTTTCTTTTTTTGCTCTGGCGGAGGAGCCGGGACTCGAACCCAGACCGACGCAGGGTGTCACCTGCTCAGGGGTTAGAACCCTGCGTGCTGACCGTTACACCACTCCTCTATGTGCTGCTCTCGACCGGAGTTGAACCGGTATCTCCCTGCTCTGCCTTGAGCTACGAGAGCAGATCACCCGCTGACGGGGCGGGCAACCCGTTTATGAAATTGTTGACGTCTGGGCAACGTCGTGCCCCGCGCGGCTTGGAAACCTTGGTTGGGAGTTCCTCCAATTTGAATTATTTTTGTCCTGCGCGGCGGACGTGGTCACCCATCCGAGATTTGAACTCGGAACTTATCGGTTAAAGGCCGATTACTCTGCCAGTTGAGTTAATGGGTGGTTTGGAGGCGTTGCCGCCTCCCAGCATTGAAAGGAGTTGCCGACTTGCGTCGGTGGTGGGTCCTGCGGGACTCGAACCCGCAAAATCTTTCGGTTATGAGCCGAATGCACTAACCAGTTGCGCTAAAGACCCGTGTTGCGGCGCATTCCACGCCGCCGTCCGTCTTTCCGGATTGTCGGAGAGTTAAACAATGACCCCTTTCGGGGTGGAGCGCCTGACGGGGATCGAACCCGCACTCTCAGCTTGGGAAGCTGATTTGCTGCCATTACAACACAAGCGCATATTTTGCGGGGCTTTCGCCCCGCGAGGTTATGCCGCAGACGAATCGTCGATAAAGTCGTGCCACATTCTCAGTGCCTTTACCAGCCGGCGGTCAACCGACCGCTTTGTGATTCCGAGGATTTGACCAATTTCTTCAGAGCGATAGCCGACTTTTCGGTAATCGACTACAACTTTCAGATCACTTGGAAGCCGAGCGAGGAAGTCCAGCAGGTCAATGCAGAGGACGTCATCCGGCGAATTCATCGGGCGGCGATTTTTATCGGAACATTTAATTGCGTTATCCGTAGCTTTATTGTGCTTATTGATGGTTCTGGTGTATGGAACCATCTCCGCCATGATGCAGGAAATTGCATAATGGGAAAATGTACAATCCTTATTCTGGTCGTATGTCACGGCCGCTCGCCACAATCCGCATTTTGTCGCCTGCTCCACATCCTCGTTGTAGAGCAAGGTCGGGTAATATTTGCGGATAACGAAATATCTGATCTTGTCATGCTGTTCAAACAAGAGCAGCGCTTTTTGATATTGGCTTTCATCAATCATCTGCAATCCCTCCGATTCTGGTTTTCTCGCAAGGGATTTATACTCGTTCTTCCTTTTGTGCTGCTATGCAATACTCATTCTTCCTTTTGGTATCCGCCGGTCATGTGTTTTCCCTTACACTATCTACTATACAAAAATCGCGATTTTGGGACGCGAATTTTGAAAGTTTTTTCAGTTTGTATGATTGCACAACAAAAGGACGGCTAATGTTAGCCGTCCTTATATATATTGCACATATTATTTCAGTTTTTGAAGCCTGTTAAACTCTTGAATCAGCGATAAAAAACGATTTTCATTGGTGACGATTCCGCTCCAATTTCGGCATTGCTCAAAGAACCATGCTTTTTTGCTAAGCTCTCCTATAATCTCACCGGACATTTCCTCATACTGCTCTATTTTGAGGAACAGATAAGACTTCGCCAGAAATTGCGGCACGAGAGAATGCGGCGCTTCAAACTTCTGATAGCGATCCAGTCGGTAAACAAGATTTTGAATGGCCGCTGCGGTGACTGGTCGGGAAGAATTGAGTTGAATTAACCGCCCTTTCTCCAGAGGAACAAATCGGAAAATGAAAGGCTCCACCTCTTTAATCACGCGAGATTTTGTTTTTACCTGCATTCTGTCCTCGTCCATATCGTCCGTCGTTAATTCCGCGATTTCATCAGCGGACAAACCCAAAGCGAACATAGCCAAGGCGAGAGCCTTTTTATTATTCCTGCCGGAACGGAATGGGATTGAGGCGAGCACGTTGCTCATCTCTTCAAATGAATCAAAGAACTGTTCTGACCATGCTCCAGCCGGTTGGCCGACTGTTTCATCAATTGTATTCAGCGTGCTTGGAACGTTGTGCTCCTGAAGAAATTCCGCATACTTTCGCACGTCATACCGCACGTTGCTCGCAGTTTCCGGTCTATCCCAGACGGAGTTTTTCAGAAGCTGATTCCACTCCGCTCCAGAAAACTCTTCAACCGATTTTCCGGTTGCAAACTCTATCGGTTTAGATCGGTCAAATATTCTTTTGATTTTGATGCAGTCTTCGTGCTCTAACGACTGCATATACGCTTCTCTCAATGGCTTGTAATCGCTTTTACCGTCCATACTGCAATTCCTCGCATTCATACTGATACGGCTATTATAACACAAACACGAGGAATTTAACAAGGTTATCAGCAGTCTTCGTCTTCTCCGACACCGACCGTGAAATAATACGGAGACTGCCCTACTACGCGAAGGCTGAGAAAGAAAATGTCCGGCTCGGTTTCTTTTGCAACCGCCCAGAGCAGGTCACCTTCGATGAAGACCTTGCCTGTCATCACGGCTGCTAAGTACACACCGTTTTCCAACGGTTCAACCGAATCGCAAATCATTTCGATTGCGGCTGTGTCATTTTTTTGATGGGAAAGCTCCATCTCGAGGCTGATGAAGTTCCCTTCTTGGAGAAAATGATTCAAACTTCTCCAGTCACTAAAGAAAACTGTGGTCATTGCTGCTCCTCCATTTTATCGAACAAATGTTCGTATTTTCCGATATGATTATAATACCATTTTTACCTTGTCTATGCAATGGTAAGTTTTTCATGCAAAAGAAAGAAGTCCCAATATTGGGACTTCTCGCTTCTGCTTCGTTTTTTTACTTTCGCTTTTCTGCTGCTTCTCTGGCCAGACGTTCTGCCCGGTGAGCGGCGCGGCGCTGACGGATTTCATCGTCAAGTTTTTTACGCTCGTCGCTGTTCAAGTAGGCTTCCTGCTTTCGCGCAGCCTCCTCTTCCTTGCGTTTCTTCTCCTTGTCTTCTTTTACGCGAGGATCGATGGACTCATCAATCGGGTAATACGGCTCGATGTCGTACTCCGGATAATGCCATCCTTTGCCCGTTACGTCATCACGGTGATAGACACGACGCACCAGCTTATAATTAAATTCAATTCCGAGTTGCTCACATTTCCATTCGAAATATTCAATCTGCAATCCGTGGATACTGGTGTTCCAATACCCTGCGAGACGCTTCCAGTTTGTTTTGAATCCTTTATTAGCGATACGATATCTGGGCCATTCTTCGTCTGGATATTCAATGGCCTTTGTTTTGATGTCCAGATATTGCTCGAACAAAGCCATACTTTCCGGCGTAGCCTGATCTGGTCTGTTAGCCTGTTCAGCCCGCTGACGTACATCTGCTGTAAACAAAGCACCCAAGCCTAAAAGTAACTGAAATCCCGGTAACATTGTTATTCACCCCCGTTTAATAAATGCTCGCACAAATGGTGGAAAAGACCGCGTAAATAATCATGAACCAAAGGAATGCCGAAACCCATCCGTTACAGAACAGAAGGTACAAAATCGGGTCGTACCACGAAGTTTTCGCCTGTGCGCTGCAGAATTTATGAGCCATCATAGTTGCTCCGATTTCACAGGCGATATCACATTCTTCTTTTGTGATAACACCTGCATCACGAAGATTTTGAAAATATTCCATGCTGCAATGCTCCAAATTGACTTCCGGAGCATCTTCAAACAACAATTCCAACCCTCTCCGCCAATCAAAATCATCATCGATGTCAACGCTGGCAAGACCCTCTTTGGTGGTATAATACCACCGTTCTTCTGCTGAACCTCTCTTCGGTACTTTCTTACTCATAAAAATTATCTCCTTATCGTAAATCTGTCATTATCGTAATTATTCAGCGTCTTTGATATCGTCCAGTGTGAAGCCGTAGTCGAGGTTCTCGTACAGCTTGTTTTTCTTTTCCTCATCCAGACCGATGTAACGAAGCGTTACGCCGCTGTTTGTGTGATTAAACATGGCCTGCAGATACGCCAGAATCTCCGGGGACTGCTGATTGTCCATGAACAGATGATAGCCGAACGTTTTTCTCATGCTGTGTGTGCCGAGCTTATACGGCAGATTCAAATCCTTGCCGGCGTTGCGGAGGATTCGGCCGAACGAGTGACGGCTGATGCTTTCGTTCTCTCCCTTCTGGCTGAGGAACAGCTGCGTTTCTTCCGTATGGTTCGGAATGGAAGCCACCAGTTCACGGTAGCACTTCATGGCGAGGTCGTTCAGAACGACCGTGCGGTACTTGCCGGTTTTTTGTTCCTTGAGGTGATACCGGCCGTCCGCTGTAATATCGCCGACCTTAGTCTTGCAAAGGTCAACGCCACGGAGACCGACGCTGCACCCGATAAGAAACATCAGCGCATTTCGAAGCTGATGCTTGTCGTAGAAATACTGTGCAATCTTGAGGATGTCTTCTTTGTTGCGGATGGGATCGACCGTGCCGTTCGCGCCGACCGTTGTACGGCGCTTGACCGAGGCTTCTGCTCTGGCGGCTTTCTTCTGCGCCTGCTCTGCTTTCTGGCGGCGTTCCATTTCGTCAGCCAGAGCGGAGGCAAGGAGATTGTAGTCAATCGCTGCATACCTCGTCATGTTCTGCAACGGCTCTACGTCCTCGTCCTGATAAAGTTTAATTACTTCCGCTGCCATATTGTGTAATCTCCTTTCATTTTAGCACACTTGCACAAATGGTGCAACGTATGATTTCAATTAGTTGTCAATTGCGCTCTGAATGCTCTCGACGCTTTCGTTCAGACTCTCCGATGCGGAATCGAGAAAATCGATGATCTCGGAAAGTGCTTCGCCCTTCTCGCTGTCCTGCAGGTTCTCCGGCATGTTGTCAAACTTCTCTTCTTCACCGTCCTTGATCTCATCCAGTTCCTCGTGGATGGTTTCGATACGGCTGATCAGGTCGCTGAGCTGCTTGCGGTTCATCTTGTTCATGTGTCATTCTCCTTATGCTGTTCTGCTATTCTTGCATGCATCATACAATGCTGTCAGTAAGTAATCTCGTTCCTCTGCTGCAGGACATGTTCTTGCTGTGAAGTTATTCAGCGCCGACTGGATTTGCTCTACGCTGATGTTAGCCAAGTGCTGGCTGAGAGCGTAACCGCTTGTCAGTGTGTTATCAACGCGAACGTGCTGGCTCGGTGTTGCTACGAGTTCATAAAGCAGACTGGTTGTCCGCTTCACTAAGGCTTCGTCAAAACTTCTGCAAAGAATTTCCTTTGCATTCTGGTTCATAACGCCGCTGACCAGAGCCGGGACTTTCGTTTCTCTCTCTTCCATTTCAGTCTGATTAGACTTAATCTGATTATACTTAGTCTGATTAGGGTTCGATTTCCAAACTTCTGGGGTTTGAAAATCAAACTTCTTGGGTTTGATAATCGAACTGGTATCAGAATCGAACTGGTCTGAACCGGTTTGATTTTCAAACCGGTTTGGGGATAAAGTAGTATCAGAATCAAACTGGTCTGTGGATAAACCGGTTTGATTTCCGACCGGTTTGATTTCCGAACTGGTATCAGAATCGAACTGGTCTGTGGATGAGCTTGTGGATAAAGTGGTTCGGTTTTCGAACTGGTCGAGCAAGGCCGGGTCGAGAACATAGATACGATTCGGCTTGCCGAGCCCTTGTTTTGCTCTGCGAATGAGACCCCAATCTTCGAGCGTATCCATCAGCTTGACCGCTTTTGCCTTTGCACAGCCAATGCTTTCCATCACTGAGTCAATGGAAAAATAGACATACGGCGTACCGTTTTCATCTCGCCATTTATTCGCGATAGAGAGATTGAAGCGGTCTACAATTAAGGCGTACAGGAGCTTGGCATCAGCGGAAAGTGATTTGAAACAGGGCAGCTTGACCAGTGCTGCCGGAAAGCGAATGAACGGAAAGTCACTCACTCGATTGTTATTTTCTTTCATTTTTCTTTGTCCTCCGAGTTTTTTCCCTATACTATCTACTATACGTCTGACCCGAAAAAAGGACGCGGAAACCTGTTAATAATTTATGAACAATTTATTTGGCAAATAACCACGGCTTTTCACTTCTAACCTGCTGATATGAGTAACTATTTACGCTCTTTAAGCCGAGCGAAACCGCCAGTCCGCAATTGACCGCTTCCATTTCATCGTAGCTGCAGGAACCGATTCGCTCCATCAGGCGGCTCACATCGACCGTCACAACCTGCTCACAGAGAGCGATGGACGGAACGTAACCGCGAACTCGAATGTGGGTCGGAAGTGGACGGTGCTTCTGCGAAGTGGTCAGATACACGATCTCTACCACACCGGAAGCGCGATTGTTGGCGTTGTTGGATACGATGATGGCCGGTCGGGTTTTCTTCTGCTCGAAGCCTACTGCGTTGTCGTCGTTCTTGATGTAAAAAATGTCGCCGCGGCGAATGTCTCTGTCGTTCATAAATATTCTCCTTATCGATAAATGTTGCTCTTAATGATCTGCATACGGTGCTTTTCCTTATTTGCGTCCTCGGTGATGACAATGATTTCATCGGGATGGATGCTGGCCGAACCCAGATAGGTGCCATCTTCCTTGAGGTCTCTGATCCTCTGGTCGATAAACACGATACGCTTTTCTTCCGTCGGGAAGAGATAAGTGGCATTGTCGCCGTCATCGTAGGCAAAAGTAACTGCGAAGCTCGGGTTCTCTTCGTCGAGGAGCTCTTCTCGAGTCATGCCGTCGATGATATCGCGGTCACACTTCGGACACGGAGCGAAACAATGGTCGCCGATGATTTCCTCATGAATGAGCTTGTTCTCAAACCAGATTCCGCAGTTATCACAATGAGTGAGGTCATCGTTATCCCACATATTATCAAAACAAGTGTCGCAGATAATCCTTTCCTGCTCTGTGTCATCGTTGATGGTGCGCGGCTCGGGAAGTTCGCAATCTTCAAGCGTGAATGGCTTGCCGCATTCGGTGCATTTGTAAATCTTTTTCATGTCATTCCCTCCTTATTTCACTTCGACTTCGGTGATTTCCCACACGGCTTTTGCGTAATTGCAGGGACTGCAATAAAAAGAGTAACAGACATACATCTGGTTGGGATCGTCGGTCAGGCGCTCGGTTTCGTCTTCGTCCCACTCGATTTCCTCCTCATCCAGAACACCGCTGCGCTTCACACTGTCACGCATGATGCTGTTCAGTGTGTGCAGGTTCTCACTGGCGGCGATTACTTCACCGCCGGAATTGTCTTCATTATCGTACCAGTAGCGCAGAACATAGATTTTTTTCATTTTGATTCCTCCAATCGGTCGGATTTGTTGTTCTTATTCGGTCGTTTTAATGTTCGTTGAACACAACCTGCTCGCCACGCTTCAGTGTCCAACAGCCGGTGTCAGTCATTGCACACTCGGCACAGTTTCCGCTGCACGGCTTTGCATCTGCTCTTGCGGTTGTCACGCCATTCTTGAAGCGAACGTGCGCTTCGGGTAAAGAAAAAGGATTGACCATTTTAAGATCAACCCAACCGGAAAGAATGAGATGTAAATTGTCGGGGATATGCTTGCCGTCACTCAGGACAGCGTTTACAAAATCATATCGCTTGGTGAAGCACAGGATCTCGCAATGCCGATTGCGCTCGGCGATACCGATCATGCGGAGCAGATAATCCTTGCTCGGAATGTCGCCGCTGACGTGGAACCGGAAGTACCGGTTAAGCATTACGGTTGCCTCTACTTCACGCCAGAACGTCTCAGGATTGCTCTGGAGCACCTCGAGGTTATGCTGATAGGCGTTTCTTACGGTCGGTCTCAGACGCTCCAGCTTAGCTGCGTAGCACTTCTCTTTGCATTTGCAGTCGCGGCAGGTCTTAATGGCCGGCAGGCTGACGGACGGGATTGCTCCCATCTTGGAATTGCCCGGGCTGATCTTAATATTGGTATTGATAGTCATAATGTATACACTCCTTATTTACTGCTGGTTGATTACTTCATGGAATGCTGCGGATGCTGCATCGTTCCATGCCATGCCGTTGTCTTCCTTCTCGCGTTTGAGGTGTGCCATACGGTTCATGGTGTCAATCGAAATATCGCGGATATGGTCGTAGAGCAGATCGTCTTCGACTTCGATAGTATTTTTGATATCTTCAATATCGTTTTCGTGCTGGATGGTTTCGAAAACCTTCAATGTTACAGGTTTTTTCAATGTTATGGACGAAATTTCCCATTGGAATTTATGACCGTCACTCGAAATGGAGTCATCATCCCAAGACACTTCATCATCGAACTCGTCGTTCGAGCCGAAGAACATCTCGTGATCCCCTCTGTTAAAACCGGAGACGATATCGTCAATCTCCTGCTTGATAAAGTCCTTTGCTTCGTCGTAACTAAGAAAAATATCATCGGTGCCAAAAGATTGTTCTCCGCAGTTGTAATAACTGCGGAGCTGAGATACTGCGAATACAATCATAACGATTCCTCCTTATCTTGCGATTGCGGTATTGTGAAGACGCTGGTCGGGTTTGAAAGAACGTCCGTGCTCTACACCCTGATCACGGTACTTATTCGCCCAGGCACCGGCGGTTCTTGCATGGGAAGTGCTCGTTTTCATGCTGAGGTTACCGTAGGCATCCTGCACGTCCTTCGGCGTCATCATGACCAGTCCCCATTCCTGATGCTCGGCGTCCTGTTTCTGGTATTCCTGATCGAGACCGGCAACGAAACCGTCGCCGTAAGCGTTGCAGGCAAGGCGGATATCGGTTGCGCTGTAACCCTGCCACTTTCTCGTGTGATGAATGGTGCGCTGTTCCCTCTTGACGCAGTCGATTGCGTAGCGGAGGATGCGCTCGGCGATTTCAATATCGCTTTCAAGACCCATCAAAATAATCGTGAGTGCCTTGCTGCGCGGCGGCTTGCGGCAGTAATTCTTGCAGCAATAATGCTTGGCGATCACGTCGCTCAGCTTGTAAATCCAGAAGTCGGTCATGGTCGTGCACTTGATATCGGCAAGAACCTTGGTCACGACCTTTTCTTTTTTGCGGTACACTCTTCCGGACGGAGCTTATGCTGAACCATGAGGGCACGAGCCTTGAGAAGAGCGGCTTTCGCTTCGTTTTCGTTCGGAGATTCAGCGAGTGCGAGGAGCTTTGCGATTCTTTCCTTGATGTTGTTATTCATGATGTATACCTCCTGTTTGGATATAAAAAAAGCAGGAACTGCTGGCTCCTGCTTGTGTCATTATTTTATACGGATTCAATTTTAATAGGTTGTTCTTCCGATGCATAAACCGGAATCGTTTGCGGCGTATTTCTTCCAGAGCTTTTTGAAAAGTCTTACGACACCGTCAAACTCGTCCTTTTCCTTAGCAATATCTGCAAGGTCATCTGCGCTTGCTTCATCTGGAACTGACCAAATCCACGTCATGTATGCAGTTTCATCGTTCATGCACATTACGAGATGGTGCATTGCAGTCAGAGTGTCGTAGCGTTCCTTTTCTGCTGGCGTGAGATTGAGCTCTTCCTGAGCTTTCTGTAATGCAATGTAATTCATAATTACCTCCTAAATCATCGTTTTCATGCCCAATACGCACTTTATTGCTTAATCCCAGTTAACAAATTTCTCAATCTCTTCCTTTTCGATACCAATTCCATCTAAAAGGATCAGTAATGTATTAACTGTATCTTCTTTATCAATCGACTGAAGCCAAATCCAGTCAAGGATATTGCAGATTATCTTTCTTCCATCATTATCAATTGTAAAATTATCCAAAATATACTGCCAAAGCTCATCCTTCATATCTTTTTTTCTCCTTTATTTGTTTCTTTCTATATATATATTCCGGAAACGAATTTTATCCAAACATTCGCTTTATGCTGTTGTGAAAATCTTAAACTCTGATTTCCACTCCATTCGTCTTCTCAGAACGATGTTTCACAGTCTCAAACCTGTACATGTTCTCGTCGCAATAAGGGCAATAATACGGATATTCTTTCCGTAATCCCTTCGTGGTTTCTCGCTTGACTTTATGGCCGCATCGCTTGCAGTATCTGTTTTTGATCATGTGGAGTCACCTCCCAATCGTATTTATTCATCGCCGTCTTCAACTATATCTTCTGCATAGCATTCACCGCCGTTGTTATACATACAAGCTGTGCAGGAGTACCAGCAATTCTGCTGTCCGCAAGGACCTACAACACCGCCCCAGCCGGTTTGAAAACCAACGTTGTAATGACAGCTATCACAATCAAAATCATCGGGTAGGCCAAAGCATTTGTTCTGGAAAGCTCCATCCATGGTGTTTTCTCCTCTCTGTTCATCGTTTTATTGGTCTGGATTGCCGTTTTCTTTGCTGATTTCCTCATACACTGAGGGATTGACGATAGCTAACAGCCTTTCAAAATATGCGTTCATGTCAGACACATTCTGAAAATGCTCCATCGCCTTATCGAAATTCGGCTCCCTAATCATGTCGGATAATTCTTTTATCACATATTCGTTTTGGCATTTGATTGCATAATCAACCATATTGGCAACCAGCTTGTCAACCCTTTCTTGATTCGGTCGGAGATATTTTCTCGGCATTGGAACACCGCAGCGCATCGAAATCTGACCGTCCGGCAGAAGACGATACTCTTCTGGCTGTTTCTTTTTTCGTCCCATCTTATCACCTCCAAACTCTTGTTTAATACGCTCTTCTATAGTAAATATTGGGGCATAGAGACACGTTATAAATGTAAGAACCACAGCGAACCAGTAGAGCGTCTTTGCCGTAGTATTTCTTTTTCATCCCCGAGATGCTCCCAGATTTATCGAAATTAGGGAATGATTCAATGTTGACCTGCCATCCTTCTGACACTGGAAGATACCTCACTTTCGGCATTTAATACTTCTCCTTTCAAATACCTGCTTACGTTTCAATAGTGATCGCGAACGCCTTTTCACCGTCGAGATCAACATCGTCTATCGTTACATCAGCGCCTAACTTCGTCAGCACGTCGCGGAGCTGTTCTTTTTGCAGATCCTTCTGCTCATCGGTTCCGCTAAAGCCCCAGACTGTTTTGAAATACATTACTATGTACCCTCCTTAAGGCCAAATGCTTCGGTCAAATGCTGGCGTGTACTGGAAAGCGATGTCGTACATCGGCTTGCCGGTAACCTGATCTCTGAATGTGCTAACGAACAGGCTTCGTGTAAGTCCCTTTTCTTTGAACCATTCGTCAATCACTTGCTTGGTCAGCGGAGTAAGGAATACATAGAGGTCTGATTCGTGATGGTACATCTCTTCTCGCGGATAACCTGCTGCTTCGAGTTTTTCCATCAGAGTCATATCATTCTCCTTTGTGCGTTCATTTGCTTTTCATATTCCTTGCTGTTGTCTGTACTCAACTCCAATGTTTCTATATCATTTTCGTAGAGCATACCGACAATTCTAATGGACATCTCCAACGAGATCTCCATTCCCATCATAATCTGCAACCACTGCCACTCATCCCACGCCAGCAAGCTATCTTCATCCGACTTTGCAATTTCGAGCAGTTGACCACTTTTGTACTCTACAAGTTCTGTGTCAACTAAATACGGCGCACCAACAGAAGTCACCCAACCGTTGATGATCTGCTGATCATCTTTATTATATTTCATGTAAGTTTCTCCTTAAAACAGATCTCAAAACAGATTATATCAAGTCACTCTGCAAATCCCAGAAGATATGCGACGCCTTTGCTGTGATGCTCATCGAACCAATGCCAGATATCTTCCTTGTCGGTTCTTTTTGGCCAGATATAATAAGGCTCGTCAAGCTCTTCCGTTTCGGGGTCAAAGGGGACATCAGTTAGATTGTCCCAGAGTTCTTCTACAACTACATCCCTAAAAGCTCTGTCACTGGGGAGCTTAGAAACCTTCAATTCGGTTACTTCTCCATCGTTTTCAGATAATACAATGTCAACGTGGAGGCTCGGGACATAGAATTTCCACGATTTTGGCGTTGGATCTACATACCATTCACACTCGCATTCAAAATCTCCGTAGTGCTTTTCAAAATATTCATCTAACGTCATGTATCTTCACCTCAAATTCACATTTTGTGTTAGTCTGTTGTGACGAAGTAATAGGTCAGTTCGTCACCCTTGAGGTTTTCCTGTGCATACTGAGCGGCACGCTCCCAGAGAGTGTTATACAGTCTGGCGAGCGGTTCATTGTGTTCGTAGTGCTGCCAGATCTTCCAGTTGAGCACCATGACCAGCTCGGTCAGGTACTTATAATCGGTTTTCCATTCCTGAAAGGCGCGGTTGTAAGTGTCGCAAACCGCATCGATACCAAAATTGTCGGCGATGCTAAAGTCCTGCCAGAAGGTAGTGAACGGCTTGTAGCCGCACATCTCTTCGATGTTCCAACGAGGGAGTTTTAATGTGTTGTCCATTTGTTATGCCTCCTCAATGTAGGTTACCGAGGGAAGATTGATGTCCTCGTTTTCCTTGAAGAAATTTACGATGAGGTTAAGAAGTTCGAGCTCATCGTATCCTCCGTTTATATTCGGAAGATCGAACTGTGTTTCGTCGTATCTGGTGGCCCCATCATCATCACGATAGGAATAGCCTACATTGATGCAACGGTCGAATGCTTCACTTGCCAGATTCATAAGTTCTTCATACTGGTCGCGATCCATGTCGTACTGCAGCCAATCGAAGTCACTGCCGTTTGCGTCAGTCGGAGAAATTTCAAATCGAGATTCAATCCAGTTTGGATAATCTGGATTAAATGCGATACTAATTGTCGCGCCGACCGCTTTTGCGCTGTCTTCTTCATCGAAGTAATCCTCTCCGAGATATTCCAAAGGAACATCAAAATACAGGATTCGTTCGCTGCTGTATTTATCATCGAAAACATCATCGAACACGATGCCGTTCCACTCGTAGGGGACTTCTTCAACCGGCTTCCCGGGTTTGTACTCATAGTTCTCACTAATTCCGAGTACGACCGCCTCTGGTTCGATCATACGGAACCAACGCTCGGCGAAATCCTTATTCTTGGCAACAACAATTCTTGCTTGACAAACTCCGTTTTTCTCGAAACTTACGTCAAATTCTGTTTTCATGATTCACTCTCCTCCTCGATGATGAATCCTTCCTGCGGTTCGAAAAGGAACCGCTCATCGTCGATGGTTGCTTTGGGGCCTGCCAAACACCATATCATTCTGGCTGCGGCCTCCGGAGTACCGTTTTCTTTGTAAGCCGCAAAGAATTCATTCTGGATTGCGGTCGATACCAGAATGCGGGTACAGTCGTAGCGGAGTGCGGATACGTTCTTGTATCCCATTGCCCCCGCAAAATGGTCAAACAGTGCGCTTATAGAGAACGTGTGGCACTGTTCCTGTGTGAGTTCATATTTCATTATGTATTGCCTCCTTGCCTTATTTAGGTTGGCTGCGGGCTTTAAGGATGAACCCGCGAGAACCTCTACATTATTTACTATACAAATCGCCCTGATTTGGGACGTTGTAATTATTTCCAGTTAAGCGATTGTGGAATCGCTGTCGGTGAATTCAGCTTTCATTTGTTCCGAAATGTCGTAGATTACCCAGTCAAGCATCTTTTTTGTGACTGGAATTTTATCCAGCTTTTTACGCCGGAACACCGAGTGAACTGTCTCCGCTTTGATGAAAGTTGAATTAGATCCGCAGATATCACGAGGCCCTGCAAAGTAATATTTGTCGGATATGTTTGCAACCGCAGTGCGGTTATATCCGCAAATCTTGCAAATGTCGATGGTTCTGTAGTACACCTCGCCATCAACCAGAGTTGCAAGAACGGTTCCGTATTCGTCATGCTTGAATTGCTTCATCGGCGGATAGATTTTCTTTTGCAATGGCTTGCCGCAAAGTGTCGGAACGATTTCCTCGTCAATCCATCGCTCAAACTCGAAAAGCAGCTCAATTTTGCGGCGATTTATAAGCGAATGGACGTCATACTGTGATAAATACGTCACAGAATCAACCGAGCCATTCGACTTTGGAGCGCGGATTACTTTCTTGAATGGGCATAATTCCGCAACGCTTGCGGGATTTTTATAACCCAGCGCAGAGAGAATCGAAAGTGCTTTGAAATACGGCTTACCACCAATCTTTGTGGCTTCGATTGTTCCGAAGTTTGGGTGGTAAAACGTTTCGATCTTACTGCTCGTCAGAAGCGGATTATTTTTTGACCCGGTTTCGGGTACTGGTTGGAGCGTGGTTTCAGTCCGCTGTGGAGCTGCAGGCTGTCCATACTCCGGCGGGCTGCTCTCAAGTTCGTTCTGGGCAAGCTCGATTGCGTGCCCCAGAACATCCAGTATCCGTTTCGTGTTAACATCTGCCATATGTATTCTCCTTTCAGGCTGCGCGGCGGCTGTGTTTGCCGTGGTAATTTGTTTCCGCCTTGTATCGGCGGTACAAATGCTTCGTAGTATTCCAGAAATCGCCGATTGCGAACGTTCCGAATACAACCGTTCCGAGGAAGTTATCCTCGCCGGTTGCAACCGTAGCAACAGTTGCCATGATAGCGAGCACTGCAAACATTGCGGTAGAAAAGTAGTGTTTCATGAGGTTCAGACTCCTTTATTTTCAATTTTTGGTATAAAAATGCACCCTTTTCGGGTGCGGTGAGTATTTGATTTATTCCGGAACATTCATGATCGGAATCCATGTGATGGCTTCATTCATGAGGCTGTAAGCCACGCTTGCGACAGGGTCTTCGGTTTCCATGTCGGTGAAATCAGTTGCGTTTGCAATCCATCTTGCGAGCGTTTCGATTTCATTTGTTCCGAAGGTGGTTTCGTTCACCCAGTCGAGCATTTTGCTGTACTGGTCATTATCCATGCAGGTGCAGTAATCATGGGCAATGCACATATTGCGGACGCCGTAGCTGTCCAGAAAGGTTTCGATTTTCATTTCGTTTTGCCTCCGTTTCTATTCCATTTCAGAGCGTTTCCAGATCGTTTTCAATCTGGTTCGCTTCCGTTTCGTTTACATAGACTTCAAGATAGATTCCTTCGAAACAGCCGCTTGCGCTGTAACTGATCGCGGCAGATTTGATTGCGGGGCGGAGTTTGTCCCATTCGTTGCGAGTGAGATAGACGTTACGCCACTTGCGCGGTGTGGTTGCGGTTGTTTTCATTTCGATTTACTCCCTTCCAGCATGTAGCCTGCGCCGTTTTTCCGAGCATAATTGCGGTACATTTCCGCGAGCTGCTCGTACTCGATAGCGGTTTCTTCCGCTTCGAGATCATTGAACGCTCGAGCCTGCCAATGGTATTCGTTGGCATCGTCGAGCAATCCTTCCGCGTAACTGACCGCGAAGATTGCAGATGCGGTCTGCTGTGATAGACCTCGTTTTACGAGATCGCTGTTGCGTGCCATTCCCATCATATATTCATCGACAGGGAAATAATGAACGTGTTTGAACTCTTTCATTTTGGTTTGCTCCTCTCTTGTATTAGAAATTGTTTCGGTTTGAATTGTGGATGAGGGCTTTATGGATGAACCCTCGAGAACCTCCGGCAGGAATCATTTTCAAATTACTTGCCTTTCGGTTTCTTGTTCTCCGCCCTGCGGTGCAGATTGCAAGACCTGAAAGGCTCGGCCTTTTCTATTATTGGGCACAGGCTTTTTCCCGTGCTCCGCAATCATAGGCATCGCCCCCTTTCGTTTTGGTTTTGTTGCCGATTAAATCCTTGCGATTGCTCGGCAACCGACAATCCTACCGGAATCGTCACGGACTGCGTCATCCGTGATATACACATCGTTGCGGTCACGGCAGGCTTGCGCAGTGAGTGCGCTTACCAGATAGATCGTTTCCGGCTGCGGGTCGGGCAGACCGGTTACGGAACCGTAGCTGCACTGATTTACCGGGATTCCGTTCACTTCAGAAACCCGGTCGCGGGTCTGAGCGGCGCGGGCGATTGCTCCGCTCGGCTCCACCGTTGCGAGGACGGAATTGTCCTCGCGCAGGAAGTTGATTGCGTGCGGTGTGCAGTTGATGATTTTCATTTTGTTTTACTCCTTTTTTGTTTTCGTTTCCGGTCGGTTTCGGTTTCGTTTACGACCGGTTTGGTTTGCGTTTACTTCTGGATTGGAAGCATTGCGATTACTTCATCGTCCGTGAGGTCTGCGGTTCCCATCGTGTCGAATACGACCAGATAGGAAGACTGCGGGTTCAGTTCGTCACAGACTGCCCATTCGTGACCGTCTGGCGTTGCGAAATTGCTTGTGGTGTGCGTGGGATACCATGCAATGCCGGTTACTTCCGCAGTAGTGGTGCGGTACTCGGTTGCGTAGGACAGGGCAACCGGATTTATTTTCGTTTCGGTTGCGGTCGGATTTACTGCCGGCGCGGACACGCTACCGGTCATAAGGGTTGCGAGGAGCAGAGAAATTGTGCTTTTAATCATGGTGAAACTTCCTTTCTATTTTTGGGCATGAAAAAAGCACCCGGATTGGGTGCTTGTATTTATTGGGTTGTTATGATATGATTGCGGTAGAAAGCGAGGTGAAATTATGTACACAAAAGAAGATTTGGACAATGTGATAGATTTTATTGTGTACCAAAAATTGAATGCTTGTGAAAGCGAAAGTAGTCGTAATTATTTACAATTATTTCTTGATAATTGCAAAGTAGAAAACGATGACGCTTTCACCGAAAAAGTATTCAAATTAGCAATCAAATATCCCAATCTTGTCGAATTGTCTAAATATTTGCATTGTGATGTCATGCGGTTGCAGAAAATTATTTTTTATCAGCAAATCGACGACAAAACAATCACAGGAGTTGCAAAACTCAAACAAGCTGAGCGTATGCATAAAGGTCCTGCGGAACTTTTCTTGCGGAGCCAAGCGAATTTATTCTTAACCGGGAGAGATTTTTCTATCAAAAAATATCTCTTGACTTTCGAGAAACATATTAACATGGAACTTCCTAAGCCTGATTATCTCGAAAAGAACTCTGTTTACGATTTTGAATGGAAAGATTGCTAATAAAAACCGACCGAGTTATTCCCGGTCGGTTTTTTTCAGTGTTACGTCGCAGTAGCTTTCGATTGCGTCAGTTACTAACTCTGTTACACTTTTTTTGCCACGAATAGCGGCTTGCGTTTTGAGAAAATCTTTACTCCCTTTGGGTAGATTTAAAGTAATTTTGTCATATTTGCTGCGAGGAGTAGCTTTTGCTTTCTCGATTTCAGCAATACACAGAGCTGCGAGTGCATCGTAGTCAACTATCGTTTGTTCTGACATATAATTCCCTCCTTTGAGCAAGGAAAAGCCCCGGAACATGGTTGTTCCGGGGCTTGTTTACTTTTCGGTTTTCTTGCGGACATCAATATCATACGCCTTCAAGAGGGCATTTGCCACAAGGTTTCCAACACTGGAAAAACCTCTGATATTCGCTTCTTCGTCAAGCATTTTCTTTGAACCTTTCGGCAGATTCAGTGAAATGCGGTCGTAGTTTTCTTTTTTATACGAAGATGTGCTCATGTTCTCACCGCCTAAATTGTAGTATAGGCGTATTATATCACGCTTGCGGATTATTTTCAAATTGTGCGGGCGGTGATTGATTAGGGCGCACTTTCCCTTGCTTGCGTGGCTACGTTTAGGCGTGCTGCACTACCAGTACGCCTTTATCGCGGATTGAATTGGTATACTTTCAGGTTAGAAAGATACCGGACGCGCCGGTTTTACGATTGCATAGCCAGCGCGGCGCAGACCGTCAACCAGAATCATAACGGTTGCAGGGGTTGCTGCGTTTTCGCCGCAAACCTTCACGGTTGCGTAATCGCGATTGAACGCGATCATTGCGGATTGCGTTGCACGGTGGTTTTCCCCTGCACAGAAGTCGCGCAGGACGTTTATTGCGTGCCGACGGTTGCGAACAGCACGCTTGCTTGCGGGGAACGTGATCGCTACGAATAATGCCGCCGCTACGTCTTCCGGCAGTTTGCGACCGGTTGCCGCGTGGACTGCGGCAAAATCGTTCTTGCGCGACCATGCCGGAATCTTTGCTAACGTTGCCTTTTCCACCATGCGAATGCCTACGGCATTCTTTACGCCGTAGGCTTTTTCGTACTGAAAAGGCACATAGCCACTGCGTGGCGTACTCATACGGCACCGCGGCAGATCGCTTGCGTAAGTGCGGACTTTCGCGCCGGAACGATTGCGCGTTCCCTGTTCCCAATTCTCCATCATGTTCTTGCACTTCCTTTGCGTTGTTTTCAGTTCATTGGTTGGTTATCCACCCGCACCGCGTGGAGGTTGGACTGTTGCGGGCATGGGCGGTTTGCACCGCCCTATCGGTTACTTCTCGTAAACCTCGTATGCGTTGCCAGTGATACGGACGCGAACGCCCATAAAGAACTGCTTGTACAGAGTGTCAGAGGACGACTTAAGCTGTTTGCCACCGCGCGGAGTGATAACCGCGTCGTGCAGGCGGATCAGATCGCACTTGCACGGCTTTACGCGGATATCTTCCGGCAACAGTGCCGTGTACAGGTCAGCCAGCATTTTCATTGCCTTGGTTGCGCTGATTGCGTCGTTTGCTTCAAAGTCCGGCGTGAGGGTGTCACGGATAACGCCGTCTTTCGTCTTGCTTACGAGAACAGCGGCTTTGCCGCCACGGCCCTGAAGACGGACGTGACCCTTGAACAGGTGGTCAAAAAAGCCGTCGGCAAGGGCGTTAAAACCGACAGAGTCCGCAAGGCTTGCACCGTCGTGAGCGTCGGCGTATGCCTTGTTCGCGTGTTTCCATTGCAGTTCGGTGGGCGTTTCAGCGACAACCGCCTTGCCGGTGTCCTTGTCAATCTTGACGGATACACGGTTGTAAGTGTACCCCATTACGAACGCGGTGAGAACGTCGGAACGGTTGCCGGAAGCAACCAGAGCAGACAGAGCAGACTTGCGGTTCTGCTTGCTGATATCCTTGCACGATTCATCAATGCTTGCAAACGCCTTTGCGCTTACGGTTGCGGTTGCGGTGTCGCGGTTGTCATTGTACGCCTTGACAGCGTTCTTGATGTTTTCCATAGTCATAATAAACCCTCCAAAAAAATATGCGTTGTGTGTGTTCGTCCAGGGTTATACCCTTTAGCAAGCGCACAAAAAAATTGTGCGCTTATAAAAGATACAACTATATTGTACTGTCTGCGCGGTTTTGGATGACCGCAAACCCCGCCACCGCTTGCGCGGTTTTGGTGCGTGTTTTCACGGACACGCTAAACGTAGCTTGCTTGCGGGGACTAAACCCGTTCTTGCCTACTCTGCGCGGTGCACCTGTCACGATTGAACCGCATATGCAGAACGCAAGCACTTTCCCGCCCGCAAGCGCAACGCGCTTGCGGAAAGTCGTGCAATTCCGTTATGCACGACCGGAAAGCGGTATTTCACAGCTGTTCTTCTCAGCTTGTCAAGCATAACGCCCGCCCGCCCTCTATCGAGGGAAAAACGGTGCACTCGAAACCCGCCCGCCCTCTATCGAGGGAAAGCGGTACAAGCCGAGAAGTCGCTGTTCACTTGTCAAACTTCACGCCGGACGCCGTCCGGACTTCACGCTATAGGGGGCGCGCCCCGTGCCCTATACAGTGGGCACTGTCCCTGTCAAGCTGTAGCACCCGCCCGCATGGGGGACTGTCGCGCCCGCCGTATGGGGTGGGCTGTCGGGGTGCTGTCCCTCTTGACAGTACCCATTATAGCGCGGGGTGCTGTCCCTGTCAACAGTTTTTTGAAAAAAATATTTCAGCCGTTTTTTTCAAAGATAATGAAAACGCACGCGCGCGTAGGGGTTCGCAAAACAGGCGAAAAAAGACGAAAACAGGGATTTAGAGCACGGAAAAGTTTTTTGAAAAAATCAGAAAAGCGCGCAAAAAAGATTTTTCCGTCGTGCTGCACGCCTATTTTTTGAGAATTCCGCCCTCTGTCCTGCCGATCACCAGAAGACAACACGCCAACACTATGTTAAGAAAATAACATATGAGCGACTGTTCATATATCCAACTTCTGACGTAAAGATAGGTGTCTTGACACCTCAAAAAATCGGCCTGCTTCAAAAATCGACTTTTCGAGTATACTATAAAACAGCATTCCGGCACTTTTCAGCGGTGTAAATGCCTCTTTTTTATCAAAGGGGGCATATTTTACACTTTTTCAGTTCTTTTCCTATTTTTAGGCAGGGTAGTTGCCTCATCTCACTCTACCCCATATTTTTCCCCTTTTTCCCCGAACTTTCGCTCTCCTCCCCCTCCCTTTTCCCCTCTTTAATCCCCGTTTCCTCAATTTCGTGCGCTGTTCCCGAGTTTTCGCCATCTCTCTTTTCCCGAACACTCGAAAAAGGTGCATTCCTATAATCTGCTGTAACCGTCAGCTCGAGTATAGCCAGCCACAAGCTCTACGGAAGCTCTACTGCAGCTCCATCATGCATCTGTCACGCAGGTCTACAGCTGCCATGCAATCCTGTATCTAACTTATCATCTCCTTATCTCCCGCCAGAAGGGAATACTGCCTATAGCACTATGTAGCACTACACACTCTTGCTCTACTATGATTGTTCTCTGCTATATAAATTAGCCGCCGCGATCTCTAAAACCCACCCCTATAGTTTCCATGCATTTCCACATATTGCCTACAATGCCCTGTATTCGCCTCAGAATGCCCTGTACTGGCTTTTTGTATTCTCGTGGTATAATTTCCCATCCGCATGTCAAAATCGATTACAGCTCAATTCTGCCGCCAGAACGAAAATGGTTCTTCAATGATTGACGTACCTCGCCATACCTGCTCTATCCCAGGGGCGTATCCAATCATAAATACAGCCGGCCAAGGTCTCTAATGGTCGGCTTTATCTATTTCAGTATTACTACCTAAGCACTGCTGCATAGGTCTAAGCCAGCCAGAAGAGTCTACTTCAGCTGGCTATTTTTCATTCAGCAACATGCACAAAAGAATTCTCAATCTTTATGCATCTTTTTCTTTAACTCCGCGTCCCAAAAACGCCTTTTTTGTATAGTAGTTAATAGAAGCAAAAAAAATCCAATTACCCCGCGGAGGAGGTATTCAGATGGCAAAACGACCAGCTATCCACACGACATAGAAGAACCCAAAGTTCCGCAGCTACGATGGCCGTAGCGGATTCGATTTCATCCCTATCCCCGTAACTCCTGACCTCAAGTCTGTCTCTCCGGCTGGGAAGATCCTGTATTCTCTCATGCTCTACCGAATGCAGCTATCAAAAAGCCGGCCAGAATGGATTGACGAAGATGGCGAGCCATTCATCTATTACTCTCTCAAAGATGTTATGAACGACATCTCTTGTGGAGAGAAGAAAGCGCTGCAGATATTTAAGGAACTTGAAGAAGCACATCTGATTCGCCGACACAGCCAATGTCAGTTCTCTACCCCGCGCATTTATATACCGACCAATCGTTCAGACGAAGCGTGACGCTCCTCTTGAGTAAGCCTCATTCTGAGTGAGCCTCATTCCGCGTGATTCCATTTCTCCATTTCTCTGGCTGGCATTTTCAAAATCTGCCCAGCTTAGCCTATGTATTTATGATTAAGTATTTTGATTATGTATTTATGATTAGTGTATTTATGATTAGGGTTTGATTTGGAAGGACGACGAGTTTGATTTGGAAGGACGATAAGTTTGATTTGGAAGGACGATAAGTTTGATTTGGAAGGACGGCGGGTTTGATTTGGAAGGACGCGAGTTCGATTTGGAAGGACGGGAAGCAACATGGGTAAATCCCAGCCAGAAAAAACGCAGTTGGCCGAGCTGACCCTGCGTGACATAGCCAACGCCGGGGCTGATTTACATGAGTTCGCCGCCGTTGTTCCCTTCACGCTGGAAGGCAATGGACAGAGGGCTTATATTCCGACCTCGGTACTGCGGTACTACAACCCCAAGGTGAAACTTGAGCCAAAGGATATCCGTTATCTCGACCCGGACTTCTTTGAAGCACGCATTAGAGATATCGGAGCCAATCCAGCCGCGAAGCCTTATAAGCGAGATGTTTCAACAGCCACTCCGGCCTATGGCTCTTTCGTCTGGCTGCGCGTCCCGCTCGAAGGCGGGAGCTATTATGACGTCACGCCAACCGAGGCGCAGAAGCTGATGATGCTCCTGACTACTACTGACAAGCACCTGATGATCGCGGCTGACGTGTATCCGCCGGACATCGTGAACTATTTGTCAAAGGTGTTCCAGCTGACCGCGCCAGTTGTTCAGGGAATGCTGCGGACGTTCCGAGAGAGAGACTTCATCTGGCAGAATGACCGCGGCGAGTGGTTGTTTAACCAAGACCTGTTTCGCAGGGGTGAGATTACACGACGCGAGTCTACGAAAGCGGAGCAGAGCGGTTTCAGGTATGTGAGGATGTATTTCTCCTCTATCGCACAGATGTATAGGACTGAGTCCATGAGTCTGGGGCTGAAATACCTGCTTCCGATGCTTCCTTATCTGCATAAGGACTTCAACGTATTTTGTCTGAACCCCTTTCAGGATGATCCGTTTCTGGTGGCTCCTCTTACCGCCGCTCGGCTTTGTGCCGCTGGTGGCTATGAGCGAAGCGGTTACGGAGAGTTGACCAGCCTCTATTACAACCAAGTCATCCGAACCAGCAAAGGAACGGAGACGATTATGACCCGGCTGAAAGAACCGTTCCACGGTTTGCCGGTCGGAAGCATTATGTTAAATCCCCGTGTATTTTACACCGGTAACAAAGCGATAGCCGCCGAGCTTGAACCTCTGTTTCTGGTGCGAAGGCGCGGCAAGTATAAAAAACGACGCAAGAAAACAGAAAACTAATATTACAAGGAGTGCAAGAATTATGAACGCAAACACCAACTATGTAACCAAGGAATTCCTCTTTAACGACCAGCAGGTACGCACGGTTGTCCGTGACGGCGAGCCGTGGTTTGTAGGCAAAGATGTGGCTATCGTTCTTGGATACGGCAACACAAAAGACGCTCTTTTGAGTCACATTGATGAAGAAGATCGCGCTATTCTTCAAAGGTCGGAAAACGCGACCTTTGAAATTCCGAATCGCGGCTTAACTATTATCAACGAATCTGGTCTTTACAGTCTCATCGTTTCGAGCAAGCTGCCGACCGCCAAGGAATTTAAGCGCTGGGTGACCTCCGAGGTTCTGCCGACCATCCGCAAGCATGGCGCTTATATGGATATGGATGTCATCGAGAAGGCGCTGACCAATCCAGACTTTATCATTCAGATGGCTACCACGCTGAAGGAAGAAAAACAGCGCCGAATGGAAGCTGAGGCTAAGATTGCCGCCGATGAGCATAAGGTTGATTTCTACAACGCGGTCGGCAGCACTTCCGCAACTCTCACCATCGAGCGTTTTGCAAAGCTCGTAACTGAGAAACTCGGCATCCAGACCGGCCGCAACCGCATGTTCCAGTGGCTCCGCAAGAATGGCTTCTTGCAGGCTAACAATATGCCGTATCAGCGTTACATCAACAACGGCTGGTTCAAGACCTACGAGGTCATCAAGGCCGGTCACGCCTTCACCGTTCCTTCCATTACCGGCAAGGGTCAGCAGAAGCTGTTCGAGAAGTTCGCGGCTGAGGCTTAAAAAGCAAGGAGAGCGAGGCGGCCGCTTTTGCCGCCAGAAAAACCAATAAAAGGAGAAAACTAAATGAAGAAAAACCACTGCATCCACGATGACTGCGAGTATTGCTCGCGCTACAACTCCTGCAACCTGACAGCAGATGATGTCTGCGGGTACGCAGTTGTATAGGTAGATCTTGAGCCAAGTGAATATTGGCTCGAAATGAGTTACTACCAAGCGGGCGACCCTGACGCGCACTTGTCTATGCGTGATCGTCTCCGCGCCGAGTACAGTGGCGAGGTGGCTGAATGACGAATGCCGTATACATTCCAAGTGTGGACGGCAAGGATGTCTACCTCGCAAACCACTATGACCGCCCAACCGAGATCGGATATAACATCCGGTCTTCGGACGGCGGGTTCAATCTGAAGCGATTCAGAAACACGCTGGATTACTCGCTCGACCTGCTCAAGCTGAGAGACGTCTACGAGCGGGTATACCGCCGCAGGAATTTCTCTTTTGAGTTGGGCGGCAAGGAATACACCCACCGTGTTATCAACGTGACGGCGCATTACGCAGTCAAGGCATACAACCGTATCCGCAAGACGCTGTACATCAAAAACGGCTGGCGATACGATGAGATCGCCGAGAACATGGATGACTGCGCGTATGTTGTTGACGGCGAGCTGATTGCCATCCAGTGCGACACGAATGTCCAGAACCCCCTACCCCCTTCCGTACTTGGCAAGTATTTCTATCTGGAAGACGGCCAGTACAAAGCAAAGATTAACATTGCCACCGAGGTTAGTGTTGCTGAAATCCGCGAGGAGCTTTACGAAAAGGGCTTCTATTGTGACGGCATCCATTATGTTCGTTACAAGCGGTCGGCCGGTTCCTCTCGTGTCGGCAAATGTTTGTACATCGACGAACGCCTCTACCCTGCTATGCACAAGTGGGAGATGTGCGGCATTAAAGTGCAACCGGGACAGGCGATTGATCTCGCTGCTCTGGAAAGCTATATCGCGCTGACGGCAAGCTCTATTGTGGACACGCTGGAGGTTCGGCCGGAGAACTTTTTGGTAATCGATGATTTTGAGAGCATGTTTACGGATGACGTTATCGCGACCAGAGTGCGTGAAGACGGTCATCTGGTGTCTGGCCCCGAGCACGTCGAGATCACGAACAGCATCTGGGACGGTCAGTCTTTGATGGACAAGTCCCTGTTTGGCCCCAAGTACGAGCAGTACGGTATGCTGCTGCTCCGGAACCGATTTTTCAAGTCCTGCTGCTTCAACGCAAACATTCAGCAGTTCCTTGCTGACCACGGGATTACGAAAATCGAGCAGCTGAACGGATTCACGTTGGCGAAGTCTATCGAGGACATCAAGCTGATCACTACGCCGTCCAGCATTAAGTATTTGAAGTTTGGCCGGCTGCGCGAGTGGCTGAAGCGTACTGACCCTATGTTCGGCGTGGTAAAGCATGAGAAGAAGACGCACTTCTTTGACGGACGTATGGTGTCTACCCATTATCAGCTGCTGAATACTCTGCAGATGTCGCAGGAAGAGGTGGATGAGTTCCTCGAACCGTCCATCGAATACATGCGACAGCTGAAGAACAATCCGGCGGTTATGCGCTATCATCTGAAACAGCAGTCGGCGGCTAGTGAGATGAAATCTCCCCTGCTGACCAGAAACGATATTATCTTCCGTCTGTTGGGTATCAACGACAGATTCGCACAGACGCAGATGTATGCCGAGTTTAGAGACGGGCTGATCCGTTCGTACCAGAACAACATCCGTCGCGGTCATGTATTGGTAAACGGCAATTATTCGACTCTTGTCGGCAATCCACTGGAAATGCTGAAGGCGTCTATCGGGCAGTTCGACGGCGAGTCGTCTATCCCGGTCGGTCATGTGATGTCACTGCGGTTTGATGACGGTCAGCGCCTGCTGGGGTCACGCAGTCCGCATGTGTGTCAGGGCAATATCTTGCTGACTGACAATACCTATGTGCCGGAAGTCAACCAGTATATGAATCTGACGGAGGAAATTGTGTGCATCAATTCAGTTGGAGAGAATATTCTCCAGCGTTTGAGCGGTTGCGATTACCATAAAGGTCGCCTGCGTTCGCGAGGGCGCAGTAAAAATTCGGTGAACCCAGAAATCTGGGGTGTGTAAGCTAACGGTGGACGCCTTTGCGTATCGCAATGGTAATACCGTGCCAAGCTCGGGCAGCAATGCCCCCGAAGGTGTAACGATCAGGGCATACCGGCCTTATAGGTCGATGAAGTCCATACTGCGGCGGCGAAATTCCGTCGCGGGAAGTGCCGAACAGGTCTCTGACCTGAAGAGATGATCTACTCCCCTACTCAAATATCGGGAAACCGAGGGTATAAAGGTTCGACTCAGACACTATGATGCTCACAGACAACGAGCTGCTCATTCGGGCAGCCGAGAAAAACTACCATCTTTTCAAAGTACCCACCTCTCTGGTGGAATCCAAGAAAACCAAGCGTTCCTACACGAGCGCACAGCAAACCGACCTTGATATCAAAACCAGCGAAAACATGATCGGCGAGATTATCAACCTCTCTCAGGAGCTTAACAGCCTGCTTTGGGATAAGCTCAACAGCGGCGCGGCTTTTGAGGATGTGGCTGAGATTTACTATGATACGTCTATGCTGGACGTCATGTCGGGTATTGAGATTCGAAAGAGTCCTCTCGTACAGTGATGTGCGAGTGAATGGCATTGAATTGCTGGAATACCGTAAAGCCGAATCAGCTACAACGCGGCGGGAAACCGCGAACGTGAATGCGGCGAAAGCAGAAAAAATGGTTCGGATGGCGTATGGTTAAATCCTAAGCGCTTATAATTGGCAATCAGCATCCAAGGCCCCGACAGGGGCAAGGTTCAACGACTAAGCGCCGCGAAGCCGCGGCCTGTGGTGTCCCCTCCCTCCGTGGAGGTGAAGATATAGTCTGTGCTCACGGGAAACCGTGAGGGGCAACTGCCCATCCCGAGTAGCGACCGGGATTAACACAACAGCGACAAAGCAAAAAAAGAATTCGTGGTAAACAACCGAGACGAGTACAAGCGCCTGAAAGCTAAGTATGAACGCCGTGACGACAAGGGTCGCGCGATTAAACCGAACTTCTTCGGGACGCTGGCTCGCCGTAAAGGATACTACGACAGCGAAAAGAAAGCCTACCTGTTTCACAAGACCACGATGGACTACGTTCAGCATACGATTAACCGCTGCCGGTTCTGGCGAGGCTCGTACAAAGCAAACAAACCCTTTAGTTATGTAATCGACCCGGTAATGGTCGGCACGGCTGGGGCGCGTTATGAGCTGGTGCGGAAGTTCATTGACGCCGCTCGTGTGCTTCGTCAGAAAGTTTCAGCTATCTACACGGAACTGAAATCTTCTCTTGAAATTAACGATTCCATCGATGCGTCAGCTAAATCGGCGTTCGCGTGGGAAGAAGTAAAAGCCGCTAAAGCAGAACTTATCGAGTTTGTAGCTAAGTACAAATGCAATCCTGCTACGATGTATGTTATTTTGCGGGATTTGGAAAAGGAAGAAAACAAAGACATCAGCGCGGCGCTCTTCGATGCGCTTTTCGGCACGGCGAATTCTTCGTTCTATGATATGATCGAAAGTAGCCGCGAGCCGATTCAGATTGCAACCGAATGTCTGACCGGCAGCGTTATGCTGTACGGTTACACGTTTGAAGCGTATGAAGCAAAACGCCGAGCTTTCGAGGAGCTTTATCAAGCAGAAAAGGAAGCTCGTAGGAAAGAACGGAACAGGCCACATACCATGCAGGAGATTGCGAAGATACTTCGGGAAAATATGAACAAATAAAAGCGTGCAAAAAAGTGTAAAAATTACAGGAAAAACTGCTTAGTAAAGACGCCCCTGTCTCCGAATTTTCGGGAACAGGGGCGTTATCTTATTCTTTTTCTCCAGGATAGATAAGCGATTTTTCGCACCTCTTCCGTATCATTTTTTAAGGAGACATAACGATTTGATCCGAATTACCAAGGCTGAGAGAGCCACCATCTACAAACTTTATCCAGAGCTTCGTGTTCCGCGTACCGCCACCGGCAAGTATTGGCTGTGCGAGGAAGAAAAGTACCTCCGCGTTATCCCACATAACAAGGACGCCGCTGCACTGCTTGACGTTATCGACCGTCGCCGCGCACGACTGGCTGCCCTTGCCGAGGAGGCTAATGCGTGAAGACTGACTGGCTCAGAAAAGAAGATGAGAGCGAGTACGCCTACATTTACCGTATCGGCAACATCAAAGAGCAGATTGGCTCTTGGCAGGACGTGGCTGACCTGCTGAACTATCAGCTTGGCTACCAGTACACCGAGAGCAAGTACCGCAAGGACTATGCGGCATTCTGCAAACTCTTTGAAGCCAACCGCGATAAGCTGACCGATAACAGTGCTCAGCTTCACGAGATTGAACAGCGCGAGCTTGAGCTCCGCAAGGAACAGCGCAAGTTCTACGACCAGCGTCAGGCACTGACCCGAGTAGTCAACGCAAAGGCACGCGAAGAAAGCCTGCACGAGTGCATTATCCGCTCGGCTGAACAGCTCAATATGAGCAAGCCACTGGTCCCGCTGTCTCGAGCGGGAGAAGTTCATCGCCTCGGGACGGAAGCCCTGTTGGTTCTGACCGACTGGCACTACGGCATGGTATGCGACAATCCGTTCAACAGCTATAACCCAGAGGTATGTGCTCAGCGTGTCCGCCGCCTGATTGATGAGACGGTAGAGCGTCTGCTGATGCATCAGGTCACCGACCTGCATATTCATCTGCTGGGCGATTTTGCTCATGGAGCAATTCATCCTACGGTGCGACTGGAATCAGTCGAGAACACCTGCGACCAGCTGATGCGCGTCTCGGAAATCCTTGCCGAAGCAATTCATGAGATTTCTGCGGCTGTAGACCGTGTAGATGTGTTTGCTACTTACGGCAATCATATGCGAACCGTCCAGAACAAGAAAGAAAGCATCCACTCCGATAACATGGAGAAGATCATCCCTTGGTGGTTGGCAACACGACTCAAGGATGACGATACCATCAACGTCTGCCCGATGTGCGAGGAGTTCATCACAGACTTCATCGGCGGCAAGACCGTTGTTTCTACACACGGCGATCTGGACACGGTTCGAGACTTTGGCGTGACGGCGAATATGCTGCTGTCGCGCGACCTTGGCACTCCGGTGGATATTGCCATCATGGGTGACAAGCACCATGCAGAATCGCTTGACCGATTCGGTGTGGACAGCATGATCGCGCCGGCTCTTTGCGGTTCGGACAATCATGCACACGGCAAGCGACTTTATGCTAAGCCAAGTCAGCTCCTGATGACTTTTGGGCAGGACTATGGCCGCGATGCCGTGTATTATCTCAAACTGGAGGAAAATTAAAGCATGGCAAGAGCCAAGAAGAAAGAAGATAAAAACACGCTGTATTACGCTGCACTGTACTCGAAACACTCCGAACTGTATGAGATGGCTTACGAAGACAGCAAGAAGGTTGTAAACAGCGTGCTGGATAGCATTAAGCAGCTTCTCAAGGAATGCGAGGTGCTCTCGCTGCCGGACTTCGGCAAGTTTGAAAACCATGAACGTAAATCTTACCAGATGGTAGACAATTTCCCGGGTTCTGATGGCAAGAAGCGCATTGTACCGACTAAGCACACGGTACGATTCACTGCTTTCCCGAAGCTGAACGAAGCCTCCGATCAGTTCTACGCTACGATGCAGGAGGCGGAAGGTGGTGAGGGTTAATGGCATTAGTGCCTAAGATTCCCACCATCCCTAAAAAAGAAGACAAGCTCACACCCGCAGTAAAGCCGCACCAGATTAAGCGATGCGTATGCTGCGGGACGGAATATTCCCGCGCGACCGATTTTTACAACGCACCGAACACAATGCTGTATCGCAACAACAGCGGCCGACTTCCTGTCTGCCGCGGCTGTATTGATGCGCTGTTCGACCGCTATCAGGAAATGTTCGATGCAGACACGGCGATTCGGCGTATCTGCATGAAGTTTGATCTATACTACTCCCCTACTCTGGTTGAAGCATCCAAAGAGATGGGAGCACATAAGAGCCGTATGTCGGCTTATATCGCAAAATTGAACCTCAACGCTTATGACAGTAAGACTTACGATTCGACGATTCGTGAGGAACAGGACTTGGCTTTGCAGACCTATGAAGATACCGAAACCCCTACTCAGCAGACAGATTTCCAAGTAACCAAGGAACTGATGAATGAGTGGGGGCTTAACTTTACCGCCACCGAGTATGAATTCTTGCAGAATGAGTATGAGGACTGGCTAGCGAAGTGTGTCGTTAAAGGCAAGTCACAGCAATCTCTGGTTCGCGAGCTCTGTATCATCAAGCTGCAGCAGAACAAGATGCTGTTGGACGGCAAGGTGGACGTATATCAGAAATTGACCGACACCTATCAGAAGACACTCGACCGTGCTGCTCTGACGCCGAAAATCGTTGAAGCAAAGGATCGAGAGTCGGAAATCCCGCTCGGAAAGATGATTAAGCGATTCGAGGATCACGACCCGATTCCGGAACCGCTTCCAGAGTGGAAGGATGTGGACGGTATCGTCCGTCTCATCAGCATTTACTTCCTCGGCCATTTGTGCCATATGCTTGGCATTAAGAACCGACACGCCAAGATGTACGAGGACGAAATGAACAAATATCGCGTCGATGACCCTGATTTGGAGGATCTCGATGATGAGGACGTCTTTGACGCCATTATGAATCGCGCTATGGAGGGTGTTGACCTTCTGGCAGAAAAGGAAGCCGGAGAAGAGAACGGCGGTGATGCCTGATGGATGCCACCAAAGCTGAAAAAATTGAACGAGGTATGTGCAAGTGGGTTAGTTTCTATCGAGCTAATCCACATCGTTTTGCTCAGGATTATCTCGGCATGAAATGGCTGGCGATGTTCCAGTGCATCCTGCTGGACTTAATCTGTCTGAACACCTATGTGATGATTATCGCTTCTCGCGGCATGGGTAAGTCCATGATCGTGGCGGCGGCCATTTGTGTTCGGTGTATTTTGTATCCCGGTTTGGAAGTCACTGTCGCAGCCGGCGTCCGAAGTCAGTCAACGAACCTATTGAACAAGATAGTCGAAAAGTTCATGCCTGACTCGCCCAATCTAACGAACGAGATTGAAGATTACAAAGTGACGCCTAGCGAGGCGTATATCAAATTCAAAAATGGCTCCGTGGTCAAAGTTGTAACAGCGCGCGATTCTTCACGTTCTGCGCGTACAAACTGGATGATTGCGGACGAATTCGTGCAGATTCCGAAGGATATTATTGATAAGGTGCTCAGAAAGTTCAAAGCTGGCGAGCGTACCCCGGGCTTTTACAGTTTCCCGAAATACAAGAACTATCCAAAGGAACGTAACACGGAGACCTATATCAGCTCGGCATACTTCAAATGGCATTACAGCTGGGCGAAATTTAAGGCTTATTTTAAGTCGATGATCAAGAGCGAACCGTATATCGTGTGCGGATTCCCTTACCAACTTCCTGTTTCTGCGGGATATTACCCGATGGAACAGATTCGAGAAGAGATGCAGGAAGATGATTTCAACGAGATAAGCTGGAGCATGGAAATGTGCTCAGAATTTTATGGCGAGTCCGAACGTGCATTCTTCTCTTTTACAGACCTAAACTCTGTCCGGCGCATCACGCGCCCAGTCTATCCGCGGCCTATGTATGCGGCACTCGGCGATCCCAAGCTGAAGTACCCAACAAAGGAACCCGGAGAAATTCGCCTGCTGAGCTGCGATATCGCAACCTCCGGCGGCGCGAAGAACGATGCAACAGCGATCACTCTGTTGCAGCTCCTGCCTAACAACTCCGGACAGTATATCCGCAATGAGTGTTACATGGAGACCATTGATGGTGGTCATGGTCAAGACCAAGCAATCCGCATCCGTCAGCTTTATGATGATTTGGATGTGGATTATGTCGTAGTTGATACCAATGGTGGCGACGCCCCTCCTTCTGGCGACAGTTGGAGTGCAGCGCGGAAGAAAACGGGAACCCTGAGACGGGAATCCGACTGGAAGGCTTCGAGTAAAGACGAAGTCACAGGCAACGCATACGAGGTGATCTCGCCGGTTTGGCGAACTATAATCCTCGCACGAGTCCGCGCCATCTCACGCAGATGAAAAGATATGCTCATCTTACGGGAAATAAACCGTAAGTTTCTGGATAAAAAGCCAGAAAGAAAAGGTGAGGTCGGAATATCAATCTATGATCAACTCGTTCAAGACCTTTACGACGAGACCCGAGGAGTTGAGTATAAAGCATGGTCGTGCATCAATGACGAAAATATGGCGGCACGAAGTCGCAATCCGAATGCTCCGAGAGTTATATACAGCATCAAAGCATCTGCTTCGAAGAACTCCGAGATGGCAGTTTCCCTTCGAGACTGTATCAAACGAGGCAAACTGCGCCTGCTTATCAACGAAATTGACGGCGTTGAGCTGCTCGAAAAGAGCAAGGCTTACCGCAAACTCTCCGTTGAGGAACAGGTTGCATACCAGCACCCGTACTACCAGACTACCGCCTTTGTAAACGAGACGATCAACCTCGAATACGAGATGGCCGGTCAGAACATCAGGGTGTACGAAGTATCCGGAATGCGTAAAGACCGTTACTCGAGTCTGGCTTACGCCAATTACATCGCATCCGAACTGGAGCGCGACCTGCGCCGCCGGTCAACGGATGAATTCAAATACGCGCCACGGTGCGTTTCGACCGTGGAATTTTAACTTGGAGGTGACATCATGGCTGAAAATCCAAAGCCGCTGATTGATGAGGCGGAAGATGGTGCAACTATCGTCACCTCATTTGCCGACCGCGAGACTGCGGAACGATACAAGCACGCTGTTGCGACATATGACCCGCAAAATCGCATGTACAGCGCATATCTCAACGATGGCGCTTCAGCAAGTACGCTGACTACCAGCACGATTTCCTCTCTGGGCGAAGGAGCACAATCCAATCTGTCCAGTATCCAGAGCATCAATGCTATTATCCGCAAGTACATCAACATTGATGACATTGTTGGCATGGTCGTACAGTCCATTCAGAACAACATCAATACGGATATCCGGCTGTCGTACCGCAACTTCAACGGGGCCCGAAACAAGACCAAAACGCTGGAAAAAGCACAGGCTATCCTGAATGATTTCAACTCTCAGGTGCGAGTCGAGCAGTTTATCCGAGAGGCGATTATCACGGCATATATTGAGGGCAACTTCGCGGCTGTGCTTCGCAACAATACGGAGAACTGGCAGATTGATTGGCTCCCGCTGGATATTATCGAGAACTCCGGCTATGAGAGCAATGGCAATCCGGTTCTTCTGGTGGGCATCGAAAACCTGAAGTCTGCACTGCAGAAGACCATGCTCAAGAACAAGCAGCGCAAGCCTCTATTCTTCAACGACACGCAGGAAGAGGTTGAAGCAACCTTCCCGAAAGAGGTCGGTGAAGCGATGAAGGCTAAGGAGACCTATGCCATTCTTGACAACAATTATACTTATATGGTTCGCGTCAATAATTTTGGCAAGAAATATGGTGTCTCCCCTATCTTCCGCGCAATGTCTTCTGTTTTGATGTTGGAGACTTACCGCAACGCAGATGAGACCACGGCGAAAAGCAAGGCTAAGAAAATCATCCATCAGGTGATGAATGAGAAATGTCTTGGTCCCAGTGCTGACCGCCGTTGCTTTGAAGAACAGGCATACAACCATGACAACCTGATGCAAGCGTGGAAAGCCAGTACGGTTGTTGTTACCACTGGCCCATCCGTTAAGGAAATCAAGTATGTTGAGCCAGAGGTAAACGAAACCTCTGCAGAAACGGTGAACTTGTACCGCAACAAGGTTCTTTCTTCTCTGGGTGTTGCCTTTCTGGCGGCAGATAAGTCCCAGACGGCTTCTACTGCCAACATCAACCTGTCTCAGTTGCTCAAGTGCATCAACTCTATCTCTGAGCAGGTAGAGCGTATGCTGGAACATTTCTACCGTCAGGTTCTGTCGCTCAACGGCATTGGTGCCGAGTATATCCCGAGTGTAAAGATTATCGACTCTGAATTGCTCGACATGGATATGCGTATGGAGCTTAGTAAGCTGCTGTACAGCACGTTTGCTGTCAGCCGTGAGACCGCCCTCGGCATGGTCGGCATCGACCTTGAGGATGAACGGGTTAAGCGCGAAAAGGAAGAGGCTGACGGTCTCAGCGATATCTTCCTGCCGTATGCTACTTCGTATAATTCTGACGGCAATGCTGACGGTGAGAGCGACCCCGGCCGACCGGCTGATTCCAATGACCCGGACAAACAGGGATACGACGAAACCTACAACAACACACGGGAGTAATCCATGGGAATAAAGCTGAAACTGGTTTGCCCGCATTGCAAGCGGGACTACTTTCTATTATGCAAATCAGGCATCTGCAAACCAGCAGATGCCTTTTTTGAAGAAGAAAACGCTGAACTGATCGCACAAAAGCTGAAAGAGCGCGGTCTGGAGTTTGGCGTGACGAAGGAGGTGAACGAGACCGATGAATAAAGAAAAGACATTTCTGACCAGTAGCACGATTGAACTGAGCGAGGACGAAGAGAATTCTCAGTTTCTTACGCTTGTCAACCGTATCTGCTACTACGATGAGCCAAATCTGAACTCGGTTCTGCTTCCCTCCGATACTGCTGAAGAGTGCGCTCAGTCGCTGATTGACATGCCGGTATATGCAAAATGCCGCACGAACGCAGACGGCGAGCCGACTTTCGGCAGTCACGAAGTTGCATTGGATGCAGATGGAGAGCTGTTCTTCGACACGACTCCGATTGGCGTTCATACAGCCGTTGAAATCAAGGATGACACGGTGGACGTAAACGGAAAGCTGGAGACACTCCCCTGCCTTTTTGCAACTCAAAAGATCTGGAAGCGCAATAAAAACGCTGTAGCGGCTATAAAACGGCTATTTGCCGAGGGTAAACTCCACAATTCATGGGAGATTACCAGCTATGAATACAGCTTTGCAGATGGCGTAAAGACCATCACCGGCTATGAATTTGAGGGCAACACTTTCCTCGGCTATGAATTTGCCGACCCTGCTTATGGCAAGGACGCGAAGGTTGTCTCTCTGTCACAGACCGATGAGCTGATGGTTGCTGAAGCGTTGAGCCGCGACCTGATCGACCAAAAATCGAGTAAGGAGGACGAAACTTTGAAGAAGAATAAGACTTCTGCACAGGTCGAGCCGCAGGTTGACCCGCAGGCAACCGAGCCTGTTGTTGAGCCTGCGCAGGCAGCTCCTGTTGAGCCGACCGTTGAGCCGGCACAGGCTGAGCCGCAGAATATCGAGCCCGCTCAGGCTGAGCCTGCTGAACCGCAGCCCGCAGAACCGGAAACCGCTTCTGAGCCGCAGCCAGAAGAGCCCGCAGAACCGCAGCCGGAAGAACCACAGGGCGAGCCGGTAGTTGCTTCCCTGACTGACTGGGATATCCAGCGAAAGGTAGATGAGGGCGCACGCGACCTGATTGACGGCTGGTACTGGGTGGCTTATCTGTTCCCGGAGGAGCACAAGGCACTTCTGCGCGTAGAAGGCAGCGACGAACTGTCCTATATGCAGGTATCTTACGTTGTAAACGACGACGATACCGTTACCGTATCTGACCCGGTTGACGTAAAGCTGTCTGTTTCCGTGTCGGAAATCAACAACAAGGTCGCTGAACTGACGGATACGATTGCTTCTCTCAACCAGAAGGTGAATAACCTGACGGCTGAGGTTGAGACGCTGACTCCGTACCGTGAAGCTGCCCAGAAGGCAGAGCACGATGCGGCTGAGGCAAAGCTCCGCGCTTATGCAGAGAATTCCAAGCAGTTCACTGAAGAAGAGCTGCAGAGCGAGGAAATGACGAAGATTTTCAGCGAACTGGATGAGTCCGCGCTGAAGATGATGATTGCTGACCGTGTGGTTTCCGCACAGGCGCAGCAGATTCAGGCAACTGTATCTGCACCGCAGGTTCAGCTGTCCAATACTTCCAACCTGACGGTCAATGAACCGTCCGCAGACGGCGTATCTCTGATGCGTGCGTTCCTGCGCCACTAAAAAAATTTTAAGAAAAGGAGAAATTGACATGATTCGAGAGCTTGAAACTGTACAGGGCAAGCCCGTTGAGCTGCTTCTGACTTCCGCAGTTGTTAAGAAGGGCGCACCGGTAGACGTTGACTCTGAGGACCAGACCGTAAAGGCAACTGCAGAAGGTCTTGGCACTAAGCTGTGCGACGTAAACGCAAAGTACGAGGGCATTTACTCTATTGTTGAGCCGACCGACGGCGAGTTCGAGGAGGCTGCAGCTGGCGAGCGCGTTCGCATTATCCAGACCCTGCCGGGTGAGATGTATGCTACTTCCGAGCTGGACACCGAGTCTCTGCAGGAAGGCGACAAGCTGCAGGCTAAGAACGGCAAGTTCGTAAAGGCAACTGCTGGCCAGTACGCTTACGAGTACCGCGGCATCTACTCTGATCCGACCGGTATCAAGATGGGCAAGATCGTGCGCGTAGAGGTTTCTACCGTAGCGTAAACCCTGTAAACCAACTACATTTGAGGAGTCTTGTACTCCTCTTTTCTATTTTTCGAAGAAAGGAAGATACACATGAACACTGAAATCAGTGCAATTATGGATCAGTCTGGCCGTGTTCTGGACTGGGCTAATGCTGTAAAGTATTCCCCGGCTGAGCTGTCTGCTGAGGACAAGGAAATCTCCGCAGTTACCGACGCTTGGGTAAAGGAGCTTGGCAAGACCGGCTTTGACAAAGATCACGAGCTGTCCGCTCTGGTTACCAAGACCTTCACTCCGGACACCGTTTCCGCTCCGTCTGAGCTGATCGACATGCTGTTCGACAACGATTCCATTGGCGAGTTTGATGACTACCGTGTAACCGTTGATCCGGAGAACACCATCGAGGTATACGACGCAATCACCGGCGGCAACGTACCGCGTTCGTTCATCGACTTCAAGGTTCTGAAGCCGACCTTCTGCTCTCTGCAGGCTGAGACCTCTCTGAAGCTGGAGGACATCCGTCGCGGCGGCTACAAGTCTGTTGCAAACATGATCACCAACATCAACGAGGCTTTCGAGCTGGCTCGCGTTACCCGCATTCTGGACATCCTCGACAAGGCTCTGGCTGGCGGCGAGAACGTATTCACCGAAACCGGCGCTACCCCGACTGAGGAGATCTGCCGTAAGCTGGCTACCTATCTGATGGACGTAACCAATGGCGAGACCCCGGCTATCTTCGGTCAGAACAAGTACATTGTTGGCATGACTGGTCTGCAGTCCGCTCAGTACGGTTTCTCTGATGCTGTAAAGAACCAGTACAACAAGGTTGGCAAGCTGGATATGTATGCTGGCTGCCGTCTGTTCGGTCTTTCCGGTGTTAAGAAGCTGGCTAACGGTGACTTCATCATTCCTGACAAGCGTCTGTTCGCAGCTGCTGGCAAGATTGGTAAGGTAATCACCCGCGGCGAGACCCGCACCTATCAGGAGACTGACATCAACAACGAGCAGATCCACATCAAGGTCGGCGGTTACTCTTTCGGTACTGTTGTTACCGACATTTCCAAGGCTGCAAAGGTAGTTTACAATCAGTAATCTGCCCTCGCATAGGGCGGGCAACAGCCCGCCCAAAAAATAAATTTTCAAGGAGACAATATCTTGACTTATAAAGCAGATACCCCAGTAAAGGTATATAACCACAGCGTCAGCCCAATCAACCTGCCCGGTCAGTTCCGTGCATATTACCTTGATGGCACGCGCGGTGTTCCGACCGTTGTAACGATGCCGTTCTCGGATGTAGAGTACATCAACTCTCGTTCGCCTGTGTTCCGCAACGGCACGGTACAGTTCAGCGAGGCAGAGCGCGAGGATATTTATCGTGCGCTGTATCTCGACAACTGGCGTGATACCGTTCTGTTCGATGAGGAAATCGACCGCATTATTCGTGAAAACGATATGGACGCGGCTGAGAAGTTCCTCAAGCTGACTACTGTTGCTGAGATTCATCGTGTTCGCGGTCACATGGTCGCTCTGGCAAACGACGACAATCTGGATATCTCCAAGCGCATGATCGACCTGATCGACCAGCGCTATGATGAGATTAACCACGGCGTTCGCAACACCAAGGTCAACCTCGGCAAGACCAAAGAACGCGCAATGCAGGACGAAGACCCGCGTATCTCGGTAATGATGGAGCAGATGGCTGCACTTCAGGCACAGCTGGCGGCCATGCAGACTGCATCGCAGACTGCGACTGCGCCCGCACCGAAGAAGCAGACCACTCGCAAGAAGGCTGCTCCGGCTGCAAAGACCGACGCTGAGTAAACACGAGGAGGTGTACGCCCAATGTCCACTCCTTGTGAATCTGTCTACGATGTTTTCTTCGACTTGATTGAAGAAGATCGTGACTTTTTCAACTACTATGAAGCGACTGACGAAGAGAGTTACATGCTTGCCCTTCAGCGAGCAAAAGCTCTGCTCCGCGACGCCGCAATCAGAATGCAGATGGAATGCGATGCTGAAATCGACTTCACTGACACCTATACGGAAGGCGAAGGGCGCAAACAAAAGGAGTTTTTCACTGCTGACTTAACTCCCTTCGAAATCGACCTTCTCGCCAACCTGATGTATGAGGGCTATCTGAAGCGAGATGTTTCCAAGCTCCGTGCATTCCAGCACCAATATACGCCGAGCGACCTTCAGGTATTCTCCCCTGCTAATGACCGAAAGACCTTTATGGCTATGTACAATACGGTCGTAGAGGAGAACAAGGTAAAGCTCGACCGTTATGCTCGCAGAGACCGAACGACCGGTAAGCAGCGCAGTATTGACTATACCTCCTACGAAACGGAGGAAAGTTGATGAACGCGCTGGAAAAAAACCGTTGGATTTGTTTCGGCAAAGAAGCCACTTACGCCAAAGACTCGCGTATTGCTGCTCTTCAAAAGGACTTTGCAAATCACTTCAAAGATTCGATTGATTATCAGCCGGAAGCGAAGGTCAATGGAAAACAACAAGAACTAATTGTGGCAAAAAACAAGAGCGTTACCAACACCCGTCGTATTTACGCCTATCCGGGCGAAACCTTTTATGCGGGCGATGTGGTAGATGCACTTAATGCCAAGTGGCTGATCACAGAAGTTGATCAGAACAAAGAAGTATACACCAAGGGCATTATGCAGCTCTGTAACCGCGAGCTTATCTGGCAGAATCGCCATACCGGCGAGATTCTTCGCCGTTGGGTTACGGCCGAAAAGCCGTATTACTCCAATCTGGATGAGGCAAAGCCGCTCACAGTTTCAAGTCGTGAGTACAAGATTCAGGTTACGTTCGACGAAGAGACCTCTCTTATCGACGTAGACAAGCGATTCATGCTCGAAATCATCGGCGAAAGCCCAAAAACGTACAAGGTTACTGCTGTCGATACCATTACCGCGCGTTCTTACCAGAGCGGCGAGATTCGCGGATTCTTGGTGCTCAACGTAACACAAGACCTTTACAACCCCAAGACCGACCGTAAGGACCTGCTCCTTTGCGACTATGTTGAACCGGCGCAAATGCCAGACCCAACACCCTCCCCTGCCGGTGACGGAAAAATTACGTTCACCTATAATGGCAACGCAACGATTCGTCAAGGCGGTTCAGCTAAGAAGTTCACCGCGCATCTGTATGACGGTGCGGACAATGAGATTCTTGATGCTGAGTTTGAGTGGAGTATTGCTGTGGACGGCGTACTGATGGATAAATTCACATTGACACCGAGCGGCGCTTTTGCTCGTCTGGCGGCTATGGATTTTGTCGAATTGCAAGGCGTAGTGGTTCAGCTTATCGCTAAGCATGGCGAGATTGAAGGAAGTCTGGATGTGGAGGTGGTTTCGTGAGAGACGGAGACAAGCAGTCCGAAGTGACGAAGCTCAAGCGAGAGATTATCAAGCTGCTGTATTCCAATCCTGAAATCATTGAAATTCTGGACAACGAGCAGGTTGACCCTGACTGCCCAGATACCGCTGAATGGGTTTGTATTTTCCCATATGTAAAGCTGGCTAATATTCAGGAGGAGGTTGGCACTTTTATCGGTGTGGCCATTGACTCTAATGGCCCGCTGGAAAACGACCGATTCAAGCAGTTGCTTGTAACAGTGACGGCCTTTTGCCCGATTACCAATATGCAGGTAAAAGGACAGAAAGGTACGCGCACCGATATTCTCGCCGGAGATATTTCCGAAACGCTCAACTGGAACCGCAGCCTCGGCATGTTCCGTTTGAAACTCGTAAATGAGCAGGAGGGCGTTATGTCTGCTCAGCAATACTATTTCAGAACATTGCAGTTTACCGCAATTCGCGGCAATGACCTGAAGAATGGGCAGGCCAATATTCATTGAATGACCTGAAAATGTACCGAGGCGACCCTTTGGTCATCAATGACTTAATCCAAGTGCGGCAGCCGACACTCGGAGAGATTGCAGATTTTGGCGAAGAGCGTTATTTTCAGATGCTTTCCGCTATCTGTGGTTCGCCGAGCGACTTTATGGTGGCACTTGATGACATGGGTATCCGATACGAGGAGATCACGGACTTTCAACTGTTCTTGATGCTCACTCGCAACTTAACACCAGATGATACCCGTATTTTACTCGGAGATTTAGATTTGTCTGCTTATGAGCCGCAGCTCAACCCGCAAGACGGTCAGCTTCGCTTATACAATCCTAAAACACAATCCGTCGTTGACAATGCGGTCTATCAACAGATCACGTCATTCATTCGTCAAATGCACTCAATGACGAAGAAGATTGTCAAGACGGTAACCGAGCATGACAGAGAATATATGCTGGCCAAGGAGAGACGTGCTGCAAAGTACGCTCGCCGCCACCCGCACTTTGAATCTGTCCTGTTCCCTTTGATTTCCGCACTTTGCAACCATGAGGGGTTCAAATACAACCCCGATACGGTTTGGGATGTGCGGATTTTTGTGTTTTATGACAGCTTAAAGCGGACACAGAAAATCACCGAAGCAAGGCAACTGACGGCCGGATTATATGCCGGCACGTTGGATAAAAAGAGCATCAGCGATGACGCTCTGAACTGGTTAGGGAACCTGAGTTGAGGTTTCCTTTACTAACTTACACTAAAGAAAGGAAGAGACACACTATGAATATGGAGAATTTCCTTCTGGAGTCCTTCGATCTGGCGTCTATCTACGACATCACCACCGGTGAGCTGTACGCACTGTGCGACCAGATTAAGGATGGTTCTCTGGAGAACACCGTTGATTCCAGCGATGTTACCGGTAAGATGGGCATGCTGCTCGCTTCCCTCGACCGTAACAAGGCTGCAACGATCACTTGGAACAACGCATTCCTCGTAGCTGGTCTGCTGGCTGCTCAGGCTGGTACCGACATTGAAGAGGCATCTGAGGACAACAAGATTCAGGTTCCGAACTTCGAGCGCGTTGAGCTGGACACCGACACCACCGCTAAGCTGTCCTACGTTCCGGTAGGCGTTGAGGGCGCTGAGGTTAAGCGCATTTGGCTGGTTGCAAGCGATGGCACGCAGGGTGCTGAGTACACTGTTGTTGCTGACACCCCGGTTAAGGGCAAGTCCTTCACCGTAAACGCTGCAGAGAAGACCATCACCTTCGCAGCTGATGACCTGAAGAAGGGTTCCGAGATCTACGTTGCTTACGACCACGAGATCACCGAGGGCCGCAAGATTTCCAACATCGCAGACAACTTCTCTAAGAATGCACGCATTCTGGTTGACTGCACCGTTGCTGAGAAGTGCGACGAGAACATCAAGCACCATGCAATCCTCGAGATTCCGAAGGCTAAGATCGACGGCAACTACACTCTGGATATCGGTGACGAGCCGGCTGTTCATGCGTTCAGCGCTAAGACTCTGACCGACGTATGCGCCAAGGACAAGACCCTCTGGAACATCTATCTGGTAGCCTAAGTTATCTGATTCATCGGGAGGCTTTCGAGCCTCCCTTTTTTATACAGAGGTGTGGCCAAGAGGATACGGCAATCGGCTTTGACCCGATGATCGCTGGTTCGAATCCAGCCATCTCTGCCATACATGCGAGTGTGGGCTAATTGGTATGCTATCGGTCTCCAAAACCGTATGATCTTCGTCCGACTCGAAGCACTCGTGCCAATTTTGAATAAGAAAGGAAACTATTATGGCTGAATATCTGAACGCAGTCTGCAAAGTCTGCGGTAAAAAGTATCACCATTGCGAGAAGTGTGAACAGATCGGCAGCTGGCGTGCTGTAGCATGCTCGCCTGAATGCTGGAATATCTGGGTAGACACTGTTCGCGCACGCAAAGCCGCTGAAGCTGCGGCAAAGGAACCGGTCGTAGAAGCTCCCGTCATCGAGGAGACTCCGACCATCACCTATGAGGATTCGCGTCCTGCTGAGGATGTATATGACGCGGATGTAAGTGTATCAACCGAGGAATGACCGTTTTTGTCCTCGGTTTCTTTACATTTTGCAAATAAAACGAAAATTTTTTGAATGGAGGCGAACGCGAATGGCTTTAACCGATTATAAACCGTTTCAGACGGTAAAGGTCAACAGCTACACACAGCTTGACATCGTGCCGCACAGCTCGATTGAGGCTGTGGCTTTTGAAAAATGCGCCGATCCGAAAGAGACACTCGGCAGTTACTATTCCAGTAAGGAAAAGAAGCCGCAGATTATGATTAACGGCGGTCTCTTCAACATGTCCACCGGGCACAACGTTATGTCCTTTGTCTGCGACGGAAAGGAACAGAACTACCAAAACGGCTTTACAGGTATGGGTGTGCTTGGCAGCGACCCGGCGAAGTTGGTATACGGAACTGACAAAGCGCGGAAGTGGAAATATTTCATGACCGCATACCCTATGCTCGTTATTAACGGCAAGGCAAACACCGTTTACGGCAATGCTTCTAACCTCAACTACTTAACCTTGCGCTCGGCTGTGGGTGTTCGTGAGGATGGAACGCTTCTTATCCTGACGGTAGACAAACCGGGCATGAAGTTTGCCGAGATGGCGAAAATCTTCGTTGAATACGATGCCCAATATGCGATGAACCTCGATGGCGGTGGCTCTGTCCGCAAGATGCATGAGAACAAGGTTATGAATGCGCCGATTGAAAACCGACCGGTTGACAATGTGTTCTGTGTGTATCTGAAAGAAGACCCGCTCGCGAAGCTGGCCGACCAGAACGAGATTGCAAACTGGGCGCGACCCTATGTTGAGAAGATGGTTGTATCCGGCATTATGCAGGGAGACGCGAACGGGAAGTTCCGACCAAAGGCTGCTGTAACCCGAGAGGAACTCGCAGCGGTCATTGCGCGTGTGTTGGATAAAGGTTGAGTGAATCCAATGCGCGTATTAAGTTTTGACCAATCAACCTTGATAACCGGCTGGGCTGTTTTCGATGACGGTGAATATGTCCGTCACGGAATGATCGACTTGCACAGCCAGAAAGATGGCAGTATACGCTTTACGGAGATGTGTCTTGCTATCCGTGATGTCATCACAAAATACAAGCCCGACCAAGTGGTTGTCGAGGACGTTATGTACATGAAGTCGGCGCAGGCGCTTATTGTTCTTGCCCGACTGCAGGGTGTCATTCTGGGATACTGTCACATTTTTCAGGTTCCCGTAACGATTTACCTGCCTACCCAGTGGCGCAAGGTGCTCGGCTTTAAGCAAGGGCGCGTCACTCGCGAAAATCTGAAACAACAGGCAATTGACCTGATTCGCGAAACCTATAACCTGTCCGTGGAGACGGACGAAGCCGACGCGCTTTGCATCGCGCTGGCTCATCTTAAAATTCTGGAGGAACAAAAAAATGTCCAAGAAGACTGATATTATGGCGGCTCTGACTCCGTATGTAGAGTCTGTAACCAAGGATCTCACTATCGGCGAGACCATTATTCCAATCAAGATTAAGCCGCTGATTACCCCGAAGATGCGTGCGACTATTGTAAATGAGGTCGGCCAGCATATTGATGACGGTGACGGCCGCAATTTTGGTCTGGTTGACTGGGCTTTCCGCTCCGCTGTCGTGAAGGTTTGCACTGACCTGCATATCTCACTGGATGGCGGCTTTGAAGCTGCTCTGCTGTATAAGACCGATATCTATGCTCTGATTGCAGAGGTTATCGGCGAGGATAAGCTGGCTGAGCTGGAAGAGGCTTGTTACAAGCAGATTAACGCCGCGATTGATACCGAGTTGGTACTGATGCAGGCGATGACCCAGTCCAACCCGTTTGACCGTATCGCAGACGCGGCGACTGACCTGATGAGTGGTCTGAAGAATGTGATTACCGGCATTGATGTTGATACTGCGAAGGCACTGCTGTCCGGCACACTGGATGATTCTGCAGCAGACAATCTCGTCTACGGCCTTTTCGGAAAGGAGGGTGAAGATGGGACGCCAGACACAGATGAACAAGCTGACCTCTCCGGAGCTGACGAAGCAGATAAATCCGGAGAACATTCAGTTGATGAATGATTTTCTGGAGTATCTTCGTTCTCTGAAACGCAGCGAAGGCACGATTAAAGGATACAAGAGCGACCTGCTTATCGTATTCACTTATGTGCTCCAGCACTGCGGGAATAAGTCGTTTATTGATCTGAAAAAGCGAGAGATTGTATCTCTCCAGAACTGGCTGATCAATGAAAACGGCAATTCCCCCGCCCGTGTGCGCCGTGTAAAGGCGGCGCTTTCTTCTCTCTCGAACTACATCGAGAACATTCTTGATGATGAATATGAGGACTTCCGTCCGATCATCCGCAAGATTGAGAACCCGCAGAATACGCCCGTCCGTGAGAAGAGCGTCTTCTCCACCGAGGAGATGGAGGTAATTCTGCAGAAGCTGACTGAGGCGGGCAAGTTTCAGATTGCCTGTGCTCTCGCTCTGGCGGTCTACAGCGGCCGCCGCAAGGCTGAACTGACTCGTTTCAAAGTAGACTGGTTTAAGCCTGAGAACGTGGTTTTCGACTATTTTTACTGCACTCCTGAGAAGGTTTTGACCAAGGGTGCGAAGATGATCGACTGCTACGTTATAAAATCAGGATTTGACCCGTACCTGAAACGCTGGTTACAGCAGCGTAAAGACCTCAGCATTAACAGCGAGTGGCTGTTCGTGACCAAAACAGATAAAGGTTACGAGCAGGCTTCGGCCGAAACTTTGAACAGCTGGGCACAGACGATTGACCGATTTACCGTTAAGCCGTTCTACTGGCACTCGATGCGGCACCTTTTCGTGTCCAATCTGGTACGCGACGGTATGTCCGAGAGCGACATTACCGATGTGGTCGGCTGGGCAAACAGCGCGATGGTGCAGGTTTATAACGATGTGCCGGCCAGTGAACGACTGAGCAAGTTCTTTGAGAACAAACGCGCCGCGGAGGCAGAAGAAGCCGAAAAGTGATTGGAGGCTGACTTATGAAAACCTTTAAGAGTCTTGCAGCTCTGGAAGCTGCTGCCAAGGCTTCGGCAAGAAAAACACTGAACTATCAAGTGAAAGACCTTGTGGAGAAGAAAATACGAGAAAAGGCACAGGAAGTAGTTTATGATAGCTACTCTCCTACTCAGTATGTTCGCCGAGGTGGTTTGGGTACAGTATTTGCGGAAATTCCCGGAACTTACACACTCCGTATCTTTGATATTAACTCCGCAAACACGCCGCAAAGAAGCGGCAATCCTCCGGGCCCAGGATATTTCGCCCAGATGATTAACGATACTGGTGCGCCGAACGTATTCAATAATGCCGACTATCCGTGGATGCATCCGCGCCGCTTCTATGATGAAACTGTCAAGGCTCTTGACGGTTCCAGCGAGCTTATTTCTGTGGTTCGCGCCGGCTTTTTAGCCAACATCTGAGGGATTCCCTCACACTAATGAGCATTCGCTCAAATTTTCTAAAATTTAAGGAGAAACCAAATGGAACTTTTTCTGGAGAATATTGCAAAAGACGCAATGGACCCGACCACCTATCAGTATTTTAAGGGTTTGCAGGATCGCCGCATCGTATTCAACGATGAGGTTGACGACCGTATTGTAGAGAGCGTCATGCTTCCCTTACTGGAGATGGACAACGACGGCAGCGGCAAGCCAATCACGATTGTACTGAATACCTGCGGTGGCTCGCTGTTTGACGGCATGCCTCTTTGTGATATTATTGACAATCTCAAGACTCCGACAACCATTTTGGTGACCGGCCACGCCTATTCAATGGGCGGCTATTTTCTGATGGCCGGATACAACAACCCGAACGTAACCAAGAAGTGCTTCAAGCACTCCACTGCCCTGCTGCACGGTGGCTCCAGTTATATGGAAGGCACAAGCTCATCGGTGAAGGATACGTTTAAGTTTACGGAACGCTTTGAACAGCGTCTTCGCGATTATACACTCTCTCATTCCAAGATCACGGAGGATGAATACGAGCGCATGGAACGCTACGAATGGTACATGGACTCGGATGATATGCTCAAGTATGGTCTTGTGGATGAGGTGCTGTAATGAAGAAATTCTATGACACTTGTGCTCTGCTGAACGCCGGTGAACGTGCGTTCGCGGAGCCTTTTTACATCTCTATGGTGACGTTGCGCGAGTTGGAGAATATCAAGACCAGCCGCAGCAAGGATGCCGAGGTCAAGCATAAGGCTCGCAAGGTGACCCGACTGCTGGACAACCACCCAGAGATGTACACGGTAGCAAACTACGCTACGGTGATTCCGAGCACTTCTATCGCTCTGCATGACGGTTCTCCGGACTACCTTATTTGCTACGATGCGGCACAGACCCGCGCGGCAGAGCCGATTGTATTCGTGACGGATGACCTCTCCTGTCGCTGTATTGCGCGAGGACTGTATCACATGGAAGTAGCATCTTCTGATGTAGAGGATGATATCTACACCGGATATGTTCAGTTCGCGGGGACTTCTGATGAAATCAACCAGTACATGGAGCAGCTCGACACTGCTACCCTGTTCCCGAATCAGTATCTTCTGCTGACAGACACGGAGACCGGCAAGACGAGCGAAATGCGATTCGACGGCGAGAAGTTTGTTGAACTGCGCTTGCCGCATTCCGGCTATCTAAAGGGAAAGAACTCGCTTCAGCGTTGTGCGCTTGATCTGCTGATGAACCGTGATATTGACATTGTGGCAATTCTCGGCACTTACGGCAGCGGAAAGTCTTTCCTGACCACCCAGATGGGGTTGTATCATGTGCTCGAAAAGGGCAACCAGAGCAAACTGTTGGGAATCCGCGAACCTGCCGGTGAAGGCGCTCCGGTCGGCTATTTGAAGGGCACGCTTGAAGACAAGACGCGCAACTTCTTCTTGCCGATTGAGCAGCAGCTGAAGGGCGGCGAGTTTGAGCTTGAAGCTCTTCGTCAGCGCGGCCAGCTTGATACGAACATCCCCTATTATATGAAGGGTACAACCTACAACGACACGATTATGCTTGTGGACGAGGCGGAAGACTTGTCTGAAGCACAGATTCGACTTGTAGGAACCCGTCTCGGACAGAACAGCCGTATCTTCTTGAGCGGCGATTATGGTCAGTCACTAGTGGACAGAACTGCGAACAATCCACTGGTAAAGATGTGTAATGAACTGCGCGGCGAGAAGTCCTTTGGGTGCATTTACCTTGATGAGGATGTAAGAAGCAGCGCAAGTAAACTGTTCGCGGAATTATTCAAGTAATTTAACAGCCGCGCCTTTCCGCGGCTTTTTGCTATAAGGAAGGTGAATTTATGGCTGATTTAGGCGTTACTGTCGAATTTATCCCTAATTTTGACAAACTCGAAAGCGCCCTCAGTAACTACAAAGATTTTCCGATTCAGGTTGATGCTGCAGCTCTGCAGAAAAGTATCAGTTCAGCAATCAAAAACGCTTCCTCAACCAAGCTGAAAGTAAACGTTGATACTGCAAATATCACTGCTCAGATTAAAAAGGCTATCTCGGCGGCTGGAACTGGAACGACTAGCTCCGGCAAAGCTAAGTCTTCTGCGGCTTCGACCCGCTCCTCTATTACAAAGAGCAGCTCGTCTAAGAGCTCCCCATCGGGCAAAACAGATGCAGAGAAGGCTGCGGAACGGCAGCTGCGCACAATGGAACGTCAGGCGACCGGCTTGAGACAGACGATGTTGTATCTGAAGAACATGCCGAGTCCTATCGATTCAAAGGCTATCTCGGCGGCTGAAACCGCGATGAAGAAGTTTGAGTCGACGACCAAAGGAACTGTAGAAAGCGTTAACGCGCTGAAAGAAGCACAGCAGGCGACCAATATTGCGTTCTCTCGCAACAATTTGAAGGCTGCAGAAAAGGCCGAGCGATCTATGTTGGATGTTCAGCAGATTCGCTCTAAGTTTGGAAAGCTCAAGCAGGGCAACCTTTTTGGTGAGGAGAATGTAGCAAGCCTTGATAAGATGCTCAAACAGTACAAGAGCATGGCGGATTTTACGCCAGAGAAGTATGCGCTTGAGAAAAGCATCAAGAAGATGTGGACTACAGTGTCCAGACAGAACTCTCAGTCGGTTACTGATAATGTTTTGGCATCCGGCCAGAAATATATAACGCAGCTTCAGGCTCTAAAAGATAAAGGGACGCTACAGAATTATGACTGGACGGCATTCGAGAATGCAAAATCTGTTTTCCAGAATGCGGCGGCCGGTACTTATGAGTTGGAGCAGGGTCTGAATGGACTCCGTTCCGCGTGGGCTGATGCGAGTGCACAGGCGGATTTGTTTAATGCTAAGCAAACTGCGACCGTTCGTTCTCAGAGATCGCAGGAGCATTTGGCGAACATTTATCGGCAGGCCAGCGAAACGCTTAAAAATAACCCAAAAGCGGCGGGCTCTTATTTTCAAGGCGAACTGCGGAACATTATGAGCCGTGCGAGAAACCCGGGCGAAGGTGATAGCGTTGAGGGACTTCAAAGAGACCTCGCGGCGGTTCGCTCCAGTATGGAAGAACTCGGGTTTACATCTGAAACTGTCGGGCAGAAACTGACTCGTCTGTTCAAGGATCACTTTAACACGGCTATTGCAATGGCAGGACTGCACTTATTGCAGAATGGCTTACAGCAGACGCTCCAGAATGTTATCGACGTTGACACGGCGATGACAGACCTGAAAAAGGTTTCGGAAGGCTCAAGTCAGGATTACGCTAATTATCTTGACAGTGCTGGTGAACGCGCGAAGAGCCTCGGCGCTTCGATTACGGATGTAATTGGAGCAACATCTGAGTTTAGCCGACTCGGATTTAATTTGGAGGATGCCTCCAATCTTGGCGACTGGGCGACCAAATATATGAACGTGTCGGAGTACACGAACATTGAGGACGCGGCACAGTCACTTGTTTCTACTCTGCAGGGCTTCCATCTTGCTGCTGATGATGTTGGAAGCGTTGTAGACCGTTTCAATGAGGTTTTGACCGGCCTCCCTGCACAGCGATGTGCAGCGTAAAAGATGGCTATATCGGTGAACACCCAGAGATGGGCAATACCGAGGAAAGACTTGTGTTTGACCACAAGAATCCGTACAGACTAACCGATTTCATACGGTAACGTGTGAGGTCATGCCATCCCCTCCTTTTCTGGAGGTGAAGATATAGTCGGGTCTGCAAATATAATCGAATAATAAAATTGCAGAAACAGGCAGAAATGACCTGTTCTTTTCGTTTTTAAGGCGAAGAAGTAACAAATAGCGGAAACAACTACGCGATAAGTTTAATCATTGGACTTCGTTCACAGAAATGTGTTCGCAAAATCACCTATTGAATTGCTGGGACGTCCTAAAGCTCTCATGCTACAACGCAGTGCCGAACAGGCGCAAACGTGAATGCGGCGAAAGCAGAAAAAAATGAGAGATGGCGCAAGGTTAAACCCTAAACGCCGTGGCAATGGATAATCAGCAGCCAAGCCTCGAACAGAGGAAGGTTCAACGATCAAAGTAGGAGCAAGTGCTCTGAAAGTGGTAGGCACCCTATGAGGTGAAGATATGATCTCGGCTCCGTCGAAAGACGGAGGACTTTATGTCGGTGCGGAGTAACGACCCGCGCTAAAGGTACGCAGAAGGGCTTGGCGAAGCCCTCAAAAGATCAGCAGCAGCTCTGTACTCAGGCGGCAACTCTCTCGATGAGAGTTTGGGCCTCGTAACAGCAGCAAACGAAGTGGTAGATCTTTGCCACGCGGCGTAGTAATACGTTCGCAAGCAGATTGGTAAAACGGTCAAAGGCTGGCGACAGCAGAGACCGTGGGTAGCAATATCCGTAGAGACTGCGGGGTTCTGATGGTAACACCAGAGCTGAACCAATCCACCCCACTCCTCTGGGAAGGGTGTAATATACAGTCCGGACTCACGCAATAATGAAAGGAAACGTGAGAGTAAGGCCGAAAGACCTTGCCGCCGCTTTTGCGGTCAGATTAGCGGTATATCAGCGCTAATAAGTAACAGAAACGACAAGATCCTGATACAGTGGGTGAATCCATGCGCCCAGCCGCATAGTAATATGCGAGCAAGCAAATGGCTATATCGGTTAAAGGCCGGAGACGGTTCAGACCGAGGAAAGATTGAATTTTAGCTTCCATTCTCTTCTATCTTAATGTATAATTGAGGTAAAGGAGTGGATGAAAATGAAAAGGAATATTAGTATTATTGCTCTCATCGTTATGTTGTTGGGAGTGTTGTGTGGTTGTTCCAGTAGAGTTAAACCCGGAAGTGGCAGCGGTGACGCTAATGCTGACTGTTATTTTCCCCTAAAAATAGAATTTGATTCGCAGAAATCTCCATACGATGGTTCTATTGAATATTGGTTTACCGGAGAAAATATTTCTCAGGATACCTTAGAGAATGCTGGGTTTTTAGTTGATTTACTTGATAAAAAAGGACGCACATTGACTACATTAGGTGCTCCGTGTGGTTCTACAGTTGAGCCAAGTCGTAAGTTTAGTACAGCTGTTTATATAGACGATACTTTTGATATGTGGAACAAACGAGACAAAATTGTGGCGTTTGCCATAACAAAATATTTTGATGATAACCATGAATCTTGTGAGCTTAATGAACCTATCTATATTCCTTTAAGCTAATTCAAAATCCGTAGAGACTGTAAAGCCCCGCTTGGTAACAAGCGGGGCTTCGCCATTCCCCCGCTCTGGGGTGAAGATACAGTCCGAACTCGCGCTATAATCTAACAACGAAACGCGAGAGCAAGGTTTAACGGCCTTGCCGCCACAAAAGTGGTCAGTAGGCGACCCGCCGAAAGTAACAGATTGACATGGGCTAAAACCCTTACTATGTACCTCCGTGCCGCTAAAGCTGATGCTGAAGAGGCCGGAATCGAAACGGATGGTATGGCAAACTCTGTAAGTGAGCTTCGCGAAACCATCAAAACTTTAACTCACGATAAAGTGGACATTATGTCTGATGAAGCTGGAACGCAATTTAAGAGCACTACGCAAATTATGCGTGAAATTGCAGAAGTTTATGACAGCCTCAGCGACGTGGATCAGGCCGCTTTGCTCAAAACCATTTCGGGTAGATCAACCTTGCCCGGTTGTACAGTAATGTGCAATAACAACATATTTAATTGCAGGTACCCCCTAAAGCCGCACACCACAATAAGCGCGAAAGCAGTTTATGACGGTGCGAAAGCAGAAACAACGTGCGGATTGCATACGGTCAAAAGCCTAAGTGCAGTAACAATGGGTGATCATGCAGCCAAGCTCCTATCGGTCTCATGACACGGAGAAGGTTCACAGACTATCCCTCGGCTCTTTATGAGCAACAGGAGTACGGCGCAAGCAAAGGCGTGGGTGAAAATCCCTTAAATGGAAAAGGTATGCCCCTTGGTTGCAAGGGTGAAGAAATAGTCGGGTCTCATGTGAAAACATGAGGTTGTAGATACAACATAAGGCTTTGCAAACCTTGTAAACACAAACGAAGAGAATGGCGAATACAACTTCAGCGCTCATCCAGAACTGGTCGACCGTTGAGGACGTCATCGAGTCAACTAAAAACGCAACTGGCTCAGCTGATGCCGAGAACGCAAAATATCTTGATTCTATTCAAGGTAAACTTGCACAGTTCCAAGCGCAATTCCAGTCCGCAAGCACGAGTGTTCTTGACTCAGGCTTTGTGAAAGGCACAATCGACGCCGGCTCTGGCATTCTCGGGTTTTTCAACACCCTGATTGATAAAGTTGGCGTTCTTCCGGGGCTTCTCGCCCCTGTAGTTTCCCTGCTTCTGTCAATGAACGGGAAAAGCATTATCGGAGGGAAAGGAGAATCTGGAGAAAACACTTTGGACGGAAGTGGTTTGTTCAGTTGGCTTAAAAATTATAACACCAAAAATCACGACTACTGGAAGGAACAAAATGATATTCTGAAAAGCTACGCTCAGATGAAGCAAAAACTCCGCGGTGCTGATTTTGAAAAAGCTCTTTCTGGTGCAACTATTCAAAGCCGTGAGTTCGCTAAATCCCTTGACACCGTTGGGAATGAGTATGATGTTGTTACCGGACAAATCGATAACTTCACTGCAAAGCAAGAAAAAATAGGAACCCTCGGAGCTAAGATTACATCGACTTTTAAGGGGATTGGGTCTGCTATTGCAAGTATGGCCGTTTCGATGGCAGCAGTTATGGCTATTCAAATTGCAATAACCGGAATTGCAACTGTTATTGATAAAGCGATTATGTCCGCAAAAGAAGCCTCGGAAGTAACCGGAACTGTGCTGAGTAACTATTCCAAAGCTACGTCCGAAATTGATAATAATCTTTCGTCTGTGGACAATATGCGCGAGCGGTTTGAAGAATTGTCTAAAGGTGTAACCGAAAGCGGCAAAAACGTTTCTCTTTCCGCTGAGCAATATCAGGAATATCAGGATATGGTATCCCAGCTTGTGTCCATAAACCCAGCTCTTATTCAAGGATACAACGATGAACAGCAAGCTATCATCAATAAGAACGAAGCTATTCAGCAGACAATTGATCTACTCAAGCAACAGCGTATTCAGGAAGCAAACGAAACGGTTTATGGCGGTTCTTCGACAAACGATGGTCACAAACAAAATTACGAAGCCGCTTATATCGACATGGAAGGCCAGATTGATCAGGCAAATCAAGAACTGGACAATGCTAAGGGTGGCATAGCTTCTTTCCTCAAAAAAGCATACAAAGAAGCTGCTGAAGCTGGAACAGGTGAAGCATCAAAATTTCAAAAAATATTAGAATCTGCAGCCGGTCAGACGTTCGACGAATATGCCGATTACTGGAAAGCTAAAGGCTCGAAAAAAGTTGGAATGGATGGCTTTATTCTCGGAAACAGCGACAAATTTGGAGATAATATTCAAGACATCATCAATCAATTAAATGATGCCAACTTGCTTTCTAAAGATCTCGCCTCGGAAGGAGTTAATGTCGAACGGACTTGGTCTGCTGCAATGGATACTTATGATAACGCGAGCGGTTCTCTGAAGCAAGTTATGCAAGCAGCTCTTGAGGCAAACGCTCAATACTACGACCTTTCACAGTCACAACAGGCATTTCTTTCTGATTACGTCTCCGGCATTGACACTTCTATGTTAAAAGGCAAAGGCGAAAAAGCCGCGCTGAATTATGCAAATGCGATGATGAAGGTCGTAACCGAAACTGATGCTGGCAAGAACGCTATCGATTCTTATTACAAATTGCTTGATAAACGTGACAGTATGCCGTTCGACCAATTCGAAGGACAAGCGACTCAACTTTTTGATATTATCCGCGCCCAGCTTTCTAACTATTTGACGGATGATGAGATGGCAAGTGTTGACCTCTCGAAAATTTTCGGGATTACTCAATTTGAGGAAGATATGAAGCAAATGCGAGAGGCCATCCGCAGTAATTTTACCGAAGCTCTCAGTGGTGCAGAATTTGATGGAACTTCGCTTGAGACTTTGCTCAATGGGTTAGACCTTGAAAAGTTATCTAAGAATCAGCTTTCTGCTCTAAACTCAGCCCTGATTGACACCGGTGAACGGGCTTCAGAATTTGCTGTCCGTCTCGCGACCCTCGCTCAAGCAGGAGCTCTTCCTGAAGCTCTGGATGCAATCTCTAAATCGTTGGATACTCAGGCGGAATCATTGAATACAGTTTCCGGCGCTCTTACAGAATACGAGACATCGATGGAAGGTGTGACCGACCACGTTCAAGACCACGAGAGCATGGTTTCAATTTATGATGATTTCGCAGAATCAGTAAATAAAGGACAAATCAACACCGAGGAAGCTCGTAATCAGATGGAACTTCTTATCGGTAAAGTTGTCAGCTTAAAAGAAGCGAAGCAGTGGATCAAGGACAACGAGGGTCTCTTCTTAACAGGCACAGATGAGGATAATGTCGGTCAAGATCTGACCGGAACGCTTAATACCCTTCATAAGAAGTACAACGAACTCAGCGCTGACAAGAAAAAAGTCGTCGATGGACTAATGGACGTAGATTGGAACACCGGTTCCATGCAAGTTGCGCAGCATGATGTTGTCGCCCTGGCCGACGCTTTTGGTATTTCGGCAGCCTCTTTGCAGCAGTCTCTCGACCTAATTTCTACTTATTCGGACTATGTTCCCAAAACGGTTGGTTCTGTTGTGTCAAGTATTCAGACATTGAATAATGAGACTTATCGTATCAAACAATCTGTGAATGAAGCAGACCAATCAACCACTAAGGCTTGGGAGCACATGAGTAGTAGTGCCAAGCTCGCGCTCGAGTCGCTGACCGAAGGTATGGACATTGACGTTAAGAACATGTCTGTAGCCGAACTTGATTCTCTCGTGGCTGCTATGAATCGGTTCAAAGCAAGTATAGGTGGAGACACACCTACGTTCGATGGGTTGAAAGCCTCACTTGAAAGTGTTAAGACAGCGTCAGGTGAAGCTGCGGCAAGTGTTGAACGTCTTAGCGACGGTGGTTGGTCGATTAACGTAACCAACTTGGATGCGTTCGCGGGTAGTCTTGGTATTACGAATGAGCAAGCGCAGATAGTGCTGAACACATTGGCTAAAATCCAAGATGAGTCTGGTAACCCCGTTCAGCTCACCATTGAGGGAAACACTGTTGAAGCCGAGAAAAAGGGCAACGCTATCGATGAAGCGCTCGCTCCTATCGAGCGCGAACGCGGAATAAAAATTGAGACTGCGAGCGCTAATCGGGCAATAAACTCACTGAAAGTTAAGGTAGACAGTACACTAGGCCATCTGAGTTATGCTATCAATTTTACCAAGGGCAGTGTTCCAAGCGCTCCGGTGTACAGCGGGTCGAATAGCTATCCAAGTGCTACTGGTTCTCCACGTCGAAACCCAAAGCAGTTCTACACTGGTCATGTTGGCAAAATGACTCAGTACGCATCTGGCGGTAACGCGATTGGAGGCAAAACCCTTGTTGGTGAGCTTGGCCCTGAGCAGTGGATTTCTCGAGACGGCAAACACCATAAATTTGTTGGCCTCCACGGAATGGAAGTTATTGATACTAAGCCCGGAGACGCTATCGTCCCTGCAAATCTAACCGCGGGCCTGATGCGTGGGAATATCCCTCACCAAGCCGATGGCGGAGTGTGGGGCGGCGTTAGCGCAAGTAACCCTTTGGGCAATTTGAACTATGGTACGGGCGGTAAATTCAGAAATTGGACATCTTCCAGCTCCCCTAAAAAGTCCAACGCCACCGTCAAAGTCTCTGCTGACACCTCTCAGATTTCAGATTCCGCAAAGGAAGCTCTCGACAAGATTAAAGAAGAAGTCGAGGACATCATCGACCAGATTGAGCACAAGATCTACCTCGTCGAAAAGCAGCGTGGCGATCCGATGCAGATTGTCGCTTATTATAAGCAGATTCAAGCTGAAGCCAAGAAAGCTGCCGACAGATTCCGTGCTCAAGGGCAAAAAGACTCGTCAGAGTATGTGAGGTCACAGCAAAAGACATGGTGGGAAGCGCATGACAGCATCATCGACACGATGAAGGACATGTACGACAAAATCACGTCGGAACATGAAAATGCTATCAAACTGGCCGAGCGAAGCCTTGACCGTCTGCTCGATACTGATAAGCTCGAACGCTCTTTCACTCGTGCTCAGCGTAAGATTTTCAATTCGGCAAAGCTGTCGCAGAATATTCTGAACGGTGTCGCCAAGAAGGGCAATCCTCTGGCCGGCATCTTCAGCGGCATTGCAGACAGTTTCGAAACCAAGACTGTTGATACTATCTTCTCGTCTATCGATGGCGACGCAATTGAGTCTACGCTCAACGGCATCATTGACCATTATCGCGAAGCTCAGAAGAACCTGCACAAGGAAGCGCAGTATTACCGCGGCATGGGATATTCCGATCTCAGTGACGAAGTGGCCGACCTCTCCGACCAGTGGTGGGAGTACGAAGACGCTGTTAAGGATGTTAAGCAAAAAGTCATCGACTATCTCTCTGATATCGTTGATGCGGCAAGCGAATCTGTTGATACGATTCAGGACGTTCTCGACACGTTCAAGAAGGCCGCCGAGGAATACTCGACAAATGGTGGTTTCATCTCCGTCGATACCTTCCAAGAAATCTCCAAACTTGGCGTCGAATACATGGGATACCTCAAAGACGAGAATGGTCTTCTGACCATCAACGAGGAAGCCATCAACCGCGTTATCAAAGCTAAGACTGATCAGATGGCTTTGGAAAGCGCCTCCGCTTATGTGGAGCGTCTGCGCATGGCTCTGCAGGAGAACGACGTTGTTTCTCTAAATAATCTGCTGAACGCAACGGCCGACCTGACTGAGGTTCAGTGGAGTTCTGTGTACGCGCAACTCGCTATGCTTGACCTCACTAAGGAAGGCTACGAGCAGGCAGTTAAGAATGTAGATGCATACCGCAGCGTTCTGGCTAACGTAAAAGCCGGCGTCGGAATCGACTTCGATGACACCAAGGATAGCGTTGACGCTCTGTTCAAGTACGTCGAGGATATGATTCGAGACGAAATCGACCAGCAGGTTGACGCTCTGGAAGAGCTGAAGGATAAGTATAGCGAGATCATCGACAAGAAGAAGGAAAGCCTGCAACTCTCCAAGGACGAAGCCGACTATCAGGACGAGGTAGCCGACAAGGTCAAGGAAATGGCAAAGCTCCAAGAGAAGATCAACGCTCTGTCTCTGGATGACAGCCGCGAGTCAATCGCAAAGCGTAAAGACCTTGAAGAGCAACTCGCCGATCTCCAAAAAGAACTTGGCGAGACGCAGGCAAATGAAGCCTATGACCGTCAGACCGATAATCTTGATAAGATGCAGGAGGCTTACGAGAAGGAAAAGGACGCCGAGATCAAGAAACTGCAGGATTCGATTTCATCGGAGGAAAAACTCTACCAAATGGCTCGAAAGAGAATACAGGATGGTTGGGAGTCTCTCTATAGCGATTTAATGAAGTGGAATACTGAGTATGGGTCAACTGGCCCCTATATTTCGGTATAGAAAATTGCATAAATTGCTGGAAACCCCTTAGAGCTATAAGGCTAAAGCGGACAGATGAAATATGCTGAAACGTAAATGCTGAAAACTTATAGATTGGGCAATCAGCAGCCAAGCCTCGAATAGAGGAAGGTTCAACGACCAGAGCAAAAGCTCGTACATTGCAAGCGTTTGGCAATGGAAAAATGCGATACTGAAATTTTCAGTAATGATATGGTCTCATCTCTCAGGAAACTGAGAGGCGTTAAGCGTTAACTGAGTAGCGTCAGTTAGCAAAGATATTCGTATATTCTCAAAAAAGGAGGTGACAAAGATGCGTATACACGATATTGTAAGTGGAATATATAGTATTACCAACTTGACAAACGGCAAAAGATACATTGGGCAAACTCAAGATATCGAACGCAGGTGGGAAACCCATAAAAACGATCTTCGTAAAAACAAACATCACAACGTGCATCTTCAGCGTGCTTTTAACAAGTATGGCGAAGATGCTTTTTGTTTCGAAATTCTTGAAAAATGCAGTCATGAAGAATTAGATAGCCGTGAAATGTTTTGGATTGAACATTATAATTCGTTTAATAATGGCTATAATCAAACGCTTGGCGGCGGAGGAAATCGCGGATACCACCTGTCAGAAGAATCTAAGCAGAAGATGTTGCAAAATCGGCCTGATATGAGCGGAGAAAACAACCCTATGTATGGAAAGAAAATGATAGATGTCATGGGTGAGGATCGATATAATGCTTATTTGCAACGCAGTTATAAATCACGTTCTGAATCGACGAAAAAGAGAAAAGGATATCATGTCAGCGAAGAGACGAAAAAGATTCTTTCCGAAAAAGCTATCGCTCGATACAAAATATCTCCCCATCCCAAATTGGGGAAAACGTGGTCTGACGAGCAGAAAAGGCGAGCGAGCGAAAAAGCCAAAGGAAAACACACCGGATTGGATGCGTACAATCGCTCACCCGTCGTACTATTGAACACTGGTGAAAGTTTTCCGTTGATACTCTATGCGGCCCAGAAATACGGAGCTCCTAAGACTCGTATTTCTCAATGTTGTTCACACAAAGCGTTAAGCGCCGGAGAACTCAACGGCGAAAAACTAGTGTGGGTCTATGAAGACGATTATTATCGTCTCTCAGAGGACGAAAAACAACAGATGATTGAACGAGCGCAGACTGCACGCATGGGAGATAACAATGTGAACGCTCGAGGAGTACGGTGTATTACCACGGGGGAAATTTTTACTTATATGGGCGGCGCGGCTGAAAAGTATCATTTAGAGCCAAGTTCTCTTACAAAATGCTGCAAGGGAAAAATCCATAGTTGCGGAAAGCATCCTGTCACCGGAGAAAAACTTACATGGGAGTATGCGAGTTAAGCAGATCTCAATTCTCAACTTCAATCTGCGTGGGATAACGCAACTAAAGCTATGGAGAAGTACAAGTTATCCTATCTCGAACTGTACGATAAACTTGGAGACAGCGGTTCCAATTCTTCTTCAAGCGGCTCCAACTCCACTACTCTCGGCGATTCGAACAAATATGGCGCGGGGTCGCAGACGGAGGCCATTACAGGAATTGTTCAGCAGATGTACGACAACAGCCAAGCATGGCACAAAGCATCTCCTGACGAAAAGAATAACCTTAAAGAGGCGAACTCTAAACTAGCCGACAAATTGAAGGGAAACCCTTATAACCTTGATATATCCTACGATCCGCATACTGGTGTGTGGTCGCTTTCTGACGGCACAAGTCTATATAAAAAGTACCTTGGCAAGCTCCACACTGGCGGTGTTGTCGGTGATTTCTCTACTCTGCGTCAAGATGAGATGATCGCAACCTTGCAGAAGGGCGAAATCGTGCTCGACAAGCCCAAACAGCAGTCACTCGACTCCATTCTCAAGGTGATGTCCGCCATTACCAGCGGTTTATCCGCTTCTGCCCTGCCTGACCTGTCCAAGACCGCTCAGATGCCTGTTTCCGGCGTAAACCGCGAAGTTGTCACGATTCCGCGTGAGAACGTCACGAACGTTACCTTCGGAGACACCATCATCAAGGGTGCGGACGGCGACACGATTAAGCAGCATGAAGCTGTATCCCGCCGCATGGTCAACGACATTATCGAAGTTCTCAAAATCAAAAAATAATGGCCGGCGCGGTATGGAAACATGCCGCGCCTTTCTATAGGAGGTGCTTAACCTGTTTAACACCTACGAATTCACGTTCGCCGGAGAGTCGTCTCTGGCATATAACCTTTTTATCTGTGATCTGGACAGCAAAAGTAACGAAGACACGGCGTTCGGTAACGAAGCCAGTATCATCGAAACGAGAACGACCGGCCGCGTTCAACCAATTCATCAAGGTGTAAACTACCACGAGAAGCCTCTGGAGTTCAACCTTGTCTTTGGTTCGGAAACGCCGCTTGACCGTTACGATTTTCAAGAGGTTCAACTCTGGCTGACCGGCTATCAGGAATACCAGTGGCTCTCCATCTGTCAGCCTGACATGGAAGACTATCAGTATCGCTGCCTGATTACAAACCTCGAGCCAATCTCTGTTGGCTGGCTGCCATTCGCATTTGAGGCTACAGTCACCTGCGACTGCCCTTACGCTTACGGCTTCCCTTTCACAGAGACATACGAAGTGGTCGGCGAAACTGAAATCGTCTTTCGGAACAACAGCTCTGTTCGGGAGTATATCAAGCCCGTGCTAACCATTGAACCGACGGCGGCTGATTTCTCTATCGTGAACGCTGATGACAATGGGCGCGAGTTTAAGCTGACGGGCGTACCCGCGGCTGACTCTATCATTACAGTGGATAACAACGCCGGCATCATCACCGAATCCCACGACACAAACCTGTATGACAAGTTCAATATGAATTTTTTCCGGCTGGTTCGCGGTGATAATCACCTGAAAATCACTGGCAGCGGCAAGCTCACAATCAGCGGCAGACTGTTGTACAACGTGGGCGCATAAAGGAGGTCTGTGTATGTATCTCGATTATACGCAAATCGCCTTTGACAAATTTGGTCGGCCGGAGCCGCCTACCCTGCTGCTCCAAACGGCTGACGAGCGCACGATTGGCACGCTTCCCAACGTGGCGAATCTGAAAATCACAGTTAACTTTTCCGAGACGAGTGAAATCTCTTTTGACCTGCCCGCCTATTCTGACGGCGTGCCGACGCCGCTTTATGATAAAGTAGTCGGCTACAAAGTGATTCGCACCGAACACTACGGCATCTTTCTGCTGATGAAGCCGGAAATCTCCGGTGACGGCATTGAAGAGATTAAGTCGGTGACCGGATACTCTCTGGAGAAGAAACTGGAAAACAAGCAGTTCTTCCTTGAGGAAGGCACGTTCAACTTTTGGAATCCCACAACGCCGGATGATACTATTCTGGGGCGAATTCTGGAAGTATCCCCCGGTTGGAAGGCAGGATATGTTGCGCCGTCTTTGATTGGACGTTACCGCACGTTCGACCAGTATGACGACTACGCGCTGAGTTTTCTGTATGATGACGCAATGGATACGTTTCGCTGCGTGGTTGTATTCGACGTGTACAATAAGACGATCAACGCTTATGATGCGGACGATGATGTGTCTACCCTGCCGATTTACCTCGGGTTCGACAACCTCGTAACTGACCTTGATATCACAGAACTGACTGATGAGTTAGTAACTGCTATGACACCAAGCGGCGCGGACGACCTTGACATACGACAAGTAAACCCGACCGGTACGAACTGGATTTATGACATCTCGTACTTTATCGAGAATGGCGATATTCCCTCTGCTCTGGCAGAAAAATGGACAGAGTGGCAGAAAAGTGTGCTGAACCGACAGGAATACTACAAAGGATTGGTCGGACTGCGGGCTTCTGCTACAGCGCGGCTACTCTCCGAACAAGCTAAACTGGTTGACCGAAAAGCCGAATTGGACGACCTGACGAATCAGCAGTCTGTAACCATTCAGGCTCTGGCTCTGGAAACGACCGAGGACGGTAAGGCTTCGCAGCAGAAAAAGCTCGACGAGATCAACGCCAATATGGAGAAGAAAAAGAAAGAGGTCGCCGACCAAGAAGCTGTGGTAGCAGATATCAAGACCACGCTCGACGCTTCCAACCCCGACTCCTATCCGGCGCAAATCAAAGCCGTGAATGACGAGCTGAAGCTGACGGCTTTCTTTACCGCAGACGAATATGCTTTGTTGCGGCACTACTTTATCGAGCAGCCGCTTTCGGATGATACCTTTGTTGCTTCCGATGTTGACACCGCTGTGACCGGAGAGAGTTCAAAGGTTACAAATGGTGCGATTGCTATTTCTAATTCTACCATCGCGCAGGTTGACTTCGGCGAGATCAAGAAGAAGATGTACACCATCGCTGGCGGCACTGCCGTGGTAACAGCGGCGAACAAAATGTCCGTTTCAATTATCCGTGGTACTCTGGAACACAAGGCCGGCGACGAGTTTGTGTTCAGCCTGTACTGCGGCGAAATGAAAATCGGCGAAAAAACCGCGCCAAGCGGTCTGATTACGCTGATCGGTACGCTGTCCAACCTCAAGAATGACATTCACGAGGTAAACGACAAAGAGGTTATTACCTACGAGGGAACTTCTCTGTCGTTTGATATCACGACGGCCGACCTTTATATGACAACCAATGTGTCGGACTATCAGAAGTATTCCGTCGAGATGGAGCTTTACGACCATGCGGTCAAGACGCTCGCCGACGTTGCTTCGCCGACCTATGAGTTCAGCGTTGAAACCGGCAACTTCATCTGGGCGCAGGAGTTCGAGCCGTTCCGGAAAGGACTGGAGCTCGGCAAAGGCGTTTACCTGCGTCTGCACAATGATGAGGTTATCACCCCTGTTCTGATTGGCTTCGACCTCGACTTTGAGGATCAGGAAAAGCTGTCGCTCACCTTCTCCAACAGGTTCAAGCGTCACGACAACGTGGCGAACCTGAAAGAGATGATTGAGAACAGCTATTCTTCAAGCCGCAGTTTTGACGCGGCGAAGTATACCTACAATCAGACGGCGAATCAGGCTTCTAAGGTTTCCGAGTTCATGAACAGTTCTTTGGACGCGGCGGTCAATTCTATTATCGGCGCAAAGAACCAGAGTGTCCGCATTGACGGTGCTGGTCTGCATATCGGCGAGCCTGACTCTCCGTACCAGATTCGCATTATTAACGGCATGATTGCCATGTCGGACGACGGTTTCCAGAGCGCAAAGGTTGCCATCGGGCACTTTGCAACTGATGAACTGGGCGACCACTGGGGCGTAAATGCTGACATCATCGGCGGCAAGCTGCTTATCGGTAACGGTCTGGTAATCGAAGCTCCGAATGATGACGGTGTGATGCAGTTCAAGGTTGACGCTACCGGCGCTTGGCTGTATAACTCTACCTTTGTTTTGGCGAAGGACGGCGGCGGAAAGATTTTGATCGACCCGCGCTACGGCATTGCATCCGGCAAGGGAGACTTGTACACAACGAACGGCACGGCAGTTACCCCCTCGTTTATCGACGAGGACGGCAAGATTGTGTTCGATGACGATATCACACTGAAGGGCTTGAAGATTCCGAAGGGTACGAACTTCTACATCGACGCCAATGACGGTAAGGCTTATTTCCGTGGCAATATCTATGCCGAGGACGGCATTTTCAACGGCACTGTTTATGCCAAGGACGGCGAGTTTACCGGCAAGATTACTGCGACGAGCGGTGAATTCTCCGGCGAGCTGAAGGGTGCTTCGGGCACTTTTTCGGGGACGCTGAAGGCTGGTAAGATTGACGGCGGTATGATTTCCGGCACGATTAAGTCTGATGAAAAGACTGGAGGAGCATTGGAAGGCGTTAGCTTGAATATCGGCAACGGAGCGTTTCAAGTAGATAGTTCTGGCAACGTAACTATTAAGAGCGGCAACATCAGCTGGGGCGCAGTTACCGGAACCGATGAGATTGACCAGAAAATCGAGAACGCACAAAATACCGCAGATTCCGCATCGAGCAAAGCCAGCTCTGCTAAGAGGGCGGCCGATTCCGCTCAAAGTGATGCTGATGATGCGAATGATGCTATTGCATCGTTAGCCAACGGTAAAAAGATTTCCGGTGTTACCGGAACATTCATCAGCGGCAACACGATTAAATCTCCAAACATCGAGGGCAATAATATTACGGTAAATGGCTACTTTCAAACGAAGTCGTCTTCAAGCACGGTTACCGGATATATGGGTGCGATGACAGGTGAAGATGTCAACGGACGAGAAACCCCGGGCGTTGGTCTTAGCGCAACCTGCACTAACGGCATTATGCAAGCGCCATACGTTATTGTAACCGACTCGGGCGTTCGTCTACAGGGTGGCGATGTATCGCTCTATGTGACAAAAGGCAGTGCTCGAATCGACACTGGGTCGAAGGTTATCGATCTTTTAAGCACAACGGCTACATTTGGATAAGAGGTGATATACGTTGGCAACTGTATCTGCTCGAAATATTACCTCGACCAGTGTTACTGTCCGCGTAACCGGAGTTAAAAGCGGAGACGAATTATATTTCTTCGTTCGTCTTCAAAGCGATTCCAGTGACGTATCCGGATATGCCTACGATAGTGCGTCCAGCACATCCGCAGAAGCCGATATTGGTGGACTGGAGCCGGGAACCAATTATCTGGCCAACGTCAGAATCAATGGGAAATGGGCTACCGCAGTTAAATTCAAAACTGACCCCGAAGAAGTTGATTTTGGAGGCGATATTGACACCAAATGCACCACAGACTCGATTTCTGCCCGATTGGTTGGTATCAACACCGACTACCCAAACAACAAGGTGAGAGTCACTTTTTATGTGGCTGGGAGCCAAGTATCATCATTTACTTTCGCCGGAGTACCGTCTTCAGGTACAACGAAATGGATGACAAAAACCGGTTTGAAACCCGGAACAAGGTATTCTGTTTCGATTGAAGCTGAAGATCTTGTGACTGGGTGGAGTAATTCTTGGAGTGACAGAGTTACTACAGACAAGATACTCGTTTCTGCATGGAGCTGGTCTTCATCCAACGGTACTGCATCAGCTTCTCAAACTAAAGCTGCTTATACTGCTTTAACTAATAATGGCTCCACTTCGGATTTTTCATATCTTGTGTGGAACGATATGTGCAGCAAAGTTATCGAAATTGAAAATGCGGCTGGTCTTACTTGGAGCACCAAATACGCATCATACGCGGATACCAAAATGTCATCTTCTGACAAGGTGCTGACCGCAACCCGGTTCAATTCACTTCGCTATAATATCGGCCGCAGTTACTCTACCGGTATTAACGAGGTTGCCTCAGGCGACACTGTGTATGCTTGGTACTTTACCACGCTCGCCAGATGTATGAATGAGTGGATAGATCAAATCTAAAGGAGCACACATGACAAAAGAAATTCTCGCAGAAGTAGCACAGATTCACAATCGCTTGGCGGAAATCTCAGTCCGCGGCGATGATGCTATCCGCATGGCAGAAGTGCTGACGCGCTGCCGAAACCTCACACAGCAACTCTCAAAACTCGCAGAAGAGGACAACTCTGCGGACTAAGAAAGGCGGTGAACTTATGTCGCTTTGCGACCAATCGCCCTATCAGCTGCCGACCGTCACATTTGTTGGCGGTGCAACACAGCAGCTGGCGTTCCATACCTACTTTGAAGACAACGGCCGCCCGCTCAGCATGAGAGGCTGCACCGGCTACTTTTCTGTAGCTGAGTATCTGAATAAATCTTCCCCGCTGATTACCAAAACGATGGACATCATCGAGAGCAAAACCGACGCGACAGACAACATTCTTCGCGTCGAACTCGAACCATCTGACACGGTCAATCTGGCGGGGAAATTTATTTATCAGGTCACTATCAAAGGTTCCGAAGGGGATGTGGACATTCCCTATCAGGGCATCATGTATGTGACGCGCAATATTGACAAACCAATCATTAAGTAAAGGAGAAAAGGCATGAATACTAAGTATTTTCTGAACCTTGTGGCGGGCAATGTATTCCGTTCCAAGGAGACGCCGGCTATTCCGACGAAGTATTACATCGGCCTGAGCAAGACCGAGCCCAATGAGACCGGCGGCAATGTAACGGAGCCGGAGACTGCAGCAGGCTACGCTCGTGTTGAGCTGAACAGTCTGGGTGAGCCGGTTGACGGTCTGGTAACCAACCAGCAGGCAATCAATTTCAACGAGTCTACCACCGGCTGGGGCACTGTTACCCACTTTGTTGTATATGATTCCAACGAGGCCGGCGCGGGCAATCTGCTGATGTACGGCGCACTGACTACGCCAAGAACGGTCGAGACGGCTACCATCATGACCATCAAGGCGAATTACCTCAAGCTGTCCGTTCAGAACCCGACCGCCTAAGTTTAAGATAAGGGGACAAGCATGAAGGATTATAAACTCTATCTTCGTGACCGTCTAATCGACATTGATCTGGTCACCAAGTCTCGTTACACCGAATGTGACCTGACGATATCCTCTATCCCCTTCCGTGAATATGTCGGCGAGGTATATGACGCAATCATCGTAGACAGCCATGTGGTCGATACTTATCTAGCCGGCCTTTTCTCTGTAGATGAAGGCGTGGTTATCCATTCGGAGATTGACCAGATTCTGCGGCACGTTATGGAACGCGGCATGAACGCGCTTGTTATTGACAGTAAAGCGGAGCTCACCTCTCACAAGATTCTGAGCTCCTTCCCTAACGCGCTCACGATTCACAGCGAGCCGACCGAGCTGCACGCCGAGACCTTCGAACAAGCTAATGACGTTGTTGTTCTGGCGGTAGACAAGCTGAATATGGAAGTACGCAAAAAGCTCTCCGGCACGGAGAATGGTTTGGAGATTCAGACCACCGCGCAGGAGACTAAGCAGACGCTTGAAAAAGCAACCGGCGCACTTCCCTTCTCCGCAGAAGTTCAGCAGACTTGGAGCCACAAATTCGACAAAGCCGAGAACGCATTGCATTTTCAGGCAGAATTGCAAAGTTTATGCTATCAGCTTTTCTCCGATGGCGGCATGACAGCGATGGAGCCATACGCGGCACCGCTGCAGGTGGAGATTCTTTATTCTCTGGGCGGCGGCGCTTCTTCTTTTGCTCTTAATTCTACAGTTGTAGAAATAGCAAAGAATAGTTTTCTGCAGACTGAGACTTCCGTAATTCCAGTTGCGTTTCCGGTTCAGTTTTTACTGACATACGCCGTGGGCACAGAGACTCAAACAGTAGTTTCTGCGGCAGTTACCAATCTGTGCTACAACTACTTCTCTGGCGGAAGCTCCGGTATGGAGATCACAGCGAAGCTCGGCGAGCTTGAGGAACACTTCCCGCTCGGCGGCTTTGAAAATGCTGTCCAGATAGAGAATACGGCCGCCGGCCATTTTCTGCTCGAAAAGAGAGAGCACGCTGATTCTGATAGCGTTATCGCGGCTGCGTGTGATGCAGCGTTGACTGGTTCTTCTCCTGAGCTGGCTTCTGTTGTGGTACTCGGCTGTGCGATTGAGGAGTTTATCCGAAGATATCGGCTGCTGTCCGAGGTCGATGATGAATCTCTGGCTGACATAGACACGATGACGCTCGACAAATTAGATTATGTGGTTTTGTAAGAAAGGCGGTGTGAGATGAGCAAAACACCTAACTACGACCTGTTCGTCACAGATGATGCAGGGACTAAATTTAAGGACTGGCGCGAACAGATGGCGTCCGAGTCCAATTCCAATATGGTGAAGATCGACGCCGCCCTTTTCGGAAAGGCTGAGCAAAGCCGTTCGGTCGAAATTACGCTGACGGCTGACGGTTGGATTGGCGACGCCGCGCCATTTTCGCAACAGGTTGCAGTAGCAAATCTGAAGGCTGATACCAATGGCTCTATTGCGATTGCAAGCGGCGCGACGGCAGAGCAGCGTGCGGCTGTCCGCAAGGCTCAGCTTTCGATTGCGGCGCAGGCTGATGGATTGCTTACTCTGAACTGCGACGGCAAGAAGCCCACGGTGGATATTCCTGCTGTGGTTGTACTCTTAGGATAAAGGAGGATGAAATAATGCCTATTATTTCGGCATTTCCGACGGGCGAAAGCACCGTCGATTATACTGGCCCTAAATCCGGTTTGCCATCGCTGGAAGAGGGCAAGGTTGCGTATGTAACCGATGAAAAGCGGCTGTATACCGGTAACGCTGATGGCACGAACACACAGATTCCGAATGCGGATGACTTGAGTGCTCACACTTCGAATAAAGAGAATCCGCACGGTGTTACGGCCGAGCAGGTTGGTGCTGCGGCGAAGGATTTGAGCAATGTGCAGCTTGGACTGGCGTTTGAGAAGGCAAGTCTGCCGAGTCTGGCGAATTGGCAGTCTGTCTGTTACGGTAATGGCAAGTACGTTGCGGTAGCATACGAAAGCAACAAAGCGGCGTATAGTACCGATGGTATCACATGGACAGAGACTACACTGCCGAGTTCGGCAAAATGGTGTTCAGTCTGCTACGGCAACGGAAAATTTGTTGCGGTGGCGGGCAACAGTGACACGGCTGCATACAGCACGGACGGCATTACATGGACTGCAGCTACGATGCCTTCGCCTCTTTTTTGGTATTCTGTCGCCTACGGCAACGGAAAATTTGTTGCGGTGACAATCGAAGGAGACACGACTGCATACAGCACGGACGGCATTACATGGTCTCTCGTTCCGATGCCTCCGTCTTGTTCGTCTTATGCTTGGCAATCCGTCACCTACGGTAACGGTAAATTTGTTATGGTGGCAGAAGGCAGTGACGCGGCCGCATACAGCACGGACGGCATCAACTGGACTCGGGTTACGCTGCCATTGTCTGCTTCTTGGTGCTCCGTCACCTCCGGCAACGGCAAATTCGTTGCGGTGGCAAGAAACAGCGCCACAGCTGCATACAGCACGGACGGCATTACATGGACTGCAGCTACGATGCCATCGTCTGCTTCTTGGAGCTCTGTCGCCTACGGCAACGGCAAGTTCGTTGCCGTAGCAAACGGCAGTAACAAAGCGGCGTACGCTGACGCCTCGCCCTCCATTGTGGAGCAACTTTCGGATTCTGGGCTCGCGAAAAAGAGCGATATCGCTTCCGCCATCACTTCTGCGGCACCTTCCGCTTGCAAAGTAACGCTTTCCGCTTCCGGCTGGGACTCCTCTGCGAAAACCCAATCCGCAACGGTATCCGGCGTACTGGAAGACGAGAGCAAGCAACTTATCATGCCAATGCCTGCGGGAACGAGCATGAGTGCTTACAACGAAGCAGGCATTCAAATGACGGCGCAGGCTGCGAATACGGTTACGTTTACGGCGGACACTGTGCCGAAGGTAGATGTTGAGGTTTGGGTTGTGGTGCAGAGTGTGAATGACGTTACACCGCCGCATCCGCTTGATCAGGAAAGCTGGGATTATATCAGCAAGCAGTCTTTGGCTGGTAATGCCAAGAATATTTGGGCGGTCGGCGACTGTAAGAAGATTAAGCTGAGCGGCACGGCTGGAACAGGCGCCATCGACACCACGCTGTATGTCTATATTCTGGATTTCGACCACGACAAGTTCAGCGCAAGTGGTGCCGCTGATGGTATCACATTCGGCACGTTTAAGACTGCCGCTTCTAACGGTATCGACGTGGCACTATGCGCGAGCAATTACGGTAAGACCGACGGCGGATTCTGTATGAACACCAGAAACACCAACTCCGGTGGCTGGAAGAATTCTGATATGCGCTACAACATCCTCGGTTCCACCAACACGCAGAACGGCGACGCAACTGTAACGACGGCAACCTCTCCCAAGGCTAATACCCTAATGAGCTGTCTGCCGTCTGACCTTAGAGCCGTGATGCGGCCTATGTATGTTTACACAGACAACACCGGTGGTGGCTCTGATACGGCGTCCTACGTTACCGGAACGCTGGATTACCTGCCCTTGTTGGCTGAGTACGAAGTATACGGCGCTCGAAGCAAGGCCAACTCTGCGGAGAAAAACAATCAGACGCAGTACGCTTATTACAAGAACGGGAATTCTAATAAGAAATTCAACCATTCCGCTACTTCTTCTGCGGTGAACTGGTGGGTCCGTTCTCCTTGTTACAACGAAAGCAACAATTTCTGCCTTGTGAACAGTAACAGCCTCGCGCTCGGTGGCAACGCCATCCGTTCCTTTGGAGTTGCTCCGGTTTTCAAAGTTTAAATCATAAAAAAACTACAATTTCCGGCGAACAGGATTGCTCGATTTTACGGCGGGCAATTCTTTCGCCGCACTGGTAAGGAAAACTAAATGCAATATGTCATTTACAAGCGGTTCAAGGACGCTGCCCTCTGTGGTCCTGTGAACCTGAAAGCTACCCTTCCCTGCTGGGAATCAGAGGGCATTATTTTCTACGAGGGCAAGCCGCTTTGCTTTGCAGCCAGCGAGAACGCGCTCTGCCACTTTGCACGAGACGATGACGGCAAGGGTTTACTGCGCGGCAAGCTGATTGGCGACATTAAGCGCAGGCTTGCAAAACGCGACGGCGATTACCAGAAGCGTTGGGACAAGGTTTGGGCAGACAAGCTCTGCGCGAAGTTCAAGCGCAAGGAATACGCGGATTTCTGGATTTGGAACAAGGCGTTCCATGATGCAGAGATTGGCGAACTGGAATACGTTGCGGAGCTGATTGGATTGGAGGTGCGGCGATGATTTATAATTTGCCGCGGAAGAAAGCGAAGTTTGAGGAAACATGGGTTATCGAACAATCCCCAGGACTTGTGCTCTCCTCAATAGAAATGGAGATTCCTTTTGAATCTAATTCTACGAATTTTCAAAAATTCGTAATGCGTGGAAGCATGCTTCCCAGTACTGGTATATATTATGACGCAATTAAAGTTTGGGACACCAGCGTTTGGATTAACGAGGCATATCGCACTATCACATTTTTTGAGCCGCCGACCGGTGATCTGCTCACATGGTTACAGGCAAATGCTGTGAAACAGGGTTCAGATACTCCTGTGGACACAAGCTCGTGGTCGGTGTCCGATATCAGCGGCGCGACTTACAAGTTTGCGCTGAACTCGAACGGCTACTACGAGAGCAATAACAAGGGCGTGAACAACTCGGCGGCTGTCTGCCGTGTCAACATTCATGCGGCGAAAGCCTGCGCGGTGACGTTCAAGTGTATCAACTACGCGGAATCGAACTACGACTACGGTCTGCTCGGCGTGATCGACAAGGAGCAGAACACCGGATACTCGGACACCAGCACCAACGTTGCAAAGAGTTTCAAGGGTTCGTCTACGGGAAGCGTGCAGACGTATGCGTACACGAATGTTGCGGCGGGCGATCACTTTATAGACGTGAAGTATCGCAAGGACAGCAGTCAGAGTTCAAACAACGACAGTTTACAATTCACGGTTGAGATAACGGAGGATTGACAATATGCACAAATTTAACACGTTAAAGTACGGGGGGGGGGCAGTAACTCTACTGCCTCAGCATGTTGCACAAAGGATGGTGCAGCATGTTTCTAAGCGGAATGGTTGGAACGGCATCGGGTGGTTCGGAGAAGAAGTACCACATATTAAATCAAAACATGCTGGTTTGGTCCAATTCGGAGTATGCAGAAACAGGACAAATCGTTGGAATGGGTACCAACGAAAAGTACGATATCGGTGTTGGAGAAAGTTTTGTAAAAACCGCGTCTGGGACAATGATTCCTATGTTGGAAGGCAAAGTACAAGGAATAACATTTCCAAATGGGAGATCCAATTATTATTTCGTCATGCCCGCGGAGGACGTTGTTGTTTCCGGTTAACGGAGGTGGCGGCATGATTCTGACTGGCAGAGTTGATGAGCCGAAAAAGGCTGAAAACCCTAAATGGGTGAAAGTGACGGTGGAGTGATATGGCAAATTCTAACCCAACACAAACTTACTCCGGTTCTATCCCCTATTCCGGGAGTTTAACCCAAGGATTAGTGTTGCTGGTATCTACAGCGGCAGAGGGTTCTGTAACCTTATTTGCTTCTGCTATTTATGACAGTTCAAAATGGCATTTCGGTGAAGCGTTTTACCCCGGTTCTTCTGCATCTACAGGGGTATATCTGACCTCTGTCTCTGTATCAAATGGTAAAATCAGATGGTCTGGGTACGCCACCTCTCACTGGGGAGCGGCAGTTGTCATTCAAACTGACGGACTTGCAGCAGATTAAAGGAGATGACTATGTATCCAAACAACATTTACATCAAGCACCGGCGTTCGGTGCAGACCGGCGTTCCGGAGCTGATGGGGCTGTAAAACATACGCGTAAAGAGAAAGCACCCTATAAAAGGGTGCTTTTCTTATTTTTCTGAATGACAAGAGTGCCACATTTTTTGACTACCCCAAATATAGAGGTAACACGATTGCGAGTAATATGACCAAAACGAAGAGAACGATGAGAACAGCATTTTTATTTTTTTCAATCTTACTATCTACCTTCTCAAAGATACTTAACTCGATTTTTTTCTTCAGATTATATACTTTTGTATGATCTGAACTCGGATTTTGTTTTATAAAAGGATTTCTCTGCAGATGTTGAAGTTCCTCTTGTCGGGCCTTCTCAGATAGTATGGCTTTCTCTTTGGCGCGTTGAATCTCAATTTTTTTATAATTATCTTCTAGTTCAGCATTGTATTCAGAGAGATGTTTTTCCAGATTTTTGACATTATTCAAGTCGAACAATGCTTTCAAGGGAACCTTGCAGCAGGGGCAATTCGCAACCGAATTCATAACAATTTTTCCACATCCGCAAATAACAAATCCATTTTCATGACAAGGCAAATAGTTATGCTGCTGTGTGGGGCTGATGTAACTTAAATCTCGGCTATACTGGCTTGCTAATTCTCCTAAAGAAGAAATTGGTAGTTGATCATATTTCGCTAACTCATATGCTTGCCTATATTTGTTTTCCCAGACTGTGTTGTCAGAGAACACTATTTGCTCAGGAGTGATGCGAATATTTCTGGTTTCATTATCCGGCAGTAGTATAGCTGTCCTGTCTCCAAACAACGTATATGGTTGTATCGAAATATCCAGATAAGAAAATTTGTCCACTCCAGTTAATTCTCTATTCAGAACATCAAAACACTTGACGGAAACAAACATCGCCTTTATGTTCTGTTCAGATAGATTTTCGAATTTGCATTGAACCAGGATACTGTTGTCTACATTGTTCTTTGTTAAAGCATGAGCCTGCAGTAGTACAGGACAATCATGCGCCCAGAACACACGCTTTTCATGTTGTATAACCGTATATTTTTCAGACATATCATTCACCTCTAGTGATGCTTATATCGAAGGCAAATCATCATCTACCGAGCTGCTCTGCTTTTGCGATAATGTGATAGGTTGAATCGCACCATTGGTATTATCTTTGATGTCCTGCAAAAGTTGGATGATTTCACCAACAGCATAGATGCCAAAACTGAAAACAACAGTTACTGCTATAAACAAGATGCTCAAGACTTCATAGGTATCATACATTGAACAAGCAAAAATAATACCAACAACCGCGTTGACTATTGCATACACCCACATGATTACAGCAACAGTGTTAGAACTTCTGTTTTTCATACATTACTCCTTTACCGGGAACATGGTAACGACATTATCTGTGTAACCGCCGACGAGTATCGGGTGAGTCCACTTCAGAATCATTTTTCTCTGTTCTGGCTCGCTCTTTGGGCCAGTCCAGTAATGATGCCAGTGGCCTCGACGAGTATGCGGGCGTTTATGACTTCCCTGCTTCGATTCATCAACCGAAGGGTTTGATTGCGGAGCGCTGGATTCCTGTTCGGCACGGCGCAGCGTGTGACCAATCACAACACCGACGTCCTTCATGTCTATCTCGCGGAATTTATCTTTAATCGGCTGACCCGGCTGGCGAGGCCGATAAATTCCCTTCTGTTTAGGATTTTCTCGGATATCCGCTTGGTCACTGCAGACATACAGATATAACTGCATAGCGCGGAGCACCACACAAACACTTTCGTCAATGTGAATGTTGTTCAACTGAAATTTGGCGAAAGTGTGATATTTTGCGGTTGTGGCTACGGTATCATAAATACACTCATAAACCGTTGGCTTCGTCAGCTCTAACATGAACGTTTTGGTATGTTCCATGTCATCTGAAAAAGGTTGGACGCGGAACTCTCTAACGTGTGAATTCGCGTCTTCTTCTATCCAAGCCATAAACTTGAGAGGCAGCGAATTTCCGGGAATCGACTTATCGGTCTGAATATACACGCACGGATAAGGCGGTCTCAGCAGAATTTCTGTGGGGATTTTGTCATCTTCTGTTATAGCATCGGCTTGAGCGACCAACTCTTGCGCAAGAGTATGGTCGAAGTTGTAGATAACCTTATGCTTTCGCCAAATGTATAATCCCGTCAGTTCACTGGCGAGACGAGCACGTCCGTCTTTTTCCAAATGACACTTTACTCGCAGATATTCATATGCTGCGCCTATTGGGAGGTCGCACACATCGCTTACTCCCATTTCTTCGTGAGACTCTTTGCATAACAAATCTAATGTGTCGAAACAGCCGGGAGCCATCTTGCTCCATTTTCTGCATAACTTGAGCGGAGTTTCGTTCTCTGTCACTGGTCTCACACCTTCATTTCTTCATTGTATAAATTATACAATAGAATCCACCTAACGTCAATAAATTTTGCAAAGAAAGGAGGCTCGCCATGAGCGTGATGCGTAATGACCGGCCTTAATAATTTTATAAATCTATTTGGGCAAGTCACCCTTTCTACCGTCGTCGAGTTAGTTCTCGCCGGCGTTTTTCTTTATCTGATCTACAAAAAGGTCAGAGATTTTCTCATTGAACGCTACGAGGCTGAAAAAGCCCGCGACCAGCGAATCAATGAAGCACTCGACGCTGTGCATAAATACCCTGAGTACCGCGCCCAGAGCATCAAGATACAGCAAACGCTGGAAAACGAGATACAGAATATCCGCAAAACAATGGAACGCTACCAAGCCAGACTGGACTCAGTAGAAGAAACCAACAAACGCCGCGAGTGCAACAAGCTCCGCGACAGGCTTCTTCAGAGTTACCGTTACTACACAAACGAAGAAACCAATCCCAGTAAGTCATGGACACAGATGGAAGCTGAAGCCTTCTGGGGGTTGTTTCGCGATTATGAAGAGGCCGGCGGCAACGGATATATGCACTCAGTAGTTCAGCCAGCGATGACCGAACTGATTGTAAGGGAATGTCCGAAATGTCCGAACTTACCGGGAAAGGAGGCGTAACGCATGGAATACTACTCCTCTGTCTTTACATTTGACGATTGGTATCTTGACAAGCCTGTTGGGACGATTGCTCAGCAGTATGACCATCTCTCCCGCTCGCTTCTGGTTGCGGGCAATCTGCCGGACGGTTACATCTGGCACATGCTTGTGCAGTGCGGCGACAATTTCAACATCGTGTTGATGGAACCCATCGAAGATACTGCCTCGGCTGTGGCTGACCTTCCGGAAGAGGACGGCGAGCCAGAGAAGAAACCCAAGTTAATCGGCGCAGTCCTCGAACGCGGCTGGGTCGGCGAATCGGGCAAATACTCTGTTCAGCTTCGTGGCGTCAAAGGCGAAGAAGTTCGTCATACCAATCTCATTACCATTCGTATTCCGAAGTCGATGGCCGGAGAAGCACAGTGGCCGGAGGTTCCATCTGAGTTTACCCAGATTGAGCATCGTGTAAACGAGACCTATGAGAAGGTTAAGAACACGGCTGCCGAGGCTGAAAAAGCCAAGAACGCCATCGAAAACATGGGCGCGACGGCCAAATCGGTAGAGCCTGACGAGGAAGCCTCTGTTGAAAAGACTGTCGATGAAAACGGCAATATATCACTGAACTTCTCTATTCCTAAAGGTGAGAAGGGCGACCCGGGCGACGTTGTTGCACATGAGGGCTTGTACGGCTTTGAAGTCAATCCTGACGGATATCTCGAACTGCATTATGCAGACAACACAGATGCGCCCAATCTTTCCATCAATGAAGATGGTTATCTTGTGGCGGAAATTTGAGGGGGTGAACGCGCATGGCGAAACTTATTCTTGGTAAAGTAGTTGGCCCAGAGGGCAAAGCCGCGACCGTTGAGGTTGAATCGACCGAAACTGTGGCTGCAGGCTCCCCTGCTCTGGTTGAAAATGTCGGCACTGCAAATGAAGCAAAGCTGAAGTTTTCCATCCCGCAGGGTGAAAAGGGAGAGACCGGCGCAACGCCGAATCTTTCCTTCGAGGTAAAAGCTCTCGAACCTACGGATGCTCCGACCGTTTCCGTCAGCGGAGACGCAGAGAATCCGCATCTGGTAATCAGTCTTCCTCGCGGCGAGACCGGCGAAGATGGGCAGGCTGCTTATCTGACCATCGGCACGGTGACTACGCTGGCTCCTGACGAGCAGGCGACGGCCGATATTACCGGTGTAGCACCGAACTATGTTCTGAATCTTGGTATTCCACGCGGTCAGGGCATTGCTTCGGTTGACGATCTGGTTGAAGTTAACGGCTTCTAATAAAGTAGATTCGGGCGCTCTCGGGCGTCCTTTTCTAATATTTTCACACTTTTCACATCATGATGGCCGCTCAATGCGGCAAGAAAGGAAGAAAACACTATGGCAACTAAACTTGTATTTTGCGGTAAGAAGGTAAACCTGCCTGCAGTTCGTGAGCAGGCATTCTATCTGACCACTGATACCCATGAGGTATACTTCGGCCAGAACCTGTACACCGAGCCGGTACGCTTTGTACCTGAGCGTGAGACCACCCCGGCACAGGGCGTTCTGTACATTCTGCCCTCCGGCCTTGGTGAGGTTTACGACGGTTCTGCATGGAAGACTGTCATCAAGCCGACTGTTACCAAGATCGAGGCTGGCGTAACCGACGAACAGGGTGTAACTGCTAAGGCTGTAAAGGACTACGTTGACAACCTCGTTACCGGCGGCATCGGTGCTCTGGGCGCACTGGCTAAGAAGGACGAGGTCACCGAGACCGAGCTCGGCGACGCTCTGAAGAAGAAGATCAACGACGCTGCTGCTCAGGCTTCTACCCTGGTTGGCGAGGACGCTTCCAAGTCTGCTCGCGCAATCGCAGCTGAGGAGGTTGCGAAGATCGTTGACGGCGCTGACTCCTCTTTTGATACCCTGAAGGAGATCGCTGACTGGATTTCCGGCCACAAGACCGACGCTGCTTCCATGAACTCCGCTATCAAGGCTCTGGAAGCTATCGTTAAGGGTATCGGCGGCACCGATGAGCCGGCCACCGTTGTTGCATACGTTACCGCAGCTATCGACGCTCTGAAGATCGGCGACTACGCAAAGGCTGCTGACCTGACTGCAGCTGTTGCTCGCATTGCTGACCTTGAGTCCAAGGTTGGCGTTCTGAACGGCGGTGCCGACGTTGCTGGCTCTGTTGCTAAGGCTCTGGCTGACGCTAAGGCTTATGCTGATGGTCTGGCTAAGAACTATGACGCAAAGGGTGCTGCTGATACCGCTCTGGCTTCCGCTAAGACCTACGCTGACGGCAAGGCTGCAACTGCTGAGACCAACGCTAAGACTTACGCCGATGGTCTGGCTGTAAACTACGATGCTAAGGGCTCTGCTACAACCGCTGAGACCAATGCTAAGGCTTACGCTGATGGTCTGAACACCACTATGGACGGCCGTGTTACTGCTGTTGAGACCGCTCTGGAAGTTGGCACGTTCTGATCGCTCCTGTTGTTTATCCGCCCCGCTTCTCGCGGGGCTATTCTTTATAAAGGAGGGGGTGCGAAATGGGCTATTACTTCCGAACCTATGAGACGGTGCTCAGCAAGGCTCAGAATACAACCACTGTGCCGATTGTGCCGGGACGTTATCTGATCTGCACAGACACCGGCGATGTCTTCTACGACACCAAGGATAAGGTTCGCAAGCACCTGACCGACATCATTGATGTAGCTACCGAGTCGGCTCGACAAGCAATTCTTGCGCCGATGGAGCGTTTCTACTTCGTGAAAGAAACGGCTCACCTGTGGCGTTATACCGGCGGGGCATGGGTTGACCTCACCCCCGGTTATGAGACAGAGGCGGTGTTTACTACCCTGTCGGCGGCTGCTTGGAGCAATAAGACGCAAGCTCTGACGATTAAAGGATTGGCTGCCAGCCAGAACGGCGTTATCAGTCTGACGCAGAATATCTCGGCGGCCGCTTTGAAAGCTGCTAAGAAAGCATCTCTGCGTGCTACCGGTCAGGCTGCAAATTCGCTGACGATGACTGCGGATGGCACTGTTCCGACCGTAGACATCCCTGTTGTGGTTATCCTGATGAGCACAGCATCTTAAAAGATAAGCCGGGGCTCCCCGGCTTTTTCTTTACCAATTTTCAATAAAACGCGAAAGGGGCTGTCATGGCTCGCAAAAGAAGAAAGAAACGTAAGCTCGAGTTCTCCAAACTGATTCTGGTGTTTGAGACCGTGCTCGTGGCTTATGTGTCGCATAGGGTTTTGGGGTTTGTCGGACGGGCGATTGAGTTGGACTACACAGGGTCTCTCCCCTATCTGACGACCTTTATCTCCGCTGTCTGGGCGGCATATGGTACGAGCGTCAGCTTCTATCAGAGCAAAAGCGGCAAGGAGAACATTAAAAAAATTGAGATCGCGCCGCCAGTTTCTTATACAGATACCGACTTCGGATATGAGAACGACGACCGCGACTGCTGATAACTTTTAAGTATATTTTATGCCCGAAAGGAGGCAATTATGGATACTAATCAGATTGTGCAGCTCATTGTGGCTATTCTTACCGGTCTGGCAACCTGCATCCCGCTTGCTGTGAAGCTAGTGGAGTATGTGAAGACGGCGACTAAGGAAAAGAACTGGGCGAACCTGCTCGGCCTCGTTATGTCCCTGATGGAACAGGCAGAGAAGAAGTTCGACGACGGCGCAACCAGAAAAGAATGGGTCATGGCTATGGTTAAGGCTTCGGCTGACTACATCAATTACCCTGTAGACGAGGATACGCTGTCCAAGATGATCGACAGTCTCTGTGATATGTCAAAGGTTGTAAATGGCACGACCGAACAGGAGGTAGAGACCGTATGAAGACCCAGTATGGCTTTACACTCATGACGATTGGCGAGTTTGAGACTTGGCTGACCCAGCAGAAGGTCACTCGCAGGATCACCGTAATTCAGGAGCATCACACTTGGTCTCCCTGCTACAAGCAGTTCAACGGTTCGAACCACCTCCAACTGCAGAAAAATATGCGCGACTATCATGTGAACAACGCAGACTACGCTGACATTGCGCAGAACTTCACGGTATTCCCTGATGGTATGATCTGTACTGGTCGTTCGATGAATGTCGCGCCGGCCGGTTGCCGCGGAGCAAACGCAAACGGCATTTGCATTGAGAACCTTGGCAACTTTGATGTCGGTGGCGACAAGATGAATACCGCCCAGAAGGATGTTATCGTTCGCATGGCCGCGGCTCTTCTGAAGAAGTTCAAGCTCTCGCCGGAGACCGGTATCACCTATCATGCGTGGTGGACGGATAGCGGCAGCCCGCTTGGTACTTATATCGCTGGGCGTTCCTGCAAGACTTGCCCGGGTACCGCTTTCTTCGGCGGTAACACTCGCGCAAGCTACGACAAGAACTTAAAGCCGCTGATCGTGAAGGCAATGAATGGCACTTACAACGTGCCGGTAAAGGAGGAAGAAGAAGTGACTCAGGAACAGTTTAACAAGATGATGGATACTTATCTGGCCGGCCTTGCTAAGCAGCAGCCGAACTCTTGGTCTGAGACTGCTCGTAAGTGGGCTGAAGGCATCGGCCTGATTAAGGGCGATGACAAGGGCAATAAGAACTACAAGAGCTTCTGCACAAGAGAGCAGATGGTTCAGTTCTTGTACCGGTTTAAGGATATGAAGTAAGTTTTGGGGCGCGTTTGCGCCCCATTTTTTACGAATTCTGTACAAAAGCAGAAAGAACCGGGCTCTTTTATAACTCGGTTCTTTATTATGTATATATAGTTTCGTTCATGTTTATTGCTTGTAATGTTGCGCATATTCTGCTAATCGGTGCACTGATCCATCGTTGGATTAGCCTCGTGCGTGCCAACGGTAATGCTGTCCAGCGCACAGTAAGAAGCGGTCGGACAATGGTTTGCGCACTGCTCCACCGTACAGTGAATGGACTTGTTGCAGCGATCGTTACTCATAGAGAATGACCTCCTTTTGTGATTTCGGTAATATTATCTCACTCGTTTCCACAAATTATACTTTGGAATTGCGGAAATGCTTTCCGTTGTGCTATACTAAAACAAAAAACATTACAATAAAGGTTGTGACATTCATGCAAAAGGGAGATTCCGCGAAGCTCAAGCTGCTGCTGGCAGGCATTTCAGCACGGCTGACCAAAAACCGCGATTTTTTTGTGCAGGCAGACTGCACCCTGGTTTCCGGCAAAAAGAAATTTGACGCAAAGCTGTCCCGCGCGGACGAGGACTACACGCTGCATTTTCAGGGCAGCGACCGCCGCGTAGACGCGGCTGAATTCTGCGCCTTCTTTGCCGAACAGGCTGAGAAATACGACGAGAGCGTGCTCACCTATACCGAGCGCAGCACGGTCGTTACGCTGTCCGTGACGGCACGCGGCGTACAGATGAAGCAGGCCGAGCGCGAAGCGACCGCCGAGGAAAAGGCGGCTGCCGCTAATCCGCTGCTCGACAGCGGCCGGCAGTACCTCATCCGCGTCGATCAGGCGGCGGCGCTGCTGCGCGAGATCGGCATCCTGACCGCAGACGGCAAGCTGAAAAACGACATGATCCGCAAGTACAATCAGATCGACCACTAGGTTGAGCTGGTTGCGCCCATGTTTGAGCAGGACGACAGCGATGAAATTGTGCTGCTGGACTGCGCCTGCGGCAAATCCTACCTCAGCTTTGTCATGAATTACTACATCCACGAGGTACTGCATCGCCGCTGCCGTGTCATCGGCGTGGACATCAAGGAGCACGTTATTGACGAGAGCCGTACAATGGCCAAGCGTCTCGGCTATCACAATATGACGTTCATCTGCGCCGATCTGCGGACGTACCAGCCGCCGAAAAACGTCACCGCTGTGATTTCGCTGCACGCGTGCGACATTGCGACCGATCTGGCTCTTGGCCCAAGGCGAAATACATCGCGTGCGTGCCGTGCTGCCACAAGGAGCTGCTCGATCAGTACACCATGCCCGGACTCGAGCCGCTGACCAAATTCGGCGTATTCAAGGCGCGCTTCAACGATGTGCTGACCGACAGCATGCGTGCGCTCAAGCTGGAAGCCGAAGGCTACAAGGTTTCTGTCGTTGAGTATATTTCGCCGCTCGATACCCCGAAGAACCTGCTCATCCGCGCAACGCGCACCGGCAAGGTGAACAACCGCGCGAAAGCCGAGTACGACGCCGTGCGCCGCACGCTCGGCACGACCTCGGAGCTTGACCGCCGATGCGCGGAACTCGACAACGAGTTTTTCGTCACCGATGAGGACTTGATGGGTTAATTCCCCTGTTTGCGTTTTCCATGTGCATTTCAGACAATCTGCCGGATACGCTCTTGCTCTTTGAGCAAATCTGCATTACAATTTTTGTATGCTCTCACGGAGGTAATACCTGTGAAACCACCCGACAAAGGCCTGCTGCTCTCATCGCGTGTGGACTTTACCATTCCATCTCCGTTTGCGCGGAAGCACCTTTCCGGCGGCGAAAGCGCGGCTTCAACAGCACAAGCCACTTTTCCCGCGTATTCCGCAGCCGTGAAAAAATGACGCCGAGCAAATTTCACTCCATGAACTTCTGATGTTAATTCCTGCATAGAACAGGTTAATTCCCTGACGTGACTCTGTGTGATTTTGTTTTATAATAGAGGCATAAAGAGAGCCGTGAAGAACCAAAGGAGGCACAGCTCATGGAGAAGAAAACGATTTCGGCAGGTATCATCGGTGCGGGAGGCTTTATCGGTCAGGAGCACCTTGAACGACTCATCCACGAGATCGGCATGGAAATTGTATGTGAAAAGGACACGATCCGTCTGCCGCTGCCCGCAGAACCGATCGTCCGTTCGCGTCTCAAGGTTGACAACGAGATTATGGACAACTGGGCAAAGCGTTTCCCGAAGGCTTATGATAACGAGCTGCAGCACTGGATCGACCATCTGCGCAGCATTGAGCCGACCGCAGGTCCGGGCAACAAAGACGGCTTTGCAGCCTGCTGCATCGCGGATGCAATGATTGCATCGCAGACCTCGGAAGCTGAAATTTGGTATGATCGGCGGCGGGCTTGGTTCGTACATCGGCAAATTCCACCGCTGGGGCGCTATGCTGGACGATTCCGCTGAGCTGGTCTGCGGCTGCTTCTCCCGCAGTATGGACAGAAACCGCGCGACCGCTGAGGCGTATCATCTGCCCGACACCAGCCGCGTATATGCAGATTTCCGTGAAATGGCAGATAAGGAGTCCGCGCGTGAGGACGGTATTGATTTTGTCTCCATCATGACGGCAAACGATACGCATTACGAGATCGCAAAGTGCTTTCTTGAGCATGACATCCACGTTATATGCGACAAGCCGCTTGCGCTCCGCACCGAGGAAGCCGAGGAGCTTGCCCGCATTGCGGAGGAGCGCGGTCTGCTGTTCAGCATAACGTATTCGTACACTGGCTATGCACTCATCCGTCAGGCGCGTGAGATGATCTGCGCAGGCGCAATCGGCGATATTCTGCATGTCCGTGTGCAGCATCCGGAGGACTGGGTCATTTCCAGTGCGGTTGACGGCAAGGTGGACACCTCGGCATGGCGTTTTCAGCCGGAAAAGGTCGGTTCTTCGCTGTGTACAAACAATCTCGGCACATATGCAGAGCAGATGGCGCAGTTTACCGGCCTGCACGTCAAGCACGTGCTGGCGATGATGGACACCTATCCGCGTGATCTGCCGCTCGATACCAATGTAAACGTGCTGATGGACTTCGGGAGGCGGCGTAACCGGTACGCTCTGGGCATCCCAGATTGCGATTGGACACGAGTGCGACAGCGGCATCTACGTCATCGGCACCGAAGGCTCGCTCGAATGGACCGCGACCGCTGAGGCGTATCATCTGCCCGACACCAGCCGAGTCAGCGGCTGTCCGCCGGTGCAGACTATCTGCTCGATGCCAGCACGCGGCTTTCCCGCGTCGGTGCAGGCCATAATGAAGGCTTTATCGAGGCGTTCTCGAATATTTACCGTTCGTTCTGTAATGTGCTCTCCGATTGCAAGGCAGGTCGTGAGAACACGACCGACACCTTTCCGACTGTGGAGGACGGCGTGCTCGGCGTTCGCTTTGTTGATGCCTGTGTACGCAGCCATAAGGCCGGAGGCGTCTGGATGGACGTATAAAGCAGCCCCCATCCCTCTTTGACGGAAGTCCCCCTGTATTGAAGGTACAGAGGGACTTCTTACTGTAACACCCCGGAAAATCTCCGAATAGATTGATACTGAAGTTGCTTCAATTTTTGTTTGGAGGTAATATACATGGCTGAAAAAGTTTGCTGCCCGGGTCCGATCGGCGGCAATAACGGCAACAGTGCAGGTGGCTTCCGCGAAGCGGTCTGCGTCCACACCAAAAAGGTTTACGACTCCTGCCGCAGTAAGGAGTGCCTGCGTGACATTCGCGTGTATCTCACCCGCGATGCGCAGGAGCTGATCAATGCCGGTGGCATTGCATCTGTGAAGCCGCGTGAAGCAGAACTGCTCTGTGTTTCTATTGATGTTGAGCGGATTCAGTTTAATCGAGGTTTCTACAGCGTTGATATCCGCTTTTTCTACCGCATTGAATGTGAAATCAGCTGCGTAATCGGTCGTCCGCGTATCGTGGACGGTCTGGCGGTATTTGACAAACGTGTTGTACTGTTCGGCGGCGAAGGCGGCGCGCGCATCTTTTCCTCTCAGTATATCGAGGACGGTCGCGATGTGCAGCTGCGGCCTGACAGCAACAAGCCGACTGCGGTCGTAGAGGTCGTTGATCCGATCATGCTGGACGCGCGTGTGGTCGCGCCGGAAACCAGCTGCAACTGCTGCTGCTGCGCGCTGCATGAAGTACCCCGTTCAATCTGCTCGTGCTTCGGCGGTGACGATCTCGTGCTCAGCAACGATGGCTATCAGCTGTTCGTAACCCTCGGTCAGTTCTCGATCATCCGACTTGAGCGCGACATTCAGCTGCTCATGCCCGCTTACGACGTATGTCTGCCGCGGCGCGACTGCTCGAACAGCGGTGTCGGCGGTGAGCAGGATCCGTGCGAGATCTTCTCGAGCTTCGACTTCCCCATCGACGCCTTTTTCCCGCCGCAGAGCGACAAGGCAGGCTGTCTGTTCACCGGCAGTGCCGGCGTAAATGACAATCGCTGCGGCTGTGGCTGCGGCAATAACAATTCCTGCAGCGGCAATAATTCCTGCAGATAATCTATCTACCCGTTTACACGCAGCCGGCTGTAAATTCGCCGTTCTGTATGACGGCAAGCCGATGGTTTTCGACTGTCCGTTAAAAATGAAGCCGTCGGCAAATTCGATCTACGACCTGAAGGATGCCACTGCTTCATTCTTCATTCTCGTTAAGAATACAGACGGCGGCTTCCTGATCGGCAGTTTTGCAACCGGTATCTGATCACTGCCGCACAAACCGTTCGATCTGCTGAAAAAGTTTCTCTATTGGCGCAAAAAAGTCCCTCATCGACTGATGAGGGACTTTTTGCTTGTGCAGTTTTTTGGTTCTGAGACTTCGCTTAGTACGCGATGCCCCAGACAACCATCTTGTTTGCAGGCTTGCCGCAGACCGGACAGGTATCTGCGATGTGCTCCTGCTCGAACGGCATGCAGCGACTCGGCATACCGGTCTCTTCCTTGACCTTCTCCTCGCAGGCGAGGTCGCCGCACCACATGGACTTGATAAAGCCGGTGTGCTCAGCAAGGATGGACTTCATCTCGTCAAGAGACTTTGCAGTGTAGGTATGCGCCTCGCGGTTTGCGAGCGCCTTCTCATACAGCGACTTCTGGATATCCTCCAGCAGTGCCGGAATGGTCTTTTCGAGATCCTCGAACTTAACAACGGTCTTTTCGCGGGTGTCGCGGCGAACCAGTACGCACTGACCCTCAGCGATATCGCGCGGACCAACCTCCAGACGAAGCGGAATGCCCTTCATCTCGTACTCAGCAAACTTCCAGCCCGGGGTATTGTCGCTCAGGTCGATCTTGGCACGGATGCCCGCTGCCTTGACCTGCTCGTACAGCTCGGTTGCCTTCTCCTTAACGCCTTCCTTGTGAGCCGCAACCGGAATAACAACCAGCTGGGTCGGAGCGATGCGCGGCGGCAGAACCAGGCCCTCGTTATCACCGTGCGTCATGATGATTGCGCCGATGATACGGGTGGAAACGCCCCAGGAGGTCTGATACATATACTGCAGGGTGTTGTTCTTATCGGTGTACTGCATGCCGAATGCGCGTGCAAAGCCGTCACCGAAGTAGTGCGAGGTACCGGACTGCAGAGCCTTGCAGTCGTGCATCATGGCCTCGATGGTGTAGGTGTTCTCTGCACCGGCAAAGCGCTCCTTCTCGGTCTTTTCGCCCTTAACGACCGGAATGGCCAGCCATTCTTCGAAGAACTTCGCGTAGATGTTCAGCATGCGCAGAGTCTCTTCCATAGCCTCCTCGGCGGTAGCATGAACGGTGTGGCCCTCCTGCCACCAGAACTCACGGCTGCGCAGGAACGGACGGGTGGTCTTTTCCCAACGGACAACCGAGCACCACTGGTTGTACAGCTTCGGCAGATCGCGCCAGGAGCGAACGATCTTTGCGTAATGCTCGCAGAACAGCGTCTCCGAAGTCGGACGAACGCACAGACGCTCCTCCAGCTTATCATTGCCGCCGTGCGTTACCCATGCACACTCCGGCGCGAAGCCCTCAACGTGGTCGGCTTCCTTCTGCAGCAGGCTTTCAGGAATGAAGATCGGCATTGCTACATTCTCGTGACCGGTCTCCTTGAACATGCCGTCCAGCGTGTGCTGGATGTTCTCCCACAGCGCCTGTGCGTACGGGCGCATGATGATACAGCCCTTTACGGACGAATAATCGGCCATTTCAGCCTTTTTAACAATATCTGTGTACCACTGCGCGAAGTCCACGTCCATAGACGTGATCTCGCTGACCAGCTTTTTCTTTTCTGCCATTATTCTTCACCTTTCTGGTTCGCAATAATCTTATCTATTTTTTCCTGTTCGTTTTCCAGCGCATCGTTGCCCCAGATGTAGAATACATCATCGGTTGCAGACCGGACGGTAATATTTCCGTCTTTCAACAGGCAGGTATAGTGTCCGCTTCTATGGCCCTCTGTCGGAATAGCGATTGTGAAGCGAACAGCACCGCTTTTGACCGTCTTTACCTCGTCGATCAGAATGTCATCGAGTGTTGCAAGCGTAGTCTGCATTCCATCCGGCGCGATACGCACGAGCATATCACCGACCATGTATCCGATACCATCCGAATAGTATTCCGTCCGCTCAGACTTATCGCAGGAAACAGCATAATAGGCCCCATCCGCATCCTGCTTTACGCTGATGACCGGAGAGTCTGTCACCTGCACCAGACGGCCGTTCTCTTCACGGTACAGCCCGGCTGTGCCCCAGAACAGCGCACCGTCGCTGCCAATTATCCGCGGCGCACAATGCTTGCGCACCTCGGCATCATCCGACTGATACGCATTCGAGATGGTATAGCTGTCTGTCTTTTGACCGTTCCAGTTATACGCCGTCAGCACGGTTTCGTCCGCCGTACAGTTCTGCGTAATAATCATGCCGTTATCCGTCAGCCGGCAGATACTCGCTGCCACGCCCAACGGCTCCACGCCTGTTTCCGTGAGCTTATAACCGGTCGTCTCGTCCGTGCAGATGATGCAGCCACGTGCGCTCTGATAAACGGTATGTGCTGCCTGCTGCTGTGCTTCGGTCAGGGGCAGTTCGGTTTTGACCGTATCGCCGTGCACTGAGCACAGCGAATACGTTTCCGTTTTCCGGTCGTACACCAGCAGATAATCGGTTTCTCCGGCACGGCCGAGATATTCCACGGAGCTTTCTTTCGGCAGCGAGAGCACTTGCGTCAGTTTCATCGTCTTGCTGTCCATGCGGTACAGGATAAAATTCGACTGCTCCATATCGCTCTGCGCATAACGGTCTGTACCGCTGACAGGCTGCACTCCGTCAATCGGACACTGCGCCACTGTCACATCTGCGATCTGGCAGACGAACGGCGAAGCAATCAGGTTCCATTTGCCATCGTACTGGTAATCATTGCTGTAATCACGCGGCAGAACGTCCCATGCCGCATTTTTGAACTGTTCCGTCGTGAAAACGCCGTCGTCGATCAGCTTTTCCGCCACACTGCGGTCGCTTTCATCGCCATTTTTCGCGTAGTTCGTACTGAGCAGCCGTACCGAGAGCGAAACCGCATCTCCGCGGATAAAGCCCTCCTCGTCCGTCTGCCGTACCTCATCGTTATCGACAAAAGCCGTACCCTGATAGCTGTCCGCATCCAAATGTGCCCGGGTCAGAAAAATGCAATACTGGTCGCAGGTGACATTGCGCTGCGAGCCGTACTTTGTCGCGGAAACGCCCTTGGTCAAACCGTTCTGATACAGCCAGCCGACGTACTTGTCCGCCCACTGCGGCACATCGGTAAACGGATGCTTCCAGTTTCCTGCCAGCGCGGTCTTTTCTGCGCCAAGCAGGCGGGTCAGCATCACCGAGGCCTCTGCGCGGGTCATGGATTTCTCCAGCGCAAAGCCCTTGTCGGTGCCTTTGAACAGCCCGAGATCGTAAAGCATCTGCGCCTGCGCTTCGGTATCGCCGGGATAGTTGTTGTCGATCGTACCGACCTGTGCCGCACCGGCGGCACAAGTCAGCAGACCTGCCATCAGACACGCGGAAACAAATTTTTTCATGCCGCACCCTCCCTGCATACATGACAAAACTCTATGAACCTTTATTCTATTGTGACGGAGAACGGAATATCGCTTCCGCTCTCCGTTTTGCTGCTTACTTCAGCCTATTCTCAACCTCATACGCGAGCTTCTCGATAAACTCGCCGGTCTCCATAGCAGTGGTCTCGCCGGTCTTGCGGGTACGAACCGAGATAACACCCTTTTCCTCGTCCTTGTCGCCAATGACGATCATATACGGAATCTTGTGAACCTGTGCTTCGCGGATCTTATAGCCAATCTTTTCGTTGCGCTCGTCCATGGTTACGCGGAAGCCCTTATCAGTCAGCTGCTTAACAACTTCCTGTGCGCACGGAATATTGCGATCGGTCATCGGCATAACGCGAACCTGCTCCGGTGCGAGCCAGGTCGGGAATGCGCCTGCAAAATGCTCGGTGATAACGCCGATGAAGCGCTCAATGGAGCCGAGGACAACGCGGTGGATCATAACCGGACGGTGCTTCTCGCCGTCTGCGCCGGTGTACTCAAGCTCGAAACGCTCCGGCAGCTGCATATCCAGCTGGATGGTGCCGCACTGCCAGGTACGGCCGATGGAGTCTGCCAGATGGAAGTCCAGCTTCGGACCGTAGAACGCGCCGTCGCCCTCGTTGACAACGTAGTCCTTGCCGATCTCGGTGATGGCCTCTGCAAGGGTCTTCTCAGCAAACTGCCAGTCCTTCAGTTCGCCCATGTGATCCTCCGGCATGGTGGACAGCTCGATCTGATAGGTCAGGCCGAAGGTGGAGTAAACCTCATCGAACAGACGAACGACGTTCTTGATCTCGTCCTTCATCTGATCCCAGGTCATGAAGATGTGGGCATCATCCTGCGTGAAGCAGCGCACGCGGAACAGACCGTGCAGTGCGCCGGACAGCTCATGACGGTGTACCAGACCCAGCTCGCCGACACGCAGCGGCAGCTCCTTGTAGGAGTGCGGCTGAGCCTTATAGACCAGCATACCGCCCGGGCAGTTCATCGGCTTGATTGCGTAATCCTCGTCATCGATGACGGTGGTGTACATGTTCTGCTTGTAGTGATCCCAGTGACCGGAGCGCTCCCACAGCTTGCGGTTGAGGATCATCGGGGTGGAGACCTCAACGTAGCCGTAGCGCTTGTGTACCTCGCGCCAGTAGTCGATCAGGGTGTTCTTGAGGATCATGCCGTTCGGCAGGAAGAACGGGAAGCCCGGGCCTTCCTCGGTCAGCATGAACAGGCCGAGCTCCTTGCCCAGCTTGCGGTGATCGCGCTTCTTCGCCTCTTCCAGCATGTTGAGGTACTGGTCGAGTTCGTCCTTCTTCGGGAATGCGGTGCCGTAAATACGCTGCAGCATCTTCTTGGAGGAATCGCCGCGCCAGTAAGCGCCGGTAACGTTCATCAGCTTGATGCCGTTGCCCTTTACGCGGCCGGTGGAGTCCAGATGCGGGCCTGCGCACAGGTCAGTAAACTCGCCCTGCTTGTAGAAGGAAATGGTAGCGTCCTCCGGCAGATCGTTAATCAGCTCTACCTTGTACGGCTCCTCGCGCTCTTCCATGAACTTGATGGCCTCTGCGCGCGGCAGCTCGAAGCGCTCGAGCTTCTCCTTCTCCTTGCAGATCTTGCGCATCTCTGCCTCGAGAGCATCGAGGTGCTCCTGCGTGAAGGAGAACGGCGCATCAAAATCGTAGTAGAAGCCGTTGTCGATGGACGGACCGATGGCCAGCTTGACCTCCGGATACAGGCGCTTTACTGCCTGCGCGAGAATGTGCGATACCGTGTGACGGTAGGTGTCGCGGTATTCCTTGTTCTCAAACGTGTACTTGTTATCTTCGGACACTTTTATTCAGACCTTTCTTGTAAAATCATAACGAGTGGAGTAATTGATAATGGAGAATAGAAAATAAAGGTATCCGTCCACGGGGCGGAATTTTATGACGCGCTTTGCGCGTAACCACAATTCTCAACTCTCCATTTTCAATTTTTCATTACTGCAGAGTAACAAAAAAGCGCTCACCCCTGTATCTCTCAGGGGTGAGCGCTTGCCCACGGTTCCACCCTGCTTGCAGTCCCTTGAAGGACTGCCGCTCGGAGTTCTTAACGCGAACGACACGGCACAGCATACTGCGGTTTTCCGCTGTGCGGCTCGGGAATCGGTACTGTTTTCTCCGCATTGCGTGTGCTTGCAGCCGTGGCGCACGCTCTCTGCCAAATGCTTTTCGGAAAACAGGATTTCCGTCATTGCCTATAACTTAATAAATACAGACTTATTATAACGCTCATATCCGCACTTTGTCAACCGATTTCGCACGAAAAATGAAGAATTGAAAAATGCAGGATACCATCATCCTCTATTTTTCATTCACCATTACTGTGCCTTTGCCTTGGTAATTTTATCTGCAGCAAGCAAAATGCCCAGCTTGCCGGACTCATACGTCAGACCGCCCTGCATATAGCAGACATACGGCTCACGCATCGGTGCATCGGCGGAAAGCTCAATGGACGCGCCCTGCACGAACGCGCCTGCAGCCATGATAACCTGATCGTCGTAACCCGGCATTGCCCACGGCTCCGGCGTTACATAGGAATCGACAGGCGCACCGGCCTGAATGCCCTCACAGAAGCGGCGCAGCGGATCAGGCGCACCGAACGCGATGGTCTGGATGATGTCGTAACGCGGCTCCTCTGCCTTCGGGCTTACCTCGTAACCGAGCTTTTCCATGACCTTTGCGCAGAACATCGCGGTCTTGATGGCCTGCATGGTAACGTGCGGTGCCAGGAACAGGCCCTGATACAGCAGCCGGTTCTGACCCATCGTGCAGCCGCACTCGCCGCCGATGCCGGGTGCGGTCAGCTTGTAGGAGGCGTTCTCGACCAGATCGGCACGGCCTGCAATATAGCCGCCGGTCGGGGCCAGACCGCCGCCCGGATTCTTGATGAGCGAGCCTGCGATGATGTCTGCACCGACCTGCGTCGGCTCGATCTCCTCAGTGAATTCACCGTAGCAGTTATCGACCATGATGGCCGCAGTCGTATTGACCTCACGCACGGCCTTGCAGATTTCGCCGATTTCCTCGACGGAAAGCGTCTTGCGGACGCCGTAGCCGCGGCTGCGCTGGATGAATACCAGCTTGATATTCTCATCTGCCGCCGCTGCCTTGATGGCAGGCAGGTCAGGCTCGCCGTTCTTGAGGTCAACCTGCCTGTAGCCGATGCCGTAGCTCTTCATGCTGCCGCAGTAATCGCCGGTGATGGTGTTCTGCAGCGTGTCATATGCCGGGCCGGTGACGGACAGCACGGTGTCGCCGGTCTTGACGGCGGAAAACATCGCGCAGGACAGCGCGTGTGTGCCGTTTACAAAGCCGATGCGCACGAGTGCGGCCTCGGTGCCGAAAATATCGGCGTAAATCTTGTCGAGCGTGTCACGGCCGTAGTCATCGTAGCCGTAACCGGTCGTACCGGCAAACAGATTGTCGGATACACGGTTCTTCGCAAATGCCGCCAGCACCTTCTCGGTGTTGCGGTCACAGATCTCCTCGAGACGCTCGAAATACGGACGGATCTCGCGTTCAGCCTCACGGCCGAGCGCACGAATCTCCGGTGAAATCTTAATATATTCAGACATTTATGTGTAATCTCCTTCTATCAGAGTGAAGAGTGGAGAGTTAAGAGTGAAGATAGCGAAACGGTTTCGCTGTCTCTCCACTCTGCAATCTCCACTCTCCACTTTTTCTATATAACGCTTTCGTCGTCCGGCAGCGTAAACAATTCACGGTCCGGCGTTTCCGTGCTGAGCTCGCTGACGGTGACTTTGCGCGTCAGCGTATCGCCGTCATAGAACGACGCCTGCGCCAGCAGACCGCTGACCGTTGAAACGGCATATACGCAGCGGTAGCCGTCCTGCTCAAACGTAACGGCAATACACGGTTCACCGTTAATATCCTGCCGGCCGGCAGCAGTCAGCTGTACTTCGTCAGCCAGAACATCCTCGTATGTCGGCAGCATAGCAGCTGCGTCATCGGTAAAATCGCCGGCTTTGCCCTGATAAGCAGTGCTGTCCCCTGCATTCCACGCGTACACCTTGCTGTCCGGAACGCGAATCAGCGTAGACTGCACCTGATTGTCACTGCCGAGTGTATCCGTGCGCATCACATTATCCCGCACATAGCGATGGCAGTACAGAGCCGCCGAGCCGCCATCATAGTAGATCGTGTTCTCGATCCTGCTGCTGTATGCCGCCGGACGTGCGAGCGTCGCAATAACGGTCTTGGCGTTATTGACATCAATGGTAATATCATCCACGCTCTGCCCGGTGAGCAGCGCACTGCCTGTGCCAACCGTTGGCGAATCGCCCTCACTGCCGGGCAGGATAATGCCGGTGCTGCTGCCGTGCATCCAGCCGGAGGACAGCACAAAGCTGAGCACCACCAGCAGCACGAGCACGGTAGCGCCCGCAGCCGCAATCTTCGGCGTAGTGTCCGGCAGATAGTGTTTCGGCGTATGCTTCTCTTTTTTTACGGGTTTCACGGGTTAAACGGAGCCGGACCGTCCTCGCGCAGACCAAAATACTGCTCGATCGCCTGCACGATACGCTGCGAGGTCTTTCCGTCGCCGTACGGATTGACAGCGTGCGCCATTTTTGCGTAAGCGTCCTCATCGTCAAACAGCTCGCGCGCGAGCTTAACGATATTGGCCTGCTCCACGCCTGCCAGCTTGACCGTACCGGCCTCGATGGCCTCCGGACGTTCGGTCTCGCGGCGCAGCACCAGAACCGGCTTGCCGAGGCTGGGCGCCTCCTCCTGCAGTCCGCCGGAATCCGTCATGATGAGATAGCAGCGTGCCATCAGGTTGTGCATCTCGTCCACGGCCAGCGGATGGATGAGGTGAATGCGGTTATTGCCGCCGAGGAATTTCTCCGCAGTCTCGCGGACATACGGGCTGAGGTGCACCGGATAAACGAAGTGTACATCCGGATATGCTTCGCTCAGCTCGGCAATGGCGCGGCAGATGTTCTCCATCGGCTCGCCGTAGTTCTCGCGGCGGTGCGCGGTAACGAGGACAACGCGGTTGTTCTCAAAGTCCAGCGTTTTGAGCTGCTCATCGCGGAACTCGAAATCCGGCTTTACGGTCATGTGGATTGCGTCAACAACCGTGTTGCCCATGACAAACACGCCGTCTGTGATACCTTCCTTTGCCAGATTATCACGGTTGCGCGGAGTCGGCGCAAAGTGCAGCGTTGCAATCTGACCGGTCAGCTTGCGGTTCATCTCCTCCGGGAACGGGCTGTACTTATCGTAGGTACGCAGACCGGCCTCTACATGGCCGACCGGCACCTTGTGGTAGAATGCAGCAAGCGCACCGGCAAAGGTGGTCGAGGTATCACCGTGGACGAGCACGATGTCCGGCTGTGCCTTTTCGAGCACCTCATCCAGACCGTGCAGGCTCTTCTCGGTGATGGTCGCCAGCGTCTGACGCGGCTGCATGATGTTCAGGTCATAATCCGGCTTAATATCGAAAATATCGAGCACCTGATCGAGCATCTCGCGGTGCTGCGCGGTAACACACACAATGGATTCGGTGTTTTCATTCTGCTCGAGCGCGTGCACCAGCGGCGCCATCTTAATGGCCTCCGGTCGGGTGCCGAAAACCGTCATTACCTTGATTTTATTCATCGTCTTTATCCTCCTTGTTTTCGGATGCGTGTTTGCTCCAGTGTTCCGCACCGTAAATGATGCATGCACCTACCAGAATTGCAGCCAGAACTGCCAGCAGCAGCACGATCGCCTTAACCTCGCCGGACGAGGTGAGCACCACGGCAGTCAGGCCGAGCGTTGCGCTGATAGCGTACAGGATAGCAACCGCCTGCTTCTGGTTGAAGCCCATGTCGATCAGCTTGTGATGCACATGGCCGCGGTCCGGGCTCATCGGACTTCTGCCTGCCGCCACACGACGGATGATGGCGTTGGCTGTATCGAAAATCGGCAGGCCGAGAATCAGGAACGGCACCGCAAACGAGATGACTGCGTAGAATTTGAACAGACCCATGATGGACACGGTCGCCAGCATGTAGCCGAGGAAGGTCGAACCGGTGTCGCCCATGAAGATCTTAGCTGGATTGAGGTTGTACGGCATAAAGCCGATGCACGCGCCGGCGAGCGCCGCCATCGTGATGGCAATCGGCATGTTGCCGGTCAGCAACGCAACGGCAAGCATGGTAATCGCCGCGATGGACGAAACACCGACCGCAAGTCCGTCCAGACCGTCAATCAGGTTTACCGCATTCGTGATGCCGACAATCCAGATAATCGTGACCGGCACTGCCAGAATGCCGAGATGGACAAACGGCGTATCCGACAGCGGATTCAAATTGGTGAACAGACCGATCTGCAGGTCGCCGATGCAGACCGGAATGGCTGCCGCTACAATCTGCACCACGAATTTGAGCTTGGCGCCGAGCGCCAGCACATCATCGAAAATGCCGAGTGCGACAATGATGGCCGCTCCGAGCAGGACGCACAGCATGGTCTCATCAAGCTGCCCGAAAATCAGAATCGAACACAGGAAGCCGCCGTAAATGGCCAGACCGCCCAGCCGCGGGATCGGCTTTTTGTGCATGCGGCGTGCATCCTTCGGCACGTCGATCGCGCCGACCTTGTGTGCAAAGTTCTTGACCGGCGGTGTGAAAAAATAGCTCAGCACGGCAGCTACGGCAAACGCTGCAATGATCGTGCCGATAACAATATATTCAGACATGGTTTACTCCCTTTTGGCTCAGCGTGCGACAAAGCCTACCTTTCGATAAACCTTATCCAGCGTTTTGCGCGCCAGATAGGAGGCCTTCTGTGCACCCTCCTTGTAGACCTGCTCCAGATAATCCTTGTTGTTCAGCAGATCGGTGGTCTTTTCACGAATCGGACGCAGCAGCTCGACAACGGCCTCGCCGACTGCGGGCTTGAACTCACCGTAGCCCTTGCCGTCAAACTCGGCTGCCGCCTGTTCGATGGTCTTGCCGGTCGCCAGAGCGTAAATCTGCAGCAGGTTGGAAACACCCGGCTTGCTCTGCGGGTCAAAGATAATGCGGGAATCCGAGTCGGTAACCGCACGCTTGAACTTGCGCATAATATCCTCCGGCTTGTCCATCAACAGGATGTAGCCGTTCGGGTTCGGGTCGGACTTGCTCATTTTGCTGTTCGGGTCAACCAGGCTGGTAATCTTGGCACCCTCGCCAACCTTCGGGTAGTAGCCCTCCGGAATGGTAAAGGTGTTCGGATGCAGATTGTTGAAGCGGTTTGCAATATCGCGGCAGATCTCGATGTGCTGGCTCTGATCCACGCCAACCGGAACGAGGTCGGTCTGGTACAGCAGAATGTCAGCCGCCATCAGAACCGGATAGGTGAACAGACCGACATTGATGTTGTCCGCGTGCTTGGCGGATTTGTCCTTGAACTGGGTCATGCGGGAAGCCTCGCCGAACATGGTGAAGCAGTTGAGCACCCACGCCAGCTCCGCATGCGCGGGCACATGGCTCTGGATGAACAGAATGCTCTTTTCCGGGTCCAGACCGCAGGCAATGTACTGCGCGATCAGCTCAAGCGTTGCACGGCGGAGCGCCGCAGGCTCCTGCCGAACCGTGATGGCGTGCTGATCGACCACGCAGTAAATGCAGTTGTACTGCTCCTGCAGGATCGGGAAATTGCGGATAGCACCCAAATAGTTACCCAGCGTCAGCTTGCCGGACGGCTGCACGCCGGAGAAAATCGTTTTTTTCTGGTTATCGCTCATGTATATACTTCCCTTGCTTAGAATTTTTCGGTTCAATTCACCCCGAAAGGTTTCCATACTTAATTGTAATGATACCACACTTTAGGAAAGGTTGCAACCGTTCAAAAAGTTAGGAGGCAGGAGTAAGAAGATAGGAGTGGACAATGATGAACGTTTTCCGCAGGGGGCGCACAGTGTACGCCCGTCCCAGCGGCCTGCAACGGATAAAGAAAAAGGGCGCACACTGTGCGCCCCTACGGGAGAGCTGAAGGCAGGAAAACTCCTGCCTCCTAACTCCTCACTGTTTGTTTACTCCGGTCTTTCTTTGGCCTTCCGCAAAATGGCCCACTCGCTGACCTTGAACGGGAACACAAAGTGTACGCGCATCTGCGGCACGTTGAACAGCTCACGCTTCGTGCCCTCGTCATCGGTGACGTTCTCCGCGCGGAACACATACGGCGCCTGACCCGGCTGGATCAGCTCCAGCTCTTCCCCATCGAAAAAGCGGTTCTTGAGTGCGAACACGGCTTTGCCGCTGTCGTCACACTCGACCGGCATGCCGACAACCTCGTACTCGCGGATATACTGGCTGTCGCCGTAATGCTGTCCGTTTTCCTGATTGCCGAAGTAGAAGCCGGTGTAATACTCGCGGTGGCTGACCTTATTGACCTCATCGCGGCAGAACTGCGGCAGAACGAAGTTTTCCGGGTCCTTTTTATAGGTGTCGATCGCGGCACGGTATGCACCGGTGACACAGGCTGCATAGTACGCAGTTTTGTTGCGGCCCTCAATCTTGAACGAGGTAATACCGGCCTCGATCAGCTCCGGAACGTGCTCGATCATACACATATCCTTGGAGTTATACAGGTAGGTGCCGCGTCCGTCCTCCTCAACCGGGAAGAACTGCCCCGGACGCTTCTCCTCCATCAGAGAATAATTCCAGCGGCACGGCTGTGCACATGCACCATGGTTGGCGTCGCGGCCGGTCATGTACTGCGAGATCAGGCAGCGGCCGGAGTACGAAATGCACATGGCACCATGAACGAAGGCCTCAATCTCGAGTTCCTTCGGGGTTTTTGCACGGATTTCGGCGATCTCCTCAAGGGAAAGCTCACGCGCGAGCACGATACGCTCGGCGCCTTCATCCGCCCAGTAGTTTGCCGCCTCGTGGTTAAGGATGCTGGTCTGAGTCGAGATGTGCACCGGAACCCTGGGCGCGTATCTGCGCGCCATGCGCAGCACGCCTACGTCCGCGATGATGAGTGCGTCCGCGCCTACGTCCTGCAGCAGCTCCAGATAGGCCGGAAGTGCCGGAAGGTCGCGGTTGGACGGCATAATATTGACTGTAATGTAGCACTTGACGCCGTGCGCATGCGCGTAGGCAATGCCCTCGCGCAGCGCGTTATCGTCAAAGTTGGTTGCAGCGGCACGCATGCCGAAGCGCGTTCCGGCCATATAGACCGCATCCGCGCCGTAGGCAATGCCAAACCGCATTTTGTCCAGATCGCCTGCGGGCGACAGTAATTCAGGTGTGTTATTCACCGGTTGCCTCCGTTGTTGTCGTGTCTGCCGAAGCGCTTGCAGCCTGCGCCTGTGCCTGATTGGAAGCCTCGATGTTGCGCTCGTGCTCCTCATAGCTGCTTGCAAACAGGTGCGAGCCGTCCGGCATAGCAACGTAATAGTAGTAATTGTTGTCCTCCGGATGGCTTGCTGCGTACAGCGAAGCATAACCCGGGTTGCAGATCGGTCCGGGCGGCAGACCCTTGTGGTTGTAAAGGTTGTACTCGGAATCCGATTTGAGATCCTCGTCACTCAGCTTGCCGCCGGTGCGTCCCAGACCATACAGAACGGATGCATCCACCTGCAGATACGGGAACTCGGAGGAATTGTTCAGACGGTTGTAGATAACGCCCGCAATGCGTGCGCGCTCATCGTCACGCTGTGCCTCACGCTCAATGAGAGAGGCGATCGTGACAATATCGTGCATCGAACGGCCGAGGTTCTCCGCGCCGGACTTGATGTCCGCGTCATACTTGTTGCCGAAGTTGTTGAGCATCTTGTTGATGGTATCGACAACCGCAGCGTTGCCCTTGTATACCTCATAGGTATCCGGGAACAGATAGCCTTCCAGCCAGCCTTCCGCGGCCGGTTTTTCATCCTCAAGGAAATCGTGCTTGAAGGAATAGTCATTCAGCACCTCATCCAGCGCATCCTCGGTGCAGATATGGTTGTCCAGCAGCACCTGACGGATCTGCGAGATGGAATAACCCTCCGGGATGGTAATCTGCACGGTCTCCGTGCTTGCGGTGTTGGCCAGCGCATCTACGATCTGACCGTAGTCCATCGACGGGTTCAGCTGATAGGCGCCTGCCAGAACCGAGGTATCGGTCTGGTGCTTGAGCGTCAGATACAGCTTGAACACCGAATGATAATTGATAACGCCCTGGTCGTCCAGCTCCTTGGCGAGCGAGGATACCGAGGTGTTCTCCGAAACCGTAATCTCCTTGACCGCATCCGCCTTGACAAAGGCAAAAATGTCGTTTGCCATGAACAGCGCTGCAATCGACAGCACCAGCGAAACGCCGACTACTGCGATCATGTACACCATCGAGCCTGCACAGCCTGCGTTCATCTGTCGGCGGCTGCGGCGGCGTTTGGGCTGCTTCTGCGGCTGCTCCGGCTCCCGATCGTCATCGAAATGCTCCGGCGTGAACTGCTCAGGCACCGGCGATTCCGAACCCGGCAGCGGTACGCGCCGCGTTTCATCGTTGTTAAAATGATTATCCATAATTCACCTCTCTGCGGGTCGGCCTCAGCCGATCCAGTAATTCAGAATGATTTTACCGGCAAATGCCAGCACGAACACAATAAATCCGGGCTCTTTCACCAGCAGCCACAGGTCGTACCAGCCGGCGCTGACCTCAAAGTGCGGAATGGAACCGCGCGCCAGCATTTTTCCCAGTGTATCCAGCGTTAAGAACGCGAACAGCAGGAAAAAGAGCACAGTCAGCGGCAGCAGGATGTTCCAAATGCCGAACGGTGCATAGGTATCTGCTATCCACTGCATCACCACGGTGACAAATGCCGCCGCAGCATGGGAAAGTACCGCCGCCCATACGGTATCAAACACATAGGTCAGATAGGTAAACGCCAGTCCGGCGCAGAAGCCTGCCGCCAGATCAAGCGGGCTGCCATGCAGCAGTGCGAACACGATGCCGCCGAACAGCAGGCACGCCGAGGTACCGACTTCTTCACCGTATATGCTGAACAGCGCACCGCGTAAATAGATCTCCTCGACCAAAGCTGCTATCACAACGCCGATCAGCAGCCGCCATGCAAACGACATACCGCCGAGCGGCATCGGCAGGGATGCAATCGTCAGCCGGAGACCGGTATGCGCCAGCAGACGATATTCCAGCATGTTCAGGCTGAGGGCGGCAAATGCGGTCGCCGCGCCCATAAACAGGATGAGCAGCCAGCCGCCCTTACGCGGCATTTTGAATGCAAGCCGCTGCTTAAAGCGCTCCCGATTCATACCGGGCAGCGCCATTGCAAGCGCCAGACCGAAGCACACGATCTCACCGAGCGCCATCAGCGACGGCGGCAGATTAAAGTGCGTGATCAGCTTTTCCATGCCTGTCAGCAGGCAGAAGCACACAAACAGACTGAGACCCGGCAGCAGTGTGCGTTTATCTTGATTCATCGGTGCGCAGCACCTCTCTTTCGGTGATAATGTACTGACAGCAGCGGTCGAACGCCTCGTGCGGCAGGGCTGCGCTCATGCGCTGCGATGCACACAGCGCCGCACAGACCGCGTTTGTCCGGCTGAGAAACCGATCATAATAGCCGCCGCCGTAGCCGAGACGGTACCCTTTTCTGTCGCACGAGAGCGCAGGCGCAAGAATCAGGTCGATGTTCTCCGGTGCAATCTCAGGCGCCGTGTCGGACGGCTCCAGGATACCGTAGTGACCGGTCTGCATCTCGGAGAGCGCGGTGATTTTCCGCGCGGTCATGCTGCCGCCCTTGCCGCACAGCGGCACGCAGACCGTCCTGCCGGACGCAAGCGCGTTTTCGAGCACCGTACGGGTATCAATCTCCTCAGCAGTCGAAACATAGCAGAAAATGCAGTTTGCCTGCTGATAGAACTCACTTTGCAGAATGTTCTGTGCAATACCGCGATCAATCGCCTGCTTTTCCTCAGCGGACAGGCTTGCCCGTTCCGCAAGATAGCGCCCCCGCAGCGTTTTCTTATCCGTACACATGATGTACGACCGACTCTGCGATCTCGTCCGCCTTGGCCTTGCCGCACAGCGCGGTAATCAGCTCGCACGCGAAATCCAGCGCACCGCCCACGCCGCAGCCGGTGATGATCTTCCCGTCGGTGACGGCGTTCGCCTTGACCGGAGTCGAACCCTTCATGCCGTCCTCCATGCCCGGATAGCAAGTAGCTTTCTTGCCCTCGAGCAGACCCATGCCGCCCAGAATGATGGACGGAGCCGCGCAGATGGCCGCAACGTACTTTCCTGCATCCGCCATCGTGCGAACCGCATCGGTAACGCGCTTGTCCGCGTACAGATTGGTTGTGCCCGGCATGCCGCCCGGCAGAACGAGCATATCGGCCTTTGCAAGGTCAACCTCGTCCATGGACAGGTCGGTTACGACATTGATACCGCGTGCACCGCACACGGTTGCACCGGTCACACCGACCAGCCTGGTCTCCACGCCTGCGCGGCGCAGAAGATCGACCGGAGTCAACGCCTCGACTTCCTCGAAGCCCTCTGCCAGTAATACATATACCATGTTTGTCACACCTTTCAGTTGAGCATTAAATTCATATATCCAGCGGTTTCATCCGCTTTCTCATGCCATTTGCATACACCGAGTGCTATTTCGCTGCCGGTTTCCGTCACGGCGAGCATATCGCGCCGCAGCACGTCCAGCAGGCCCTGCAACTGCGCGTCATCTGCGCCGAGCAGCTCCTGCACATTGTCCTCCCAGCAGAACGCATAGCCGGTGAGCGTTTCATTCTCGAACCAGCCATACACGCCCGCGCCGAGCGTGTCGAACAGCGCAAGCTGCGCGTTCCAGTACGCCGTGTCCCGCTCGATGCGGCATTTCGGCACCAGCTTGTCATACAGCGCCGCCAGTGCAGGCACATCCGCCGAGGTCAGCCGCCGAGGTGCTTCGCGCTCCCCTACCGTGCAAGTAATCTCCCGGCGAGAAATATGGAAGAACGGCTCGTAGCCGAACGGTTTGTAAAAATCAAACAGCCACTTTTCTGCCGGAATGAGCACGGACGCAATGCGCCCCGCTTCCCTGTCCAGCTCGAACGAACGCTCGAGCAGCCGCGCCATATACCCCTTGCGGCGGTGCGCCGGGTCGGTACACGCGCCGTAGATATACGTCACCTCGCGGGAGAGTCCACCCACCGTCATGTGGTACGGGAGCATCTGCGCCATCGCCACGAGCGTTTCGCCCTCAAGATACAGCAGCGTATATTTTTCTTTATAGAAGTGCGCGAAGAAGTAGTCGTTGAAGCCGCCCTCATCCGGAAAACAGGTTTCCCAGAGGGCGCGAACGGCAGGAAAATCTCCTTTTTCGGCAAATCGCATCATTCCAATCAACCTTTCGGTGTTGCCACATATTTCACGCCGCGCATGGCCGGATAATAGGACTTCTTCGCCTTGCGCAGACCCTCGAGTCCCAGATCCTCCTCGCGGTTGACGTATTCCACATCATTGCAGTTGCGCTGTACGAACTGCTGGTTGATCATCTGGTACGCGCCCTGAATCGTGTGGTCGGCCTTTTCAATCTGTACCACGAACATATCCGGCGTAGCCTTGCAGCCGAACGTGAACGCGATAACCTCGCCGTCCAAGCGAAGCAGTCCGCCGCGCAGATTCAGGTAGTCGAAGTTGTGGAGCGCCTGCACGATCGCGCAGGTCTCGCCCTCAAAATCGCGCTCGCGTGCACAGCCGTTCAGGTTGCACCAGTGGATGTGGAACGCGAATGCGTCCTTGATGTTATCCCTGGTCATATCCTCGTAGCTCCAGCGGCCCTCGTAGGCAGCCTTGAAGCGGTTGACGAGGTTGCGCTTGCTCTGCAGCTTTTTGCCGGACAGCGTGCGCAGCTTCTCCGCGAGGTAGATATAATCGTCACCGTCCTCGCTGTCATGCGAGAACGTGAACTTGCCCGGACGAACGGCTTCGATACGCTCGATCATCGGCTCAGCGACCGAGACAATGACGAACGGAAGACCGCGTTCAGCGGCATCCTGCTCGAGCGCATCCAGCGCAGCGCCGAGGTCGCCCTGACCGACAGGCGCAAGATAGCAGTCGTGTCCGCCGTCCAGCGGAGACATTTTCACCAGCATAAAGCCGTCTTTGAAGCAGATCTGCGTATTGTAGTGGCTGCGCCACATGAAAAGATCGACAAAGCAGCGCTCACACAGATGATAGTTGTAATGCGAGCCGCAGTGCTCGACCATCGGTTTATCTTCTAAGGTAATTTCTCTAAACGGTAACATATAATTCCTTTCGCAAGATTGATTTGAGGGTTACTTACCCTCGCGCAGCGTCTGATAGTGCGCGCGCACCTCTGCAGCCTTGCCGCAGGACATTTTGCCCTCTGTGCAGATACCGTCCACGCAGGCCGGTCCGCAGTGACCAAACAGCGTCGGCGCAACAGCGTATACCTGCTTGTACATCTCCTCGGCAAGCGCACGGATCTCCCACTGAGCGCGATTGCAGCAGCGCAGGCGGAAAAAGTTCTTGAGGCTGCGGGCGTTCGCCGTCATGACGATGCGGGTCGCGCAGGCATTCGGCAGAACGTAGCGTGCGTCCTCAATGGCGTGCTTTTCAGCCTTGCTGCGGGCAGCCTTCTCCGGAACACCCTGCTCGAGCAGCTCCTTGAGGTAGCCTTCCATCAGCACGGCCGTCAGTTCCTCGTAGGTGCGCTGGTCGTCCTCCATCGCCTGAATGAATTTTGCCCGGGCAGCCGGAATTTTATCAATCTCCGGCGGAACAACATACTCAAAGCCCTTCTCACGCACATAGCGCTGGCTCTGTACCGAGAACGATGCAATGCGGTGGCGCGTGATCTGCGCCAGCAGAGAACGCGATACACTCTCGATTGCAAAGGTGAACGACACATGCTCGATCGGGCTTTCGTGGCCGATCTCGGAAAGCATGTTGACAAAGCTCTCGGTCTTTTCCTCGGTCAGACCATCCAGCACGCTGTCCACGTCCGTGGAGGAATAGCAGTTCTTTGCTGCAGCCGCGACCAGCTTTTCCGGGTCCGGCGTGTAAGCAAGCAGTTTGACTTTCATTCTTATCACTTTCCCTTCCTGCCGAAAAGCCGCTCCTTGATAACGATGAGCAGAAATTTCGGCAGCTTCATCATGCGGCCGATACGGCTGGGCTGCTTGAGCAGACGGTAAAACCACTCCAGCCCCAGCTTGATGAAAATATCCGGCGCTCGCTTGGCAACGCCTGCGAACACATCCAGCGAGCCGCCGAGACCGCAGAACAGTGTGCTGTGGATATCGTCCATGTTGTCCGCAATGAATTTCTCCTGCTTGGGCGCACCCAGACAAACGAACACAACATCCGCACCGCCTGCGGCGTTGATGCTGTCAACAACCTCCTGCGGGTCGGAGAAATAGCCGTCATGCGTGCCGGCGAGCACCAGTCCCGGATACTTCGCACACAGGTTTGCACCTGCCTTTTCGGCAACACCGGGCTTCGCGCCCAGCAGATACAGGCGCATGTTCTCCTTGGCCATCGCGGCAACAAGGCTCTCGGCAAATTCAATGCCGGCTACCTTACCATGCAGCTTTTCACCGAGGATCTTCGCAGCATAGATGATGCCGATGCCGTCCGGCAGGACAAGCGTCGCATGGTTGACAACGCCCATGAATTTTTCATCATGGCGGCAGAGATCGACGATCTCCGGATTCGGGGTAACAACGTAACCCTTCTGCCGGGAACGGATCTTGCTCATTGCAAGCTCAACAGCCTGCTGCTTGGTAACGGCGTGAAATTGCACGCCCAGAATAGAAGCAGTATTCATCTTCGTATCTCCCATATTTTCCAGCCTTTTATTTGGCGGTAAACATTCCTAATCTATTGTATTATACAGCAGCAAACTAAAATCTGCAAGTCCAGCTTGCAGAGAGTGAGGAGTAGATAGCGATAAACGTATCATGCAGGGTGGGCTGACCCCGGCCCGCCGCCTGTAAGTATGTGCAGATCGTTGCGAACGGCGGCACGAGGTCATGCCGCCCTGCGATATGCCTTGGCAAACATCGTTCTCTTTCCGCATAGGCTGTTAAGGGGAGGTGAACCCATGGAAGAACTGACGCAGTATATCAAGGCGGATTTCGCGGTTCTGGTGGCGGTTTTATACTGCATCGGACGCGGACTCAAGGCAATACAGCGGTTTCCCAATCAATTTATCCCTCTGGCACTCACGTTCTGCGGGATTGGACTGGCCTGTCTGTCGGTCGTATCGCGCTATGCCAGCTACGGCAACTGGGCAGCCGCTCTGTTTGAAGGTGTGGTGCAGGGTGTCCTGTGTGCGGGCATGTCGGTCTATCTGAACGAAGTCATAGCGCACTGCAGTTCAAATAAAGGAAACGACCCGCCGAAATAACACGCGAAAACAAAAGAAGAACGAAGTGTTCCAACGATCTCAACGGCTTCGGTTTTCCGAAGCCGTTTTCATTTATCCTTACTTGCAGCGGCAGACAATTTGCGGTACAATACCCATATAAACTCTGTCCCCTGCTTTGGGGCACCAAGGAGAGAGACACGCCTTGTACGATTTACAAACTCTGATTTTTTACGCCAAGGAGAAAAACACCTCCGATGTGCATTTAACCGTTGGTCTCCCGCCGATGCTGCGTATCGACGGTGAGCTGCGTACCCACGGTGACGTACCTCTCACCGAGCAGGATGTGCAGGATGCGGCGCAGCAGCTTGCGGATGAGCATCAGCTGCACGAACTGAAAACCATCGGCGAGTCCGACTTTGCAGTGACGTTTGCCGATTCCGTGCGCATGCGCTGCAATCTGTTTCGCCAGCAGCACCACACGGCGCTGGCGCTGCGTCTGCTGCCGATGGAAATCCCGACTGCGGAGCAGCTTCGCCTGCCGGATATCATTATACAGCAGGCCGAAAAACCGCGCGGACTGGTTATCGTGACCGGTCCCACCGGCTCCGGCAAAAGTTCCACACTGGCGGCACTGATCGACCACGTCAACCGCACCGCGGCACGCCATATCATCACGCTTGAAAACCCGATCGAGTATGTACACCCGCGCATTCGCTCAATGATCAACCAGCGTGAAATCGGTGCGGATACGGACAGCTTCGCAAGCGGCCTGCGAGCAGCTCTGCGGCAGGACCCGGACGTTATCCTCGTCGGTGAGATGCGCGATCTGGAGACCATTTCGACCGCTATCACGGCTGCCGAGACCGGTCACCTTGTATTCGGCACACTGCACACCAAGGGTGCTGCCGGTACGATCGACCGTATCGTGGACGTATTCCCGCCGGAGCAGCAGGAGCAGATTCGCATTCAGCTTGCCGAGGTGCTCGAGTGCATTGTCTGTCAGACGCTCGTCCCGCGCACCATGGGCGGCCGCATAGCCGCATTTGAGATTCTGACCGGCACCCCTGCCGTGCGCAACCTGATCCGTCAGAACAAGTCGTATCAGCTGATCAGCACCATGCAGACCAGCCGCAATCAGGGCATGATGCTGATGGACGATTCGCTCGGTGAACTCGTCCGCAGCGGCGAGGTCCGCCTCGACGATGCCGCCGCAAAGGCAACCGATCCAGAAGCTTTTCCGCAGTCTGTCTTCCGATAAGACAGCAAATCCCGCGTTGAATTTCACGCGGGATTTTTATGGCAATGCCGCATAAAGGAGCCGCGGCCTTAATTATGCGGTGTCGCCTTATGCTTGCAGTGCGCCCGCTTTGGGAGCAGGATGCCGCAGGTTCGCTCTTACGTTAATTCTCCATTCTCAATTTTCCGCAACTCTACGGAGCGTTCATTGTATTCTCCTCCGTTTTCCGTATAATAGAACGCAAGGGAGGTGATCCGAATGGATCAGGTAAAAACCGGCAGACTAATCCGTACAATGCGGACAAAACTGGGACTGACACAGCTTGCGCTGGCTGAACAGCTTGGCATCAGCGACAAGGCGGTATCCAAATGGGAGCGCGGCGGCGGTGCTCCCGATATCTCGCTCCTCCCATTGTTATCACAGGCCCTCGGCGTGGACACCGAAGCCCTGCTGAGAGGCGATCTGGAGGAAAACGATATGACTAACGGCAATATGAAGAAAATGCGGTTTTACCGCTGTCCGGCCTGCGGCAACCTGCTGTTCTCGACCGATGACGCAGATGTGACCTGCTGCGGTGCAAAATTGACCAACCTCGTTATGCACAAACCGGACGAGGAAAATGCACTGCAAATTGAGCACAGCGACGGCGAATGGTATATCACCGCACCGCATGAAATGCACCGCGAGCACTATATCTCGTTCGTTGCATTTCTCACCGGAGACACGATGATCGTCAAAAAGCAGTACCCGGAATGGGGATTAGACGTGCGTCTGCCCTATATTCGGCACGGCATGCTGCTGTGGTACTGCACGAGGGACGGACTGTTCTATCAGAACATCTGAGCAAAGGCAGGGTAACCTGCCTTTTTTATTTTTGCAGGAGGCTTTTTGTAATCCTTCATTTTTGGTTATATTTTTCGTAAAATCGACTTGCTTTTTTAGGAGGGCAATGGTATAGTCAAAGAGAACTTTATACTACTAAAGCTTGGAGGTAGTTCAAATGTACAAAGAAATGATGGATTCCATCGGTATGATCCAGTCGATCGACCCCGAGCTGGGCAGTGCGATGAACGAGGAGCTGCACCGTCAGCGCCAGAATATCGAGCTGATCGCCAGCGAAAATATCGTTTCTCCCGGCGTTATGGCTGCTATGGGCAGCGTGCTGACCAATAAGTACGCTGAGGGTCTTCCCGGCAAGCGCTACTACGGCGGCTGTGAATTTGTTGACAAGGTAGAGCGCATCGCAATCGAGCGCGCATGTGAGCTGTTCGGTGCAAAGTATGCGAATGTTCAGCCGCACTCCGGTGCACAGGCCAACCTTGCGGTTTACTTCGCTCTGCTCGATCTGGGCGACACCGTTATGGGTATGGATCTGTCTCAGGGCGGTCACCTGAGCCACGGCTCCCCGGTCAACCAATCCGGCAAGAACTACCACTTTGTTTCCTACGGCGTAAACGAGGATGGCTTCATCGACTACGCTGAGCTTGAGAAGGCTGTCAAGAAGCATCGCCCGAAGCTGATCGTTGCAGGTGCATCCGCGTATCCGCGTGCCATCGACTTCGAGAAAATGGCCGAGATCGCACATGGCTACGGCGCTTACCTGATGGTCGATATGGCGCACATTGCCGGTCTGGTTGCCGGCGGTCAGCACCAGAACCCGATGCCGTATGCTGACGTTGTTACCACCACCACCCACAAGACGCTTCGCGGTCCGCGCGGCGGCCTGATCCTGACCAACAACGCTGTTCTGGCAAAGCGCATTAACTCCGCTGTATTCCCGGGCACCCAGGGCGGCCCGCTCGAGCATGTCATCGCGTCCAAGGCGGTTTGCTTCGGTGAGGCACTGCAGCCGGAGTTCAAGGAGTACGCACGCAAGATCGTTGAGAATGCCAAGGCTATGGCTGCACAGCTGCAGGCACGCGGTGTCAAGCTGGTTTCCGGCGGCACCGACAATCACCTGCTGCTCGTTGATCTGACCGACGAGGAGTGCACCGGCAAGGATCTGGAGGCGCGTCTGGATTCGGTTCACATCACCGCCAACAAGAACACCGTTCCGGGCGAGAAGCGCAGCCCGTTCATCACCTCCGGCGTTCGTCTGGGCACCCCGGCCGCTACGACCCGCGGCATGGGCGTGGAAGAGATGAAGGTCATCGCGGACTGCATTGCAGACTGCATCTATCACTACGATGAGAAGAAGGACGAGATTTCTGCGCGTGTTCTGGCACTCACCGAGAAGTTCCCGCTGTACGAATAATCTCCGGCTGCCGCGGAACTGCTTCATCCGGATTTCCGAGCAATGGCTGCACAAAGCTCCGGCGCACGCAAATCCGATGATACTCATACAAAAACAGAGCGTTTCACTGCCGTGAAGCGCTCTGTTTTCATTTTCGGGTAAGTCTCAAGCCTCTGGAAGAATCCATTAAGCACATTTGCATCTGTAATTTTTCGATAACGGAAAAAGGCCGACGCCTGCATTTTGCAGGCGTCGGCCTTGTACATATCTGATGTTTTTCCACTGACGATTGTCGTGGGTTTATGGCAAGTTTGCCTTTTAACTCTTGAAATCCTTAGTGTTTTCAGCGTTTTTCGGCACTTCTTAGTACATACCGCCCATATCCGGTGCAGCCGGAGCCGGAGCAACCGGCTCCTTCTTATCAGCAACCAGGCTCTCGGTGGTCAGAACCATCGAAGCAACAGATGCTGCATTCTGCAGTGCGGAACGGTTTACCTTGGTCGGGTCAACGATGCCGTTTGCGATCATGTCGCCGTAGGTCTCGGTTGCAGCGTCAAAGCCGTAGCCAACCTTGTCAGCGTGCTTTACCTTATCAACAACGATAGCGCCCTCGATACCTGCATTGGCAGCGATCTGCTTCATCGGTGCTTCCAGACCGCGTGCAACGATCTGCATACCGGTCTTCTCGTCGCCGGTTGCCTCGGCAGCCAGAGCCTCAACCGCTGCGATAGCGTTTACATAAGCTACGCCGCCGCCTGCTACGATGCCTTCCTCAACAGCTGCGCGGGTTGCGTTCAGTGCATCCTCGATGCGGAGCTTCTGCTCCTTCATCTCGGTCTCGGTTGCAGCGCCAACCTTGATAACTGCTACGCCGCCGGCCAGCTTAGCCAGACGCTCCTGCAGCTTCTCACGGTCGAAGTCAGAGGTGGTGCGCTCGATCGCGCCGCGGATCTCAGCAACGCGGTTTGCGATAGCCTGCTTGTCGCCTGCACCGTCAACGATGGTGGTATTCTCCTTGGTTACCTTGATCTGACGGGCAGAACCCAGCATATCCATGGTAGCGTCCTTGAGCTCGATGCCAACCTCCTCGGAGATTACGGTACCGCCGGTCAGGATCGCGATGTCGCGCAGCATATCCTTGCGGCGATCGCCAAAGCCCGGAGCCTTAACAGCTACGCAGGTGAAGGTGCCGCGCAGACGGTTTACGATCAGGGTGGACAGAGCCTCGCCCTCAACGTCCTCAGCGATGAGCAGCAGCTTCTTGCCGGCCTTAACAACCTGCTCGAGAATCGGCAGCAGCTCCTGAATGTTGGACAGCTTCTTATCGGTGATCAGCACCAGAGCATCATCCAGGTTTGCTTCCATCTTCTCGGTGTCGGTGCACATATACGGGGTGATATAGCCGCGGTCGAACTGCATGCCCTCAACAACCTCCGAGTAGGTCTCAGCGGTCTTGGACTCCTCAACGGTGATAACGCCGTCGGTGGAAACCTTCTCCATAGCCTCTGCGATCAGGGTGCCGATCTCGTCGGAGCTGGAGGAGATAGCGCCTACACGGGCGATGTCGTTCGTGCCGTCAACCTTCTTGGAGTTCTCAGCAATCGCTGCAACAGCAGCCTTGACTGCCTTGGCGATACCGCGGCGCATTACCATCGGGTTTGCACCTGCTGCTACGTTCTTCAGACCCTCACGAACGAAAGCCTGCGCCAGAACGGTAGCGGTGGTGGTGCCGTCGCCTGCGATGTCGTTGGTCTTGGTGGCAACTTCCTTAACAAGCTGTGCGCCCATGTTCTCGAAAGCGTCGTCCAGCTCGATCTCCTTAGCGATAGTAACACCGTCGTTGGTGATCAGCGGACCGCCGTACTTCTTATCCAGTACAACATTGCGGCCCTTCGGACCGATGGTTACCTTAACGGTATCAGCGAGCTGATCAATACCGCGCTGCAGAGCCTTGCGCGCGTCCTCGCCGTAAATAAGCTGCTTAGCCATGATGAATTACCTCCTGAAAATTACTCTACGATTGCCAGAATGTCGCTCTGACGAACGATGATATACTTCTCGCCGTCCAGCTTAACCTCGGTGCCGGTGTACTTGCCGGTGATGACCTTCTGGCCCTTCTGAACTTCCATCTTGATTTCCTTGCCGTCAACAACGCCGCCCGGGCCTACTTCGATAATTTCAGCAACCTGGGGCTTCTCCTGTGCGGATGCGGTAAGAATAATGCCGCTTGCGGTGGTCTCCTCCGCCTCGACCATCTTGATAACTACACGGTCGCAAAGGGGCTTGAGCTTCATAATGGATTCCTCCTATGAAAAATAAGATTTTACAATGTTGGGGGTTAGCACTCAAATTACCCGAGTGCTAACTTCGAGTATTATCTTACACCAAGGAGCCGCAAGATGCAAGGGGGTAATCCGGAATTTTCACAAAAATTTTCTGAACAAATTATGAACAGTGCCCTATAGCGCTCAGCGTTTTGCCGGCCGTTTAGCAGACGGTCGGTCGGAGTGCTTATTTTCTCCCCGGTTCGATGCAGACGGGTCTTTAAAATACATATGCAGCTCGCACTTGATCATGCCGTTGTACAGCTTGCGGCGCTTATCCGCCTTACGGCCGTAGCAGCGTTCGAACAGCGGGTCCGAACTGAGCAGATACTGCTTCATCGGGCTGTTTTTTGTCGCTCTGCCGAGGTCGGCGTACAGTTTTTCCGCCTGCTGCAAGTCCAGCAAACGCTCACCGTACGGCGGATTGGCAAACAGTACGCCCGCATTGCTGTAATCGCGCTTGGTCGCGTCCGCGCGCTCGAAAAACACCGTGTTGGCTACACCGGCCTTGCGCGCGTTCTCGATGGACAGCTGCACGCAGTCCGGGTCGATGTCGCTGCCGACGATATCGAATTTTGCGTCCGGCTGGGCAAGGTCGAGCGCACTCTCGCGCGCCTGCTGCCAGACCGACTTGTCAAAGCAGCTCCACTTTTCCGCGTCAAAGCGGCGCAGCAGACCGGGCGCACGGCGCTGCGCGATCATGGCCGCCTCAATCGCAATCGTGCCCGAGCCGCAGAACGGGTCGAGAAACGGGTCGCGTCCGCGCCAGCGCGCCAGCTTGACCATAGCCGCTGCCAGCGTCTCACGGAGCGGCGCCGCGTTGCTGTTGGCGCGGTAGCCGCGCTTGTGCAGACCGGCGCCCGAGGTGTCGAGGTACAGCTCGGCTACGTCGTGCATGATGGCGAACTGAATCTGATATTTTTCACCGATCTCGTCAAACCAGGTTTGACCGTACTTTGCGCCCAGGCGCGATACAACTGCCTTTTTGATGATCTTCTGGCAGTCCGGAATCGAGTGCAGAGCTGAGTCCAGACTGTGACCCTTGACCGGAAATGCGCCGTCCGCCGGAATGAACTGCTCCCACGGGAGTGCTTTTACGCCCTCGAACAGCTGATCGAACGTTTTGGCTTTGAATGTGCCGATGCGGATGAGCACGCGCTCGGCGCACCGCAGGTTCAGGTTCGCCCATGCGAGCGTGTTCTCGTCACCGGTGAACAGCACGCGGCCGTTTTCCGCGTGTACGTCGGTCAGCCTGCCGCCGAAGCGCAGCTCGTCCGCGACGATGCCCTCCAGCCCGAACAGGGTCGGGCAGCATAATGTGAGTTGCATATAGTTTTCCTCCAAAAAGGCTCCCGCCGTCAGAGCAGGAGCCGAAATTTCTTTTTAACTTTTATATTGTATCGGTTTTTGCGGATTTTGTCAAGATTTGCAACGAGATGGGCTATTTTAAATTTGGTGTGGATAGAGGGTAAAACGCATATCCTCCCATGTCTTCTTGGCAGCTTGTCATGCGGATCTCATTGAGTTTATAGTATTCCAGCGTATCCGTATCATACAGCTTTCCATCATCGCTCTCCTGCAGCACCTGAAAGCCCAGCAGAGCGCCTTTATCTGCCAGCTCTATCATCATACTCAGGCGACCATAGATCATGCAGGGACAGTCCTGTGCTTCTTTATTGCGGTCAACAATGCGGAACACCTTCTGCGAATTATTTGCTACAAACTCATCCAGCGAGCCATAGTTCGTGAACGCATTGTCATCCGGCGGTTCCGGCCAACTCCACTGCTTGATCGGCTCATTGGTATTCACATCAAAGAACTTTGTTTCCGGTTCGCCGCCCTCGTATTTCGTTTCAAAGAAACAGTCCGGCATGAACTCTGTTCCATGCCAGCCTTTACCTTCTCCAGTTTCGGCATTATACTGCGTAAAGTACCAGCCGTTGCCCTTTGGTTCTCCTTTTTCCTGCTCACAACGAACATATGGGAGATAGACCATTTTGCTCATTTTTTCTCACCTCTTTTCCCTTTCTTATTCGAGGACTATTTTTGCGCCGGACAAATAAAAAAGTGCCGGTAATGAGGATTTCATTACCGACACTTTTTTATCGTGTCATTTGATGACTTTTTAGCGTTACAATATCACTGCTTGTATTTCACACGTTAAAAACCATACAAATGACACGTTAAAACCCCATCGTTCTGGCGTTCCGCGTTCAACCGATACCGAGAAACGGTTGGTATTTTCTCCCACCGATAAATGGAACAAATTGCTTTTTGCTGGAATATGGTATAATAATTACAAAGCAATTTTCCCCACATATGTGGGAGTGATTCCACGGAGGTGTTACTATGGTTTTGTTAGGCGTAAAAGCTGATGGGCCTTGGCTTCTACACTCCTCTGCTCAATATGAGCAGAGGTTTTCTTTTTGCCCAATCACTCAGGCTGATTATCGTCTACACGACACTGCAGATGAACCTCGCTCAGTTTCCGGTATTCCACCTGCGCAGTATCAAGCATCCGCAACCTAATAGAGACAGTCCGGCATGAACTCTGTTCCATGCCAGCCTCGACCTTCTCCTTCTTCCTGCTCAAAACGAACATATGGGAGATAGACCATTTTTCTCATTTTTCACACCTCTTTTCTCTTTCTTATTTGAAGACTATTTTTGCTCCGGACAAATAAAAAAGTGCCCAAACCCTGCATTATACCATACCAATGTCAACCCTGCTAAGTGCAAAATGGAATAGGCTGCAGCGACGTGTAGATGGCGTATGAGGCACGATACGGGCAAGAGTAAGGGTTCTTTCCGAACTACTTGTCCCCTGCCATACTAGCGATTCTGACGCAAATTTTGTAGTATATCACAGTTCACTTCCCTTTCGCTAATGCAAAAACTACATAAGTCCGGGCATCGAACAATTGTTTGCTTTTTCGTTGGAATATGGTATAATAATTACAAAGCAAATGTTGCGTTCAAAGAAAGAAGGCTATTATGAAATTAGAACATGTAACCATTGACGATATGCTTCGTTCATATCTAAAGTCTAATTTCGCTAACCGCAACACACTGGTCATTTGGCCTTTAAGCATGTGTGATTCCGAAGCTGAAGTTGGGACTATTAAACAAGATCTCTTCGAATTCGGTTATCTTCCGCCGAAGAGCTATTGCCGCAATGGATTCTGGATTATAGAGATGCCCACGCATACGGCATTTGAAATCATCAACCGTCATAGTAAAGGTACACTTGCGATGCGTTGTTATTGCGGCGATGAATGTCTCCATGAAAATATGTGATTGAGAGCTATTAAGACCTATGTTGAGCTCTGTGCAAACAGACAACCTCGTTTGAGACTTATGCAAAATAAAATGTGTAGTACCTTCTCGCCTTTCTCATATTTGAGCCCTATGTAAAAACAGATACCTCTAACTCTATTGAACCCTGCCGGCTGTGTTACTCACAGTTTGAGACCTATGTAAAATCAGGTGCTTCTAAAAGAAGAGCTGCCACACCTGCCCGTTTGAGGCCTATGTAAAATCACTTACTTCTAAAGTCAAAAAGCATCATGATCCTAAGATCGAGCGTTTGAGACCTATGTAAAGTCAAACCCCTTTAGAACATCTACTGCTTCCAACAGGTCGTCTGATTTGAGTTCTATGTAAAATCAACTACCTCTTATCTCTGAGGTCTGTGCCGTTGGCAATCAGCTTGAGACCCATGTAAAATTAATACCTCCAAAGTTCTTTTTCAGATTATCGAGAATTGAGACCTATGTAAAATAATATATCAACAAAACTCGCCTTCACCTCTTTATCAATCATACGTTTGAGACCCATGTAAAATCAGATACCCCTAATCCGCGCTCGATGTTCAGAAAAACGAGGTTTGAGACCTATGTAAAATTACCACCTCCAAAACTCGTAAACGCCCGTTTCAATGCATCGACACGTTTGAGCCCTGTGTAAAATCAAATACATCCAAGCCTGGAAATCACGCGATTACAATTGTTTGAGACCTATGTAAAACTATCTATCTCTCAATTCCATTACAAGGAGCGATTCCGACGAAGAAGACCTACCAATTTAATGCCGAATACCAGACAGCCGACTTTGAACTGCACCCCATTTGTTAGACAGTATGGTATACTATCTAACAAGTGGGGTGTTTTGCTATGCCAAAAGGAGTACCAAACAAACGATATACGCCGGAATTCAAGAAGCTGGTGATCGAAACCATGCAGGAAGAGGAATTGAGTTACAGCGAAACCTGCCGACGATTTGATGTAAACAGCAGAGATCAGATCAAATCATGGGAGCGAATCTACCTGGAGGAAGGGCCGGAAGGCTTTGCCGTTGAACGGCGTGGCCGCAGCAGTAAGGGTCGTCCGCCAAAGCAGTTGCCGAAGCAGGTAGAAGAAG